>JAABUQ010004556.1_pt1 | contig 23433 bp, 28 predicted proteins | sample 5560001 | NCBI WGS metagenome assembly JAABUQ01 (sample SAMN10711888, study PRJNA513371) | rock metagenome | isolation source: Antarctica rocks | place: Antarctica: Victoria Land, Finger Mt nord | collected 2015-12-18 | reverse complement strand
CAAGCTTGTCGCTTAGCCACAGCCCCACTACCGTCGGGACCCTTGACCTCAGTGAAGAAGTTGGGCAACGCTGGGGCCTGCCCCTGTGTAGCCGGTGTGATATATGATCCGAGCTCTTCGCGAATTCGTAGGTCTATTTGTGCAGGACGTGCTCCGTCATAGAAGTCGGGTTTGGCATCGACCAAGTTGCCATGGGTGAGTTGCTTGAGGTTTCCAAACACTAGATTCCTTGCGGATGGGATGCGCGCAGTACCCTGAATCACTGGGAAAACATTACCCATCACAGCGTCCTCATTCAAAGCCCGTGAGTTAGTCCGTACAAATGTATCAAACGTCTCCTCGGGACACCGAGATGGGGAAAGAGATAGCCTCGGCTCCTTTAATCTCTCTGTGATATCCTTCCAGTTATTTGGTTTCGGAGGGACTCGATCATCTGGGAAGTCATAGTGACTGGGATAGATTTTATTATCAATGAGATTTTGTTCAAAGTTGGGATCGTATGGAGAAGTCTTCTTTGTTTTTGAGGTTGTAGTCTTCGCGGTGGAGTCGCTCAAGGTATTCCTAGATTTCGATTGGGTCCTCGAGCTGGGCTGATCCGATAGCATAACGTGGGCAGTGGAGTTCGGTATAGATGGTTCTGGATACTGGAGGGACGAAATCAGCAATGATCTTGATATCTCGAGGGCCAAACTTACCCCTACGAGGTCACGAAGATCTGGACCACCGTGTCTGGCGAAACGCTTCAATTGCGTTGAGAGGTTCTCCAATTGGCCTGGTTCGGCAACCAGATCAAGACCGTATGCGACAGTGGGTCTAACAGGACTTGCCCTTTGTCTGTTTCGTCGATCAAGTTCATTCAAAGCCCGTCGAGTGAGCCACTGCTTTGAAAGTGAGTCCCAGTATGCAGTATTCGTCTCCTGCTGTGATTGACGACGTCTCTTAGCCTTTTTTCGGGGCGGGTGCGGTGTGGCAGTTGTTGAGTGGTCTTGTTCAATCGCACCTCGTCGTCGTTTTCGACCAAACAGCTGTTGATCTCCAAGCGCGACAGCAGTCATCAAGCACGATGCTGGGCAAAACGTAGAACATGGAACGATTCCTTCGGTAGGCGGACAAGGAAAATGGGCATCGAGCATGATGTTGCGTGAGAAAGCTCTGAGTCATGCTTCAAGTTGAATCCAAATGATTGGCCATCATTCTTTACGGAAGTGAGGGGTAATTAAGCGCGCTGCTGGAAGACAGCGAAAACTTGCTGTCGCCGATCTGATCCCAACCAATGATCGCAAAATGATGAAATTTGTTGAGTCAGATGCTACCTAACTTATTTTTTCTCCTATTTCCACCGCACAAGCTGAATGCAAATCTCTTATACTCAAGGCGATATCGAGACAGTCAAGGATGGAAGGACTCCCTGGGAGCCCGCTTAAAACCCTTTGCGATTCAATCAGTTCCCGGAGATCGAACCCGACCTCTCGCGGATACATGCTGACAACCCGGTCGTGGACGGAATGGATGATGACGTTGTCTACTGGAAAGACGTGGAAGAGGCGATAACTACTGCTTCATTTGTGGTGTAAGACTTCCAACTTGGAAGTCAAGTTACAATTTTACAATGTCCGTATCAATGCTGGGCGCAAAAGAATTGCCTGTTGGAGGCCACCCTCAATGGTTCTTGCCCCACTTGTAGGACGTTTCTCGCTTCTTTCGATATCTGGTCAAAGCTATTGGAACGTACGTAGCCAGGTCTAGCCATGCTAGTGTCTGCCCACCCTAGACGGCGTTGCTCTTCGACTCTCCAGTCACGAGGATCTCAGTCCAGTTGGAGATCGGTGTATTTGACTCTTCCGCTACCCCATCCTCCTCATACTTGCTCTGTCCAGGGCGTGCCGTAATACTGATATCCATCTTCCGTTTGATTGGAGATCCATCGAATCAGACGGTCGGCCATTGGTATACCTGCCGGCAAGTTGTAGAATGCGAGCCGCGGTCGTTGACCCACACCATAAGACGCTTTGTGAGGTCTTGAAGCCACTGCACCACAAGTTCCTCCTCTGGGCTTGGAGGCCACTTCGTCCAGCCGAAGCCTTGTTTGTAAAGCGGTGTTTTCTAATTTTGACATTTATCGAACGCCTCTTCTGCCAACTCGTCGAATCGTGGGACCTCTCCGAACACGGCGGGGACGAAATCAGGAATGTCAAATCGGAGGCCGGGCAGGAGTTCTTCTTTCAATGGTCCATCGATCTAGTTCATATACTCCGATATGTCTGCGAAGCTGCCTGTATTGAAGAACCAAGGCGTCTGTTGGAAGGATGAGGGGAAGGTAAATCCGGAGGGTGGAGGAGTGGTAAGTTGTGGTATTCGTCTTGTTTGCGCAGTTAGATCCAGCACAGCTGCCTATATGTCTATATTACTAGCATAAGTGACACGGCTATTCTGAGTAACCACGAGCTGTAGAAGCGGGTCGACGTGTTTGGAATGCTCCAGGTTTGAGGAAAGGCGAGGGTAAAAGGTAGCAATGTCACCGCCGAGAGGTCCATTCTCAGTCCGTAAGGGAGTGGTTCGAGCCGCTGGATGGCTTTGAAGGGCTAGAACAGGATCAAGTATTACATCCTTTGCTTCTGACGATTCAGATGTGAGCTGGGAGACCGCTTCAGTCAGGTTCGCATCTCGAGAGGGTGGGCTCTGATAGCCCTCAATTAACCAGGCGTGAGTCCCGCAATACCTCAAAGTAGGGGCTGTGTCGGTCATATTATTATCCGGAGTTAGAACGAAGAAGTGGGGCGCAAGGCGTTGGGCTTCCTCGGCTACTGAGTCACATGGATGCCCCACTCGGCCGGAAGGTAGCCCAATAACTTCTCGACATCTATCAGCAAATGACTTGGTATTCTCATTTCGTTGCTGTTTCTCCATATCACATAACCTTGGCTCGCCTCTATCTCTTACTCCGCAGCCGCTTCCCTTCCAACAAATGGCGCAAACCCCTCTGGAATCTAAGGACCCGGCTTGATCTACGCTTACGACCGGACTTTCTTTCCAAACCCATCGTCTACAAATTAGGTTGCGCAGCAGCGACTTCATCGCACCCTCCGTGAATACATCCGCCCATCTATCGATGCTAGGTCTTCGCCTGCGTGAATTACCTCTATTGTGTGCGAAATTCTCCATATGCTGAGTACGCCCATCAGACGATCGAGCCTCGGGAAATCGTGAAGCCTTTTCTTATTCACAACCACGGAGAAAGTTTCCTGTCGTTACATACACACCCTTCCCCGCGATGGGTAACAGTATTTTGCTAATACGTGTCATCAACAGTTGAATCGGGTACCTGAGTGGAAGCAGTCGAACCTCTCACATACATCTACAACACTGCACTACCAGACTGCGACTTATCATCTGCTGCGTTTTCGAAGGCGCGAGAGTCACCGGTAGCCAGTCCGGAGGATCTGATATACCGACTTGTGCCTCGAACGATCGAACTATGGTCAAGACGATTGAAAAAATCAGGGTCAAAACGTCTGACAATGATGATCTTGTCACAGAGGGCCAGAAAGCGGTACAGCAACTCCAAATTCGATGTGTATGACAGCGGAGATACTGAGTGCTATATAGACTAATTGTGGCACCTGCGAGCCTCTCGAATGGACAACGCCACCGAAAGCCACACGAATAGACCCTCCCTCGAATACTGTGGCAGTCGTGGTCGACCTTGTGTACAACCAAGGTGCAATACGCGTCTTCGAAAAGGCAGGTGATACATATGTAAACATTGTGGGTACAGAAGAGGCTGGGAACCTGGTGATTGTTCCATGGGAGAGCACCTGGTGGTTCAGGGTATCTGGATCTCTTCGAGTTGGGTATATCAAAGCGAAGGGTGCCAAATAGCTCGAAAGCTTTTACATCACCCGTGGTCGTTGTATGATAAAGTTATTCGTCAATTCATCGCGGATCGGAATTGTGAGGAACGAGGTATTGTTCCCTCCGTATGTGTCCGTCAACCATATTTTACCGGAAATTTGATCGGACATCGCAACCAGCCGGGCATCATCGACCGTAAGCTCGTAAACGTCTCCGGTAAAGTAGACTAGCAATGAAATCAAATTCAGAAGACGAATCTTGGAACGGGCCTTCCTTTCATACCTGTCCTCTGTGCCTCACCTTGACCTCGAATTTGATTCTCTGTTTGCTGACTGTTTGGCGTAATCGAAAAGGCTGTTGCCGATCAGCTTTGACGAAACCCGAGATCCTCTCAACTTACTTCCAGTCGACGGAGACTGTCCATTAACATTGTTGGGAAGAGTCACGACTGTGCTACAAACTTCAGGTGGTAGGCCTGGCCAACGATTACCTCCTTTGCTCTGCAATGAGAAGGTGTTGATCTTACACTGCGCAGAGTAAGTCTCTGCAAGGCTCTGGAGAATGCTGTTCTCGAGAGCCTTTTCTTGCTCTTTCATGTTGAAAGGCAAGTCGACTCGGACTCGGTCCTTCATAGCTGCCACTGCCGATGGACCAAGCCCCGCAGCACACAACACGACCTTGGAAAGGCCTACAACTTTTTCGACTCTCTGCAAGAAATCCAAATACACCCTTCTCTGTTTAGAACCCTTTGAGTCGGACGGAAGCGTGCCTTTTGCAAGTAGCGTGAAGGCTTCGTCCACCCGCTTCTCCTCAGCTGCTTTGAGGCCCATACGGCGATCGATCACTATGGAAGCATCGATAAGCTTCTCCACGATATCTGCAGCCGACGGTGGACTATGATAATTACGGGTTTGGGGCGGCATCGTAAGTGAAGCGCTGATTGACTATGAGTTGAAGGGATGTGAACAGAATTAACTGACAGAAGAGTTTTACTCCCTAAACCTGCAAAATCAAATTGGAGAGGATTGGAAAAAAGCTATAAGAAGTTGGAAAAAGTTGGAAAAAGGTGGAAAGACTCGGAACCTTTCCGCTTGTCAAGCCACTACCCCAGTCACCACCAATCAGCTCACGATTTCTGTAAGGCGTCTTGCAGTGTCACGCATGACACTATCCCGGCTATGCAGCTAATCTTGGATGAAGCGAAAACTGCTGCAGGTTATGTCCGGGGAAGTGAACCGCCTGAACTAGTAATACTCGATACTATCTTTTGTTGACCCTTAACTCGTGCATAGAGCAATCCCGAAACGATCAGAACATAGCGTCGAATGGGGCCGTTACCACATGTGTATATAAGTGCTGCCCAAGTCGATTTGAAGTCCTTCATTGCCTCGTGGATTCTTCCTGTCAAAACTGATATCCTTTCAACAGTCACAACGCGATCCAAGTTGAATGGGCTATCTACAGACACAGTACTCATCATTCTCAAATTGATCTACAAAGCGTGTTCCTATCTCTGTCCTGTGATACGATCCTACAATTGAGATAATGGCGCCAACGGATATCTTCGTCCCAATGCCGCCTACCTCTCCACGACCACCTGAAACCCCTCCCAGCAGCCCTACGCTGCCCGCATGTGAGCAGGTGCTTACCTTGAAGCATGTTCAACAGTTCCTCGAGCTGCTGAAGACTGTTCAAGCAGCGCAGACCCTGAAATCTCCGGGAGAAGCCATTCCACTGGCGAGTACCCAAGAAACATCCGCAGACCAGCAGCAAGTTGCGGCCAGGGCCTCGAAGCTGGAGTTTAAGGCCGTCAGTGAGATGTGAGTGTGAGAAAGCTTTCGCTTTGGTGTTGAGACTCGCTGACATATGTCTACTTCTAGCTGGGATTCAAAGACATACGATTACAAAATCGCGGAGTCAATTAAACCGTCTGACTCAGTGACTGACTTAGATCAATATGTCTTCATTGTTCGCCAGCGAATTGGTAAGTACGCTGGTACCTATACACAATCCTCTTGCTGACGAGGATGATATAGACAAGAAGACGTTGGACCCAACATACTATGTTGATATCAAATCAGAAGGGCTGCGAGACATCTTGAGGACGGTCCTGCGAGACATTTGCGCAGTCAATCTGAACGAAGACAAGCCTGCCGTATGGCTCTCCCCACGTGTATCAGTTCTCAGTATGTAGCTGATTTGAGTCTAGGTGGAACAAAACCTGCTATACAACTACCTTGAAGAATTGCAACTGTATCAGAGCAACGCAAATATGCGCGCTATCCATGATGCTACCTGCCTCAAGCACTTGGACCTCCTGATCGACTTCATCAAAACGACCTACAAGCCTACGGCGCAGCGCCTTCTCTCGCTTTTGGAGAATGGTGAAATCACCTACGATTTGCTTTGGGCCCTCTTCAAGCCAAACTCCATAGTCTACTCGATTTGCTTTGGGACTGAAAAACCACGCTGCGTTGTATACGATGACGGTGAAGAGGGAGAGACGAGCAATGGGTTGAAGTACTACAAGATGGAGTGCCATTATTTGGATTATGACGGCAAAGTGTTCGGGGAGACATCAATCAACCTTGCCATTGTAAAATTCCGTGGGAAGAAGCGCATCAGCACACTGAACGCGTCCCCCCTCCAGTACCATCCACACGCAAAGGAGATGACAGCACACCTCCTTGAATGCGGCCGGAAATTCGTCTCCATGCTCGGAGCTCACCATCGTCACTGCCGAGGCACGGCATTCTATATGAAGGAGGGAGAGGCCATCACAGTATCTGTCGACAGCCGCGTCATGCTTGATGCTGCTTTCTTCCGGAAGATGAATCCTAACTACATCAGACCGCAACCCAATGAGTTGGTCAAAAAGAAGACAGGGAATGATTTGTACATCGAATTTTCCTCAGAATCTTCTAGCGAAGGAAGCCTTGACCGAATCAAAGGCAATGGCGTGGAACCGGCCAATATCGAGGAGAAGGACTTGCTCATCTGCTGTCCGACTGTGCCAGGGTTCGGTCTTGGAGACAAATTGTGGAGTATGATCGTCTCCCTCCTCCTGTGCGGTAGCTGTCACTCTAATCCCTTGATGCATAGTGGAATTTGCCGTTGCCGATATCGAGGATATCAAATGGTCCTCGTCCCCTTTCGATTGTTTGACGATTCCCGATGAACAGAAGGACGTCATCATAGCCCTCGCGGAAACTCGTTTGGGTCTGGTGCCCAGCGTCCCGTTTGATGACTTCGTGACGGGCAAGGGACGAGGTCTCAATGTGCTTCTCCAGTAAGATGCTCCATACTCCTCTCGAAACCCACTGACGTGTCTATCAGTGGGACACCAGGCGTCGGAAAGACCTTGACGGCAGAGGCGGTTTCGGAGCATCTTCAAAGGCCGCTCTATTCGGTGCGTACATCTGCTTAGAACCCCATTACACTGTTGTCTAATTCTTCAGATCTCTGCTGGAGAATTGAGCATTGATTCTGGAATAATGGAAGTTCAGCTCTCCCGCGTCTTCCAGACGGCTAACCACTGGAATGCCCTGATCCTTTTGGACGAGGCAGATGTGTATACGGAACGACGTTCACAGCACGATGTCGGTCGCAACAAGCTTGTCTCGGTGTTCCTTCGCAAACTGGAATACTGTGACGGTATCATGTTCCTTACCACAAACCGAGTCTCCGACTTCGATGAAGCGATCCTCAGCAGAATCCATCTTATGTTGAAATACCACGAATTAGGTGTTGGTGTGAGAAGCCAAATCTGGGAACACATGCTTCACAGGGCCCACACATCTCAAGGAGGAGCGGTTGTTGCTCGCAAGGAGATGGAACGCTTGGCCACCACGGCATTCAATGGTCGACAAGTAAGTTTGCTATGCGGTATATCTGGAGACTTCTTCCACTGATCAACCATCTCTTAGATCAAAAACGTGGTTACTATCGCGCACGCTCTTGCTACCAAGAAAAATACTCGTGTGGCCTATTCCCATCTCCTACAGGCGGTCAAGGCGAGCCAGAGCTTTATTCGCGAATTTAACGGCACGAGCGTCGTTGAGAGTTTATATCATTGAGCTCAGAACCGAAAAAGCCATAATTTTCATACGTTGCTTTTACTACTGGCGTTGGATTTCTGGTGTGACAGGACACAATCAGCGTTTGTTGGCCTTTGCTTCAGCTCCTGCCCAGTATCGAAGGTTGCGAATTCCTTCTGGTGGATGAGTAATTCCATCCGACATGGCAGGTGCGCATTAGCACGAATTCGCGATAGCCAGCGTCTTCAAACGAGCTCCATGAAATTGTCTACTAGTTGCTTCAAGCCACATGAATGTCCCAAATCCGATCCACTAGCCACTGCAAAGGGTAGGCTGTAGGTGAGGCGCAGGTCGGTAGATATACGTACCAATCATCCGTGTCTGAGCTTGACATGTTGCTAGTGGCCTTGGTGCACTCAAAGTAGTCTGGATAGAATCCGCTCTTCTCCCAGTCCAGGATGCCGGTGAGAAAGTAATTCCCATGCGGGTCAGGCTGAACCACAACATTCTCTGGCCGAAGGTCTCCATGTGAGAACAGGACTGTAGCTGTGTGGCTCTGTGAAAGGCTACGCAGGAGAGCAATGTATTCGGAGCTCCCAAAATGTGGATTGGAGAACTTAAAGTCCTCGAACTCCGCACAGGTCCTGATGGTTTCTTGACAAATCCTAGTATGACGTCTGGTATCTTTACATCCTTCACCACATACACCGCCAAGCGGAATACGGTCCGGTACTTTGAGCTGCCTTAGTTTGAGGAGCGCATCGTTGAGTTGATTGCTGATAAAGACTTTGTGCTGTTTAGATAGTTTCGACCATATTCTGTCTACCGTGATGCCTGGAACGAAGGATATGAATATGTAGGACGTCGTATTCGAAACCACCAAGCCGAGAGGCTTCGGTATTGGGATCTGGGGAGTGTGTTGCGCAAGGTACTGCACGCTGGTATATTCTGTGTAATCCTCGAGGTTTGGGACGATCTTGGCCACTATATCTGTACTGCATCTAACGACCGCATGACCGCAGCATGCTTTGGACTGCCAGATAATTTGACTGGATTCGATGGTGGTGGCGAGATTGATTGATAGAGATTGGGACTGCATCGTGATGTCGTGGGAGTTGACGCCCAGAAGCTCTTGAACAGATTCTGACAGCGGAAACACTACCGTTGTTACTCCCATAGACGATGTCAATTCGCTCGTGCGGTGGTCGACTGCAACATGTCGCTCTACAGGGGCACTTATCGCTTCGACGGCTGCAACGACGCTGACTTCTGGTACTTTGTAAGTCAAGGTGGAATACAGGGCAAAAAATCTTACCGGCTTCCTGACTCTTCATTCTATTCAGGCGCTCGGAATATTCTATTGGGAACACCGAGAGCAGATCGGTTTCGGGGTTGGCCGCAAATGCGTTTTGTAGCTTGCGGAGCACCTTGGCATTGAAATTGGCAGCTACAGACCTGCACAACTGCGAATCCATCGATTCGTCCGCCCGCATCCGTTTCATCGTGAATATTGAATGAAGCGCAGGTCGGTGTCGAGAGAGCAGTATCTGCGCATACGAGAAGAGGCGGGCTGATAAACGCAGCAGAGACGGGTACTAGCGGGAGGAAGGGGCTCAACCGTACAGTGCCTTAAAGCCGGGCCGGTTAATCCGTTGGACTGGAGCCTTTCGACCTAGGTCTAATCGGACAGTCAGGTAGGATAGCAGAGGGGCGATAGGTGGCTGCAAGAGATCTGGAAAACTAGCCTTTATCCATTTATGAATCATGGACAAGCCTTGCTATACGTCTACACTCGGACAGAATAAGTGGACAGATACAGCTAAATTGATATCCTCATAATGTAAGTAATTGGATTTCGCTTTACAGCCATCATGTTCTCTTCCAACTGCAGATCGACCTCGCGTGCCGTCTCACCACTGCCACGATTGATACCTGAATTCCATTGCCTGCAATGCACTGAGTCAGAATCTTCTCTGAAATTTTGTCCAACACAGATCACAAGCTAACATACCTTGTCTTATTCCTTGGCTAAGTGACATTCAAAGCGGTCCAAAATGTTTCTTGACTTGCTTTTTGGCGTTGATATACGCTTTTTCATCTCCATCGATAACACACTCCTCTTCGAGCTTCTCAAGGACCTCGATCACGTAGTCTTGACAATTCCAATGTGAAATGGAATTCTGCGGTTTCACGGCAGAGATTGCCTTTTCGAATTCCGGGATATCCGTGGCGTTGATATTATAAACAAAGATGTTTCTTCTGTGACGGCTCGTGGAAGTTGGTTTACCAGGAACGACATTGGTCTTGAAGTGAGGAGACTCGCCGGTGACTTCGTAGATCGTGTGTTCCGACTGGTTCTCAAGGTATAGTGCCCAGTGTTCGTAATTACCGGCCACCGGGCGGTACATAGCAACGTACAGTTTTGGCATGATGACGACAGGCTCTGGACTCGGAAGACACGAGACGTAAGTCAATGAGTAAGAATCTTCTAATAACACGAGCAGATCTGCTCTTCTAAATATGGGGGAGTTCTGGTGGTCATTGCGGTCAGACCACGGACTTCCAACCAGTGTTTGAATGAGTCGGACGCCCCGCATTCATTCCCGTCCTCCAAGGCGGTCATCCCACGTCAGGTGTGACTCATTCCAGCATCATCCCGCAGGAATCATTTGATCTTGATTTGTTGAAAGATAGCAGGAGAGATTATGTTTGGCCACAGGACATGTATACGATGTTTGATTGGCTCAGCCCCCCTGATAGCTTATAGACAGCTTGGAATGAAAGCGCACAAGGAAGGAGATTGACTTGTCGGGAGCCAGTGAGATCTTCAAAGACAGTCACGAGGCCTTCAACGCCTTGTTGAGCAATCACCATGCACGAGCTTTTCTCAACTAGCTTGGCCAGCAATAGGTCATGGAAACCCGTAAACATCACAACCAACCGCATGTTCATAAATTACAATAGAGCTTCTTGGTCGCGATGAGGCCGGGAAAGGGGTTGGGATAGAGAGAGGTTGAGCAGCAAAGGTGTACTTGTTCCGAGGTTGATGGCAATACAAAAACTGCCGAGGCGCCATTGTAACCCTACCTATGCTATGGACAACACTTTTCCCATTGCTCTTCTGTGATAGAACGAACCTGTGCGACCCGTCCTGCGAAACAAATGACCAACGATCATCTAAGCGAGCTGGTCTGCCCCGTTTGCGACCCCAAGGCGCCCGGTCTTGTGCCTCAAACTCCCGAAGTAGCCGCTAGGCGGTTACCAGCTCGCTTTTGGGCAGCTATATACTCCTCCAGCGCACCTTGTATTCATAGCCCTTTCCCGCCCGTCTCTTGCCAACGATCTTTGTGATCTCCCATTCCTGCTCTTCAAGTGCGGTATTTGGAGCCTGAGACTGCAGAGAAAATAATAAAGCGATAGCACTGGGGGGACTTGCGACCGCTGCTGCTCCGTAATCGTCTTCGCCGACGAGCCGCTCACATAGATGCTGGGTTAGAGCGGCACTTGGAGAGGTCTGGCGATCGATGGGTTCGGTGGTAGGTTCGCTAGTATGAGTACTCAAGCAACCGTACGACTCTGCCTGTTCCCGGAGGGAGAGCTTTGGAGGGTTGTAGGGCCAATCTTCGACTCTACGCTTGTGGCCCTGGTAGAACCGCCAGTCTCGCCAGGCTTTTTATTGTTATTTCCAACTACGAGAGGATTCTCTGAAGCATATTAGAGAAGAGACCTAGAAGCTTGTCAGAAAGGCAGGGGGCTTACCTTGACTTCCGCTAGTCTTACTGGATCGATTGGAGCTTGTTGTATTCTCGCCTTGCAATAGGTCTCGTAGAGATGGCGGTCGTCTGAAGATAGGCTTGTGTAACAAGCGGATCCGTGCGAGAAACTGGTTACGATCGGTATCATTTGTGTCGTCGATAGAGTCTTTCGGGAATCATTAGTCGCGGTAGACAGCGACTGGGACCTACGGAATGACCTGTACGTAGGATTTTGGGCGACGTGGGTATATCTGTTTCCCCCTCGTTCAACCCTGTACGGCCCGCTGTGCGCTTAGAGGAATCTCGGGTGCTCATGGCGCCTGTGGCCGTCAGATCCCCATCTCTATTGTGCCCATCTCCGTCGTACCAGTCCTCTATATCTGCTTTCTCTTTTTCTCTACTGGAGTGACCAGGTCGAATATCTTTGAGGGCGCCGTTACTTGATTCTGTCTGTGTATCGGATATCGAGGAGAGGACGGTATCAGCAGGTTGTGCTGGTGGTGATGATGGTGGAAGTGGTAGTGGTGGAGGAGGAGCGGAGACGAGATGATTTGTCTTCTCGCGGAGGGTGGGAGGTTTTGTCGGCGCCGGAATAACATTCCAGCGAGATGAGTGATTGTCAAGCTCTTGCCTAAAATAACAGCTCTGACACAACGATCTTGCCCCTCACTACACAGTGGACACACAGTACTTGTGGAGTCTCCAGCCACTCTTACGACTTCCAACCCTTCCAGCATTCTCTTCAGCTTTGCATCGACCTGTGAGAGCTTCGTGAATTGGGACACCACCATGGGGTCAGTGTTACGCATGACCAGTCAGCACCTGGGTTCAGACAATTTACCCCAAAGGAGTACGTGACTTGTTGACCAAGCTTCCTTTCGTTCTTGCAGGACTGACCACACTTAGGCCCTGCGCAGATTTACCACATCTTCGACTCCAAGATTAATCCTCAATCAATTCCTACTGCCACATTCTCGAACCCCCGGAAGCGCCGTCTGTCTCGTCACTCCGAGGTTAAGGTTGTGCCTGAAAGCAAAAAACATCGAACAGAGGACAAGTACTTAGAATGCTTACACTTACGAATCAGTCTGTTGGAGAATCTGTTCAACAATGCAAGCCACCAAGCTCCCCATGATCCCCAGGGCGGAACGGAGACCCTAGGAATCGGCGAACGTGTTACCGGCATAGAAAAGAGAAACTACATCAACCACAACTTCCGCTCGAACTTGAGAGACTTATCAGGGCATTTCTGCTGCCCGGCAGAGGGATGCGGTCGGAGCTACAAAACAGCAGCAGATCTTCATGTTCATATTCGACGGCAGCCTGGGAATGGACATGATATTTTGAAACGAATTATCGACCGAACTTATTGCATTCGCTGCGAACTACAATGTTACAAGCCAAGGGAATTGAAGCGTCATGAAAAATCTAGTCACGGAGATATTTACGACTCGAGAATCGAGCTTTTTCTGGGATGTTTGACGCAGGATGCACCTCAAGAAGCCCCGGTCGCAGAGGTAGATGATGGGCCAGCTGACGACCTTAGCATCCTCTCTGATCAAGCCCCGCAGCAGAGAATGAGCTATGCAGAACCGTCTACAGATCCTCAACCCTTCACCAACAACCAAGGGAGCCAGGCGAGCGATTCAGCGCCTTTCGTTGAGCGTGGAGCAATCACGACGTCCACTCCAAGTCATGAATCTTCCTTCGCACCGGCTCTTACGCCGCGAGCCAATCAAGACTACCAACATTATGCCTCGCCAAACAACGCAACAACACAGGATCCTATTTTCCCATTCGAGCTGGCTCCAGTCACTCAACTAAACGCTGGCTTTGTCATTGATGAAATTGAAGACACATTGAACAGTGGTCAAATGAGCGACGCGTCACTTCAGAACCTCAGTTTCCCTTTCGACTTAGCTCCTTATCCACAACACGACATCGGCATCGATGACAACGGTATCGATAACACTCAAGCAAATAATTCCTTTGCCAAGCATCCCGACTTGGCCCCTCCTGTGGTTCCTTTCCAACAACAGCACATTAGCTTCGCAGAAAGTGATACTGTATTGGAAGATTTGGGTAACGGTCAGACGAGTAACGCAGATCGGAATCTTTCCTTCCCCTTTGATATGACTCCCTCCCAACAGCAGAATATCGGTATGATCGGCGGCCAATCGAACGGTGTGCTGACTGAGAGTCATACCCTCCCAACGGACACTGGCGATAGTAGGCAACTGGAGGGCAGCCACACGGCTGGGGTTTGGACGTTCAATCAGATGAATGGTGCAGTCTAGTGATGGTCTATGTAGGGAATGCATGCTTTGGTGCGGAGAACAGCCCTGTCCACAAGTAATTCACCCAGATGAACTCCATCCTGCGGTCATCTTGTGATTCTGGGGACGGGGCTTTCCATTTCAGCCAACCAGCACATAGAAATCTAGATCGCAGTCAGATTGTGTGCCGTACGTGAGCATAGGAACAATCACATATCTGTCCCATTGGCCTTGACTGTTGTTGTATTGCCTGTCGCGTTCCCCCGAAGTCCCATGTCAAGCTCTATCACCCAATCATCTGCATCACTCCCACCAAGGTGAATACAAGCAAAGCCAGCCAGTCCGTCTCCTTGGGCCAAAGCCGCCCAGTTCGAGGAACGTCCCCACTTGGAATCGCTCGCCTTCACCTGAAAGTGCTTGAAATCTTGGTTGATGTATTTTCCATCCCGAGCTGAGGCCAAAATTGCTTGGATAAACTGGAAACACCATGAGTCCCTCCTTTCCTGTTCGGTCGAGATTTTTACCTTGTTGTTGACGACGTCTTTCTGGGCGGAATCAGCTGTCACCTTGGTAGATCCTTTGAGTACAACCCATCCGCCATCTGCCACCTCCCGCAAGGCCTGTTTCACAGTTGTTTCTTGGGCCGGGTCCAGAGTCCCAAAGCCCCCGCTCGGCTTCAGTATTTGTATTCCTGGCGACCCCATTCGATTGACATTGATTGAGGTACCTGTGGATGGAAGCGGGGCTTATTCGGTGGGACATTTTCTCCGTGGTCGCTAGCGTGAACTGTCGCACGTGAGTCAAGACTCCTGGTTTTCAGAATTCGCAGTAATAACTGACCAGCCTTTTATCGACGACAATATCGTCGGCAACGCTGTAAGCGACTGCTTTCCACGCCGAGAAGTCTTCGGATCTGGAACCGATCATGGTAAGGGATGAGGAACGCTGAGGAATACCCGGCTTCCTATCTTGAAACAGACGCAACACGCTTCGAGGAAGATTTCAACCCATGCGAGAGTAGCTCCCAGCATTTCTGTTCAGTCTTCGGAACATAAAGCGTCGTCTTCGATCGGGTGAGGCAGGACAATGTCAAAACCTTCCACACATCGTCGGACGTGGACCAACCCTGGGCACCGCAGAGAAAAAGTCTGTGACTCTAGCACGATGGGTGATGTAGTGAGTTAGAGTCTATCGCATCTGCAAATCTTCTACAGCTCTTCGTCCTACTTCATTGCCATCTTCATCCTCGCTGGCAGTCCTGTCCTAATGGGGTTTCTCTAGACCGCCTGCCTCGACATCTCGCTGGCACTTTTATCCTGATCAGGTTTCTTGCATTTCGCTGGCACATTTGTCCCCGTAAGGTTTAGCCCGTGCCTCAGTAGCGCATCGGGGACGTTGCTAGGACTTCACTAACGCGCTCTCCTTTCTTTTCAGCCAAAAACAACGCCTGGATTTTCTCTCTTTTGGACAGTCACGGCTGCGATGACGATGACGATGACGATGTCGATCTGAACTTGCCCGTATAAAAGACCTGCGTGAGGCTGTCGCCTCATTGCCTCACCGATATTTGTAAAGCGGTCTGCTTTGAGGGGCCACTACTTCTGCCGCCTCCTAGCTGCATATAACCTCTTTCAGCCCCGTTTTATCCCTTCGATCATGCATCGCCCTTGCTACGAATCAAAATCGTCGCTCCACTCTTGTCGTACTCCGCCCTTAGGTTACGCTTATCCTGGTGATGCATCGTCGCCTGTGATGCCGCCCTCCGAGGGTGTAATGTCTACGCCTAAAAAGGTAAGATGCCTGAATACTCAGATGACTATCCACTAAGTTATCCCTTCGATAGACAACGAGAGACGTCCGCATCAAACAATATTTGGGGCGGGAAATATGTCCTTCACAGATTTGGGTGACTGCCAAGATACATGAGCACATTCAAAATCCGCCCTCGTCTTTTTCAGACACCTTAGACCATTATAAAGTGGTCCGAATGAGTTGGTCCGAGTTCAGAGTGACTCCTTGCGCGAGGGATGTTCTAGACGGCAAGGACTGGGAAGCGCTTGAAGGACTAGCTGTTCGAACATTGTTTGAAGGCCTCGTACTCGAAGAGACACAAAGTTTCTGGTGGACTATTTTCCCGTGCTTCTTCGCCTGACTGGATGTACCATTTCTGGTTGGTAGGTGGCCGGAGGTTTCCGTTGGCGGTTGCAATCGCCTTGTGTCTATAGTGTGAGCAAAATAATGTAAATTGATTCCAGTGATCTTGTTACGTAAACCCTGCAGTAGTTGTTGCATGACTTTCTTGTGCATCCTACCAAAACACTTGGGGTTGAATACACATGTAAAATAGCGACTCCTGCTGTCAGCCACCTTCCTCTCCCTGCATATGCCCCTGGTGGCTTGATTCGTAGACGTAAACCTAGCCCCAATCCTTGGCGGCAATCCAGGCGGTCTTTCGCTCCGCTCGAGTAGGAAGAGGCGCTCGTTTTGAAGCGCCGTACCCACCGGTTTCATTCTGCGCCCGAGAGCTAAACAGCCAGATATTCGTGACGCAAACAGAAGAAGGCAGCCCAGCGGCGCTTTATAGACTCCCTTGCTACCAATTTGTGACTGCAGTCAACGGCAAACCAACGAAGGATTTTGACAGCTTTATAAGCGAAATCAAGGACCTCCCGCACAACAGATTTTGCCAATTGGTCCTTGTCGCGATGGATGGTATAGCTACTACAGTCTCACTGATGCCGGATCAGCGTTACTTTCCGACCAAGGTAGCAAGGAAGGGCGACGAGCCTCACGAATGGCAATTCCAAGAGCTCTGAGGATCGAGAAATCCTCTGAGCCTTCGTACTGAGAGAAGGCATTTCCCCAAGTGGAAGCTGTTGCAATAGAGAGTTTGCACCCGATTACAACACACAAACATTGAAGGCAAAGTTGATTAGATCCGTATTAGTAATCATCATCCGGTCCTAGGTTCTCCCGAAGTCCTCAATCTGTATTTGCGCACAAACATCGTAAATCCTCAATCATAGCAAGTCCTCAATCATTTTCTGGCCTTGATCATTTATTTTGGTCTGTTCATTGTCTATCCTCAGGTATTCTGGGTCCTTACTCAAGATATTCGCATAGTCATCAGAGACCCTTGTTCAGAAAATCGAGAATAGGGTTGGAATTCTATCTTTAGCAACCAAGATTTTGTACAAATGCTACGAAGAAATCTAATAGAGAGCGAAGAGACCGAGATAGAAAAGGCGGGCATAGAAAGATAGAAGAAGAAAAGACGGTAAAGGCGAGAAGGGAAATGAATATTGTAGTGTTACCACCATTTCAACCAACAGTGAGCCTGCTCCAACGGCAATCCTCCTCAGCACCTCTCCGAATCCTCCTCTACACCTACCTCAGCATCTACTTCTACTTCCGCTCCGCTCCGACTCTAAAATGACAAGCGATGATCTCGTACGAGGCCTGTCATCATTCAAACAGTGAGCCTGCTTCAATGGTACTTCACCAGTACCATTCAACATGGTCTCTTCAACATCCTACATTCTACCTTTTCAGGACGTTCAACACGTCTACACCAAAACGAGAAAGAGCAAGAGAAAGAGCCAGGGGAACATACGTACAATCGCCGGAAGAGGGCTACCAAATGAGCATCGCTTATGCTCGCGCTTTCAAATAGCCAGCTCATCAGGATTGCAACAACATCTGCTCGGGGCCTAGATCTCAAGCATCATACATCCGATAGGTCCTAAGCCTCATTCCCCGTCTAGATGGATGTAAGGCCTAGTTCCGGAGCTGGTACAGGGCCAATTCGGATCACCTCATCGTCGTCGCCAGCCCCATGAGGGTTTCCAGTATCTGGGTGTTCGCATACACCGTCCCCCTCCTCGATGTTCGACTAAGCTCCGAGCCAATCAGGCCTTTCAGCAACGCAACAGATATTTTTGCTTCACAAGCTCTCAGCCAATCATCTTAAGAGCTCCAATGCAATCAGCTCTCCGCCCTGCTGCTGCTCTGCTCCACCAGTCTCCGCTCCTCCGCTCCGCTCCGCACCTCTATGGCCTAGGTCCAAGCCATAGTGATCCTTAACCTTCGCCACCTCGCTGTCACCCAATTGGATGGTGTGTGTTCCTAACTTAGAGTGTTTCATGTTTGCTTTTGCTCCAGTGCTACTTCTTCCGCATTGCATCTCCGCAGTGCGTCCTACCTTTTGCTATTTGAGCGTTGTTTCCTTGTTTGCAGCCACGGGGGCATGGCTTGTCCGGGGAGGGGGGTACTGTCATGGTCATGGATGGTATCGGCGTAGGGCCATACCAACGAGCATATACCAACGAGCATACACCATGAGCAAACAGTGATGGAATACTGTTGAGACGCAATGCTGTCTCAGCAGTATCGCTCCGGCAGCATTCTTTGTTCACACTGCATTGTTGAGGCTAGGCCTAATCAGGCTTAGCTCACAACACTGGATTGCTCCCTCATGTACATATCCTGGCTCTTCAGCTTTGTTGTCCTAGTTAACAGACCTGCATGATATCGACCACCATCACCTTCTGCGCTGGTATGACACATATAGTGATCTTTGAAAAGTCAATCTCAATTGATATTATACCAAAAAATAAATTAGCTTTCTTGTATTCCAGATACAATAAGAAGAATAGTAGTTGGAAATTGAAGTTGTATTTCAAAAGATTGTAGTTGTAGATTCAAATCAGATATAGAATATTTCTAGGGAAAAAAACAGTACATATTATTGAATATTATATACGTATGTATCGGACGCTTCTACCTTTAAATAGAATCTTGAGCCCCTCGGGATTTCTGGGCCCCGGGGCTTAATATTTTATTTTTACGCCTATTTTTAACTCCTTAAATTGGATTGGTCTTTTCTCTAGATACTGTGCATATACACTCGTCTTTTTCGCATCTTCAAATAGAACTTTCAATGTCAGGACCGTGCACATGGGTGGTGTATGATACTGTTGATTAAGAATAATAAGTTCAGGGAGCGGAAGTACAGATGAAGCTCCACAGTGTTGTGTGCTAAGCTTAATTAGGCCTAGTGGTAGATGAACAACATTGCAGCTGAACAACACTTATTATGCGTTGTATGATTGTGACGCTCAAGACCTTTCCCAGCTTAGATGTTAAGATGCGGTTGTGTCAACGCAGAACTTGGGAATAGCGGACATAAGGACTTAGCGCCTTGGCGCTGCAAATGCCTTTTATCTTCAACTGAGGATAGACCAATGTCTTATTTCCACGTCAATCGCGATATAAATTTCGCATCTTTCGCATCAGAATCACACCTCGATGCCGGCCAAAGTGATTCAACCCCGGCGCAGAACCCTCCTTCCCAACATGCGTCCCCCAAAATCCGGCCCCATAAAGCTGGCCCCCCAGCTTGCGCCCCCCTAAGATCTGCCCCCCTTCCGACTGCAATCTAGTTTCCTATGTGCTGGTTGGCTGAAGCGGGAAGCCCCGTCTCCACAATCAAAAGACGACCGGAAGATGGACTTTATCGGGCAGGGCTAGTCTCCTATCGAACATACACACTTCCTATATAGGCTCTCACGAAAATGTACCATTTGTGTAATTGAGCGTCATAACCCCTAATCCTATGGCTGGCGGGGCAACGTAATGAATTTCAGCAATATACCTATGGAAATATTTGTTTCAAACAGCCCAAACAGGATGGCCAACTTCTGCGTACCAAACTTCGAAATCTTCCACTCAAGATTCGCGACATTCCTTGCATAATGAGTACCCACAGAAAGACTCACACATCTCACAAATATTGCCCTCCGGTCTGCGGTGAACCCAGTCCCCCATAACGTCTGTCGTATATAGAGTGCCACTGGCCTTGCTGCTCAAAGGCTCTTTGATTTCGTCGTACAACGAGTTCTCCAGATACTGCGTGTATTGGAAGTGATCTTGGGCGTCATACTGTGCGATTTTGGACAATCTTCGGAGACGCTTGAGTTCTTTGCGTTGTCGATGTATCTTGGCGCGCTGACGGCGTCCGATATGATGTAGAAGGGCGACAAGTTGACCTCGTTCGGAGGAGTTGAGCTGGTTGATCGCTGGTTTGCCGTTTGCGGAAGAAGGCAAACTTTGAGACACCGACGCAACGAGTGGGGCCCACCTATACTTCTTCATCCACAAAATCGGATCGTCAAGAATCTCATCTCTATGGAGAGCAGCCATACGTTCCTGGCCGGGTCGAACGTGAGTCGCATGCGCACTGTCGTCAGGAGGAAGCTCTCTGTCTGTAGTACGTTAGTGCCGAGAGTCGTATAGCCGAAATTTGATGGTCGACATACCATTAGACCCGTCGAAAAATTCGGAAGCAATGTTGCCGTTATCGCTATGATCCGGCTGGCTTCCATCATGGCTCCTTCGCCCAGTCACCGAAACGTCGTTGAGATCAAGGTCGATCGGAGTAGCTAATGGAGTCAATGGGAATTCGAAGAAGGCCAGGGTATCTCTTACCTCTGGGCACACTTGCTGTCTCAATGGGCTGAGTATTACGCAAGGCGACAATGAAGGCTTCCCTTGTTTTCGTTTCGTTATCCATGTAGTACGTTGATAACAAGCCTTGTAGATAAGATAGGGATGAGAGGTTGGAAGGAGGGAGGAGCGATGAAGGTGAGATGTAGGAAGGAAGGAGTAAGGGGGGAGAGGTGTTCTTTATATGGACGAAGGTACGGCGTACTACTGACTCAGCCAGCAATGATGCGAAACGAGAGGGGAGCATTCTGGTCCTATCGTCAAGACCGTGCTGCCTGTACGCGTGATCCAGCTCCCCAGATCAGGGTAGTCCTCTAATCCTCCGATGGTGATTGGATGGGGGCGCTGCTACGTCTGAGCGCTGCCTAAGAAGCCGAGCCTCGTTGCCAGCAAGAGATGCATAGGAAAAGAGACACTCTAGTCCTATCGTTGGCTCAGGCTGAGTGCACTATTTCAGATTTTGAGGCCGGCGCAACTCGTCATGCAGTAACACATATCTGGCATCCATGCAATGCGTCATGGGAAGAGTTTTCGGTGTTCTTATTGGCACAGGCCGGTCTCGTGCATCTGTGACGGCCACTTTTAAGGCGGTCATCCAATGCACCCTGCAGGAGGCGTCACGTAGGATAAGGCCTTCTGGGCCAATGCTGGCACGGCATTGCCTCGATTCATTGTTTCCAAACCTGCTTGCAGAAAGCACTTATGCAAACAGGAAAGTCATCTTATCCTCTTATTGGCACAGCCCTCTCTCGTGAAACTTTGCCGCCCATGCTGAATGTGATTATACGGTCCTCGAATATACCCTGTATAGGGTGTACATAGGAGGAGGCTTCTGGACCAATGCTGGTATGGCACTACCTCAAGCCATCGCCTCCACGTCTGTTTGCAGGTGGCACGTGTACGAATGGAAGGCTCATGTGGAATTCTCGCTAGCACGTTCGGTGGCGGTGCTGATCATAACGAGGCGCTCGAGGTGAATGCCAGGAGGCATAGGGTAATCTGCTCCAATCATTATATGCGTCTATTGGTAGTGCGGTACAGCTGGACAAGCGTCGCTCAGCTCCACACTATCACAGCATGGGCCGAGATCATGTGGGCCTCTCGTTTGGGATAAAGCATCAAGTATCCTTGTTCCGCTGATAGCCCGGCCAGGAAGGTGTGGAGGACAGGACCAGCGTTGGAGTATAAGAGACAGAGCCTTTCCCACCTGCTATGCTCATCAAACCAAATTCCTTTCTCATCACCACAGAGAATGGCCGGTCCTCGTGTTCGAAAACCAAGGAAGTGCACTCAACCTTCGTCATCCACCCAAGTCAAATGCATGAATCCTTCAATTACCTCTCTACCTCGGCAGATACGGAACAGCAGACGAGTTGCAGTTGTAACGGGTGCTGGTATTTCCGTGAGCGCTGGCAGTAAGCGATTGCTACTGGGAACAGAACGGACAGAGCTTACACTATTTTGATAGTTCCCAGCCTTCGATCCATGCGGCGCTCGGGCTCAAATCCTTTCGATGCTTCTGTTTACAGCTCCCCCGAGGCTACGGCAGCCTTCCATGACATAATCCGCGAGCTTTCCCAACGGTCTTCCGTCGCAAAGCCAACTCCGTTCCACCAATTCCTGGATCGGCTCGCACGCTCCGGCCATCTGCTTCGACATTACACTCAGAACATTGATTTTATTGAACGATATATGTTCGATCTCCGGCAGAAGACAGTACAGCTTCATGGCCGTATCGATGAAGCAATCTGTCAATACTGCAACTGGAGCGGTCCGTTATTACCTGATCAATTTATTGGCCCGGATGCCCCTACATGTCCAAAGTGCGAAGGAGTTGCCTTTGAACGTGTACGAAACGGCAAACGGCGCTCTGGAGTAGGATGTATTCGTCCTAACATCTTACTTTATGGAGAAGACAATCGCGACAGCGTCAAAACTGGTAGGATCGCAGCAAAGGATTTACAGAAAGCTCCGGATATGTTGATTGTAGCGGGAACAAGCCTCAAGGTACCTGGGGCGAAGAGATTAGTGAAGGAGTTTTGTCGTGCAACCAAGGCCTGCGGTGGAACGACAGTGTGGATCAACACAGAAGCAGCCCTGTCTGGGCTCAACACTGCTTTCGATTTCGTTATTCGAGCGACCTGCGATAATGCAGCCTCTTCATTTTGAGCGATAATCAGTCAAGTTGATATATCAATATTAGATATATATATTAGAAGGGGTGCAGTATTAAAACTTCAAAGACATATCAGTGCTCTTTACCAAACCCAACAACATTAATCTCATTCGGAAAATACTGATTTTTACCGCGCGGCTAGACTGTCCCCTAGAGTCGATTTGCCAGCTTACTATAACGATGAATAGACGTAACCCAGCCGAGTAATAAGATCGGGCGCCGAGACATGATTGAGAGAGCCTTCTACGATTCGCGAAGCTGGTAGCTACGGCAGTATCAGCGACGGAATCCGCGATCTTCCTGCAAACTGCAAAGTACCGTTAAGACGTTGATAGCTGCTGCCCATCTGTTGCGATCTGCTAAGTCAGCAACAGAGCTAAGCCGATTGGGCTTAAGAACAAATAGCAAAGCGGAACTATCGCGCGATGTCTTAGTAGGTATCTGGGTGAACTACTACTGAGACGTCCTGTGCAAAGATATGATGAACAGGACTACTCAATATGGTGAGACAATGAGCAGGACTGAGCAGACATCTATATAAGTACACTCCTTGATAGGTAGATAGTTTCCTGTGTGTTCAATACAATCTTTACCTTGACTACTACCTCAAGACTAAAGCAGTTGCGACTTGACTGATATTGTTTCACCCCTGTTCCTTGACACTCCATTCTAAGAGACCCAACAGCAGACTTTATTGACCGTTACGCCTTCAGTACTAAAGGACCGCCCTAGGGTTGCAACACCATCGTTTACATTCCTCTTCAGGACACCCGGTAGCGAAGGTTGGTCACGTGGTCAATAAGTTCAAACAATAAAACGACAGTATACATTAA
>JAABUQ010004555.1_pt1 | contig 23435 bp, 23 predicted proteins | sample 5560001 | NCBI WGS metagenome assembly JAABUQ01 (sample SAMN10711888, study PRJNA513371) | rock metagenome | isolation source: Antarctica rocks | place: Antarctica: Victoria Land, Finger Mt nord | collected 2015-12-18 | reverse complement strand
GACCCGCCCCGCCTTCCTGACCATAGCCTGTGGCGGCCTCGTGTCGACCACGAACAGAAGAGAGGCACCCGCGATGCGACGCCCCATTCAGCCGTTGACCAACCCGATTACAGAAGGGCCTGTTAGCATTTGAGCCAATCCATGCTGGCGGCGAAGCAGAGGACGCCCATGAAGGAGTTCGCGGTTTTCTCATATCGTGTGGCGACGGCCCGCCATTCTTTGAGCCTGGCCCAGAGCCGTTCGACCTGGTTGCGGTGGATGTAGATCCAGTCCCGGCAGGCAACCGGTGCTTCGTTCTGCTTGGTCGGGATCGCGGGCCGCGCGCCCATATCCCAGATATGCTCGCGAAAGCTGTTGCTGCTGTAGCCTCGGTCGGCGACCACCCATTTTGGCACGCCCGGTAGTTGGTCAAGCAGTGCCACGGCATGGGGCAGTTCGTGCGCCTGTCCCGGCGCCAGCACGAAGGCGATTGCCCGGCCAAAGCTGTCGGCGATCACGCAGGCTTTGGTTCCATAGCCGCCACGAGAGCGACCAAGCGCCTCACGATTGTCCCGCTGCGCCGAAGTATCCGCTTTTTGGTGGCCCCTGCCGCCTTCTGGTGGGCGCGGATGTTTGTGCCGTCAAGAAAGGTCAGGCCGAGTTGCACAATTTGTTCCTGGACCAGCAACAGAAGGCGTTCCCACACCCCAAGCCGGGACCAGCGGATGAAGGTCTGGGCAGCCATCCACCACGGTCCGAGTTCATCGGGCAGGGCACGCCATTTAGCGCCGTTGTCATGCCGCCACAGGATCGCGCTGATCGTGCGTCGCAAGTGCCGCGGCGGCACCTCGGCATGGGGTCGGCAAGCCTCGATCAACGGTTCCAGCACCGCCCATTGCGCGTCTGTCAGCATGTCGCATCCTCCTAAAATACGTAAGAATGCAAAACAAGTCGCTCAGTTCCAGGCGCTAACAGGCCCTATACCTTGAACAATTAAACGATACGGAACAAGGTCATCTGTGCTCTGACCAAGGTGGAGTCGGTGCTGCCGGCAGAGTAATCACTATTCGATGCTTATCAATCTCAAGGGTCATCCGATCGCGCTAAGCCTGACGCAATATTCAGCAGCGACGTGGCGAAAGCTCTCGGGTCCCTGATCCTGTAATTCATGTTAAACCCTCGACCCGGGCCAATTGGTTCGCAGCCCGCTTCATCATACACGTAGCGCGACTGGTTGCGGTTTACGCGGTCGATCAACACCTGGTTTACCCACATGTCGGGACCGTGTGCGACTACCAACGTCGTCCGCCGTGGGAAGAACACACTCGTATGCATGGCTGATCCAGAAAAGCCCATCACGATCGGATCGGTCGCCCACAGCTTGATCTGCTCCTCGAGCGGCAATGCTTCGGGAAACAGGACGTCTACCCCGTTCCGTCGTAAGATTGCGGTAATCTCGGTCTCGTTATCGATCGTTACGTTACCATTAGGCAGACACTCCTTCGACATATAGACCATGCGGCGGGGTACCACCCGGTCATGGCAAATCGAGACCTGCCGGCCGATGCCGTTCATCATGTCGGCAAACACGTTGTGCACTAGGCTCAGCTCCTCGAACGGACAAGCCGCAACCTCTATGTGATCGAAACGGGTTGGCTCCGTACACTGCAGAAAGTTTTCCGCGGTAAGGCCTAGTGCCGACACCAGCGTAAGGATAAAGTCCTGCGTCATTAGCTCGTTCAAGGAAGTATTGCTGCTAAACACTATGCGCAGCTGACGGCGCCGGAACGTCGGGATCGCCCACAGCCGGGCTAGCGGACCGATCAGAAAATGCCCATAATGCATCACGACATTGCCCATGTAAACGTAGTCGAGCGATGGGTCCTGCCTAGCGTATCCCGGCAGATGGGCGCAGTCCAACGAGCCCTGCGCATGATGCAGCGATCCGGGCCTCCCAGCATAGGGGATCGATTCCGGCACGGCCCGCCCTGATGGCTCGAAAAGGCCCCAGCTCGGGTCGTTGCCAGGAGGCACGAAAACGACGTCCCGCGCCGTCCGGACGCTTGGAGGCGTCGGGATGATCAACGTCCTGCCGATGAAGTTGGTGCAGTCCCTCAACGCCACGATCGCCACCCGAGTGCTTGACCGCTTGAAGTGTCGTCGACCACCTCCGCACTGTCCATGGGGAGCCTGCTTCATGTCGGTACGTCCTCGGTGGTGCTGGCGCTCTCCAACATCGACCACACGGACATCTGAACGTCTGGACGAGGCAGTCGCCGTATGTCGTAATCATATTGAGAACCTGAACGGGACGTCGATGCTGGAGCCTCCGTATCCGGGCCTAACCCGAGTCTGTCTCAAAGAAGACATTGATCTCTATGGATGGGCCATAGGCGATCACACCTATGGTCGCCCGAACGTCATGGAGAAGGGACGCGCTCACCTCGAGATTGGTCGCTTCACATCTATGGCGGCCGCTACGATCGTGCTCGGCAACCACGACACTAGGAATGTCTCGACTTATCCGTTTGACGCGTTGCGCGCCTGGTGGCCGGGTATGGACGACTCAGCATGTCACATCGCCCGGCCGGTCAGGATTGGGTCCGACGTGTGGATCTGCGAAAGCAGCATCGTTCTGCCAGGCACCACTATTAGCCACGGCGCGGTCATCGGAGCCGGCGCAGCCGTCTCAGGAACGATACCACCTTATGCGGTCGTGTCGGGTAACCCCGGCACCGTCGTGAAGTATCGCTTCGAGCCGAAGCAGATCGGACGACTGCTTTCCTGCGCATGGTGGGATCTACCGGACAGGCAGATCAACGCGATGCTTCCACTCCTTGCATCGCATGACGTCGACGCGTTCCTTGCCCGTGTCGAAGAACTGCGTGATGCTAGATGACACATCGGTCCTTGACGATACATGTGTCGTCGGAGCGAGTGGCCGGCTCAGCGCGGTTCCATGTTGTCCATGAGTAACTCGGCCTAAGCAAAGACTGCCGGCGTCGCCGGTGGACCCTAGAGTGCCATCACCTGCTCTTGCGTAGACCTCGATCGCTTTATCATCCGTCTCCTGCTGACGGGTTCTACTTCAGACTGAGAGGCTGTCTCGAATCGATTTATCAACGTCCCAGCCTTCGTAGCAGCAGAATGGCGGAAGCGGCGTAGAGGAAGGCTTCTGCTGAGGCGATGGTCGCCTCGACGTCCTTGGCCAGGCGTCGGTTGCGGTCGATCCAGGCGAAGAAGCGCTCGACCACCCAGCGCCTCGCGTGGACGGCGAAGCCGACCTGGCCCTCCGGCTTTCGGACGATCTCGACCCGGATCGGGCTTGCTGCCGCTACGCGAGGCCCTTGGTAGCCCGCATCGGCATAGGCGAGTTGCACGAACGGCCAGCGCGGACGCGAGGCCCGCAGCAGCGGCCCCGCCTCGGCCCTGGATGTCGGCCGCATGGGCCTGCACCTTGAGTGCCCGGCCATCGGTGTCGACCAGCGCCGCTTGCATTCCTTGATCTTCTTGCCGCCATCGTAGCCCCGTGTGCCTCCGCTCTCGGTCGTCTTGACACTTTGACTGTCCATCACCGCCGCGGTGGGGCTGGCCTCGCGGCCGGTGCGCTCGCGCATGACCAAGTGGTGGTTGATCGTCTCCCACGTGCTGTCGTCACGCAGCCGGGCAAACCAGCGATAGACCGTGCGCCAGGGCGGGAAGGTGTCGGGCATGAGCCGCCACGCGATGCCGCCGCGCAGGACGTAGCAGATGGCGTTGACGACCTCCCGCATCGGGTAGACCTGCTTGCGACCGCATTTGGCCTCGGCAGGCAGGAATGAGCCGAGGATCGCCCACTCGGCATCGGTCAGGTCGCTTCCATAGCGTAGCCCCGTTCGGGTATGTTGGGCTCGGGTGGTCGGGGTCCCATCGCTGTCTCGTCAGGTCTTCGCACACTCGACGAACCACGAATTGCCTCGGCCACCCAGCCTTCATCCGTTCATGCCGGACCCGTTTTGAGACAGCCTCTGAGGTCACTTGGGCTAAGTTGCACCAGTTAAGAAGGAGGGAACAGGTTTATGAAGACCGCGATCTGCATGATTGTAAAAAATGAGGAAAAGTCCATCGCGGAATGGATTGCCTATCACTTGGCGATTGGCTTTAACAGCGTGATTCTGTTTGATAACGCCTCTACAGACCGTACGCCATTTATTATCGCTCATTTTACACGTCGCTACGACGTCCGCCGGATAAACTGGAAAGTGACAAATCCGCTTTATCAAATGCAAGCTTATGATTTTGCGTTGAAAAGTTTTCGCACAGAGTTTGACTGGATATGCTTTATTGACAGCGACGAATTTGTTGTTCCATTACACAGCATTCTGATTAACGAGTTCTTAGGATCGTTCCCAGATGTTTCAGCAATGGCCGTTAACTGGGCCTGCTTCGGCTCCTCCGGCTATTTGACCCGTCCAAAGGGACTCATCATCGAAAGCTTCCTTCAGCGCAGTGAAACGTCATTTGCACCTAACCGACATGTTAAATCGTTCGTTCGGCCAGTTAACACCATCCGAAGTATTAACCCACATTATTTTGAAGTGCGGGGCAAATATGTTACTCCGCATGGTATGCTGGTGGAGTGGGCCTCTCCCGGAATTACCACAGGAGAACCAGTTTTCGACGCAATCCAGATTAATCACTACTTTATAAAGTCCGCAGAGCAGTGGGAAGAAAAAATGGTGCGAGGATATCATGACACGAAGCGAACTGGTTCAGAAACGATCTTCAAAAATTACGATCGCAATGAGGTTAAAGATACTGCGATCTTATCTTTTTTATCTACCACTGAAGCTATCATAACGCAAACCTTAGAAGAAGAGCTATAGGAGATGCAATAGCCCCCTACGGACCAGTTTTAGGTATAGCCTGCTCAATTGTAGGATGATCTGGACAAGTGGCCAGCTGCTCGAGCGATGAGTCAGCCGCCTTCAGTGTTTCCACGTAAACGCGCATTGCTTCATTTTTTGACATAGGTCCACGAGGCGGGAAAAAGTGTACAAGTCCAATTCGACGTGTCGAGTCATGCTCGCAGTTTTCCCATCCGAATCGGACGTACCGTAGCATTGTATAAGTGTCAAAATTAGCTATAGAAAACGATACATAATTAGCAACCTCTTGATCGACCCAACGGAATTCATTGCGACCGTGTAGTTCAATATGGTTGGCAATGATCGTTCGGATCAATCGCAAAGATGCGCCGTGTGTGCGAAGATTGGGAATGCCAATCGTGCCACCGTTAAAGCCGCGGGCGAAGCGCGGTGAGCCGCCTGCCCGCTGGATCAGGGAAGCGCCAACTGAAGGATTGTGTGAGAGACGTGAGAAGTCCTCCATGGGTGCTAAGATACGCGGGCTTATAGCAATGGCTGCGAGCAGAGGAGCAACATCAGCATCAACTATAACATCAGTGTCGAGAAACAGTAGAGGTTGATGCTTGTGCGCGTCTCGCCAATCGAGCAAGCAGTACTTCGATGCGACATAGCCTATCCAGTCCGAGGCATTGACTGTTTGCACTGACAGGTGTGCAGGATCGATGGTTGGGAGGGCAGCGACAAATTCTTCACGAGAGCGGTCGGAGATGATGTGTACGTCGCCTTTATAACCGCCAAACCTCAATAAAGATGTAATGCAAAGCACAGCTTGTTCGATATATTGAGGCGATTTGAATACCGTAAAGAATATCATCGGATTATACAAAAAAATCTGTTCGACCCGCCAACCATCAAGTAGCAACACAACTGTCAATAGCGACAGGTCATCTGATTTGGCATCTTGAATTTCATGTTGTGTTGGTGAAGCACCTCGCGTAGCATCAAGAAAAGGCAGGTTGTAACGCAAGTCGAGTGCTATTACGCCGATACACAACTGATAGTCTACCGCAAGTTTTACCTCCACGCGTGGCACAACGCGAGCAGCAGACCCGACTATCCACTCATGTTTGAGGATGTGCAGCACATCAAGCACGTCTTGACGAGTTAGACAGGCGAAAGTTTCCCATCTGTTAATCGAGGACCTATCGCAGTCGAGATCAGTGCCTCCCGGAACGGCGCAGAAGAACATACCATTGTTTGAGATTGCAGCTGTTCGGCGATCCGACAACAGATGAATGACGTAACCCGCAAGCGGGCCAGTTGTAACTACTACGGCCGATGCGTTACAATCTCCAGTCATGACCCTGTGAAAACGCTTGCCCTCATCTTCAAAGGGAACATTTATTTCGAGCAGTTGGGAAAGATCGGTAACCTCGTTCGCGGAACACTGTAAGATCCGATGCGTAGAACTAAGGCAGAGGAAAGTCCCATTATGCGTGACAAAGAACATTCGCGATCCCGAAAATCAGTTAACACAATCCCCCTCATAGTGACGGCTTTACGAAAGGGCAATGAGGTTTATCTCCTACCGCTTGTTAAATCGCTACATAATATATGCCTAGTGAAGCACTAGGCTTTAATGTTGTGTAGAAGGAGTAGAGTCTGCAATTCAGCAGTTAGTCAAACAAGATTAGAAAAGCTTGCGCGTGAAGTAATGAGACTTAATCTAGGAAGATGTGAGTGTATTCATGCCTATGAAAGCAGGAGTGTTCGCGTTAGCAGGATTTCTGTTGACAATAAATAGTTCTTTGGGCAATGCGGCCGACAGGCTTGCCTGTGGTTCGGCAGATAGACCGATCGCGATTGGTGGAATTACAGATTTTGAGACGCTTGCTGATCCTACTGCAACGGTGTTACTTCGCGCCACATGCAAGGTGCGCCTTTACCTGCATGCGAACGCTGTTCAACGGGCTAGCGATCGCAAACGGCTTGACGGGATCTTCGTGGTCTTCAGAGACACCGGTCCTGCTGGTATGGAAGTGGGACTTCAGACGAAAGATCCTCAAATCAGAAGCTTTCTGCTAAATTGGATACCTGCGATGATTAAGCGCTATGGAGCTGGGGCTGACGAAGCAAGCGTGAACGGGCTGCCCTACAATATGAGCCAGCAGCAGTTGGTTGATTGGAAGCACTTTGTTGACATTGCACACTATGCTGGTTTTCATGTGGTTTCACCGGTGTTTTCTCCCAATGGAGGACAAGAGCCGCTTGATTTCTTTAGTCCAGTATATAACAACTTGCGCGCGGCAGCGCTTTATGGTGGCGGAATTACTACCGACGCACCTCCTGGTTATTTTCGCGGACGTGGTATTGCCTATCAAGAATTTACTAAACACGAGATTGTCTGGGCAAATGCACATCACTTGAAATCCTTTTCTATATTTTCCCCATGGGGCAATGCATTTAGGGCCGATACGCAGGCAATGCTAGTTGCACTACGCAAGTCAAATGCTACTCCGCGTGAGTATATATTTGAGAACTACAATCCAAATATGCCGTCGAACTCTCCTACAGCCATTGGTAGAGATACCGACACCAACAGCGTATCCGGCGTTGCCCTTTGGCTAGCCCGCCATCTTGATGGAAAGACTATAGAATAGTTTTAGCCCCGCCGCTGCGGCTCTATCACATCACAAGTTCCTGCCGAACCCAGAACAGGACTTCGCTAAAATCTTATCTAATCAACAATCAATCTCAACAGGTCATCATTACAGCTTGGAGAACAACCTGCCGCGGCTTATCGATATGATACTTGCCGCAGCGCAGCAAAAATACTTGAGGAATGAAAATGGCCAGCAAGGTTTCGCAGCAAGAGAGAATAGTCTCAATTTCGACGATCTACTGCTGCGTCGACAGCGTTGACGATCCACTTCTGCGTGGCTGGGCGTCGAACCTCAACAGCTCCGGGTCGCCGGCGATACTGCATGTCGTCGTGGACGGACAAGAGCTCGGCACGGCACGTTGCGATAGGCCTCGCCCCGACGTGCAGGCCGCGGGCTTCGCGATCGAAACGGTCGGCTTCGAGTTCCTGCTGCCGCCGGAATTGCTGGACGGCCAGTCGCATCTGCTGGAGATGCGCGACGATTGGCGGCGCGCGGTGATGATGAACGTCAACGAGCAGCCCGTGACCAGCCTGACCTTCACCATCACCCTCAAGCCCGAGATAGCAGGCTTCGTCGATGGGCTGCGCCAGGGCGCGTTCGAGGGCTGGGTGCTGCGCAAGGCCTACGTCGGGGCGCCCTACGAAGGCGATGCCATGATCCGGGTCACCTGCGACGGCGCCGTCGCCGGCCATGTCCGTGCCAATCGCTACCGCGCGGACGTCTCGCGCAGCCTGTCCTCGCCGCCCAATTGCGGCTTCCAGTTCGTGCCTCCCGGCAGCGTGCGCCGCGGCTATCCGCGCGACTTCCGCTTCTACGTCATGCCGGAGAACGTGGAACTGGATAACAGCCCCCAGCACACGACCATCGTCGCCGACGTGGAAGAGGCGCGGCTGCTGGCGCTGGTGGACTCCGTCGACAGCCTGCACCGGGAGCTGACCCGCATACGCCGCCAGCTACGCGACATGCTGCCGCGGCCCAACCATACGCTCGCGACCTACGATGCATGGTATCGGCGCTACGCGGAAGCCTTGCGCCGGCGTTGCCTCGGGAAGCCCGAGGCGCCCGACGCGCCGCTGGTCAGCATCATCTGCCCGATCTACCGCCCGAACCTCGCGGAATTCGAGGCGGCGGTCGAGAGCGTGCTCACCCAGACCTATGCCAACTGGGAACTGATCCTGACCGACGACAACAGCCGGGACAAGGCCCTCACCGCGCGTATCAACCACTTCGCCGCCGCGGACGCGCGCATACGCGTCGTGCCGCGCCAGAAGAACGGCAGGATCAGCGCCGCCACCAACACGGCTCTGGAAGCGGCACGGGGCGAATGGGTCGTGTTCTTCGACCATGACGACCTGCTGGCGGACGTGGCCCTGTCCTGCATGGTGGACGCGGCCCGCGACGGCACCGGCAGCGTGCTCTACTCGGACGAGGACAAGATCGACGCCGCAGGCATCCACAGCGATCCCGCACTGAAGCCCGATTGGAACCACCGGCTGCTGCTGGGCGTGAACTATATCTGCCACCTGCTGATGGTCCGGCGCGACATACTCGACAAGGTAGGCCCGCTGCGCAGCGCCTATGACGGCGCGCAGGACCACGACCTCATCCTGCGCCTGTCCGAGGCGGTGCCGGAGTCCGAGATCCTGCACGTGCCGGAGATCCTGTATCATTGGCGCAAGACCGCGAACTCGACCGCCACCAGCATCTCCGCCAAGACCTACGCGATCGACGCCGGAGTGAAGGCGGTCGGCGATCACCTCGAACGGCTCGGCCGGCCCGCCTCGGTACGCGCCGTGAACGGCATGACCCTCTATGACGTGCGCTTCCCGCTGAAGCAGTCGCCGCGGGTGACCATTGTGATCCCGTTCAAGGACCAGATCGAGACCACCCAGCGCTGCATCGACACGCTGGAGAAGCGGACGGCCTACCGCAACTGGGACGTGGTGCTGGTCGATAACTGGTCCACCTCGTCCGAGAGCACCAAGTTCGCCGCCGCCATCGGCCGCAAGAAGAACATGCGGCTGCTGCGGGTCGAGGAGCCGTTCAACTACTCGCGCCTCAACAACCTGGCGGTGAAGACCACGCAGGCCGACTACCTCGTCTTCATGAACAACGACCTGTTCGTCAGCAGCGACGACTGGCTGACCGCGATCCTGAGCGAGGCGGAGAGCGACCCGAAGGTGGGCGCCGTCGGCGGGCGCTTCACCTATCCGAACGGCACCATCCAGCACGCCGGCGTCGTGCTCGGCATCGGCGGGGTCGCGGGCCACGTGCATGTCGGATTGCCCAAGGACGATGGCGGCTACGGCGGCCGGGCCTCGTTCGCGCAGGAGATATCGGCGGTGACGGGCGCCGGCATGCTGGTGCGCCGCAGCGCCTTCGATGCGGTCGGCGGGTTCGACGAGACCGACCTGCAGGTCGCCTTCAACGACATCGATCTGTGCCTGAAGCTGCGCCAGGCCGGCTACTGCGTCATCTATACCCCCGCCTTCCGGGCAGAGCACCATGAGAGCCTGAGCCGGGGCGACGATGAGCGCCCGATGCAGGAGGCACGGTTCTTCGAGGAGATCGAGGTGATGCGCGAGCGCTGGGGCGGGGCGCTGTTGCGGGACCCGTTCTACAGCCGGCATTTCTCGCTGGACAAGCAGGCCTTCTTCGATCTGGTGGATGCGGGCTAGCCAGTCTCGCGAGGGTCTTCGCCGCTCCCTGCCCGTTACACTATGTTGATGGACCGTCACGATCGCTTGGGCCAGACAGGTAAGCTGTCATGCCATGTTCATAGTGCCAGCTCGATGACCATCCAGTTCGATAGCGAGACCAACCTGGGGTTCATCACGCGCAACGCGTACCGGACCTATCCGGACCAGAAAACGATCATCGTTACGGGCGTAGCGAGGTCCGGGACGAGCATGGTGGCGCACGCCCTGAGCATCGGCGGCATGTTCATGGGTCTGCAGCTGGACGACGTCGTCCACGAGGACACCGAGATCGCCAGTGCACTCGAAAGGCGCGACCACGACGCCCTACGGCGACTGGTGGCTGGACGGGATGCGGACCACGCGGTGTGGGGCTTTAAGAAACCCAACCTGCACGAGATGCTTCCGCACGACACGCTCGCCCTGTTCCGCCACCCGTACGTGGTGATCACCTACCGGGACCCGATCGCGGTCGCCAAGCGGATCCACCTCTCCGAGTGCCTCGACGAGGAGAAATCGCTGCGGGCGGCGATCTGGGAGGCGAACCAGATGGTGGAGTTCGCGCTCGGCCTGCCGTGCCCGACCTTGATGATAAGCTACGAGAAGGCCCTGAGCTTCCGGAACCTGTTCGTCGACCAGATGCTCTCGTTCTGCGACCTGGAGGTATCGCCTGTCGTCCGCTCGAAGATGATCAGTTCGATCGAGCCGAACAGCAAGGGCTACCTGGCGAACGCCAAGCGGAACTTCGAGGGATACATCGACACCGTGGATGACGGCATCGTGTACGGATGGTGCCGCCAGGTCAATTCGGATGCGGCGGTCTGGGTGGACATCTCCGTCGATGGCAGGCTGGTGACGTCGGCACTGGCCGACGCGTTCCGCTCCGACCTCGCAGATGCGGGATGCGGCCAGGGCAGGCACGGGTTCAGCATCGACATACGCGAGCATCTCCGGACCGGCCACGAGATGGTCGGCGCGGTCATCCAGGGCCGCCTGTTCGAGCTGGTCAGCCCTGCACGATAGGTCGGCTGGCTGACGGGCCAACCAAAGCGACCCGCCCGCGTTATGCCACTTGCAACCCTGAAACCGGGAGGAAAAGACATGCGTGCACTATGCTGGCATGGCAAGGGCGACATCCGCTGCGATACGGTACCGGATCCCAAGATCGAGGATGCGCGCGACATCATCCTCAAGGTGAGCAGCTGCGCCATCTGCGGCTCCGACCTGCACCTCATGGACGGCCAGATGCCCACCATGGAGAGCGGCGATGTGCTCGGGCATGAGTTCATGGGCGAGGTGGTCGAGGTCGGCTCGCCCGACCACAAGCTCAAGAAGGGCGACCGGGTCGTGGTGCCCTTCAACATCAACTGCGGCGAGTGCCGCCAGTGCAAGCTGGGCAACTGGTCGTGCTGCCAGCGCAGCAACCGCAACGCCGAGATGGCGGCCAAGGTGTTCGGGCACGCCACCGCCGGGCTGTTCGGCTACTCGCACCTGACAGGCGGCTACTGGGGCGGCCAGGCCGAGTACGTGCGCGTGCCGATGGCCGACGTGGGACCGATGGTCGTGCCGGAAGGCATGTCCGACGAGCAGGCGCTGTTCCTCAGCGATATCTTCCCGACCGGCTGGCAGGGCGCCGAGCACTGCGAGATCAAGGGCGGCGAGACCATCGCGATCTGGGGCGCCGGGCCGGTCGGCCTGTTCGCGATCAAGTCCGCGGTCATCATGGGCGCGGAGCGGGTGGTCGCGATTGAGAACCTTCCCGAGCGGATCGCGCTGGCGCGCCAGGCGGGCGCCACCGACGTGATCGACTTCTCCAAGGAAAACGTGCTGGAGCGCCTGAACGAGATCACCAACGGCGAGGGTCCGGACGGAGTGATCGACTGCGTCGGCATGGAGAGCTCTAGTCATGGCGGCATCACCGGCGTGCTGAGCACGATCCAGGAGAAGCTCACCAGCACACAGCGTCCCTACGCGCTGGCCGAGATGATCACCGCGGTGCGGCCGTGCGGCATCGTGTCGGTCCCGGGCGTCTACGCAGGCCCGGTTCCGGTCAACATGGCTTCCGTCGTGCAGAAGGGCCTGACCATGAAGACCGGGCAGACCCACGTGAAGCGCTACCTGGAGCCGCTGACCAAGCTGATCCAGGACGGCAAGGTCGATCCCACCTTCCTGATCACCCATCGCAGTGCCAACCTCGCGGACGGTCCGGACCTCTACAAGACCTTCCGCGACAAGCAGGATGGCTGCGTGAAGGTGGTGTTCAACCTGGCCTGAAGATCATCCCTGCGACGCTGCCCCTCCGCCGAACGGATGGGGCAGCGGGTGACAATCGGCCGGACACGTGCTTTCTGGCTGTCGTCAACGCACAGGAAGACCAAGGTGAAGACAGCTGAATTGATCGAACACGTGGCGAGCGAAGCCGGTGTGGAAAAGAGTGCGGCCAAGAAGGCCGTCGAGGCCGTGCTGACCGGTATCGTCGACGCAGCTAAGAAGGGCGAGGAGGTCAACCTGACCGGCTTCGGCAAGTTCAAGGTCAAGGAGAGCCCGGCGCGCCAGGGCCGCAACCCGGCGACGGGAGCGGCCATCGAGATCGCCGCCTCGCGCAAGATCGGCTTCACGCCGGCAAAGCAGGTCAAGGACGCCATCGCGGGCTGATGCTGCCCTAGAGCGTGATCACCCCAGGTTGATCACGCTCTAGATAATTTTGACGAGCAAGTTCATGCCTTTAGCTTGAACAAGCGGTTCAAGCTAAAGGCATCTTGCTCTAACGGCGACACGGAGGGATCGGTGCCGCGACGATCTCTCCGTTTCCTGGCTATGTCGCTGGTACTTCTTTCCATGGCCCTTACGCCGGCTGCCTCCGCCGCACCGGCGGTGCGCGAGGTCATCCTCGACACCGATGTCGGAGACGACATCGACGACGCCTTCGCCCTGGCACTGTTGCTGGCCTCCCCGGAACTGCACGTGGACGGTATCATGGCGAGCTTCGGCGACACCCATCTTCGGGCGCGCCTTGCCGAACGGTTCCTGAGAGCGACGGGCCGCACCGACATTGCGGTCGGGGCTGGTCCGTCGACACCGCCCGCCACGCGCTTCACCCAGCGCGCCTGGGCTTACGCGCAGGCGGGCGCGACGATCCCCGATGCGGTCACGGCTAGCCTCGACCAGTTGCGCACGACGCCGCCGGGGCGCATCACACTGATCGCGCTGGCGCCGCTGACCACGATCGGCGCGATGATCGACCGAGATCCAAAAACCTTTCGGCGGCTGGCCGGCGTGGTGCTGATGGGCGGCTCGATCCATCGCGGCTACGGCCAGCATGCCGGCGAGACCTCCCCGCATCCGAGCGACGAGTACAACGTGCGATGTGACCCGGCCGGCCTGCGCAAGCTGCTGGCCTCCGGCGTCGCCGTCACGCTGATGCCGCTGGACGCCACCGAGATCGCGCTGGACGCGACCCGCCGGACGCGCCTGTTCGCTGCCGGAACGCCTTCGACCGACGTGCTCCAGGCGCTCTACGCGCAGTGGGTGACCGGCAATCCATGGGGCACGACCCCGACGCTGTTCGACGTGGTGCCGGTGGCATGGCTGCTGCGGCCGTCCGTCTGCGAGCCGGTGCCGTTGCGGATCGAGGTCGGCGACGGTGGCACGACCCGCGTCGTCGCAGGGGCGCCGAACGCGTCCGTCTGCCTCGACGTCGACAAGACGGCCGTGCTCGACCTGCTGGACGCGCGGCTGCGTCCCCGGCCCAGAGCCAGGATCGCCGGTTGAGGTTCAGCCGGGCTTCCCCTGGTTGCCGGGGTGGGCAGGGTCCGGCCCCCAGATCGCCTGGTAGGTACTGATCCTGCGCGAAGTGCGGGCGAGCAGCGCGAACAGGGCCGCCTGCGACAGCACGAGCGCCAGGGCCAGTCCACAAAGCGCCCTCGGCCAGCCATAGAGGCTCAGGCCGAGCACGACGACCATGGGTGCCGCGACGATCGACAGCCAGCCGGACGCCTTGTGCCACGCCTCGAACACGCGTCGCCGACGCGTCATGTCGTAATGGTCGCCACGCCAGGTCGCGGGACGTTGCGGATCCGCCCCGGCCTCGGTCGGCCCACCCTTGTTGCCGCGGAACCAGGTGCTGACGATCTGCAACGCGGCGAGCACGAGCACGGCCAGTCCGGCCTGCACGTGCGGCAGGCCGATATCCAGCCCGCCGACCGCCCGGTAGACGACGATGAAGCCGGCCAGCGCGGATGCGACGCCGACATATTGCAGGATGCGGTGCAGCCACCACCAGAACTGGTTGTCGACGACGCGCGGCCAGTCCTGACGGGCGGTGACCTTGCAGAAGCGCGCGACCGCCGCCCCTGCCGGCAGCAGCACGAGCCAGGCCAGCATCATCAGCCCGGCATGGACCAGCAAGGGGTCGGTCACGCGACGCGCATCTCCGATCTAGCTCTCACCTGCCTCGCGGCCATAGAGCAGCAACAGCAGCAGGATGATCACCCCGTAGATGATGCTGCGGCCGTACTCCGGCATGTTGAGCGCCATCAGCACGCTGATCAGGGCGACCAGGCTGATCGACCCCGCCACGGTGCCGAGATAGTGGCCACGGCCGCCAAGGATGTACACGCCGCCAATCACCACCGCGGCGATGGACTGGAACAGGTAGGGATCGCCCATGCCGAGCGAGGCCTGGCCGCCGAAGCCCACCAGCATGATCCCGGCCAGGGCCGCGAACAGGCCGCTCAGCATGTAGAGCACGACCGTGGTTGCCTTGACGTTGATGCCGGCCAGGAAGCTCGCGCGCGCGTTGTTGCCGATCGCATAGGTGCTGCGGCCGAAGCTGGTGAGGCTGAGCACGAACGACACCAGCAGGATGACGCCGAGCCAGATATAGAGCACGACCGGCACGCCGAGCAGGTGCGCATGCGCCGCCGCCTGCACGATCGGCGGGGCATACGAGGCGCACGAGGCGCAGGTCAAGCCGCCGCTGAGGCCGAGCGTGAGCCCCTCCATGACGCCGTTCATCGCCAGCGTCATCACCACCGCCGGCACTCCCAGCAGGGCGATGCCGACGCCGTTGCAGAGCCCCACCAGCGCCCCCAGCCCGAGCGTGAGGACCAGCCCGAGCAGCGCGCGGTGATCGCTGCCGAGCGAGCTGGTGACCATCAGGATGGCGCCGGCATTGAGCACCCAGGGCACCGAAAGGTCGATGCCGCCGATCAGGATCACAAAGGTCTGGCCAGCCGCGACCAGCCCCACGAAGCTCGCGACGACGAGCACCGCCTCGATGCTGCCCAGGCTGGCGAATCCCGGACGCACCAGCTCGCCGACCAGGAACAGCAGCACCGCGGCGCAGCTCGCATAGAGGATGCGGCGGCGCTCGGGAGAGGACAGGAACTGGCGGATCATGGGCGCTGCTTCATCAGCCGGCCGATGCCGCCAGCGAGCAACACCGCAACGACCAGGAACAGCCCCTCGTAGAACGCCTGGTAGAGCGGGTCGATGTGGGCGAAGAACAGCACGTTGACGATCATCGTGGTCACGAACGCGCCCAGGATCGTGCCCACCCCGCTGCCGCGCCCACCGAACAGGTTCACCCCGCCCAGCACCACCGCGACGATCGAGGTCAGGGTGTAGCTGTTGCCGGTGGTGGCGTCGCCGGCGGTGGAGGTGGCGGCGAGGAAGATGCCGGCGGCGGCGGCGAGGGTGCCGCTGAGCACGTAGGCGAGGATCTTGGTCTGCCTGACCTTGATGCCGTGCGCCTGGGCCGCCTGCTCGTCATTGCCGATCGCAAAGATGCCTACCCCAAGCCGGGTGCGCCGGAACACCAGCCACAGCACCGCGACGCCCGCGACGTAGAACAGCGTGGTCGGCGCGGCCGGGTTGGCGAGCAGCGCGGTGAAGCTTTCCGGCACCTGCCCGCCGGGCTGCGGCAGCACGCGTATCGCCAGCCCCTGGAAGATCGACAGCGTGGCCAGGGTGACCAGGATCGGCTGCAGCCGCCCGACCGCGACCAGCAGCCCGTTGAGCAGGCCGCAGGCGGCACCGACCAGCAGGATCAGCAGCGTCCACGGCACCACGCCGCCGGGCGAGCGGCCCAGGGTGATGGCGGCGATCGCGTTGGTCAGGTCCACCACGCCGCCCACCGAGAGGTCGAGCCCGCGCGTCAGCACGACCAGCGTCTGGGCCAGCCCGGCCAGCACCAACGGCATGGTGTTGTTCACCGTGGAGGTGAGCTCGAAGCCGCCGGGAAAGCGGTGCTGGGTCGCGAAGTAGGCGCCGCAATAGGCGATGACCGCGACCGCCAGCATGCCGACCGCGAGGATCAGCCCGGCGCTCTGGGTGAGCACGTGGGTCCAGCGCGGACGACGCAACGGCCGCCGTGGTGGCGCGATCGAGGGGGCGGGAACGGCCACGGCTTCAGGCGGCAACGGAGTCGCGCACGGCGGCGGCTACGATCTGCTCGGCGGTGATGCCGGGGGCGGTGAGCTCGGCGGCGATGCGGCCCTCACGCATCACCAGCACCCGGTGGCAGAGATGCGCGAGTTCTTCGGCGTCGCTCGAATAGAACAGGATGGATCGTCCCTCCGCTGCCAGGGCCAGGATCAGCTCGTAGATCTCGTGCTTGGTGGCGACGTCGACGCCGCGCGTCACGTCGTACAGCAGCAGCACCTGCGGCTCGGCCAGCAGCCAGCGCCCGACCAGGACCTTCTGCTGGTTGCCGCCGCTGAGCGACCCGACCGGGCTCGACAGCCCGGCCATGCGCACCTTCAGCTTGGCGGCCTGTCCCTGCGCCAGACCCTGCTCGACCCCGCGCTGCAGCACGCCCGCGCGCGAGATACGGCGCAAGATCGAGAGCGTCATGTTGTCGCGTATGCTCATCGCGAGCAGCAGCCCCTCGGTCTTGCGATCCTCCGGCACCAGCGCCAGGCCGACGCCGCGTCGGATGGCGTCGCGCGGGCTGCGTATGCGCACCTTCCGGCCGTCGACCTCGATGCTGCCGCCGGTGGCGCGCTCGGCGCCGAACAGCATGAAGAACAGCTCGCGATGCCCGTGCCCGGCCAGGCCGCCGATGCCCAGCACCTCGCCCTTGTGCAGGGTGAGCGAGGTGTCGTGCACGCGCGGGCCGGCGACCTGCCGGAGTTGCAGCGCCGGCTGCGGCGCGGGCCGCGCGGGCAACGCCGGATACAGCGTATCGACCTGCTGGCCGGTCATCAGCGTGACCGCCCGGTCCTCGTCGAGCTCGGTGAAGCTGCCGACATGGCGGCCGCCGCGGAACACCGTGATGCGGTCGGCTATGCTGCTGATCTCGTTCCAGCGGTGCGAGGTGAACACGATGGCGGTGCCCTGGTCGCGCAGCCGGCGGATCTGGCCGAACAGCCAAGCCACCTCGCGCTCCACCAGCGAGGAGGTCGGCTCGTCGAGGAACAGGATGTCCGGGCCATGGCTGATCGCGCGCACGATCTCGACGATCTGCCGCTCGGCCAGCGAGATGTCCTCGATCAGCGAGAGCGGGTCGATATGGACGATGCCCATGTCGGATAGCATCGCGTCGGCACGCTCGACCATGCGCCGGCGGCCGATCAGTCCGAGCGGACCGCGCGGCTCGCGGGCCAGCAGCAGGTTCTCAGCCACCGTCATCCAGGGCAGCAGCGTCAGCTCCTGGAACACCGTCCAGGCGCCGAGCGCGTGGCCGGCATCGGGCCCCGCGAGCCGCACCGCCTGGCCCTTGATGCGTATGGTGCCGCTGTCGGGCTGGATGCGTCCGCCGAGCAGCTTGATCAGCGTGCTCTTGCCGGCGCCGTTCTCGCCGACAAGGGCATGCACCTCGCCCGGCATGGCGGCGAGCGAGGCATCATGGAGCGCCCGTACGCCGCCGAACGCGCGGCTGAGGCCGATGCCCTCGACCGCCGGCATGACGGCATTGGCAGCTGCCTGGCTCATGCAGCCGGCAGGTTGATCGCAAGCGAGGTGCCGCAGCTCTTGCCGCTCAGTGCCGCGTCCACGCAGATCTTGATGAGCGGGTGGGGACCCCCATCGGTGAAGTCGTCGAAGAAGCTGTCCGGCTGGTCGGGGAACACGGTCTCGCCCACCTTGACGGTGTCGTTGGTGGTGATGGCGAGCGGCAGGTCGATGTCCTTCTTCGGGCGCTTGCCGGACAGGATCTGGCAGGCCAGCTCCAGCGAGATGGCGGAGAGGAAGGGTGGACTGCCGATCGAGATGCCCTCCACCTTGTGGCCCATGTAGCCCTCGGCGCTCATGAACCGGCGGAAGCCGTTCTCGCACTCGCCGGCGGTGAAGGGCAGCTTGCGGTTGGCGGAGATGAACGCCTTCAGCACGCCGTCGGTGCCGCCCTGGCACCAGATGCCGTCGATCTGCGGCAGCGACGACAGCACCGCGGCGGTGTTGCGTTCGGCCACCGAGGAGTCCCACATGCCGGTGTAGCGGTTGACCACCTTGATGCCGGGGTTCGCCGCCCAGACCTCGTCGGCGCCCTTGTTGCGGTCCTCGTCCACCTGGGTGCCGGCGACCCCGGTGACCATGATGACGTTGCCCTTGCCGTTCAGCTTCTTGGCCAGGAACTCGGCCAGCGTCTTGCCCAGGTCGTGCTGGCTGACATTGACCTTCAGCGCCTTCGTCGTCGTCACCGTGCTGTCGAAGGCGATGACCAGGATGCCGCGGGCGGCGGCCTGGCCGATGATGCCGTTCAGCCCGGTCGGCGAGGCGGCGTCGATCAGGATCGCGTCGACCCGCTCGGCGATCAGGTTCGAGAGCTGCTGCGACTGCTTGCTGACGTCGTTGCCCGAGTTGAACCAGCTGCCCTCGACGGTGGACTTGTACGGCTCCATCAGGAGCGACGCCTTGAAGACGTTCTCCATCTCGAGGCGCCACTTGTTGCCGATGAAGGAGTTGGACAGCGCGATCTTGAACTTCTTGTCCTGGGCGAGAACGCCCCTGCCGAGCAGGCCGGTCCCGAGCAGGCCGGCGGCTCCCAGTCCGCTCGCGCGCAGCAAGGCACGACGTGTAGACCCGTATTCCATCTGACTTCCCCCGTTTCGGCTCATGGGTCCGATTAACCTCTATAACCGGCGAACTTGCGCCGCATGGCAATCCCTGTCGGGCGGTCCGCGTCTTTTTTTGGAGCCGGTAGCCTTGCCGCGCGGCAGCCGTTATGGGGTGCAGATAATCCCTGGGGAAAGTCCATGAACGAGACGCAGCAGGCCACCGCGAAACAGCACGAAGAGGCGGCCCACCAGTTCGAGATCGCGGCCAAGCTTCACCATGACGCCGCCCGCAATGCCGGCTCGGGCAATTACGAGAAGGCCGAGCAGCTGGCCCAGTCGGCCGGCGAGGCCGAGACCGTCGCCAACCGCCACGCCATGCAGGCGCTCGACCTGTATCGCCAGCACGCCGAAGAGGTCACCGCCCGGGACGCGGAGAGGGCAGCGGAGGAAGCCGCGCGCGTCGCCAAGCGCGAGGCCAAGATCTAGCCGCCGAGCCGTGGCCGTCATCAGCTACCTCACGCGGATCGAGTTCGAAACGGGCGCGATCGCCAGGCTGCCGGCCCTGCTGGCCGGGCTGGGCGTGCGGCGTCCGCTCATCGTGACCGACCGCGGGCTCGCCGCCACCGGCATGGTGGACCGTCTGACGGCGCTGTTCGCGCTTCCGCCGACCCTCTTCGACGGCACTCCGGCCAACCCCACCGAAGCGGCGGCGGTCGCGGCGGCTGCCCTGTACCGGCAGGCAGGATGCGACGGGATCGTCGGCTTCGGCGGCGGCTCCTCCATCGACCTCGCCAAGGCGGTGCGCCTGCTCTCCGGGCATGAGGGGCCGCTCGCGCAGTACACGGCGGTCGCCGGCGGCACCGCCCGCATCCACGGCGATATCTGCCCGCTGATCGCCGTCCCGACCACCTCCGGCACCGGCTCGGAAGTCGGACGCGCGGCCGTCATCATCACCGCCGAGGGTCGCAAGCTCGGCATCATCAGCCCGTTCATGCTGCCCAGCATCGCCCTCTGCGACCCGGAACTGACCTACGCACTGCCGCCCGGCCTCACCGCCGCGACCGGCATGGACGCCATCTCGCACTGCCTCGAGACCTACATGGCGCCCGGCGTCAACCCGCCTGCCGATGCGATCGCCCTCGATGGGCTGAAGCGCGGCATCGCCGCCATCCGGCCGGCGGTCGAAGGCTCGGATCGCCAGGCACGCTGGGAGATGATGATGTGCGCCCTCGAAGGCGCGCTGGCGTTCCAGAAGGGGCTCGGCGCGGTGCACGCGCTGACGCACCCGCTCGGCGCGATACGCGAGCCGAACCTGCATCACGGCACCCTCAACGCCGTGCTGATGGCGGCCGTGCTCCGCTTCAACCGCGAGGCTATCGGCGGGAAATGGGAGGTGCTGCGCGATATCCTGGGAGACGAACCGGACCGCGCCATCACCACGCTCTGCGGCCGGATCGGCCTGCCCGATGGACTGGACGCGATGGGCGTGACCGACGCGATGATGGCCAAGGTCGCGGGCGAGGCGCTGCTGGACCATTGCCACGCGACCAACCCCCGCCTGGCGACCGAACGCGAATATCTGGAACTGCTTCGCGCCTCTCGATGACCGATGCGGCGCGGCTGATCGGCATCGACTTCGGCACCACCAACAGCGTGGTCGCGAGCCTGCAGCCGGACGGCAGCGTGCGCACTGCCAGCTACGCCGTCGGGCAGGCGGAGCTGGACGTGTTCCGCACCGTGCTCTGCTTCTGGAACGAATCCGCGCGCGGCGGCAGCACGCTGCGCCACGCCGCCGGCCCGTTCGCGGTGCAGGCCTACCTGGACGACCCGCTGGACAGCCGTCTCATCATGTCGATGAAGACCTACCTCGCCCAGCACAGCTTCGTGCGGACCAACATCTTCGGACGGGTCTTCACGCTGGAGCAGATGGTCTCGCTGTTCCTGACCGGCCTGCTGGCGGGCGACCATGCCGATGCGCACGTGATAGCCGGGCGTCCGGTGCGCTTCGCGGGCGAGCGCGCCGACGATGCGTTCGGCGAGGCCCGCTTGCGCGCTTCCTTCGCCCAGGCCGGCTTCGGCAGCATCGACGTGGCGCTGGAACCGGAAGCGGCCGGCTACCGCTTCGCCCGCACCCTGGACCGGGCCGCGACCGTGCTGGTCGGCGACCTGGGCGGCGGCACCAGCGATTTCTCGGTCATGCGCTTCGATCCGCGCGGTGCCAGGCAGGTGATCCCGCTCGGTTATGCCGGCATCGCCGTGGCGGGTGACGCGCTCGATTACCGCATCATCGACAACGTGGTGTCCCCACTTCTCGGCAAGGGCGACGTGTACTCGGTGATGGGCAAGGAGCTGCCGGTGCCGCCGGAATACTTCAACGGCTTCGCCCGCTGGCACCGCTTGTCGCTGATGCGCGCGCCGCGCACCCTGCGCGAGATCGAGGAGGTGGCCGCCGCCAGCGCCCATCCGGAGCGCCTGCGCACGCTGGTCCGGCTGATCGAGGACGAGCTGGGCTACCAGCTCTACCAGGCCGTGAGTGCGGTGAAAGCGGAGCTTTCCTACGCCGAGACCGCGGTGCTGCGCTTCGCGCATGGCGATTTCTCCATCGAGTGTCGCATCGCGCGCCACCAGTTCGACGCTTGGATCGTGCGCGACCTGCGCCAGATAGCCGCCACGGTCGAGCAGGCGCTGGAGCACGCGGGCGTGCGCATGGACGAGATCGACCGCGTCTTCCTGACCGGCGGCACGTCTTTCGTGCCGGCGGTGCGCGCCCTGTTCGAAGGGCGCTTCGGGGCGGAGAAAATCTCCGGCGGAGGCGAGTTCGTCTCGGTGGCGGAGGGGCTGGCTTTGATCGGACGCGATCGGGCGGAGCGCGGGACGCCGGAAGCAGCGTGACCCTACCCGGCGCAGGGTTTCAGCACCTCGACTACCGGCGCAAAAAACATTCGTCGCCGAAGCGCTTTCTCATCAGCCGGTGTGGCAGTGTCACCTCGGTGAAGGGCGTCCCCTCGGCGACGTAACCGAGCCGTGCGTAGAACCCGACCGCATTCTCCCGTGCCGCAAGCCGTGCGCTCGTGGCACCCAGCAGCTGCAGCTGGCCTTCCCCGTAGCGCACCAGAAGGGTGCCCAGGCCACGACGCTCCAAGTCGGGCCGGATCGCCATCTGCCGCAGCCTGCCTTCGTCATCCCGATCCGGCGGCATCAGGAGCAACGTGCCGGCCAGCACGTCATCCTGCCAGAGCGCCAGATGGATCTGACCGGCCTCGGCAGCGAGTTGTTCCTCGCTGAAGGTCAGGCCGAGAGGAGCCCGAAGCACGCGATGGCGCAGCGCCACCATCTCCTGCCAGCCAAGGCTGCCGAACAGCTCGGAAACGATCCCCGTCCTCATCTGGTTGAGCCCTGTCATCGGTGGCCTCTGTCATGCGGCACTTGCAGGTATGTCGAGATGCTCGTCGGTGGAACGCATCGTCGCGTAGGCGAACCCAAGCGCTGCCATGAATGCCGCATGGACCTGGATCGCCGGCACCCGCACGCCGTTGAACTCCAGGTCGTGCGCGGCGCAGGCGTCGTGAACGATGATGACCCTGTAGCCGAAGTCATTGGCCGCACGGGTGACGGCATCGACGCACATATGGCTCATGTTGCCGCAGACCACGACCTCCTCGACGCCGCTGTCATCGAGCACCCGCTTGAGTTCAGTCTCACGGAACGCATTGATGTGGTGCTTCAGCACGACTGGCTCGCCGTCCCGGTCGCGTGCCTTCGGATTGATCTCGGCACCTTTGGAACCTGGGCTGAAGAACGGAGCATCGGCGGTCGGGAACGCGTGCCGTATGTGGACGACCGGCTCTCCCGCGGCACGCGCGCCAGCGATCAGCCGGACCGCATTGTCGGAGGCGGCCTCGATCCCGATCAGCGGCCATCTTCCCTCGGGAAAGTAATCGTTCTGGATATCCACGACGATGAGAGCCCGCTTGTTCATGTCCCGATCCTCTGCCGTCCAGGCCGGGATTGGCCTGAGCCGCACCGTCGGACAACTATAAGCATCAATGTCGTCGCACCCGAACCGGAGGGCTGCTAATCTCGCCACGTGCCGATCATGATCCCACTCCACCTTCCGATGGTGCCGCCTGGCACCCTTGCGCCTGCAAGCGCGCCGGCCGCCGACCTCCTGGCCATCTACCGGCGGAACCGCCGTGTCGTGCTGCTTTTCGCCGACAAGGCGGACGACCAGGCATTGCGTGCGCAACAGGCCGA
>JAABUQ010004554.1_pt1 | contig 23445 bp, 24 predicted proteins | sample 5560001 | NCBI WGS metagenome assembly JAABUQ01 (sample SAMN10711888, study PRJNA513371) | rock metagenome | isolation source: Antarctica rocks | place: Antarctica: Victoria Land, Finger Mt nord | collected 2015-12-18 | reverse complement strand
ACATACTTCTCCAAATCCCGCGCCGCACTAAGACTGTACGGCGGGTAACTCGCACACAGCAGCACGCCGAACCCCCACCTTGGCAACCACCCCCCATTCCCCTCGACCACATCCGCCAGCAACCCCGCCGCCATCCGGCCCCCCTGGCTAAACCCCAGCACGCCCGCCCACTCCCCCGGCCCTTCCTTCCGCACCGTTTCTTTGATCGCGAGCCGCACTTTTTCGGCGCAGGCGGCCCGGTCGGCCAGCGTGTCCGTGTCTGGGGGCATCCACCGGTAGTAAGGGCCGCAGTCTGCGAAGACGGGGAGGACGCCGGGGCCGGCGGGGGAGGGGAAGGGGGCGTCCATGTAGATGAAGTGGAAGTGGGGGGAGAGGTGGCGGGTTAGGTTGCGGAGTTGGATGCGGAAGATTAGGGCGGAGGTGCCGCCGCCGTGGAGGCAGAGGATGCGGGGGAGGGGGGTGGGATCGGTCATTGTTTAGGGGTTTAGGGTTGTATCATGGTTGAGGTTTTTTCACGGCCTGTGTGTCTGGAGGGATTGAGAGCGCGTTTGGAAGTTTTTTGGAGCGATACTTACGGTGCCTAGCTTTTTTTCAGTGATATCTAGCCTCTGCTTACTTAGATCGTGGTTGATATCTCGTCACTGTGGAATTTACGGTGACCGAAATGCTGTAGATATTTTTGGTGGTCGCTGATTAATCGGCTACCGCGCTTGTTCGTATTCATCGGATTCCCTCCATCGTGTTGGAATCTTCACCTTCCTCAATATTTCCTGGAATATAATTTCGACGACTACGCTATACTGCATTAAATTAAAAATAGCTTATTTGTTCATGTATCCTGAAATTCAAAGTTAGCTGTGGTCCATTGCTCAATACTGATGCACTGGATCATTGGCTTGACAATGCAGGTATTGATTCCTCTAGCTGCAGACAAAACTAACGCCAGTGCTCGCTTGCTCGCATGTTCAAGCATTTCTCCCAGGCATGATTATGCTGGGGATACACAAAGTAGCGTCCGTCTCTCGATGCATGATTGTGCCTGAGAGCCAGGCCCCGGAAAGGGTCGACAATGATACCGTCAGGCTAAGTTTTTAGCAGCCCCTACTCATCATTGTCTGACTCTTCTTCCACCGCTGCTTCCTCCTCCTCCTTGTCCTTCTCTTCTTGGGTCTTATTGGACTCCAAGATTTGATTGTTGGCCACCATCAAAGCCGTCTCGACGGCCTCATCTTGGCCTTCCTTTGCCCCCTCCAGGAGATACTCGTAGTCATGGCCAAGCTCCTCAACGAAACCCAAGAGCATGTGCCTTCTCATGTAGGCTCCAGGCGTCCCCCAGAACTTCTTGCGCAGTTGCTGTTGGGTGACCACCTGATGTTGTTGGTTATGGGCTTGCCTCAGCATGGCGCAGCAGTAGGCAAAGTACAAATAGCGCGCCCGCGGTCGGAAGTCGGTCTTGAATTTGACCGCCTCTCCGTCGAGGTCTTGCCATGTTCGGTCAGTTTCTAGTAACTTCATCTGCATCAACTTAGCCTTGTGGTCCAAGATTCGGATCTTATACTCCTTTGGATTGCTTTCTTGCCAGGCACGAATTTCTTGCTTGCTCGGCTCGTCGCTTACGCTGGGCACAATGGTGAAGAATCCCTTTGACCATCTCTCCTCGGCTTCTTCGCACCATAGGATGCCATTCACGGCGCGAAAAAGCTCCGATTGGCCTGTCTCCGGCTCACCAATGACCTTATCTAGTTGTGCTAGGCCGAAGATGCTGGTCATGATATCTTCCCCGGCTGCCGAGGGAAATATGTGGGCAGCGGTGACTTTGACGTGCCAAAGTCCAGTGATGGGGCAATTATACAATTGCCGCAAATCATCAGGATGTTCAGGCCGCATCTCCTGGAGCAGCTCTGTTCGTAGTTGGCTTTGCAAGCCACTGTCTCTTTGTCCTCGGCCGCTTTCCACATTGAGACCTGCGCTGTGTCCAGTAAACAGTTGCAAGAACGCTCTTCGTAAGTGGAATCCGCCAGGCTGGTCGGGATTCTTTAGGCGCTCTTCTTGTTTTTCATACAACTTCGCCTCCAACCTCAGCGCGGCTTCTTGCTCTGATAGCTTCCTTCCCTCCTCCGTCAATAACCACTCCTTTGTCTTGTCGTGCTCGAGTTCCATCTTTGCCATAAAGATCTTCTTCGTCAGGGTCAGCGACTCAGCTGACTTTTCTGCAACGATCCTCCGAGCGGTCCAATAACCGACATCAAAACTAGAACTTGGTTTGATCCTCTTCGACTTAATCTCCGCCCTTTCCTTGTCGATGACCGTTCGCTCATCTTCGTAGTCCCTGATCCTCTTGCTCGACGTCCTTTCCGGAACTTGCAGCTGAGGGTTGATTGGATTCATGACCGAGAGCGAATGCCTTGCCAGATGATATTGGGGTCACCTTGCAATGATGTGCGAAGTGTAAGTTCTTTGTAATTGAAGAAGAGTAACGACGCAGAGGGTATCAGGCTTTGGGCAGTGAGCTGACACAAGTGAAAAGGAAGGGAAGAAGGAAGGGTACAGGGTTGGAAAAACAGGTTTGAAATTTGAGTCACACTGAGGACAGTAAGTAAGGTGAATGAATTCTTACTTTCCCAGATAAGTGGATTTGCAGAATTAAATGGAGCTATGATCCACCTTTCCAGAACCTTAACTTTGTATCTAGGCAATCTTTTACTCTCTTATAGCCCACACGTCTGTGATACCTATAAGGTAGGTACCTACTCACCACACTAGCTAAGCTAAAGTGAAGGGCGATTCCTGTAGGATAATGTTGATGGCTACGCTATCCTGCATTAAAATCCAACTGGCATATTATTTTATTATTCTTTTTTCTGAAGATTAAGTGCTAAATGAGGAACAATTGTGAAAAGCAAGACCTGCTGCGAACCTTACCAATACTAAGCCTTTTGACCTCACTTTGACTGTGATATCACAGAGCAAAGTTCTTTATAATCACCATGCAAGGTAATCAGCCATTGCTGGCTTTCTAGCTTTCATGTCTTATTTGACATACCTGCATGAGCCAATGACAGGTAGTTACCGTTCCCTGACGCAGCTTGAAATGACTCAGAGGCTGTTTCAAATTTTTCGAGTACCCTTTCTTTACTCCCACACTCCATCCTTCTTCTTCGATCCTCATTCAACTCTGGTTATATATTTTGATTTCACTTTCAGCCTCTTCCTTTTCACCTCTTGACTCCTATTCGCGATGGGCACGCGTGACCACCGCATCGTGCGATTCAGAAAAAGATATTACACGAAGCACAACCATTACGACAGCTATCTGGAGGGGCTCGGGAAGGAGCTTGTGGACGCCATCCCAACTGATCCGGACGAGTATCAGAAATGGCTTGAAGAACGCCGGGAAGAGGCTTTGCAATGGCCTCTCACTTTGGAACGTTGCCTCTGCGTGGGACGTGAGAGGTACAAGGCTTTGGTTGAAAGAATCAAAGAGTATAGGAACCAAGACAGGGACGACGCAGATTCCTTTGCAAGATCTGATGTCAGGCTTCGGGCTAGTGACCTGGGGAGGATGTTCACAAGACTACAAGAAGTTGTGATGAAGAAAGCAATGACGAAGACATTAGTGATGATGACATTAATGATGAAGACAACAGTGATGAAGATGTATGCGATGAAGACATTTTTGATGAAGATGGTGATGATCCGGCACCAAAGGCCAGAATTTCAGAGTTGCCCGAGTTTGTTAATGAGCATCTTTTCCCTATGTTCTGGCCAGAACACAAATAAATGATAGAGTACTCCTATATCATCGATCTTGACAGGGAGATCTTCACCATAAAAAAACGGCGCCCAACTTCATTTGGATCGCATACCCAGACATGATTGGCTGGACGCAACGTGTGTCGGACCCCGATCAGACCAGCTCATCCTCCCAGGCCTTCTGCCTGAGAGAACCACTGCAGATATCGTTGTGTGTCTACCTGAACCTCTGAAAGAAGACTTGCAATTCTATGGAAACCTTTATGTGAAAATTGTCACACCCAAGAGGATTGAAGGTTTTCCACCATCGCAAAGACACGGTCCCCTCTTCCGATCCAGAATTTTCCAATCCTTCGCTAGCCGTCACTCGCACCCACGGTATCCATCGATTTTGTCTGTCTCTCTACTAGCATGGAATGCTGGTGATTTTATTTTCCGCGAATACGCCTATACAATCCTCTGTCTAGCATCTGCTGGTCAGAACATGTCACTCACACAGCAAAGACGAGTGTTTACTGAGACTACAGCCCACCTGACGGGGTTCTCATTCATCCAGTTGAGAGCCCGCCGCCAAGATAAACATGAATTCGTGTCTCATATGGGATACGGCGCTCATCGTGATGGATATCTACCAGGCTCAGCACCCAAGTCAACAATGTACTGGTTTGAGGGAGCGCTGATCTATCTTGTGGCGCATCTGAGTCGTCCTCAGGCGGTCCCCAAGGCCATTGCTCGTCCAGCCAAGCACTGCCAGACCCATTGCCCAAGGACCACTGTCAATGCGGTTATCATGTCAATTGAACATGTTGTTCTTGTACGCATCGATTCAGAAGGGCGAGTAGAGCGAACAAGCCTCCTTCCCCTTTTTTTTATACAAACACACTGGCCCACGAACGCTAGGGACAGATATTCGGAGGCCGAGTTGGCGCAGTTCGACAAGAAGCAACCAAGACGGACCAAGAGCAAAGAAGCTGAGGTTTTAAAGGAACATGAAAGGTACGCAAGGAGACGAAGGTTGCTCCTCAGGAAAGGAAACGAGAAATCCGCAGCTCTGGCTAAGGCTCAGAACGTTACAAATAAAGTTCCCAAACCAGTGAATGAGCCAAAAAGCGAATATGCTGGAGACGTAGGGCCGGAGCTTGATGAAGCAGACGGCATAGCAGAGAAAATGGGTACAGAGATGGTGCAGCAAGAAGCAGTCGACTATGAGCCCGTGAAACATGGAGACAAGGAGCGCGATGGCGAAGACGGCAATAAGAGGCTGAAGATCCCTAATAGTAGCAGCGGCCACATTGCTGAGGAGACAAATGAGGTAGACTATGTCCAAGACAAGGGGGAGAAAGACGAGGAGGATGAGAACGATGAAGATGAGAACGATGAGGATGAGAACGATGAGGATGAGGACGAGACTGAGGACGAGGATGATAGCGAAGGCAATGACCAAGATGGGAAAGAAGACATTGATCCGCACCAGGAGGAAAGAGACAGAAAGGATACTCAAGGAGCATTTGTGGCTCTCATGCACATTTTGAAAGCATCCAAGAGGGAACAAATTCAACTTCAGGAACTCACCAACGGTTCTTTTCCGCCTGAAATCTACAGTCTCATCATCGACCATGTCAATGACATATCGACCTGGCACGCATTGATGCAGGTTTCCCTCACTTTCCGCAATCTGTGCCAGCGGAACGTGGTGCTTACCAGTGCCCGAGGGGGTGTTTCGCTCCTCGCAAATGAGGCTTCGAAGAATTGCGTCGACGCCTCAGACTCAAAGCTTGCGCTACGTATGATGAGAATGGACAATGGGGCCCGGGTTGATGCTCCGCTGACAATGCAGCAGGATTGTTTTCGTGACAGGCATAGGTCTCCGAAGGGGAGGGACTGGCAGATTGTGGTGGGTGGAGAGCGGCACAGGAGAAGTCTGTTGCTGGGTTTTGCTCTACATGTTGACAATTTGTGATGGAAGGGTAGGGCTAGAGCGTTGATGGATCACTAGACAAAGGAGGAAAGGTCGAAGACGAGGATGAAGTTTTCCTAGGCCATTCAATGCATAGCATAATTATTAGGTCATGCCTATATGCCAATTTCTAATGTGCCTTTCGTGACCCGAGGGACTGATTGCCTCAGTTACTTAGACTCTATATACTAACACCCTTCGGGGTTAGCCGCTGCTGACTACGTACGCAATAGTTATAGAATCTGAGCTCAAGAACGTATAATTTTCTTAAGTATAGCTTAATCCTTTCTTTATTTTTGTATTTTAATTTCTATTATATAATATTTATATATCTTTTATATAAAGATTATTCTTCTTCTCGAATATATTCAAACGGTATCTTAATTAACTGATTTTATTAAGCCAAAAAAAAATTATCTTAATATAAAAGAAAAGTTAAAATTTTGCGCCTGGGAGCCTAGGCTTTCCCTTTTTTATTTTTTTATTTATACTTTAATATCTCTATATTTATTATATAATATTTATATATTTTCTATATAAAGATTGTTCTCCTTTTCGAGCGTATTCAAATAATATCTTAGTTGACTAATTTTATTAAGTCAAAAAAAAGTTATTTAAGTACAAAAGAAAAGTTGAAATTCTACGCCCTGGGTAATCCCTTTTACAAATTCTTACCTTTACTTTAAGATTTCAATATTAAATATATATTATTATATATTTTTCTTTATCAGAGAGTCTTTTATATGAAAATAAATACCGAGAGGTATAATAGAGCTTTTTGATATTCTCGTTATTATTAAAGAAAGGTTGGATTTTGGACTTTGTTAATAAAATTTTTTTTAAAATTATTCTAACTTTTCTTTTAATAAGAATTTCGAGATTCTAAGCTTATTAAATAAAAATATATATTTTATTATATAAATTGGATTATTATTATATTAAAATAATATAATATTGCTATTATTATAACTTTGTAAAAGGTAAATTTTGAAGTTGAAAAAATTAAATAGGAGAATTTAAGGATTTATTACCAAAGTTAAGTTATATTTAAGAAAATTATATATTCTTAAGCTTAGACTTTATAATTATTGCGTACGTAGTCAGTAGCGGCTAACCCCGAAGGGTATTAGTATACAGAGTCTGAATAACTGAGGCAAGGGACTGAAGCATAGGGCAATACGCTTACTAATCCATATAGCCCAGTAGGTTCAGCGTTGCCTCAGTTACTCAGACTCTATAGTTCCCCTTCGGGAATAGTCGATGCTGACTACGTATATAATCTTTATAAAATCTGAACTTAAAAATATATAATTTTCTTAAATATAATTTAATTTTAATAATAAATTTTTAAATTTTCTTATTTAACTTTTTTAACTTTAAAATTTATTTTTTATAAAGTTATAATAATAATAATATTATATAATTTTAATATAATAATAATTTAATTTATATAATAAAATATATATTTTTATTTAATAAACTTAAAATTTCAAAATTCTTATTAAAAAAAATTTTAAAAATTTTTATTATATTTTTTAATATTTATTTTAATATAAAAGATTCTTTAATAGGAAAAAATATATAATAATATATATTCAATATTAAAATCTTAAAATAAAAATAAGAATTTATAAAAGGAATTAAAATACAAAACTAGGGAAAGGATTAAGCTATATTTAAGAAAATTATACGTTCTTGGGCTTAGACTCTATAACTACTGCGTATGTAGTCAGCGGCGGCTAACCCCGAAGGGTGTTAGTATAGAGTCTGAGTAACTGAGGCAAGTTCAGCGCATAGATGCATCCCTTCGATCATGAATGCGTCTCATTCCGTCACCCATGTCGAGGGTGAAGGATTCCTGACTGCATGCTTCGCCACTGTTACTAACACAGAAACAGCTGCTTGTCCATGGCACCGTTCTGCTCGCACGGCTAGATCCGGCCCTATTATCGTTGCCAAACGCGCGGCCCTCTGCCGGCACGTTTGCTACTACTGCGAGTACTACACGAGATATCGTCCGCCTGAAACGAAACACGTCCGAGGCTCAGTTACTGCTAGAATATGGTGCCAAAGACCATGGGCAAGAGCCTTGGCATGCGCGATCACCCACTTCGACACCGTCTAGCTGCGTGGACTGTCCCTTCAGAACGTTCAAATGACTGAAGAAAGCAGGCTGAGGTCCTGGCGGCTCGAAGTCTCCCCTAGTTGGATTGGGGCGGTTTCGGACCTTCTCCGTGAATCAAGTTTGAAAAGTCTGGGCATATACCTCCTTTAAGCTCTCTAAGGAAGGCAAGCCCGAGGATCGGCAATTCACAATTTGTGTGCTCGATCATCGAGCTCGGAAACGTTCAGGATATCAATCGTCACAGTGCTCCTCGAGTGGTTCGTGGGTAAGGCTATGGCTTATGAACGGGTTGTGGACCCCACCCTTCTATCGTTCCTTATTTTTCGCGTCCAGTCAAGTCTTTTCTATGCAGGTACACAGCCCAGCAATGGTTGTTGCTGCCCACACCCTACCGCCCCTGTTGTCTATTGCCTCGCTGCAAATTCGTGGCGTAGATGCAGAATGTCGAACAGCTCGAATCCTCCGTCTAATTTCTTCAAATCTGTGCATACTCCGACGTGACCTATAGGGGGTCCGGCGCCTCTCATTTTCTGATCCAAGAGTTTTGTCAAGTTGCATGCCTCGGAGTGAGAGAGTCTTGCAGGACAGTGCATCTCTACTATGGATCCTACCGGCTGCTATTCGACCATATAACGGCACAAAGCTCTCTATTTTTGTTGTTGGCACTGGTTTGTTGTCATGAAGTATCACATTCTGCTTGTTCAATACATCAAAAATGCTTTGGCTATTGGTGATAGTCTCCCTGCTTGCCGGTTTAGAATGTCGTGCATTTTCGAATTCCAGAGATCTAGATACATGTACCCACCCTAAGAATACCTCATCATATTCACCATCAGCGCCCTGCCACCAGGGATCATGGAACGCCTTTACATCTTCCACATCAAGCTTCGCGGATCCGGTGGGACCGGATTATTATACTAATGTAAGTTCTTTAGCTTTCTAACATTCTTAACATTTCGACAAAAGTTATGTGATATCTAATCTCAGGGACCTTAGTACGAAGATCAGTGTATGCTCTGGGATAAAACCTGTTCTGGTAATAAGTCGGAAGCAATGGCCAAGTTTTTCAACAGTGCAGGAACGATGTACCATTTAGTGTACAACCCTTGTGAATGGGTCGAGCATCGAGATACTCCATGGTGCTTACCCTGGCGGGCACCTGATTCCATTAACACGAAGCTAAAGAGGTGGATGAGACAACCCGATTGTCTCACTAGCTTCGGCGAATGGCATACGAAACATCCCGAATCATCGAGCTGGTCTTACGCGGACTGGCAGTTCAGCACCGCCGTTCCGGAAACCTTCGATTGGGCATCAGTGAAGGACCCGCCGAGCACTTTGGGATGTTGTGATACTTGTCAAATCCAAGGAGGCAACGTTGATGTGTACTATTGGCCAGTCCCTGATACGAACAGTGACTGTCTCGGTATCATTGGTACTAGCTACAAGAGTCCTGACGATGGCATGTTTGGTACCGACGGAAGGGGCCATGCAGTGTACAAGACGCACAGCAATCCTTGGACCGGAGAGACTCTTCAACCATCCACAACAGCCCCAAATGTGATCACACCCGCACCACCACACCCCCTTCGAGCTCGTACGCGAATTCCCTTGAACGCTTCGGTATCGACAAACGGCTCTTCTCTGTGGAGTGTTGATATCAAGAATGGCTTCACATTGCAAGTAAGCACTGTTGACGGCGCGGGTACTTGCTAACAGCCATCTCAGCACCTCGCCATCGATATACGTCGGCTTTAGTGGCCTCGGCGCTCGAGACAGGTGCGGGACAATTGCTAATGACATTCCCTTCACCATGCTCTCTTTTGCGCCCGGAGAACTATCCAGCATCGAGATGCCTCTTTGGGGGCCTCGAGATAGTTTCCCAAGCGGTGTAGTAAAGTCCTTCAACTTTGCCGATTTACCGTGCCCTCCTCGAAGTGTGATGGTGAGCTCGATACTTTCCTAACCTCATAAAAGAAGAGATTGTGGCTTACATATACGCTCAGATGGCCGACCAATATAAGCCATCTCCGGGCGAACCTTATCGGCCTCTTCTTTTTCCTCCTGCTAAACTCCGCTCTCTTCAGCCTGGCTGGGACAGATGCGGCGCTACTCAATACTTTGAAGGCATTGATCCGCCGAGGACGTTGTCACCAGCGGCAGCTATGGCTCCAGAGGCATCCCCGTCGGCGCCTCTGGCCCCCGCAGCAGTCGCCACTCCCAGTCCCAGCCCCGTTGTTGCATCTATACCGGGGCCTACTCTAGCACGGCTATTTCACGTACCAAATGCAGCTGTAAAAGCCCTAGTGGCTGCATCACAATTGTCTGGACCGCCCCAAAACAATCACAATGTTCCAGAGTTGCCAAACCCACAAGAAACCGCACAGTCGTCTCAAAACAACCCAGCACCTTCGAATCAGATCAACCCAGACCCAGCGACAAAACAACAAGACGGGAAGCAAACACAAATTCCGAATATTTCCGATCCCTCCAAGGGCAAATGTAATTCCTAACGACCCCAAAACGGATGGCAACGCTCAGAAGCCATATGATCCCTCACATCTCTCCAACGATCAGATGGCTCAGCTTGAAGGGGCTCTTGCTCCAAGTCCAGCCAATTCGAATCCTCAGCCTGTACCTGGCAATACGCCGCAAAAGAAGGTCGATAATGCTGTATCGCAGCCAGTCCAGAAACAGAATGCACCTCCTTCTGGGGACACTTCAAAGCAAGATTCACCCGTACAACCGAATTGGGCTGGGCCATCACCATCACCCGAGGCAGCGCATAACGATGGTATTCCCGTGAGTAGCCCCAATGACCAAAATGGTCCAATTACTGGAAATGGTGGTACTCCAAACCAAAATGCCGCACCTCCAGACAGCCCTCCTCAAAATCGACCTCCTGGGAATGCTAATTCTTCACCGGGTGCCTCGTCTCCTCCGATCAAAGACAATTCCCAGAACAGTCCTGTGCAACTGAACAGTCCACCATACGGCAACAACGGTCTTTCGAATCCAGACACAGGAAGCCCAGGACCAGCTGGCAACGCTCCAGGTGCAGCGTCCCCTCGACTTCCAAACGCTTCGCTGGGTGGGAATCCACCTCCGGCAGCATCCCCTATTGTGGTCGCAACCATTGGTACACCTGCAGCGGACAACCATGTGTCCAATACCGAGTCACCAGAGGCCACTCAAGGCCCTACAGGCGCTGTTGCTGGAGCTCCTCCAAACCCTGTACACTACATAACGGCTAACGGTGCGGTCGAAGCCTTTACAATCCCAAAACTGTCACCCAACGCGGTCTATTACGTGTCCGGAAATGCGGTCGTTCAATCGTCCCTGAGTTCAACTGCAGTGAATGCTGTAAGCAACATTGCGGCGAACAGTGCGAACGGACCACCTCCAACATCGAGTCCGACTGGGAACGGTTTTTACTACAATTCAGCTAATGGTGCTCTCACATCGTTCGCGATACCGACAGGAACGGACAGTGGAGCTGGAGATAATCCCGAAGTGCCAGCTCCGATCCCTTCTTCACAGAGCACGTACTCGAATACCACGAGCGGCCAGCCAAATGGCAATGGGTCAGCCACGCCCAACCAAGCAAACAATTCTACAGCAGGTGGATCTTCGTCAAATCCATTTAGAGGAACAGCTTCCGGGAGGACAACGCAAAGCGGTTGGGCACTGCATTGCTTCTTGGTAGCGGGGATTCTTTTACCTTTATGGTACTAGATCTGAGTTTGTGAGGGATGAGTTGTAGATGGAGGACTCGGAGGAAAACCTTACCTCGAATAGTTCAACAGGGTGTCCGGCACTCAATTATACGAGTTGATGTAATGGCATTAACTGAGATGAGCTTTTCATGTGGATTGTTATCAGTGAGTCTAGAAGTTCTTCGTCAAAGTGTAAAATTAGCTCACTTTCAAGTATTCCAAGGCGTACTGCAGCGCATCCCACTGGGTGCAATTTGGTTTGAGCCCAAAGAATCTGTCTTCTTTCAACAGGGATGGAAAACCCAGGGTCTACTCTATCATTGCATGGGTTGAAACGTCGTAAGAGAGAGAGTTCTGGATAAGCAGAGGACCAAAGTGCTATAAACATCTTGGACAGTATGGATCTAGACAAAGAGATAGAAACAAGACGGCAGATCTGTAGCCGAAGAACAATTTGAAAAGGCTGAGGTTGCTTGGAGCTTCAACGAGAATTCAGGTCAACAAACAATCAACGCAGCGATGCCTTTCCGCAGCTAAGACTCAACGCTGGAGATCTGAAAAGTCTAAACGTAGTCTAGCTGCGGCTGAGTGAAGCCATCTAATTGGCCAGTCTGACTAACACCAGACCGTAACAGCTCTAGTGTAATATTATCCGTCGGTGTGAGATCCAAACATCTGTGTCTTCAACATGGTAGGGGGAGCTCTGGTAGTCAATGGAGAGGCTCGATCTGAATGCATCGCATCTCTGGTAATTTGACCTATGCAACATCGACTGCCCTCCATTCACTTCCTTCCTCGCAGGCTCCACTGATACGGCAATCGCGCCTGCCGTTTCATCGAGGCTATCACAACCTGATCGTAAACGCTTCAACGCCTTTCCTCCGACCTCAACTGTCTCACATAGCCTTGCCACCTAAACCACTCGCCTTGTCTCGTGTTGAGCCTTGTGTCCGAAACCCAAGACGCAGGCATATAAACACATCTACCGCAAGCATGGACCTGAACGGCGAGACTAGACACAAACGAAAATCAAGCCCTTTCAATATCAAGGATCGACCTGCGAAGTTACTGAGACCTGAATTTTCCAATATCCTCAACGGCGATATGTCATCAGAAGGGGGAAGCGAGTTTATCGATGGCTCGGAAATGGGAGAGACTGTGATGCAACCACCTACAACAGCAACAGCTGATACAGCTGAATGGCAGGCTACGATAGAGCAGGTCGTCAAGAATGTCGTGTCGATACACTTCTGTCAGACCTGTTCCTTCGATACAGACCCTGCCATATCGAGTGAAGCTACTGGTTTCGTAGTTGATGCGAAACGAGGTTACATCTTGACGAATAGACATGTTGTGGGGGCGGGCCCATTCTGGGGCTACTGTATCTTCGATAATCATGAGGAGGTAGGTCGATACGTCAAATGCTCTTTGGGCGAATGCTGACTGATATACAGTGCGATGTGACGCCTATTTACCGAGACCCTGTTCACGATTTTGGCATCCTCCGTTTCGACCCAAGCCAAATAAAATACATGCCCCTCTCGGAGCTCAAGCTGCGACCAGACCTTGCGAAAGTTGGGTCTGAGATACGAGTGGTTGGAAATGATGCAGGCGAGAAGCTCAGCATATTGTCAGGCGTTATCAGCAGGCTGGATAGAAATGCGCCGGAGTATGGCGAGGGCTACAGCGACTTCAACACAAATTACATACAAGCTGCGGCAGCAGCAAGTGGTGGGAGCTCTGGTAGCCCCGTCATCAATGTGGATGGTCATGCCGTTGCTTTGCAAGCTGGTGGTAGATCGGACGGTGCTGCTACGGACTACTTCCTTCCCTTGGACCGCCCCTTGAGAGTATTGAAAATGATACAGAACGGCGAGACAGTAACACGAGGAACGATACAAACACAATGGATCATCAAGCCCTTTGATGAATGCCGGCGATTAGGTCTTACAGCAGATTACGAAGCAGCCATAAGAAAAGGCTTCCCAAAGACCACTGGATTGCTTGTTGCGGAGATTGTGCTGCCACAAGGACCGGCGGATAAAAAGCTCGAAGAGGGCGATGTGCTTATCAAGGTAAATGGTGAATTGTTGACGCAATTCATCCGATTGGATGATATCCTGGACTCGAGTGTTGGGGAGCCGGTACAGATATTGGTTCAGAGAGGTGGCAAAGATGTGGAAGTCAAGATGGAGGTGGGGAACCTACATGCTATCACACCCGATCGATTTGTCACCGTGGCTGGAGCTTCATTCCATAATCTCTCCTATCAACAAGCCCGACTCTACGCTGTCCCAGTGAAAGGGGTCTACGTCTGTGAGGCTGCTGGTTCCTTGAGATTTGAGAGTGCGGAATCAGGATGGATGATTGAGTCTATCGACCAAAAGAAGACTCCTGACTTGGATACTTTCGTCGAGGTCATGAATGGAATACCCGACCGAGCCCGGGTAGTGGTGACTTACAAGCACTTGCGGGACCTTCACACTCTGAACACCAGTATCATCTTCATTGATCGACATTGGACGCCTAAGATGAGGATGGCTGTCCGCAATGATGCCACAGGCTTATGGGACTTTAACGATATCGGAGAGCCACTACCAGCGGCACCTCCAAAGAGATGTAAAGCAGATTTTGCCCGCCTTGACACAATAGGACATGAAGCAGCTACAGATGTCATCAGAAGCTTTGTTCGCGTGTCTTGTACGATGCCACTGAAGCTTGATGGCTTTCCAAGAACACGGAAAATTGGCTTCGGGTTGGTCACCAACGCTGAAAAAGGGCTCGTGGTGGTCTCGAGAGCTATTGTACCCTACGACCTGTGCGATTTGTCCATCACCGTTGCTGATTCAATTATCGTGGATGCCAAAGTCCGATTCCTGCATCCAATTGCCAATTTTGCAGTCATCCAGTATGATCCCTCGTTGGTCAATGCGCCGGTCAAGAGTGCAAAGCTTGCTACCGAATCGATAAGACAAGGTGCCTCCACCATATTTATCGGATTCAATCAGAACCTTCGAGCAGTGGTCACTCCAACCACAGTAACGGACATCACAACAGTGGCAATACCAGCCAACCCTGCTGCACCAAGGTACCGAGCTTTGAATCTAGACGCCATCACAGTGGACACTGGATTAAGTGGCCAGTGTGGCAGTGGTGTACTTGTTGCAGAAGACGGGACTGTCCAAGCACTCTGGCTCAGCTATCTTGGAGAACGCTCCTCTTCGAGTAACAAAGACATTGAATACCACCTCGGCCTTGCAACGCCCATCCTCAAGCCAGTACTCGATGTTATCGAGAAGGACGAGACGCCTAAGCTCCGCATTCTGAACATCGAAACCAACACCATCCAAATGTCTCAAGTACGCATCATGGGCGTCTCTGAAGAGTGGATAGTCAAAGTCGCCGAAACAAATACGACGCGCCATCAACTATTCATGGTCCGCAAGGTTGATTGTGCATCCTCAGCCGATAAGGACAGTAGTGCAGCTTTCAAAGAAGGCGATGTTATCTTGACGCTGAATGGAAAACTCATTACGCGTGTCTCAGAGCTCGACATCATGTACAACCACGACTACCTAGATGCGCTTGTCGTTCGGAACGGCAAAGAACTCCGTCTTAGGGTGGCCACCATCCCCACCGAAGACCTGGACACCGACCGCGCCGTCATCTTCTGCGGAGCCCTGCTCCATCGACCTCACCACGCCGTCCGCCAGCAAATCAGCAAACTCCACAGTGAAGTCTACGTCAGCGCTCGAACTCGCGGCTCGCCCTCGTACCAATACGGCCTAGCGCCAACGAACTTCATCACTGCCGTCAACGACTCTCCGACACCGACATTGAGCGAGTTTCTGACCGCTGTGAATGCTATCCCTGACAATACGTATTTCCGGTTGCGAGTTTGCACGTTTGACAACGTGCCATGGGTGGCGACGATGAAGAAGAACGAGCATTACTTTCCTACGGTGGAGTATGTGAAGGATTCAAGGGAGGCGAACGGGTGGAAGGTGAGGAGCTGGGGAGAGGAAGGTGGCGTGGTGGGTGCTGCTGGGGGAGTCATGGACAGTGCTGGGGCAGGAGAAGAAGGTGGGGGGGCGGATGGCGACAGCTGAGGATGGATGACGGGATGTGGTTGTAATGGAGGGACGTGGTGGGTGTTCGTAATAGAGAGAGAGTGAGGGATTGTACGTTTATTGTGAACGTATGAAGAGAAGCATTTCATTGAGGGAATATGGCATAGCACGAGAGACAGTCTCATAGAAATTGATACCAACGCCTTGTGTATGAAGTGGAAAGAAGGAGGACGCAGGTTGCACTAGCATGCAGGGGCCTCAGGCCGAAGATGCACTGAGGTTTTCGGAAAGCAGTAGGCATCAACGCATCCACGTACTCATCTAAGTCGGATTTGTTCGGTCCCCCACACATCGACCAGGGTTCGTGTAGACATGAGGAGTCGATGTCGACTCGCTAACCCAATGACCAATCAATGATCCGCTTTCTTTGCTTAAAGCAGTCATGTGGGCGCATCTGGAACAAATCCAGCTATCATACACTTGAACCCCGCAAAACGATATTGTGCTCCATAAGCACATCACCACCCTCTCTCTCCCTCTCTTTCTTTCTCTCTTTCCTTCACTCCACCTGTCCTCCGCTCCGTCATCCACAGACTCCACTTGATAAGCTGCCACTTACACCATGTCCGAAGCCAACCCCAATCCCGCCCCCCAAGGCACAGGAGAAGACGAGCCCCTTCTAGGTAGAGCGGGCGATGCATCACAGCAGGACGATCAGAATATTGGCTACAACCTCATAATGGGTATGCACTTCCAATCCACACGGGCCCCAAATACCCTCTCGTCCGTGAATCACCGCAATCGCGAACGGCACTGACATGTCAACCCGCGTAGGCACCGCAGTCATCGCCCAGCTAGGCATCTGGATCGTACGCCCCCCCTCCTCTCCCACAACTACAACAGAAGAAAGAAACTAACCCATCGTAGCTCACAGCCACAGTCTGGGCCTCCGTCTTCATCCACCCCCCCCTAAAGCTCTTCTCCGCGCACCCCGTACGCTCCTCCCTCTCCACCCCCAATCCCCCCCCCCCACTAACCCCCACCAGCTCCTCAACTCCCTCTCCCTCCTCCTAACAACCCAAGCAATCCTCCTCCTCCAACCCACGCACACCAAGCCCCAAAAAGCATCCGGCACCCTCCTCCACGCCTTCCTCAACTCCCTCTCCACCACCACCTTCCTCGCCGCCCTCATAATAATAGTCTACAACAAATCCGCGCACAACGGATCCCACTTCGAATCCCCCCACGCCATTCTCGGCCTCGTCACTTACATCTTGTTCTTCATCCAGGCCTTTGTGGGGGTGACGCAATACTATTTACCCGGTTTGTATGGCGGGGTGGAGAACGCGAAGGCAGTGTATAAGTATCATAGGGGGAGTGGGTATGTGTTGCTGGTGCTGGGGTTGGTGACGGTGGCGGCGGCGACGCAGACGGGGTTTAATACGGGGACGTTGCATATTCAGCTTTGGGCGGTTGTTGTGGCGGGGGTGTTGGTGGTTGTGGGGGTGCTGCCGAGGGTTAAGAAGGGGAAGTTGGGGTTTTGATGGGAGGGGGGGAGGTACATGAGATGGACGGGGAGGGTGGGGAGGGTGGGGAGGGTGGAGGAAGGGGCAGATTGGCTTGTGCTTGATCAGGAATGTGATCGAGGCTTTTGCCTTAGTTGTTCCGGTCCGCAGGGCGGTGTCTGTGGAGTGGGGCAGTCTATTCGAGATACGAAAGATACTGAGAAGAAAACAGGAGTTCAGAGCGATGGTGTGCAGATGTGACGCACTTGAATGCCACGCTTCATGCTAGCTTCCCCTTACGTTCTCTTCTCCAGCTGGGTATATTTCTTCCCTCCCCCCATGCAAAGCCAAAGGCGAATTCAGACGCCAAAGCCCGTCTTGTTCAAACCAGCCCATTCTCTTTCCACGATGCTATCACCGACTCCCGATTCCCACATCACCTCCCGCCCCATGCCCCCATTCCTCGCTACGGCTGCCCAGGCCGCTTGATAGGCGGTGGCGTTTGAGCCGTCCTCACGCTGTCGAACTGACGGCGGTTGGTGATGGTCATGCCCAGCGGTAGGAAATCGATCTGGCGGATCAGGAACTGCTTCTCGTCGTGGAACTGTTCGTCTTCTGTGCGGTCCTCGAGGAAACCGGGCAGGAACTTGAGCAGCCGCTCGCGGTTCTGGATTAGGATGTATTTGACGCTCTCGGACTTGTTGGGGTTGGCTACGAAGACCTGATGTGGGGATTAGGGTTGGGTAGGAGAAGGGAGTGGTGGGGGGGGTTGGTGGGGAACTTACTTTAAAGACGTGGAATGCTTCGTATTGCACCATTTTCCGGTCATCCTTTAGGAGATTCATGATTACTTTGAGGTGCGCGCCTTTTTCCACGTATGCGGTCATAACGTTATAGTTTGCGCGGTCGAGCAGAATCTCCCCGAGCAGCTTGATCGATTGACGCTTGGTGACGTAGGAGTCGGAGCCGATGAGGATAGTATTGTAGTTTTCGAAGAAGAGGTCGAAGTTAGCCATCAGGTAGCGGGCTACCATTGCCTTGTGCTTGGTGAGGAGTTCCTGTGCGCAGAATGTCAGGTTCGAATTGGAGTCGCAGGCCACAGCGCACTCACCCTGAAGGTGGTAAATGCATCCGTGCTGACTTCGAAAGCTCCTTCATCGATCCAGCGGAAGAATTTCCAGAACACTCCTTCCCCAGATTGCTCTTTGTCCAAATCGATTCCGTTGACATGAATCGCCGGCTCGTCTTCTCCAGATTCGTCGTACAGAACAATCGCTGCGACGTGCTCGTTCTTCAGTATCTCCCTCAGCACAGCGCCACATGGCATAGAGCTGTCCCTGTGGGCGTAGCCTCGACAGAGCTCCACAATCAACTCTGGTCTTGTGTCAAGGGAATAAGCAAGTACTGGGGTGTCTTCGTCTTTGTGGCCCGCAGGTCTGAAGCGTAGAGCATTGGAGAAGATGGCTTGACTGTCTTTGCGGGGAACGAATTCGAGGAGGTGCATGCTGTGAGCGAGCATGTATAGGAAATCTTCTTGCATCATCGAGGTCACGAGTTGGCCAACAGCCTCTGGATTGCTGTCCATCTCTGGAAATACTGTTAGGAGGTCGTCCGGCATTTCTCATAATAGTACACAGACTTACCATGAGTTCCCTGAAGGATTGTCTTCATCGACTGGAGTAATTTGCCAATTTCCTCGTCGGTCTAGTATCCGGCGTCAGTCGATTTCAGGGGGAAGGGGCTTCAGTACGCACTTTTGGCGATTTTGGAGCCTGCCATAGGCGAAGAAGCAGCTCTTTTGCTGGCTTGACCAAGTCATTCTTGGTCTTTCGGAACAAGAAAGCCATGATATCACGTTTGGCACAGACTTTAGCGAGTGGGGCACTGTTGACATGAACTTTAGTAAGGCGGTCTGAGAGAGGTTGCGGCTCTGCTGTTCAGGGCATTGCCATGCTTTTCGTAGTTCAACGGTGTGACTAGGGAAAAGGGCAGCATATGTGCCATGCTCCACCACGTAATTGCAAACGTAGTGTTAATGTTCATGCAAAACAGAGCAATGGTCGAGGAGTGTGAAACTGAAACAGCAAGATGGAATAATGTAAGACCGAACAAGGAGTTAGGCCGGCGATAAGACAGTTGTACTCGCACAACAACGGCCCTCGAGCTCCTCTTGAAATCTTGAAATGACTCCTTTCGTACTTACTCTTCATCTCCAATGTTCTTCAAAATATACTGAGGCCGCATCAGCTCAGCCATAACATCAACGGTGTATTCCCCCCTAGCAAGCATGGATTCAATGGATCGATCAACAGACTCCTCCCACAAGGGCGACTCCCAGGAGGGGGCGCGCGATTCCAAGGTGACATTGAGGTCCGCGATTGGGCGACGGTTCTGGTCTTCGGACAGCTCAGATGGCTCAGATGCACATGAGGAAGATGACATCTTAGACATGAAAGACGATGAGGGGTGGGAGGATGTGGAACCAGATCTGGAAAGAATAGAGGTTGTCAGCTTGTTCGACAACGAGGTTTTTACGGATGTTCAGTCAATGCTACAGCATTGCAGGGATGCTCACCAATTTGACTTGTGGCAGGCACAGAAGGATCTTAGTCAGTATGCCTCCCAAGATGTGTAGTGGCGAGCTTTGTGAGCCTTGCTAATGGATTTTACTCGGAAGATCTTGAGCATTTGGACTTAATCAAGCTAGTCAATTACATTCGCCTGGAAGTACAACACCACCGATTTCCGCCTAACGTGTTGACAAAGTCTCTCTTTGAAGACGACAAGTTTCTCATACCTACGCTCAAGGATGACTCTTTGCTCTACAGTCTCGAAGACTTGTTTCAAAACATCAACGACGACCTTCTACCTTCAAGCCTCGAACATAGCATTCAAGATTTTGCATTCAACCATCACAAAGACGTTCCACCACTTGATGGCTCACTAGAAATATCCGCAATCCCCCGTCACGCTCTATATATAAGAGATCTACGACGCAAGTTTTCAACCACTCTGCATAAGCTGGACGAGACCCAGAAACGCGCGGACCTTCTTCAAGAACACCTCGACAGAAACATTAGACATTTGAGAGAGATGGAACCTGTTGTAGAGGAGGACAGTAAGGATACTACTCCAAATCATACACCAGGCTCTCAAAATGATGATATCTGGGACGATCCATATGGGAAGCTCGGTTAGTAAATAGTATGCTCGCCTTGCAGCACCCAAGCTGATAGACTCACGGACATCCACAAACACATGTTAAAAGATACTGTGAGGACAGAAGCATATCAAAAGTTCATCTCAGAGAACGCAGATTTGGTCAAAGGAAAGGTTGTTCTTGACGTTGGATGTGGGACTGGAATCTTGTCCATGTTTTGTGCGAAAGCTGGAGCTAAGATAGTTCTCGCTGTGGAGCAATCAAAGATCCATCATTACGCGCAACAGATTGTCTTTGAGAATGGTTTCCAAGACACTATTCAGTATGCCAAAGCTTGAATTCTGTATCATGTCTTTTCAGCTAAATTGGCCTAGAGTTTTGCATGGGACCATCCAAGAAGTTATCCTGCCGGTCGATAAAGTCGACGTGATTGTATCAGAGTGGATGGGGTACTGTCTACTCTACGAAGGCATGCTGGACTCGGTCATTTGGGCCCGGGATCGTTACCTGTCCAAAGGCGGTCTGATGATTCCTTCATACACTACTCTTCGCTTGGCCCCGCTGTCTTGCAAAGACTACGTCGATGAGCGTGTTCATTTCTGGGACGAGCAGTATGGCTTCGATATGACCGCCATGACGAAACAAGTCGTTGGCATTATAGATGTTGACCCCTTCAAGCCCGAATCAGTGGCCGGGAAATCCATCGCTGTCCTAATGCTCGACCTACATTGCACAACAAAGGCTGATCTCAAATTCGAACGCAAGCCCTTCACGTTGACCTCGGAGGATGACAACAATCTCGATGGGTTCCTGATATGGTTCGACGTTTTCTTCTTAAGACCAGGAGAGGAGCTCCAGCCCAAACGTATCACGGCGGAGGAATTTGCATTCTCGTCCGCCACCTCTGGCACAACGATCTCGCAAAGCTTCACAACTGGTCCGCATGGCCCAGAGACTCACTGGATGCAGGGAGCATTGTTGGCAAACTACAGCGCCTGCTCTAAGAAGCAGTATGCACCAGATCCGCTAGTAAAGGGTGAGGAAATCAAGGGGGAAATGTGTTTGGACAAAGCAAACGAGGATGGTAGGGGACTGTTCATTGCCATCACATGGACGACAGAAGGCCGCGAGAAGGAGCATCGCAATTCTTGGAAGCTCCTGTGATTGGTAAAGTCGAGGGATTGGAATCATCAGACAGAGTGATGAGGTGGGACAGCCTGATGGGGAAAAGGTGTGGAAGATGGTGGAAGACTGGAAGTAAGCTCCATAAGGACGACGGAAATACCCAGTGGAAATTATAAACAAAGGGCTAGAAACCCTTCGAGTTTGGTGACTTCTGAAACTCTACAAGACTAGCATCAGTGACAAGCTGTCTACCAGACATCGTAAAACTCATCGTGCATAGTAGGAATTCCGACCTAGACTGTGTCATATGTAGGCATGTCCATGTCTCTAGAAAGTTTCATCGAGTATTATGACCTTTCGATTGAAACAAATTGAAGGAAAAACACGCTAATTTTCTGTGCAGCAAACCCTTTTCTCGTACATTCAGGGCGCTGTTCTCTTGAATTCTTGTGTTTGAAAGTTGATATTTCAGACCCAATCTGGCTAGCACGGGATTCTCAGCCGACCTCGGACCCATGACGCGCTGCCTCATGACCTCGTGCCTGCGAATATCAGCAACATTGGAGGGATGGCATGCTCTCCCAACAACGGCCTGTGGAGCCCGGTGTCGACCTTGAGCTCCACCGACTCGCTGGTGAGGAGCAAGGCTCTGCAATGGCGCCCGACAGAGGTTCCATGCAGGATGAACCCGACAGCGCCGCCGCCGACGACAGGAGCGAGGAGGAAGATACCCTGACCGAAGATGCTTCAGAACACGAAGGAGATGCTGGTCCCGATGCCTCCCTCCTCCAGCGTGATGAGCAGCAGAAGTTCCTCGCCGAGCAGGCCGAGCAGGGACAGAATTTCACGTTTCGTGGTGTGGTCGTCGGGCTGGCTATTGGCGTCATCATATGTTTCTCGAATATGTATTTCGGGCTACAAACAGGATGGGTGAGTGGCATGGCCATGCCTGCCGCATTGATCGGGTTTGGATTCTTCAAGACCGTGGCTAGATGTATCGATTATCCTTTTACGCCGGTCGAGAACGTATTGGTACAGACTGTTGCTGGAGCGGTGGGAACGATGCCGTTGGGCTGTGGATTTGTGGGTGTGATGCCCGCTCTCAACTTCCTACTGAAACCGGAAGAGAATGGCCCACTGGTTCTGAGCACGTGGAAATTGATCGTCTGGTCTGTGGGAATATGCCTTTTCGGAGTGGTCTTCGGGGTGCCCTTACGGAAAGAAGTCATCATACGGGAGAAACTGAAGTTCCCCAGTGGGACAGCTACAGCTTTGATGATCGGTGTCCTGCATGGCAATACGGATGAGAGTGGTAAGCTGAAGCCGGATAGTGGATTGGAGATATTCAGGCAAAGGAGCCTGGATATTCGAAGATCGGTTAGCATGGATGGCATACCTCCTGGAAATGGAGCAGGCAATATACAAATTGCACCTACGAGCGAACTAGACCATAGGGATGACTGGACAGCGAAGATTAGGTTACTGCTCATTGCCTTTGGTATATCTGCTTTATACGTATGCCTCCCATTTTCTTAGATTTCGCACCAGACTTACTAATATTTCAATCAGACTCTCATATCCTACTTCATCCCCCAACTCCACTCACTTCCAATTTTCGGCCTACCCCTCGCATACAAATGGCTCTGGAATCTCAACCCTTCACCCGCCTACATCGGGCAAGGCATAATAATGGGCCCGGCCACTACCCTCCACATGCTCCTGGGCGCCCTCATAGGCTGGGGCATCCTCTCCCCCCTGGCCAAATCCAAAGGCTGGGCCCCTGGCCCCGTCGAAGACTGGTCCTCTGGTAGCAAAGGCTGGATAGTCTGGGTCAGCCTAGCAATCATGCTCGCCGACTCGATCGTATCTCTGGGCTGGCTGCTCCTTCGCCCTATCATCCAGTATGGTCCCACAATCTACACCGCAACTCTTACTCAAATCAACCGCAACGGCTTCTCCTCCCTCTTCCACCTCCCCACCCAAAGCCAAGGTTCCTACACCCTCCTCCGCCCCACCGCCACAAATCCCTCAACC
>JAABUQ010004553.1_pt1 | contig 23447 bp, 27 predicted proteins | sample 5560001 | NCBI WGS metagenome assembly JAABUQ01 (sample SAMN10711888, study PRJNA513371) | rock metagenome | isolation source: Antarctica rocks | place: Antarctica: Victoria Land, Finger Mt nord | collected 2015-12-18 | reverse complement strand
CACCGATGCAAACTTTTCACGATAGCGTTGCTCTTGCGAAAGAGAAACAAATCGCATAACGTTGAACCACACTTCTGACACTATCAAAATCGTCCGGTTGTCAGATTAAGTACTAGCTAGTACACGTTGAACCACACTTCTGACACTATCAAAATCGTCCGGTTGTCAGATTAAGTACTAGCTAGTACACCTGATCCATCACGGCACGGTTTTCCAGTTCGCCGGGCAAAGCCACAGACTTCGGCAACGCAAAGGCAAGAACGGGAACGCTGCGCCCTCTTCCGAAGCTCCTGCCTCATCGGGGGTCAAATCGTAAAGTCCGCAAAGGGGTCAATTCCTCGCGACCGTTTCCAGGCGCAGCGGTCCCGCTTCGAGCAGCGCCTCGCGGACGGGCTTGCCCTCCTCGCGCAACTGCTCCGTTCTCGCCGATTTCCTTGATCTCGCGGTCGAAGTCCTTAACCGTTCTCAGACTGTGGTCGGTTGGAACAGCAAACCCAACCGAGAGTTTCGCGTTGGTGTGACTGACATCAGGAAGCCACTTCTTACCGACGCCGGTGAGATCGACTTCCAACTGAGCTTTGCCAACAGCCTTCTCTTTTTCTGCTGCGAGAAGTTTAAGCTCTTGGGTGTACATGAACACCGCGCCGCGTGATTTGAGATAAGCCGACTCGGCCAACCCTTCTTCACGAATCGCTGCGTTATGCTTCTGACCATCTGATTTCTTGTGCGAAGTATCCTTAACGAGTTGCCGCGCTTTGCCGAGCATTGCGAGCATGTCGCCCTGCTCTTTTTTCGCGGCTGCGATCATCCGATGTTCGGCGTTGATCTCTCCGTTGTACGCGTTACCTAGTTCGGTGACGTTCTTCTGAGTGTAGCCGAACGCGTCGCCCATCAGCTTGATGGTCGTTGCGACTTCGCGGTAACCCGTCTGCATGTCACGCGCTTCAGTGACCATTGCCTGATCGACGTTCTTCGTCGATTGCATGACCGCCGAGAGGTCCTGCTCGGGATTAGACTCGCCCTTGTGGCTTGCTTTCTTGACCTTCCCAGGTTTTGGAATGGCCGAAGGCTCGACCATGCCGCCTTGGGCTATGCGCGAGTTTAGGCCGTTATGCGCTGCGTTGGCGCGAGTCTCGTGCTCGGGACGTCTTTACGAGCATCTGCGTGATGGGAAAGGGTGGGACGAAGACGGACTCTGCCCTATCTCTACTTTGAAAAAAGCAAAGACCTCTCGGCCGATCAAAGCTGAGAGGTCTTTTCTGCTAGAAGGGCCTCGCGGGTTCTTTTACGGCTGCGGTTTCTTTCGATAGTAGACCTTAGCTACGATGATGAGCGTCAGGCCGAGTAAGAACATTCCCCATCGGTGCAGCGGGTTCATCATATTAGTAGTGGTGCCGTCGTGAACTGGAACCCAGATGTTGAGGAGACCAATGATGATGAGGAGCGCGCGACTCGAAAGTTGGAACCTGCCCATCTACTGAAGACCTTCACATGCTTGAAGGTCACGGCGAGCCGCAAAGTACGCCTGAGTCGCGTCATCGAACTCACCGTACAGAGCAACAATACCAACGGCCGCAAAAACACCGAGTCCGAAGGTCACTATGTCTGCAAATGCTGCCGCCCCGACCGCCGCGTAAAGTGCGAGCGTCGCATTTGTCAGATGACTCTCGGCATCATTGTAGGTCCGCCTTAATAATGGACGAGTACGACACCCGAGGAGGACGCCGATGGGGCGCGGCGGTTGTGGCGGTGCGTAGCGTGTAGCTCTGGTGCGGAGCTTGAGGTCGTAGCCGGTAAGCGCCGCACTCCCGTAGGTAAGCGAATATCGTTGCACGCCGTTTTCGGATATGGTTAGGACCGGGTTCCCGCCGACGCTCGTCATCGCATGGGAGAGCCGTCCGGTCACCGGCTGCGGCTTGACAGTCCGGGATTCAAGCGAAACCCCCGGAACACCTAAGGGGCGAGAGGAGGGGTCACTGCAGGCGCTGACCCGCCTCCACCGCTGCAGGCACTGAGAGCGAGAGCGCTGCCTGCCATCGTAAGAAATTCCAAACGCGAACGCAATTTCAACCACTCCTTCAACTTAACAAAGCGTAGTTGATTCTACCTTCGTACTTCTTCTCACGCGGTCATCTTCTGCAGGAACTTCCTTGCATCTTAAATGTTCAGGTCCGAGACAGTCGAAAGAGTAGGCGAATATGAACGCGAGCGATTCCGAAGCCGTCGGGCACGACACTCACATGCCGGAGTTGGATGGAATCCGCGCGCTGGCCATCCTGAGCGTCCTTGCAATGCATCTGATGGTCGTTACGCCGCACGGTATGCACGTCGCCACCGGCCTCCCCCGCGGGGTTGAAGTGCTCCTTGGTCACGGCTGGCTAGGCGTAGACCTTTTTTTCCCCTTGTCGGGATTTCTTATCACGAGGATTCTTTTAAGGACTCGCGATGGCACGAGGAAGACCTACTTCAAAGAGTTTCATGTCGTGTGGATCGAGCGGATCGATGTCGTGCAGCCGCGATGCCGACCAGCATGAGCGATCCGACGAACCGCCGTGAGTCCGAACGCGCGATGCGTATCAGCAGCGCCGAGACGATGCCGACGAGCGAGAGCGGCGCAGACACCATGATGACGAGCGGATCGAAATACGACTCGAACTGCGCGGCGAGCAACATGTAGATCAACAGCACCGCGAGAGCAACCGCGAGCCATAGCGACCTAAAGCTGTTTTCGCCGCGCAAGATCTCCGGCCCGAACTCCCAACGATAGCCCTCCGGGAACGGATACGCGCCCATCACTGCCGCCGCGTCGATGAGGACCGGGCCGAGCGGCCGTCCCGCAAACGGCGCTTGTATCTCGACCCGGCGCTGGCGGTTCTCGCGGCTGATCGCGGACGGGCCCAAGCCTTGCGTCACCTGTGCGACGCTGCCCAGCGTCAAGCCCACCGGCGTTGATGCGCCCGACGCCGATGGGCGCGCGCCGGGCGGCGTGAACTCCAGTCCCCGCAACGCGTCGAACGAGCGGCGCTGATTCGGCGAGAGCTCGACGAGGATCGGGTATTGGATTCCATTGCCTTGGTAATAACTCGAGATCGAACCGTTCGTCGCCGAACTAATGAACTGCGCGAGGTCACCGGTGCCGAACCCGAGCTGGCTCACGCGCGTGCGGTCGATCGCAACGCGCACCTCGGGTTGCGAGTTGGTGACGTTCTTGTCGGGGTCGCCAACCCCGGATGCGTGATATCGCGGCCATCACGCCATCGGAGACGCTCTGCAACGTCGCAAGATCGGGACCGTATATCTCCATCTCGAGCGCGGTCTGACCCTGCGAGATCTGTCGCTGCACGATGTCGATCGTCTGACCGCGCGCGATGGTTCCGACCATCGCGCTGTGCAGTCGCGCAGCTTCGCGGGCTGTGAGCAGTCGATCGGATCCCTCCGTCCGGCTCAAGCGCCGGCGCCAATCGCTGATGAATGCGGCCGCCGCCGACCCGTCCGTTCCGGGTGTGAGCGTGATCTGCAGGGTGGCGCGATTGGTGATCGAGCGTGCCGTACCGCCCGAGCCGACTTCGCCGACCGTCGCACCGACGGCGACGACCCTGGGATCGTGACGGAGCGCGTTTTCGACGGTCTGCGAGACGTGATTGGTAATCGCAAGAGGGGTGCCGTTGGGAGTCTGCAGCCCGAGCTGGACGAAGCGCGTATCGGAGGGCGGGAAAATCTCGGTCGGCACGACCCCGAGATGCATTGCGACCGCGGTAATCGCGATGAGCGCGAAGGCGAAGCTGAGTACGATCGCGGGACGATCGAGCGAAGCCGCGAGAACGCGCCGGTAGCCGCTCGCGAGCCGGCCGTACGCGCGGTCGAACGCGTTGCCGAAGCCGTTGCGGCGCGGTGCTGCGGCCGTCTCGTCGCGGCGACGCAGCATTTCGGCCGAGAGCATCGGGACCGCGGTAACCGCGACCAGCAGCGAGATCGCGACCGCGCTCATCACCACGATCGCGAACGGCCCGAAGATGAGGCCTTGCAGTCCCGGTATGAGCAGCACCGGGACGAACACGGTGACCACGGTGATCGACGAAGCGATGACTGCGCCCAGAATTTGCGCGGTCCCGCCCTCGGCCGCGTCTTCCGGCGACATCCTCATTGCGAGGAAGCGCGAGATATTCTCGATGACCACGACCGCGTCGTCGACGATGAGGCCGACCGCGAGCGCCAAGCCGCCGAGCGTCATCACATTGAGCGTCTCGCCGAACGCGTAAATGATGAAGAGCGTCCCAGAATCGAGACCGGCAGCGAGACGGCGACGATCAGCATGGCGCGCCAGGAATGCAAGAACAGCAGGATGATCAAGACGGCGAGGATCGCGCCGTAGATCGCCGTGTGCTCGAGCGATGCGACTGCGCTCAGGATGAAGTCGCGCTGGTCCAGGAGGGGAGCGAGGCGCGAATGCGGGCGACCTGCTGCTGGACGTCGACTGCGGCGACGTTGATGTCCGTGCCGAACAGGAACTGAACGCGCACGGTCGAGAGACCCTGGAACGAGTTGGACTCGATGAAGTCGATGCCGGCAACGCGGCTAACCGCGTTCTCGATCGGCCGCGTGATCGTCGTCTCCATCGTTGCGGGCGAGACGTTGCTGTACGCGACCGTAACGCTCACAACCGGCGGCGCGAACGACGGCAAGAGCGCGATCGCCAGGCGCGGAGCAGCAAAGACGCCGAGCACGACGATCGCGAGCGAGAGCATCGCCACGGCGACCGGGCGACGAACGGCGAATCCGCCGATTCCCATTTTCAGACGATAGCGCCCGCCGGTCGTCGCCGCCTGCTTGTTTTACAGCGCGTTAGGTCGCGCGCGTCGTGCGAATCGGCGGGGCCTGGGAGATACTTGCCGTGCGCGTTGCATCGGGCAGGCTGGACGGTGGTTGGGACGCCTGGACTTTCTGGACGGTCGTCTCGAGTTGTCCTGCCCACCGCTCCGTCAAGCGTGCGGCGGTATCGCGGCCGCCGAGCCCAAATGCCAGACCGAGGGCGAGTGCCAACGCGGCCACGAGGCCGATGTAGAGCGTGTCGACGACCACCGGAGCGACATTGAGTTCGTTGAGCGCCGCAATGATCGCGAAGGCCATGACGGCACCAGATGTTAGTTTTGCAAGCAGACCCGCATTGCCGATTCTCGCCTCGCTCGCTCCACCGCGAACGATGCCGCCGAGGAGCTGGCCGAGAAAGGCACCGACGCCGAGAATCACCATAGCGACGATGATGTTCGGAATAAACCCGAGGATTTGATTGATGATGAGCGAGATCTGCGGCATGCCGAGCTGCTCGGCCGCCATTTCGATGAAGACGAGCCGAATGACCCACTTCACGATTTCGCCAAGAATGTTACTGGCGCGCAGCTTCGTGCCGCTCTGCTGTAGAAAGCCGTTGACGCCGACACGATCCGCTACCGTATCGACGTGAACCGTGCGGCCCAGTTTGGTCACGAGGCCGCCGACGATGCCGGCGATGACCCAACCGATGACGAGCAAAATGAGGGCGCCCAGAATGTTGGGAATCGCTCCAAAGAAGCGCGCCATGCCGGCGGTCAGGCCGGTGATGAGACCGGCGGTCCAGTCAGTGACGGAGTTGACGTTCACGAATGTTCTCCTCGTTAAAGTACGCTGCGCTTAGCGCCGCGTGGCTGACCCCGTTATGACACGCGAGCATACAGATCGGTCACAACGGCTTTGCCGATTTCGGCTACTTGCCAGGAGAGCGTGCGTGCACTTTACTGCGAGGTCGGGGCTGCTTCCGACTCCACGGCCATGCGCGTGAGAAGGCCGTTGGGGACGGTGACACGCCGGTTTTCATCGACCCGAACGATCACGCTTGTTGGGCTCAACCGTTCGATTTTCCCGGCGGTCCCGTCGACACGTACGAAATCGCCGACCGCGAACTCCCGCTCCACATAACGACCGGCAATTAGATTTTCCGCAAGGGCACGCGCTCCCCAACCGCCGGCGATGCCAAACGCCAAAGCTCCGCCGCCCAGCATCACCAGAAAGACGTATAAGAAAAACGCTGAGTCGATCGTAAGCTGCTGTAGCGCCATGAGCATCGCAAGGACGATCACGATCGTGCGCAAGAGCGAGCCCGCAAGCCCGTGATACAGCACGCCAGCGCGGGACATCGCACCGGCTGCGCCACGCGCCAACGTATCGCCGACGATCACGCCAATAAGGGCGACGACCACTGCGAGCACGACGTGAGGCGTGAAATTCAGGAGATTGCGCAACGCTTGCGACAGTGGTGTGAGCTCAAGGGTATCGATAGTCTGATTCAACGCCGCCAGCAGCACGACGAAGAAAATGAGCCGCCCGATTAGCCGCGACGGCCGCGCCTGAATTCCTAGTTTTGCGAGATCTTCAGTCAACCCCGTTCGGTCGCCGAGGCCATCGAGTCCGACGCGTGAGAGAAGCGCTGTCACCAGTCGGGCCAACAGCCAAGCGATGAAGCCGCCGACCAGCAAGATGAGTAGCGCGCCGACGAGATGCGGAATGTAGTTGATCGTCTGCGTAAAGTCGTGCACTAGAATGCGACGAGCGTCATCCATGGGAAGCGTCTCCATCGTGCCGAGTAAGGGTCGCGGGGGGATCCAGGGGCGACTCGCCCCCCAAAAAGCCCGCGAGCGATCGAATGAGTGTGCGGACGGCCGCCAAGACTTCGTTTACGTTTCCAATCGCCTTATGCCGTAGCTGCAAGCGCCTAACGGCGCGCTGCGCGATATCGTGTTGCGGATGTAGCTGTTGTTCGGCAATGCCGCGAAGGAGACGGCGCGTTTCGCGTACTCTGTGGACACGTTGTGTACAGCTCATGCAGCAGGCAACATGGCCCCGCATTGCGGCGTCACCTGAGGAATCGTCGTCCACGAGTATCAACAGGTCGTCGTCACCGGGATGAGGCGTATATCGTCTGCGTGCCACGCTAGTCCCCGCTACCTTCACTCAGTACGCGCGCTTCAACTAGAAGGCGTCGTAACATGGCACGACCACGCATGATCCGCATCTTCGCCGCAGAGAGACCACAGCATTGAAGCGCGGCGACTTCCGCAACGTCGTACCCGTACATATCTCGCAGCACGACTGCGACTCGTTGTTCCGCCGGCAGCTGCTGCAGTAGCAAGTCGACCTCGTCCCGGAGAACGCTCGCAAGCGCATCCTCCTCCGGACTTGGTTGACGCACATTAGCCACATCGCGCGACGTCATTCCATCGCGGCTAAATTCTGCATCCAGCGACTCGAAGTGCAGCAAGCCACGACGTCGTAACGCATTGAGACTGAGATTGACGGTGATGCGGCGCAGCCACGCCGGAAAACTTGCATGTTGTTCGAGCTCGGAGAGACGCGTATATGCGCGGACGAGTGCCTCTTGCGCAACATCTTCCGCGTCCGAGGGTTGTCCCAATAGCCGCAGTGCCGTCGTGTAGGCGACGTCCTGGTACCGGGAAAGTAACGTGCTTGCCGCATCGAGGTCGCCGGCTCGGGCTCGGGCGACCAAGCCGTCATCCTCCAACGTCCCTCCCTTGCCACATGATCGGTATCGAACGTTGGCCGACGGCAAACTCCCAGCAAGCAGTTCATGCTGGCTTGCCTCCTTTCACACTTACCCGACACTTGAGCTGCGGAAACGGTCACATTCGCTGAGACGATCCGAGTCGCAGTTCCGGCGCGTCAACCGGAGCGAGGGCGGCGTCAGCTTGCGGTCAGGTTGATCGCCTAATCTAAGCGTACGCCGACTCGGCGCAACACCATCCATCAGGAGCATTCATGAACCGCACGCAAACCCGCCTCGCTGTCCTCGCAGCGGCCCTCACGATCCCAACCGGTTTTGCCGTCGGATCGATCGCCTTCGCGCAGAATGCGCATCACGTCGCGACCGTCGCCCAGGCAACCGCGCCGCACGCGCAAACCGACGCCGAAACGAACGACGGTCCGGACACAGACAACATCCAAGAGGGCCCCGGGAATTGGGACAAAGCCGACACGCCCGACAAGGGCGAGAAGGCCGACAAAGAGACCGCTGACGGCCCCCAGACGGCTGACGTAAAAGAAGCCGGCGATATGCCGGACGCCCCGGCGAGCCGCTAGTCGGCCCGGCATACGCTGCGATGGAGTGAGACGGCAGCGTCTCCCTCCTTCGCTTCACGTATTAAAAGCAGACCGACGTTCACGCCATGATTTTCTCGGCAACTGCGATATCGTAAACGATTCCTTCACGATGTTCGTCTACAATCTCCGACGTGAAGGTGGCCCGCGCACACGTCGCAACCCGTCTGCCCGGCAAGGTCCTCTGGGCGCTCCTCTGCACGACTTGTCTGTCCGTGTCGGGTTTCGCCGACACCGTGAGCGCTCGCGCTGCGGGCGAGCAGCCAAACGCCGAAGATATCTTCCAACGCGCGCTTACGACGTGGGCCGCTCAGCCCGAGCCGCCCTATCTTTCCTACCGGGTGACCACGCGGCTCGCGCGCAAGGGACGCTTGCGGGAAGAACGTGAAAGCGTCATTTTTCGGTCCGCCGACCGCACGGGGGTCGTCGAGCAATTGCCGGCGCCGGTGCATGGGGACGCAACGCCGCCCGTGCATTTCGGTCGACCACGCTACATTCCCGACGTCGCCTTTGCATTGATACCTCGGTTGGCCACGTCGTACAACGGTGAATCGGAAGCGCCCGGGCCCACGCCCACCCAAACTCCACTAGCCACGATCGGTCATGTCACGGCAAAATTGAAACGCTACGCGCTCACCCTTGTGGGCGCGGAGACCTATCAAGACCACCCGGTGTATCATTTGAGGCTCGAGCCGCTATTCAATCCAGGACGCAATCGCGTGCGCGAGATGTGGATCGACTCGACGACGTTCGTGACGTGGCGCCTGGTTGCGGAGGCGCCCTTTTCGGTTGGACCCGCACGCGGTAATTTTCTGCTGAACGCCGAGTACGCGCCGGTCGAGGGCACCTGGATGATCCGGCGCGTTTCCACGTCCGGAGCCTTGCGGTTCGGCTTCCTCTCGTATGGTGGTGATGCAACGCTGGAATTTTCGTCCGTTACGGCGAACCAGCACATCGAGAAGTACTGTTTCGACGCGTCGGGCTTCCGTGCTCATGCCGCCGAGTGTTCGGCCGCATTCGCGACGTAAAAAGCTTAGCGACACCGCCTTCGCAAAGGAAGCACCGTTGAGGATTCTCCTCGTCGAAGACGACGTGCGCATCTCGGGACCCGTGGTTATTGACTTGCGACGCCAGCGATACTTGGTGGATGTCGCCGATGATGGGCGTGCTGGTCTCGACTTCGCTCGAACGGGTGCCTACGACATGCTCTTGCTCGATATCATGCTGCCCTCTATTGACGGAATTGCAATCTGTCGATCCCTTCGCGCCGAACGATGCACGGCGTTCATTCTCATGCTGACGGCGCGCGACGGCGTAAGCGATAAGGTGCGCTCGTTGGACGCCGGCGCTGACGACTACCTCGTGAAGCCCTTTGCCCTCGAAGAACTCTCCGCGCGCCTTCGCGCGCTCGCTCGCAGAGCTCCCGAGACGCGCGACCTCGTTTTACGATTCGCAACACTTGCCCTGCACCCAATATCGGCTCGGTTGACGGTCGGCGAGTCGCCGGTTCCTCTCACCAAGACCGAATATGCTATGCTCACGCTCTTCCTTCGAAACCCGCGAGTCATCTTCACGAAAGCCGATCTGCTCCATCGACTCTCGGAATTCGACGGGACCGCCAGTGAGGAATCTATCAAAGTTCACGTCACGAATTTGCGACGCAAAGTGCGAGAAGGCGGCTGCAGGGACAACATCATCGAAACCATCTATGGCACCGGATATCGTTTAGCCGATCCACCATGACCACGTCGCTCACGAGTAGACTCGGACGGAGCGTCCTTCTTCCGTATCTTCTCGTCTTTCTCGTCGTCCTGGGCACATTTGCGATCGGCGTTCGAAGTGTCGTCGCGTACTTTGGAGCACGGCAGTCATTTGCGCGTCTCGAAGGATTGGGGCGCGCAGCCGGCGGCGCGACCGACATTGGAAACTTCGGACATTTGGATATCGGGGACGAAATCGATCAAGTCCTGGAGCCTCGTGAGCAGGGCATCGAATGGCTGGATTCGTCCGGACACGTCATTGCACGGCGCGGGCGCGTCCCGAACGAAACCCAGCACAGAAGCATGGAGCGGTGGCAGCGGCTTCGCGACGCAAGCGGGACATTCGACCTCGAAACGATCCCGTTGATCATCAACGGCAGTCCTCACGGGTATCTGCGCATTAGCCAATCGACCGCGCCGTTCGATCGGTTGTTACAGTGGGTCGATACTTCTCTCATCGTTGGTCTTGCCTTTGCGGCGGCGGCAAGTTTCCTCGGCGGTCGATACCTCTCGTTTCGCGCGTTATCACCAATTGAAGAGGGTGTAAAGACGCTCGAAGATTTTTCCGCGAACGCCGCTCATGAACTGAGAAGTCCGCTTGCCGCGATCCGCGCGAATGCCGAAGTCGCGCTGCGGGCCGATGGATTCCCCGTCGAACATCGACTGCACGTTGAAACGATCGTTGCGACCGCAACGGCGATGCAGCACCTGATCAACGATCTGCTCACGCTCTCGTCGCCTGCCAATTACGAACCGTCGGAGCTCGAAATCGTCGATCTGGCTGCCATCGTCGATCGTGTCATCTCCACGCAATGGCTCGACGCACAGCGCCGTTCGGTATGCCTCATTGTGAAGGTCGATCGTCCCGTATCGATCAGAGGACGCGAATACCAAGTGGAGCGCATTGTTGCCAATCTCGTTGAAAATGCAATTCGGTACACGAACGGTGGCGAAGTGATCGTTCGATGTTACGCGGAGCGAGGCAATGCATTACTACGCGTCCAGGACTCCGGTATCGGGATCGCGCCAGCCGATCAGTCCCACATTTTTGAGCGCTTCTGGCGTGCCGATCATTCTTATCGACCCGGTGCCGGCTCCGGACTGGGTCTATCGATCGCACGCTTCTTGGTTCTGCGCCACGCCGGATCGATTCGCGTCGAGAGCACGCTCGATGTCGGAAGCGAATTCACCGTCGCGTTTCCCCTTGCGCATCTGGCCGCGGGATAAACCTAACGATGTCCTAACGAGTAGCGCGTATCATCCCAGTATGCAAAAGACTGTTTTGCCGCATCTCCTAAGCGGCTTACTTGCAGCGGCCTTGCTCGCCGGATGTGGGGGCGCTGGATCGCAAACCGGCGGTGTCCCAAGCTTGCGCATCCGCTGCGTTTCAACATCGACCACGACCAACGCCTTAACCGTCACGCCGCAGTGCGCGACCAAAACTGCTCTCGGATTCACGTCCCGAATGGCCCTCGTTAGCCGGACAACGACGGCAGCGAGCGTCACGGCGAAGAGCCGAAACTCAGCCATCGCCGTGGTCGCACCCTCGACGTCCTCCAACTCGTTCGACGTGACGCCCGCCGGTGTCGGTAGTACGACCGTCGACGTTCAGGACCAGCAAGGGGACGTTGTGTCGGAAATCATCGAAGTCGGCGCCTTCGATGGAAGCGAGGCGGTGGAGCGCCCGGAAACCCACTAGCTAGCTTACCGGTTGCAGCGGTCGTGCTCGGCATTGCGCCGATCACTGGCTCGAGCAAACGCACTCGCTCCGAACGCTCCGGTGGGTGCCCACCAAGCGTCGTCGACACGGCAAATGTTCGGCCAGTAGGGATCGGGCCTCGATGATTTCCCCCTCATGGCTCTCGCCTTCGTTTACAGACACATAAGAGCGACTGGTCTCGGCGCACGTTCAACGGGACTACACCGCGGCGTCCTGCGCGATGAGCGAAGCTTGATGAACCGACACCGCTCCGGTCCCGAGGACGCCGATGCTGCCGCCGCCGACCTCGTAACCGTGGCAATAGGGACATGCCGCGATGGTCTTGCCCCACCGCTCCGAGAGCCCGGGAACGTCGGGCAAGAGATCGACGACTCTCATAGCGAGCAGCAAACGCTTGCCGACGACGCTCTGGCCGTCGCTCGTCGCCACCACAAATGCGCCGTCGTGCACGCCGGCGGAAAGCGCCTCGCCCGCGATCAACGTCGCGGTTGGATACGCGGCGACTTGCTGACGTCCGACGGCGAGGATCTCGCTTCCGGGCCGGCCGTCCAGCGCGAAGACCCCGTGAGAATGATCGGCGAAGCGATTTCCGGGCCGCCCCGCATCGATGATCGCGACGCGCCGGCGCGCCCGGACCAGCGGCAGCGCGGCCGAAAGTCCGGCGAAGCTGCCGCCGACGATAACGACGTCAAACGGCATGGATCGCTCCTTGTCCGGGCCCGTCTTGCCACGCATGCAGCAATTGAGGGTCCACGTCCAGATCGACGTACCCTGCCATTCCGGCTTTGCGTTCGAATCTTCGCCGCTGCGCGAGTGCCACTTGCAGCCGTTGTATGTCAACGGCGACGCACGACGCCGGTGCTGCACGCCAAATATTTGCGGCAATCGCGACAGGACCGCGCGACATTACCGACGCCATCTCGAAGACATAGCCGATCGGACGGCAACACTATCCCGAAACGGAGATCGAAGTGGATCCTCTTGCGTGATTTCAACTGGTTGTGGGCCGGACAAACACTCAGCCTTTTTGGGAGCACGGTCAGCCGGCTCGCCATTCCGACCACAGCGATCTTCGCTTTGCACGCAAGTGCCTTTCAAGTTGGCGCACTCGGAGCGGGCGGCTTCGTTGCGTTTCCAGTCCTCGGCGTCTTTGCGGGCGTATGGGTCGATCGGTGGCCGCGCCGCCGCGTCCTCATGGTGTGTGACATCGTGCGAACGCTCGCGCTCGCGACCATTCCGCTGGCAGCCGCCCTGCACGCACTCACGTTAAGCCATCTCTTCGTCGTGGCTCTCGTCAGTAGCGTCGCAAGCGTATTCTTTGACGTCGCGTATCAGGCGTACTTACCGGAACTGGTACCCGTTGACGGTCTGCACGATGCAAACGCACGACTCGAGTTCAGCAACAGCGCGGCTCAGATCGCGGGCAACGCTGCGGCGGGGGGCCTGATCGCCGCACTCGGAGCCGCCCTCGCCGTGGCCGCCGATGCCGCATCGTTCGGCCACTCCGTCATAACGCTCGCGTTCATACGCCGGCGGCCGCCCGTCGTGAAGCGCGTCGAAGCCGGGAAAACGAATTTCGGGCGACAGTTGCGCGACGGAATCGATTGCGTCTTTTCGAACGTCGCGTTGCTTCGCATCGTCGCGTGCACCGCGACCAGCAACCTCGGGGGTTCGATGCTCGCCGCCGTCTACTTAGTCTTCGCTTATCGTACCTTGCACCTCACTCCGAGCGTCGTCGGCGTCATATTGGCCGTGGGAAATGCGGGCTTCATCGGCGCGCTCTTCGCGCCTCGTATCGTGAGGCGATTCGGCCTTCCGTCGACGTTGATTTGGAGCATGCTCGTCGCGGCGGCCGCGCAGGGACTCGTGCCGCTCGCCGCACGAGGCTTTACAATCCCGCTGCTGATCGCCGAACAGTTCGTCGCGAGCGCCGCGACCCCGATCTACAACATCGCGCAAGTCAGTTGGCGTCAATCGACGGTCCCACCGGACTTACAGGGCCGCATGAATGCGACGGTACGGACGATCGCCTGGGGGACACTTCCAGTTGGCGCTTTCATTGGCGCGACGCTCTCGGCGAGCGCCGGCATCGTGCCGACGCTCGTCATTGCCGCCATCGTGCAGATGTCGGCCGTCGTCTGGTTACTCAACGGACACGTTCGCGCCATCAGAGCTTGACACCCCACCCCTGGTGGGGTAAGGTGTTGCCGTGATGAAAGCCCGTAAAAGCACCCTGTCCTCCGAACGTAAAGAGGGCGTCGTCAATCGGCTTAAATCGGCGCGTGGTCACCTTGACGGCATCATCAAAATGGTCGAGGACGACACCTATTGCGTTGAGGTTATCAAGCAAGTCGCGGCGGTGCGAGGGGCGCTCGATCGCGTGAACCGTCTCGAATTGCAGAATCATCTCGAGCACTGCGTTGTCGATCAGATCAAGGGCGGCAAAAGCGCCGCCGCCGTCACCGAGCTCATGGACATCCTGACATTGCGGCAGGAGGTCGCATGATGGGAAAGATCGGCGAAGCACTGCTTGCATCGGGTGCGATGGCGTGGCAGGTGGGCTGGAGCCTCGTACTCGGATTCGTACTCTCCGGCATCATTCAATCCGTCGTTTCCAAGGACCGTATGCGCGAACAACTTGGCCGAAACGGGGTTCGCGAAATTGCCCTTGCGGCCGGGTATGGTGCCGCGAGTTCGAGCTGCTCCTACGCGGCCGCTGCGCTGAGCCGAACGCTCTTCAAAAAGGGCGCTGCCTTCACGCCATCACTCGCATTCCTCTTCTCGTCGACGAATCTCGTCGTCGAGCTCGGGATCATCCTTTACCTGTTGCTAGGCTGGCAATTTACGGTCGCTGAGTGGATCGGCGGCATCGTCCTCATCGCCATCATGTCCCTGCTCGTGAAATTGTCGTATCCTCAAAAGCTCGTTGAAGAGGCACGTGCGCACGAAGAAACCGGCGCCGGGCACGAGCACGGAAGCGACACCGTCGCGGGCACAACGCTCTGGGAGAAGCTCCGTAATCCACGCACGCCGGTACTGGTCGCGCAAAGCGTTGCGATGGATTGGTCGATGCTTTGGAAAGACGTCGTCGGGGGCTTTCTCATTGCCGGCTTTTTAGCCGTCTTCGTACCGGCTCACGTATGGAAGACGCTGTTCCTTTCCGGGGCGCCTGCCGCAATTGCGCTTCCAGCGAATGCGCTTGCCGGCGCCGTCATCGCGATCCTGACGTTCGTGTGCTCGATCGGCAACGTTCCAATGGCGGCGATCCTCTGGGGCACCGGTATCTCGTTTGGCGGCGTGCTCTCGTTCTTGTACGCCGACCTCATCGTCTTGCCGCTGCTCGACGTCTACCGCAAATACTACGGTTGGAAAATGGCAGCATACATCTTCGCCATCTTTTTTGCGACGATGGTGACCTCGGCGATGGTTATGGATGTCGTCTTCACGGCGCTTCACCAAGTTCCGAAGCCAAATCCGCATATGCTCTCGATGGTCGAGACGTTCTCTTTCAACTATACGTTTTGGCTCAACGTGCTCGCAGCGATCGCCGTCGGCTGGTTCATGTACTTGAATCGCAAGTATCCGATGGATCACGGTCAGCATGACCACGGCGACATGCATCTGCACGGCGACGTCCCAGCCACGCACCCCGGGTAGGAGTCGCCCGCCCGCCCGCCCGTCTGCGGGCGATCTTGTGAACTACTACATCTTGTAGTAACATCCGCTCTTGTGGAGCGCAACGAGTGAAGGACCGGCCGTTCCGTCCCGACGCGAAAGGCATCGAACAGGTACTCGGGCCGCTGGAAGCGTCGATTATGGAGCATCTTTGGGCGAAGGGTCCGCAAGCCATCGCCGATCTGCATCGCGCCTTGGGCGGATCATCGCAAATCGCGTACACGACCGTGCATACCGAGCTGTCGCGGTTGGCGAAAAAGAAACTGGTCGTCAAGAGCGGATCCTACGGTGAGGCGCTCTATGCAACCAAGGTGTCGCGCGAGCAATTTGTTGGAGAGGTCGTGCGAAACGTACTGCGCGGCTTGCTCGACGCGCATGGCCCCATCGCCGTTCACGGTTTCGTCGATTTGATTTCCGATAACGACGATGCCCGCACGGAACTCGAACGGCGTCTACAAGCGCGGAAGCGCGCAGACGATCGGTGAGACGTCTGCGCAACCTCGGGGCAGTGTGGCCGCTGCTGTTCATTGCCCCGCTGTGGCTCATTCTCGATAGCTTGTGCTGGTCGCAGCAGACGCATTTCTTGTTGCACGCCACCATGGCGCTACACCAACGCCTCCCGGCTATCATCGGAATCGCTGCGATCCTTTCTGCGCTCGTTATCGGATGGAAGATCGTGCGCGTGAACGCGAACCTGCGAACACTGCGCACGCTCTCCGGTCCGATGCCGGCGTCCCTTCGCGGTGCCGTGGAATCACAAGCCAGAAGTCTGGGCATGCTCGAGCCGCCCGTCCTCTTCCTAGACGTCGCGACGCCGATCTGCTACACCGTCGTTCCGGGACCATCGATCCTCGTTTCGCGCGGCTTTATCGAGCAGCTCGAGGACGACGATCTCGAGCATGTCGTGCGTCACGAATTAGTGCACGTCCGGCGCCGTGACCCCGAGCGCGGGTTATTGTGGCACGTGCTCTTCTCGGCGCTGCTCGTTCCTGGTTTCGCCGAACTGGAGCGCTGGCTTTACGATCGCCGCGAGCGTCGCACGAACGAGCTCGCCGGCACCATCGATCGCGATCGCTATGCAGCGCTCGCCGCGCGCGTGCGGCGGGCGGAGGATACCTTTGCGCGATCTCTCGGCCGAGGCTATGCCGGTGCACTTGCGCCTCGTCGTTGCGAGCGCAAGACCCTCATCTTCCTGCGTCCGGCACTCGCGCTGACGGTATTTGGGGCGCTCGTGGGCAGCCATGCGGTCTTCATGAGTGCGCTTCCGTTCCTCGAACGCCATCACTGCTGAAAGGCTTGTTTTTTATGAGCGTAATTACTAAGCATTGTAGTAACATACTGGCGACAACGTGCGCAGCCGTCTTCGCGCTGCTCGTTGCGACCTCGACTTTGGTGCGCGCGGATATGCCCATGGAGATGCCGGCGGCTAGCGCAACACCGAATCCGCAGTTACTCAAGGCTTTCCTCGCCTCCGGCGGAGGCGCCGAGAACTTCCGATCTACGACGTTCGTTGACGCACTATCGACAGTTCACGCTCACGAGAAGCAGTTGCTCGAGAAGCGCTTCGGACCCGTGACGATGCGAACGTTCGCGATGGTTTTGGATTACGTTGTTCGGAACTCGGTTCCACACCATGTGCTCGTTACTGGCTCCGCATTGTCACATGCGGATCTCGCCTCCGGGCTCTACCAGGCCGGCTCGAGCGAACGTAGCGGGTTCAGCATCGAACGGCTTTTCGATGTCCTCTTCGGACACGCCGCGCACATGAGGGCGATGGGCGACGTCGCGCAACGCTACGGCGTAGCAGGTGAAACTGCGTACCATCAGGTCCTGAGCTCGCTCATCGAGGATACGGGTAAACCGGGTACCGCCACGCGCTCCACGATGATGCCGGGCATGGCGCACGCGATGGCGATCCCTTCGCCGACGCCGAAGATTTCGAGCGTGCCGATGGTGTCGACCTCGCCGATGCCGAGCACGTCCGAGACGCCGATGCAGACGAGCGCGCCAATGCAGATGAACGGAATGCACGGAAGCGGCAGCGACATGCCTACCAACGCAAACGGCGTGATGAGCATGTACGGCAATGCCAAAATGCACATGGATACGAGCGCAATGCCGGTGCGTCAGATGCCGGGCGTTGCGGATCTCGGCGTGCCGATGTCGCGCGAAGGCTCGGGAACGGCGTGGCTGCCCGACTCGTCGACGACGTTCGGTCACATGAACGTGAGCGGCGATACCATGCTTATGACGCACGGCGCCGGGTTCGTTCGCTACAGCAATACGTTCACCGGCCGTGGCACGCGCACGTTTAACGCCCCGAACTGGTACATGGTCATGGCCAGCCATCCGCTGGGTCCCGCATCGCAGCTCGGTGCGCGGATCATGCTGACGAGCGACTTCGCGACCGTCGGAGGCTACGGCTACCCGGAGCTATTTCAAACCGGCGAAAGCTATCACGGGCAACCGCTACACGACCATCAGCACCCGCACGATCTCTTCTCCGAGGCCGCGCTCACCTACTCGACACAGATCAGTCGCAGCACCTCCGCCTTCGTGTACGTCGGTTATCCCGGTGAACCCGCACTTGGACCGCCGACGTATATGCATCGGTCGATCGCGTACGACATGCCCGATGCGCCAATCGGCCATCACTGGGAAGACTCCACCCACATCACCTTCGGCGTCGTGACGGCCGGCGTCACGCTCAAGGATCTGAAGTTCGAAGCTAGTACGTTTACGGGCCGAGAGCCAAATGAGATCCGAACGAACTTCGATCCGGTCGGCCTTGATTCGGTCAGCGGCCGCGTTTCGTGGAACCCGACCGTGAATCTGGCGACGCAGGTCTCGTCTGGCTACATTAAAAGCCCTGAAGCCTTAGCGCCGAACCGCAGCCAGCACCGGACGACCGCCTCAGTCGTGTACAATAAACCACTGGCCCTCGGAGAATTTCTTACGACGTCGGCCGTCTGGGGCCAAAACTACGAGAGCACGGGAGGTCGTTCCAACGCGTACCTCATCGAGGCCGACTATCATCGCCACTCGGATAGCATCTACAGCCGAGCTGAATTCGTGCAAAAGAGCGGGAGCGAACTCGTGCTCGGGTTCACCGAAACGCTTTTTCCGATTGGTGCCTACACGGTCGGCTACGTCCATGATTTAAAAATTACGACGGGAACCGTCGTGGGGCTCGGCGGCCAAGTGACATTCAACACACGGCCGGCTTCTCTCGTCCGATTCTACGGTCGGCAGACGCCGGCCGGGTTCGAGCTTTTTGCGCGCTTTCGTCCCACGGCCTTGCGCTAAGCGCACACCTCATTCATAAGAGGCTCCATGAGAAGAAACGAGTTCATTCCCTTGCTCGCAACCGTGCTGCTAGCGGCCGCGCCGCCACGTATGCCGCACGTCGTCACGTACCGCGATCGAGGATGCGGGTGTTGCGAAGGCTGGGCCAAGGCGGCGCGCTCGGCGGGCTATGTGGTGCAGCTTCATGAGCTCGATCGCGGCGAACGTTTGAAGCGCTTCGGCCTCACTGCGATGACGGCTGGATGCCACACGTCCGTGGTTAGCGGTTACATCGTTGAAGGCCACGTGCCGTTCGACATTCTCGCCAAGTTATTACGTGAGCGTCCGCGGATTCGCGGCATCGCATTGCCCGGCATGCCGACGGGCGTCCCGGGAATGGATGGGGCGCGCGCCGGTGGATGGGACGTGCTGACGCTGGAGGTCGCCCCGCGGATTTACGCTCGGATCACTACCACGGATTAGCGCCGGCCCTCTCGAAGAATCCGCCCGTTGGCGGCGATCCTCGGGGACCCCGAAATCGATGCAATCGCGGGCGTCGCAGTTGCTACGAGACGGCCGTGCGAAACCCCGTGACGTCGCGGCGCGGCGGTGCACCGAACATTCGCGCGTATTCGCGGCTGAATTGCGAGGCACTCTCGTAGCCCACTTGATAAGCGGCACGCGTTGCGTCGACGCCGTTTGCGAGCATGAGCCGGCGGGCTTCGAGTAAGCGCAACTGTTTATGGTACTGCAGCGGCGACATGGACGTGACCACCTTGAAGTGATGATGGAACGAAGACGGGCTCATGTGCGCAATGGCCGCGAGGCGCTCGATCGAAACGCTCTCGGTGAACTCCGCACGCATTACGTTGATCGCCTCGGCGATGCGCTGCGTGTGGCTATCGGGCATGGCGAGCCGGCGAATCTCGGCGCCGTCGAGTCCCGTCAGGATCCAATAGAAGATCTCGCGTGCGATCGACGGATAGAGCACGCGCATCGCGCCCGGCGTCGCGAGCAGTGCTGCAAGGCGCGCAATCGCGTCGGCTTGCTGCGCGTCGAGCGTCCCGACGAAAAGTCCCAAACGTGGCGGCCTCGGCGTCGCATCCGGAACGCGACCGAGCTGATCCATCAGATCGTTGATGAGGCCGAAGTCGATCGTGAGCGAGAGCGCGAGGTATGGCCGATCGTCGCTCGCATCGGTGATGCTTGCGAGGACAGGCAGCCCGACGCTCAGCACCAGATATTGGCCCGCTGTGTACGTGAAGAGCGCGTCACCGAGCATCAAGTCTTTCGAGCCTTGAACGACGACGATCAGCGCCGGGTCGTAGAACGCGTGCTGCAGCGAGGTTTCGCCATCGCCGCGGATCAGGTTGAGACTCGGTATCTCCGTCTTGTACACGCCGCTCGTGCCCGGATGCGCGGCGGTATAGGCGAGAATCGCGTCACGAAGTGCGTCGGTCATGTCGTCCTCCATGGACCCGCGCCCAGTCGATGAGATTGCGGGATTTGGAGGATTAGGCAAAACTTGCGAAGTTCCGGGCATTCCGCCCGACGCGCGAAGGCCGTAGTATCGAGCCCATGCCCACAAACGACAAGACCCCCGCCAAGATCGCCCTCGTCACCGGCGGCAGCCGTGGTCTCGGCCGCGCGACCGCCCTAAGCCTTGCCGAAAACGGCAACGGCGTGATCATCACGTATGTATCGAACAAAGCTGCGGCCGATGAGGTCGTCACTGCGATCGAGGCGCTCGGCCAGAAAGCGGTCGCGCTACCGCTCGATAGCGGCAAGGTGTCGACGTTCGCGGCGTTCGCAACGGATCTCAAACGCGTGCTCGCCGAAACCTGGACCGTCGACCATTTCGACTTTCTCGTGAACAACGCCGGAATCGGCATCTACGCGCCGTTCGCGCAAACGACCGAAGCGCAGTTTGACGAGCTGTTGAACGTACAGTTCAAGGGCGTCTTCTTCTTGACCCAGACGCTGCTGCCGCTCATTGCCGACGGCGGGCGCATCGTCAATCTTTCGAGCGGCCTCACGCGCTTCTCCAATGCGGGCTACGTGGCGTACGCATCGATGAAGGGCGCGATCGAGGTGCTCACGCGCTATCTCGCCGTCGAGCTCGGCCCGCGGAAGATCGCCGTCAATACCTTTGCGCCCGGCGCGATTGCAACAGATTTCGGCGGCGGCGTCGTGCGTGACGACGCAAACATCAACGCACACATTGCGTCGATCACCGCACTCGGACGTGTCGGACTTCCGGACGACATCGGCCCGGCGATCGCATCGTTGCTGAGCGAAGACAATCGCTGGATCAACGCGCAGCGCATCGAGGCGTCCGGCGGCGTGATGCTCTAAGGAACGGTTCCGCACTGCTGGATCGCGGCGGCCACCGCGGCGGCGTAGCGTTCGTAGAGCACGCCATACCGGTCAAATGCGCCGGGGCTTGGGCGGTGCTGGTGAACGGGGTGCAGCAGCGCGGCGACGGAGCGGTCGTCGGCAACGAGACCGATGGCGATGGCTGCCAGCATCGCCGCCCCGAACGCAGAGGCTTCGTCGTGGTTACTGAGCACGCTTTCGCACCCGAAGACGTCGGCGATGAGTTGGCGTACGAAAGGGTCGCGCGCCAGGGCGCCGGAGAGCCGAAGCGACTGCGGCGCCGCGAGTCGTTCTCGCAACACATCTGACACGCTCCGAAGCGCGAACGCGACCGACTCGAACGCCGACCGCATGACATCGGCCGGCGTCGTTGCGAGATCGAGTCCGACGATTGCACCCCGCAGATCGGGACGCCAGTACGGTGCCCGTTCGCCAGAGAGAAACGGCACGACGATGACTCCATTGCCGCCGGGCGCCGCTTGCGCCGCGAGTGCTCGTCCCCGCGAGAATCGTTCGAGCGCCGGCACGTCGCTCAAAAAGAGTGCAGCAAGCTTTTCGAGGACCGCGCCTGCCGAACTCGTGGCGCCGCCGACGATGAAACGCCGATCGTCGTACGCATAGCAAAACGTGCGAGCTAGGTCGTCGAAATGCGGTTCGTCCACGACGATGCGCAACGCGCCGCTCGTGCCGGGAGTCAACGCGACATCGCCCGGCCCGATTGCACCCACGCCGAGATTCGCCAGAGCGCCGTCGCTAGAGCCGAGCACGACGACGGCATCGACCGGAAGACCGAGCTCGTGCGCAACGCGCGGTTCGAGCGCACGCGTCTCGGCCGTCGAGCAGGGCGCCGATAACTTCGCGGCATCGATTCCAGCTGCGGCGAGAGCCGCCGAATCCCACACACGTCCTCGTACATCGAAGAGCCCCGTTCCCGAAGCGAGACCGTAGTCGACGAGCCACTCGCCCGTCCAACGCTGAACGATCAACTCTTTGAGTGAGACGAACTTCGCAGCGCGTTGCACGTAGGACGGGTCGTGTTCCGCAGACCAGCGCAGTTTGCACGACGGTAGCATCGGATGCACGGGCGCTCCCGTTCGCCGGTACAGCGTTTGCGCGGTGCCGTCTTGCCGCCAACGCTCTGCGATTTCGGCGCTGCGGCGATCCATCCACGTCACCAGCGGCCCGATCGCTTCACCTCGTGCGTCCACGGGCACGATGCCGTGCATCGCACACGACAATCCTACGGCGCGGACGTGGCCACTGCGATTTGCGACTTCGAGCAGTGCCTCGTGCAGGGCCTCCGCGGCGGCGCATTCGACGTCGCGCGTATCCAGTTCGACGAAATCGGGACGCGGTGTGTCAAGGGAGTACCTTCGTGAGGCACTGCCGACGACGTCGCCGTCCGCGGTCGTCGCGAGTACCTTCGTCGAACTGGTGCCGAGATCGATGCCGACGACGACCTCGGGCGCGCCCGTCATCCGCCGGCTCACCCGGCGCGGGCGCTTCCAAAAGTCAACGGCGGAACCTCGCCCAACGCAATTGCCATTGGCAGCCTGCAATTCGACGCCGCACCGTCGCGCATCTTCGCTTTAACGCAAAGTGGCAGCAGTAGCCCGGAAGTTGCTTCCGTCGTAATCAAAATGAGCGGCATGCTCCTAGCGCCGCAACGGCAACACCAGTGCTATGACCGTTAGGATCGCCCACGAAACGCCGAACACGGCGGGAACTGCGCGGGCAAAAAGCATCGTGTTCCGCGTGTCAGGATCCGCACGACGATTTCCTTTGCCGAGAACGTCTAATCGCCACATCAGATCGGTCACTAGAGGGTTCTCATCCATAAACTGACGTTGACGCGAACTCCATTCGTAGATAATCTTGAAGCTAGCGTCGACCCCAGGCCAAGCCAGAGCGGCCAGAATCAGACCTAGGAGAGATAAGATTGGCGCTACAAGTGTAGAGAACAACGTGCCCCAATGAGTGTTTGTGTTGCTCATCGCCATGGTGAACGCGATAGTAAGGAAGGCTTCGGCGCTGATCAGCGCGTTTATGCGATCGTGTAATAGTCCGATTTCGAACCGGGTCTCTTCCCGTATGAACGCGAGACGTCGAACGTTAGCCACGGGTATTTCAACATCGTCGCGCACTTCAAGATCCTAATTTGTATTGAGCAGCAGGGGAGGCTAACGGCTTATCGGGATTTCGGGGCCCGCACGTTCGCTGTTTCGGACACGTTCTCGTTCGGCGACAGGTTCGCGCTGTCGATATTGTAGCCGTAAAGAGACGCCACGATCACGATCATGAAGAAGACACCGGCGACGCTGGCCTTGAGGCGCGGCGAGGCTCCTCGAGTCCGGTCCGATGATGTGACCCCACGCGGAGCTGGACACTCGATAGGCGAATTATTCGCCAGGAAGGTGTTAAATGTCCGACAGGCCGACTCCCGAGCCGGAAGCGATCGAGCGATGGACGGCGCAGCGTAAGGCGGC
>JAABUQ010004552.1_pt1 | contig 23451 bp, 38 predicted proteins | sample 5560001 | NCBI WGS metagenome assembly JAABUQ01 (sample SAMN10711888, study PRJNA513371) | rock metagenome | isolation source: Antarctica rocks | place: Antarctica: Victoria Land, Finger Mt nord | collected 2015-12-18 | reverse complement strand
TTGGGTTTGTGGGAGGAGATGCGAGGAAAAGGGGTGGGAAGGCAAGACTTACGATCGCGCAGGAGGTCACGGTCAGAGAACCCCGAATCGCCGGCGAGGTGGGCGGTGATCCGTTGCTCGATATCCCGGAGGAACAGCCAGTTCTCACGGCGGAGCTTGTCTTGTTCCTGCACCACGCCGCCATGTCGTTCCACGCACTGGCCATTTCGACCGCTCATTATGACCTTGGCGGTTCCAGATACGCGCTCGAGCTCTTCAGGTTATGTGGTCAGTGAGTGCTAAGGAGGTTGAGTGGGAGGTGGCGCTTCTGGATATGGCTTACCATTCGCTGTCAGTACGTGGTCACGGGCTTCCCCGGACGTGCAGGTAGCTTTCGAGCTCGTTGTTCATGAGGTCTGCACTTAGTGCCCGGGGAGGCATGGCGGGGCGTGGGTTGGGGATGTCGTGGTGCTGGAGGAGGCGTCCGTGTTGAGGGATGATTGCGCGAGGGGCGAAGCGGCGTGGGGATCGGGGGGGGCGGCTTGCCATGTAGACTCCGTTTATGTAAGGCATCTTGAGGATGGTAGAAAAGGTGCGACCTGCGCAAATGTAGTGAAACAATGAGAATAGAACACTTGGGATGGAAGTAAAGGCTTGATTGTATAGCGTGTAAGAAGATGATTCTGAATAGAGACGACGACGGCGAGGAGAAAGAGACGAGAGAAGAAGAGGAGAGGAGGAGAGGAGAGAGCAAGAGAGGCACGGGCTATCGCAATGCTGTAGCAGACAAAGAACAATAGCATTATTGTCACGTTTGACAATAGGGACAATGAGACGGAAAACAATAGGGATCAAGACATTCACGGTGTTTCTGGGATCAGATGAGAGATGGGTGAATCCCAAGTAGCGTAGTTCAGCTCGACAATAGGAACAAGTGGGAGGGTGTTGAATGAGATACCGTGAACTAACCTTGTGAATGCAATTTAGTGTATTAGCAAGTTTGATGTAATATCTGCTACCGCAAAGCACAACAACCTGTTAACAGCTCTGACAAATCCCTGCAAATCAACATGCATGTCCATCTCATTTGTCCCTAGGGGTTTCACAATGCCGGAGCTGCTGCATACCAAAAGCAGGCAGTAAGGATGTCTGAACCTTCAAATTTGTACAATCGAAAAGAGAGCTTTTGCATACAACCTTGGTGAATCATCCCATACGCCTAGCACCACTTGCTGCTTGCGCCTCAAGCCGCTTGAAGCTCGAATGATATCTCTGCCATATTGAATGCTGCTCTCGCCCTCCCTGCCTCTGTGAACAATCTCTTCCCCAGCCCATCCCTCTTTACCACGAATTCCGATCCCAGTTCGGATCTGCCCACTCAGTCAGCATCCCTCCATCCCACTCCTCCTTTCATCAACAGTAGAACTCACCCTGCACAAAACTCGCCATGACCTTACTCCCCGTCTGCAACAGCGGATGGCCGACCACAATCTGCAAAAACCGCTGCAGCCCCTCCCTCCGATGCTCGATCACATCATCGCTGAACCGATTCGTAAACACCTTGCCCGGCAGCGGCGGGATCGTAACACGCGCGCTCTCGCGCTCGAGGATATCACGGAAGTATTCGAAGTCCGAGTAGCGGCGGCGGACGGTGCTGTGTTTGAGCTTGAAGGCGGGGATGTTGGTGCGGCAGACGATTTCGTAGTCTGTGTACATGCTGCGGGAGGTGCCGTGGGTTTGGGGGTTTTTGACCTGTGGATTTGGTAAGAGGTGTCAGTGATAGGAGGTGGGGGGGAAAGGGGAGGGGCAGTACTTCTATCTCGAGGAAGTTTTCCGGGGGGCCGTAGATCTCTTCGAAGCTTTGCTGGCGTGCATCGGGCATTGCCTGCATGATTGCGAGGTGGGCGTTTGGTGTGTTGCGCTCTCAGCTTTAGGTGCGGCGCGGAGCAGAAGTCGTGAAAGTCGTGTAAGTTCTTGGAATGGGGAAGTACCCGGACGTAGGGCCCGCCTCGGCACGTGACGAATATTGGCGGTACCTACTCAAGTATCACTTTACAATTCAATGATCTCAATAGCCGGAGTTTGCGCATCATAGTACAGGACTTGATGCTGCGTAGGTAAGGGGTTCACGTTATGGCTATAAGTCCTCCCATACTAAGCTCCACGTTCGATCTCCCATGAGATCTTGCTCACGTAGCGCGCAGCCCAACCGATTCCGAGCTTCCCCTTTCTTGTGAAGAATAATACATGCCCGGGGAAAAAGGTCCCAATGATGATATCCTGCCCGTCCTGAAGACACCGACCGCTAAAAGTTCCAACTCAACCCCACTATTGATAATGACTCGTGGGAAATAGGCTGACGTCCGATCAAAGCCACCATTGCTGACTTCTCCCTCCATTTGATCTGTAGATGGCCTACTTTCACTTCATTGATCGAACAATCTCTCATTTGATGGTCGATGATACCCACAAGCTGTGGAACATTGCTTCGCTGAATCGAAGACACTTGGCTTGTATATGCACGGATGATATGGGATTTTAGATGGTCCTATTCCTGTCGTGTTCGTTTTGCGCCGTGCGGATTCCAGCTGGCATCACCACCTTGTCCCTGTTGAAAGAAGGCTGGGTTGTATGGTACTTGATTTGCATGAAACCCGCCTTGACCTGGAAATGAGGAAGTCCTCTTTAGCGTACTGCTCTGACTTAACGAAGGATTCATTGATGGGCTCCACGAGAGGCCAGCAGGGATGGTAGGAGCAGGAACCGCAGACCCCGGGTACTGCGCGAAATTGGCGTACGAGCCCGACTGATTCAAGGCGCTGTTGGGATTTCCCATCGCGCTGGAACCCGGACCCATAGCCACCCCAGATGCCGGTGACTGTCCAGCTACACTAGTAGTGGAGAACGAGCCTACGTAGGGGCTGGCCCGGGGCGTGTATTGCCCGGATGTGTGGGGAGAGGGGTGAACTGGAAAGCCGTGCATACCTTGCATGCCCATCTGTGGCATACCCATTCCCATGCCTCCCATCTGGGCGCCCATGTTTGGCATACCCATGTTGCCCATTGGCATACCCATCATACCATTTGGACTCATGCCCCCTCTACCACCTCTCATGCCCATGGGCCCACTTCGCATGCCTCCCAACATGCCGCCTCGGTTTTGAAAGCCGCCGTACTGCTGCATCCCTCCCATGGTTGTGTTCTGGAAACCACCCATTGCACCTCCTTGAAAGGCACCAGCCGCCGGTTGAAAGCCTCCTCGATTGTAGCCCGACGACGTCGCACCTCGATTATTGTATCCGCCGCCACGATTACCACGATAGCCGCCACCGGAGTTGTTGAAGCCCGTATGCTGCGAAGACACATTCCCCGAATTTCCGTAGCCACTAGCGGTAGATCGATTGTTGTTCGCGTTTCGCATCGGTCCATCCTTTGGTAAGGTCTTGAATGGGTTGGTAAAGGGATTGGTATAGCTGACGGAGAACTTCTTGGTGTACTGTTGACCTTCGCCGAACGACTCGATCTTGTGTTTTGCTGCTGTGGCGGCTTGCGGTGATTTGAAAAGTATGTACGCCTGCCTATTGCAGGGAAGATAAGACATTAGCGCGTCCACACTCTAGATGGCAACATATGGCCTTTACCCTTTGCTTTTCCCATTGACTTTGTGCTCACTGAATGTTATGTCATCGAGCTCGTCCTCGCATTGGCTTTGGTTCGCCCAGCCACGAATATCGTCATCAGTGACCCACCAATGCAGATCGGAAATAAAAAGGGCAGTCGTTGCTCCAGGATCGACGTAGCGATCGTCAGAGCCATCTTGACGCTTCAGACCTTGCGTCTGTGGGGCCTGTTTTGGCATGTGGACTGGGTTGTGGCCTGAGTCATCAGTGCTGGCGATCTTCTGGGCTACATCCTGTAAGGTTCCATTTTCTAGCTTTACGTCAGGCGAGACATGCTTGCCGTTAGGTGGCTGTGTGGTTGAATGCGGATCGGGGTCGGGGTCAGTAACGTTGCTCGCTGCCGGCTCACTTGGAGCTTCTGTCTTGACGTTGTCATCGCCGACGCCGTCCTGCTGATAATCCTCGCCGCCGTCGCCATAGATATCAATGTCGAAATTGTCTTCTTCAGTAGCCATTGTGGTCACAATGTTCGGACCAAGTAGCTGCAATCCTATCTGTATATTTGATTATGAACACTGTGGCCTCCAAGCTCTTGAAGTAGAAGTACAGGTCTGCAAAGTGCGATGTAACGCATTAGCTTTGAAGGAACATAGGAGAGGACAAGGTGGAGCTATCCGTCAGAACAGCGCTTGTTGATAGACCTTCGAGACCCCATGCATGGCAACAGTAACTTGCGAGGATACAGCATTAATACGTACATTCGAAGAAAGCTCGCCAATGGAGAAAACGGATGAAGAATGGTGGCTCTGCGGCAAACAAGTAAACTCCCAAATACAGGACTTAAATGGTTGGAAGAACTGTAATGTTGCGCTTGATGACTTCGTCTTAGTACACAGGATCCTCTTAGACTTCCATTTCCTTCCGCAAGCAGGATTCCTAAGGTTTCAGTGAGTAGGAGTAAGTAGATTGACCCTTGGAGACGCCCGAGCAGATAGCTACTATGATCGGTGCTTCTGCTTGTAGCCTTGCCCCCGACCCCAGACGTTGCTTTCGGCCTTGAGACGGAGAGGATATTGATAAGGAGCTCTAGGATGCTCAACCTAAAGTCCTCGGAGGTAATTGAAAAGGAAATTGACAGTTCGTGGAAAAGGGTAGGAACTTGAATAAGGTAACAATAGGTCATAGACAACTAGTGAGACGTGCTCTGAGCAGGCGTTTGCTTTGCGGCACTTAGAGTTATCTTATGGAGACGACCGCTAACGATGAAAGTAAAGTAGCGCATGTAAATCGATAACACGAAGCGTCAACCTTCTTCACACCACTCTACACACTCCACACACTCCATAACCAAAGTCGCATCTTTCTTCAATCACCTTTATAGTACTTTCCTCCAACGAAGATGTCGGACCAGTTGAAGGAGATCGCGGACATCCCTAGAGACTTCTTTCGAGATGGCACACAATTCATGAACAGGTGTACAAAGCGTAAGGCTTCACTCTACATAGACGGGGATGAGAGACTACATCAGGCGCTGACAAGTGGGCCTACCTTAGCGGACCGCCGCGAATTTCTAAAGATCAGCCAAGCGGTGGGCGTTGGTTTTGTGGTTATGGGTGCCATCGGATACGTTGTGAAGCTGAGTACGTACATTAATCAGGCATTTCGCCCTCTTTGCATGGAGACCTAGGGCTGCCCCTAGGATGTGCTGCACGGAAATCACGAGACTAGACTGACACCTGGTTCAGTACACATCCCTGTCAATAACATTCTTGTGGGAGGAGCATGAAGAGGTTTTTGTGGAGTCAAGGCGGAAAATCACTTTGCGGCACGGTAGAGAATTCGACACTCAAACCGGTGGCATCGATACCTGATAATGAGGTTGTCACAATACTAGTGTCACAATATGAAGACTCTATGCACAAGTACGGCATGCACGGTGTTGATTGTGGGATTCAGTTTCGCAAGTACTCGACCTACAGAGACTTGACCCACACACCCTCTCCATCCCTCTCGAACTGGACACCGATCACTGTCCGTGTGTGATCATCGGATCTCGGCCCGGATCTCGCAGGTCTCCAGAACACTTCCCAATCCCAATACAATTGTCACCACCATCTCGTCATTCTGATATATCTGTTGACTGAGGGCTTCGTTGGTAGACCAATTGTTGACCCTCAGTTCCATTTCCGCTTCATCGATATCTCCAAGGTTCGCGCGAAATTGTCGGGAACGTTATATGTACTAACGCGATGAAGGTTCTTCAGCTTTCCGAAAGGCTTGAGAACACGATGCTCTTGACCAGTCTTGAGTCTGGGATGACCAATATCAAAGAAGGCGATCTGAATGTCTCTCAAGCGGTTCGAGATCTCGAGTACATTGCAGAGTTCGTCGACTGCGGTTTTTATTATCAATAGGTTCTCGTCTCTTTCTTCCTGGATAGTCGCCATGACTTCAGCTGTTGTCATGGTCTTCAACATTTCGTCTATCTGCGGATGTTCCATACTTTCTGCACCAAGCATAACCGAGACACACAGATATTGCATTCGATAGACTCGACTGCGGGACTGAGTGTTCCACATGGTTGGCACAGTGGGAAAGCTGGATAGTGAATGCCTTACGCCCATGCAGCTTAAATGGCTCAAGCAAATGTGGAATCGATTCACACGAAAGAGGGTGTCTTGGGCCTGGGCGTGGATCTGCTTGTTGACACGCAACAGACTTGTGCTAATCTTCCTGGGCCAATCGCAGACAAGAGATTGGTCGCGAGCGATCCTGACGTATTGGTCTTTGCCAAAATGCAGACAGTATGCCCAAATTTGCTCGAGAATCCTAGGCGGAAAGCCAGGTCAATATGTTTTGCTCTCGAAAAGCTCAGACTGATACGAATATCGGGATTCCAGAACGATTGAAAAAGATCGGATCAGGCTTGGATGGATGGAGAACTTACTCATCAGGGAGTTCGAGAATGTTGCGAGGTTTACCCTTAGTCTGATTCAACAAAGACTGGCCTTGGCTATTCTTTGCGCGGTTGATATTCAGGCCTAGTCTAGACATTGAGAAATCCATCTTTACTATGGAGTGACTCGGATAAAAGTGGAGACGTTCGTAGAATAATTTCAAGAAATACAAGTCAACATCTTGAAAGTCATGTGAATTAGCACTGTGAGGAAGAAATGGTGAAGCAACGGCTATCACATACAACATGCTGCGGGCCGTGATGCCGTCCTCGGCAAAACTATTCATCCATCCATGCCACCAAAAATTGAATCTACATGTAGCTAATCATATCCTCATAATATTCATCACTCTCGCAAAGGGAATTGTCGTCATACATTTGCGATAGGAGCTACCTTCTTTACATGCCCTTGCCTAGTGTTGTAGTATCTAGGACTTCCGCGCAGGCACAGTGTCCCGCCACCACGCCTTTCGATCAATCTCGAGAGTATGGAGAGGTTGTATCTGGTTCGCGCATCGATGATGGGTCGATAGCAAAGCAGAAGAGACCCGAGGCCAAGCCATGGGCGCACTTTGTCGCCGGCGGGTATGCGTTGCCTTCCGTGAGGATTCCCTTTCGCCATACTAAGATCGTTCAGCCTTGGAGGAATGACCTCTGCGATTCTCACGTCTCCACTTGACGTCCTTAAGACCCGATTACAATCGGACTTTTATCAACACCAGCTCGAGATCTCAAGAAAAGCCAAAGGCATTCCTCCACCTGCGTCGCTCTCGATACCACGCAGCGCCCTTTTACACTTCAATGAGACATTCCACATACTATTCTCGGTTCATCGCATTGAGGGATGGAGGGCACTCTTCAAAGGTTTAGGTCCAAACCTGATAGGTGTTGTACCAGCGAGAGCGATCAACTTCTACACCTACGGCAACGGCAAGCGCATCATAAGTGACAAATTCAACAACGGGCGAGAGGCAGCGTGGGTACATCTGACAGCTGCCGGAACAGCTGGTATATGTACGGGGACTGCTACCAATCCGATATGGCTGGTCAAAACGCGCCTACAATTGGACAAGTCAAGAGCGGAGAAAGCTGGTACCCAAGTGACTAGGCAATACAAAAATTCACTCGACTGTGTGATGCAGACTGTGCGCAACGAAGGTATAAGGGGTCTTTACAGAGGCTTGAGTGCAAGCTACCTCGGTGTGACGGAGAGCTCTCTCCAATGGGTACTTTACGAGCAGATGAAGCTGTATTTGAGGCAACGTGAAGAACGGCTCCTAGCTAGCGGCAGACATCCAGCAGCATGGGATCAGACACTTAGCTGGGGAGGAAGAGTCGGAGCTGCTGGGACCGCTAAGTTCTTTGCAGCTCTCGTCACATATCCACACGAGGTCATTCGGACAAGATTACGGCAGGCCCCTCTAGAAGATGGTCGGCTGAAGTACACCGGCGTAGTACAATGCTTCAAGACGATATGGAAGGAGGAGGGCATGGCCTCCCTCTACGGAGGCCTTACACCTCACATGTTGAGGGTGGTGCCCAGTGCCGCCATCATGTTCGGGATGTAAGTTCCCCTTTTGTGTGGTCTTGGAGGAGCGTGATCCGGCTGACAACCTGAAGGTACGAAGTTGTCCTACGTTTCTTTGACACTGAAGCTTGATACCCGGAATGCGAGTTTGTTCACGACCCTACTGATTCGCAGCATCGTAAGGCAACCGCCGAAGTGTACCAATATGTAACATATATCTGACTCTAGATCTCTCGATATATTATAAACTGGCTGTTTATGGAATTCAACTCAAAGTCGAGGATCCACACATGGGCGATGACATTGACGCTTCCGATATGATGTATGGTCACGGTGGATCGGGACTCCCAGGAAGGATCACTCTCGTGTGCTATTCATTGAACATCGCTGCGACCATGCTACTATACGCAGAGTCTGTCGTCGCGATCGTTCCGCATCGGCATCATATGGCTCTATTGAGCGTACCTCCACAAGGTTCACGGCGCGTTCCGTCCGACAAAAGGTGAGGCTAAATACGAGCCGCTGAGGAAGATTATACGAACTATCAAATGAGCGCTCGTGAATATCCTCCGAGCATAGCGGCTCCGCCCGACAATTGGCTTTCCACAATGATTCACCTCCATAATCTTACATTATCTATATTCCGATGCACTCTCCTTGTCCTATATACTCTGCTGGCATTATACAGCGCTGACGGCTAGAGTTGTCCAGACAGACAAGAGCACCCGTATATCGTGCAGCCTGATGAACATACGATCTCCCCCCCTAGGCGTAACGATTATAGAAACATGTGGTAGCTATACTCTTTCATACGAGTATCAATCTTATACCGTAGCGACAGAGACCGATCCAAAACATTCCGTCCTTCTCATTCTAGTCATGGCTATCAAGCCATGTATTCCTCAAAGCTTCTCTTAGCCCTTTTATTTCCTTGCATCTTATACTACATACGAATACCACTCCTCAGCCTCTCCACCCTCCTCACCGGCCTACGCGCCCTCTCCCGCACCCAATGGCTATCCACCTCCCACTCACAACACACAAGCTCCATCCGCTTCCTCGCGCTAATCCTCCTCGCCACCATCGAGCCCGCCAATATATATATATAAACCATCCTCTCCCTCGATGTCGACTCCTACCAACTGAGCGAGCGTGGGGGACCAGCGGAAGAAAGACTTGACCCAGAACAACAAGCAGTATACGAAGCCGCCGAATGCCTGGCCGTTGATTGGCAAGGATGACATGGACAGTACAACTGTTCCTTGGATGTGGTATGTGTCATCTATCATTGATGTTTTATCGAATATGGCTAAGAAAGCAGCTGTGTTGTCGATGAGGCCGCTGATATGCGAAATCCGAGTTCCAAGGTATCTAAGGCCATCACTCGAGTGCCGGCCACCAAAAAAGTGGCTATAAGTGGAACCCCTATCCAGAATACACCAGAAGACGTCTTTTCTCCACTACGCTTCATAGGCCATCCTGCAGGGGTCAATCTGGCGGAATTCTGGAAGGTAGGCATCGTCCACTTACATAACCTCCCCCGTAAGAGCATGCGGCTGACGTGTCCCGGGAAGAGCATAGCAAAGCCAGCAATGGCGGGAGGTTTTGGCCCGTTGCACGAAGTGCAACGTCAATGTCTGCTTCAGAGATCGAAGTACACTCGGGTGGACGGACGACCTGTCCTTGACCTTGCGCCAAAGAGGAACATCACCCACTAGGTAAAACTTAACGAAGCAGAGACTCAGAACTACTATGAAATACGAGGATCGGCTTTGGAGGCTTACAAGAAGTATAAGCTAAGTGAGCTCGGGTATGCCTCAGTCCTCCAGGCAATAACCAGACTTCGCCAGGCTTGTTGCGATCCAACGTTGGTCAAGAACCTCACAGCAACTCAGATCGAGAGTCTAGATAATCCATACAGCGACAACGACATTGACGTCGAAGGCTCTCTTGTCTTACCCTTAGGGGTCGAAACCCTCCTCGATGCGTTTTCGCAAGCCCCCTTATCAAAAATTGCCAAATTACTTGAGCTCCTTTCGAAAATTCGCCAAGAGTCCCCCAAAGCTCGTTTTCTCATTTTCTCGAAGTTTCGACAGTACTTACAGACTATTTAGACGTATCTCAGTCGAGATAATTATTTTGTTGGGCTTTACACGAAAAGCTTACCTCTAACGCTAGACAAGAGATTGTCGATAGATTTCAAGATCCGATCTGGAAGATTGATGAAATGCTGATTACACTGAAGTCAGGCGATCAAGGCCTAACACTGATACAAGCGAAGCACGCCTTTATGATGACACCGCATTGGAATCCCGCCGCCAAAGCGCAAGTCCAAGCCCAAGACCGCATCCACCGCATGGGTCAGACTCAAGAAGCCTTCATTCATTATATTCGCGTCCCACGGTTCGGAATTGGTGGGAGGATCTACGACACTGTCGAGGCGAGTGTAGGCATAATACAAGAAAAGAAGCAACTATAGGCAGATGGCGCGGCAGGTCGCTTGATTGGCACAGAGACTGAGCAGCAACCAACCGCCATCTTCGACAATGCTAAGCGTGGCACACTTGCAAATCTGATAAGGGGTATTATGGGGTCCACATAAGAATCGACTAGTCGACTCTGCATTATGAGGATCCGAACATGTTAGCAAATCCCGACTGCGTCATAGTTGTTACTTCGAACTTGCTGCAGCAGAGAAGGTGCTCGGCAGACGTATCACACCCTATTATATGTTAAAAACACACATCTTAGCTTACCACCCTATCACCAAGCAGCCGGGACTCATTATAGTCGTAGGCCACGTACTCCCGTGGGTGTGCTTATCTGAAGGACACCAGAACGGAAGCTTTCAGAGTTCACTTAAGTGTTTAAAATTCATTTGTGGTCAATCCAAGACCAGTCTGTATCTCGCTGTTAAAATCAAGCCCGTCGTAATGGTGTGACTGCTGATGTAAGTCGCATCACGTCTGAGATCTAAGACAACGCCTTTACACCAGCTTCCAGAAAGCCAACAGCAAGCTTGCTGAATAGCTTACCCTCTCAGGCAGACCAAGCTGATCACGGAGTTCCTAATGATATGTACCCCTATCAATCAACCATCTCCCTTGTCCCTTGTCCCATTGGAGGCCCCGGTTCATGGTGTGAGTGAGTATTGGAGATGTAGCGACCTCCAACTGTCTGCTAGTCGAACCTCGGACTACCTGCTAATCTAGGGCACTTCGCGGTGAAACAATCCATACTCTGTGCTGGTCACGGGCAGCCAGAGCTTGCCATCGTTCTGAGATGAAGCCAATCTGATCTGCGAGATGTGATCAGCTGTCGTTCGCCCAATCTCGACACCACAATTTGAGAAATGCGCGTTTTGGAAATCCACATTTATCTTGAGGATCAAAGAAAACCCCTCGTGGTTCAGATTCAAAAAAAGGTGTTACCAAGCTGAAGACGTACCTTAGGGAAAGATGTCTTCCCAACATACACTTGACCTATGCGGCTAGAGTTGATAATCTTTGGCGATGAGGAATATAAAGCTGAGATTTGCCGAGAGCTCGATCGTGATCAAGGGAAGATGCACAATTTACCCCCTTATCCCAAACAATGAATGTTTAGAATATATACTAGGTGCCTGGCGATCTCAGTGTATGCGTGAATATGGATGAACTTGAATGGAATTTGCATTGGGCGAGCTATCATAGAGTACAGTATGCCGTCATAAGACATATTATTGGGGATAAGCTGTTGCAAACTAGCCAGCCCACTGCATACTAGAAGAACAACTGTAGAAAAGCCATCGCATAGTGAGCCACTGCAACCGAAGGAACGAACAGCAGGGAAGGTGAGGATAACCAGGCATTTGCCATGCAAATATGCAAGCTATCAATGCCTGTTATCAACAGAGAGCTTTTCTGCGTAATGGTCAGCGTATCAATCTTTCCATGCCCAAGTTGGATGCTTACCAGATACAAATGGGACTGAACTCATATCTCCGAGCTGAGACATGACTGCTTCCCACGACTACCACACTATTTTCGGATCCTGATCAGCACCCTGGCATTCCCATTGCTGCTCAGTAGACTTGTCTTCGGTGCTCTCTTGAACAGGCTCCACATTCGCATCTGCTTGATCCACTGGTTTGGTGGAAGCGTCTTGCTTTGAACGCTCCGATTCCTTAGGCCGATTACGTGCCGGACGTCGTCGGGGAACTGGTGGTGCGGTGTATTCGGTAGCGCTGTGACCAATTTGATGACATTTCCCACAGAGACGACTAGGGCAGCCATTCCTCATGTGGCCTTCTTGGCCGCAGTTGTTACAAGTCGGTTCCTTGCCCTTGCTAATGACTTTCTTTGGACTCGGGCACTCTTTGGCGAAATGACCCTTCTTTTGGCAATTGTAACACAGCAACTCGTCCAGTGTGCGCTTGAGCTCCAGAGCTTCCTCGTGACTCGTGCCGACTTCGGTAATCGTAGCAATGTCGACATCAATAATACATTTCTGTGCCTTGAGAAAGGAGCTCAGCATTTGAAGTTTACCAATCGAATCCATGGAATCTTCTACGATCTCGACGTCAGGTTCGGCTTCAGGGGGCGGAGCTTCCTCTGTCACTTCGACATTGCGCTGAGATTCCGATTTGGCGTTATCAATCGCTGGTATATCGCAGATGATGATTGACGCATCTTCTTGCCGGGTCAGGGCCACATTTAAGCGTCTACCGTCAGTCATGAAGCCGATGCCACCCTTTCGGTACGTAGCTGTCGTCGCGTCACTACATCATGATCAGTATCCGGTCACCGTGCTGCTCGACTCACAGTGGACTTACAGGAGGACCAGGGGCGCCTGATTGCCTTGCATGCTATCAATGGTCTCTAGACGAGCCTGCCAGATATCACGACCCTCGACTTTCCACACTGGCTCGTCGGCCCTTGCAATGAATGACTTGCGATATTCGCCTTCTTGAGCTAGATACAAGATAATAAATGCAATCTCCCAGGGCAGGAAGATTTCGTTCGCGACTAGATTTTCGATGAGAGCCATTGCGTGAGAGACATTAAGTGGGTGAAAAGGACACTTACCCAAACCGATAAGATTGTTTCCGTAGTTCAGATGGATTGCGTATCGAGATACGGTAAGACTCTTGTCGTGACGATAATTCATGTGTATCCGAAACTTCTGGGCGCGAGATCCGGACCATGTCATTCGTGCGTCTAGCAATCGACTACCACAAAACCATTCGGAGGAAGGCTGTGGCAAGCCAGGGTACATTCGATGCCGCTTGAGTAGAGTGTTGGACGGGTAACCAAGGTCTTGAAGGCGCTGCATAAGAGACATGGGTAGCTGTCGTGCGAATACGCAGACCGGGCCTAATTAAGTTTTGGTGTTAGCTTGACTCGTCGAAAGTTGATACTGCGAAGACGCGCGTCAAGCTTCTTGAATCCCTTGGAAAAGAGAGTAAAGACGCTGAGAGATGTGCTTACCTACTATGCACCTGGCCATCGACCACCTGTTTGTTGGTTTCATGTGCGGAAAGGACAGTCCTCAACTGCCTGACGTCGCCGACAAGACTAATGCGAATAAGATTCTTGCAGTGCGTGGTGATGGCGTTTGATACTTTCGGCTCTGTCGCTATTCCCGCTTTATTGATAAAAATTGTATAAAAAGTGAGATTGTTCTCTATCAGTCTATCACTAGCGATCGACAAGATGAAGCATCCGATGCCGAGTTTCTGCATTTGGCTGCTCGCAAGTCCTTGAGTTCCGGCATGAAAGTGGTGGCATCTGGCTTGTTGGAGTCCCAGTTGCCAAGTAGGAACAGATTGCGAAAAGACCTTGTACTCTGTATCTAGATCGTCTCACTTCCATGACCCTTCTGTCATGAGATCGGTGCCTTCAAGACAACGGTACATTAGACCATCTTCCGGAGGCTTGGATGTCCTTTTTACTCCTTTCGGAATATCCTGATGCTTCCGAGGACACAAGTGGCCCTCTCGAGCAGCTCTTCCGCCAATTCTACGTGTGCTTCGTCGTTGGCTACCTTCACCTGGCGAAGGATATCTCTGCTGCTCTGCCAAATCCTAGCGACAGAGTTTGAGCGACATGCTGTTTCATCCCAAGACCCATAAAGCCGGTATTGCCAGTATCTGATTGGATTTCCTCATATAGCTGCAAGGTATCGAAATCTGCCCTGTCGTCTGATTCGTCTCGAAAGTGTTTGAGCGCCTTGGAGCTCTTGTGTGCCATGAAAGTTTCCAACATTGTAGCGTGAGAATACCCAGTAAAAGTCCAACATGGAAGCGTGAAAGCGTACTATTGCATGCGGAAGGAAGAACAATATGCCTAATCAGGTTGATGCTGATTATCACGATCTCGAATCTACCTGCGCTTGCACAGAGCGATTTAATCAGCATGCGAACGGTGCGTGCCCTAAAAGGGTTGGCCAGAAGAAGCTTTGGCTTACGGGTCGTCAGTCACAGGTGCCCCTCGCCATTCCGTCAACACATCTTCCCAGAGTATGGAGGAACAATGAGCACTTGTAGTCCTCCCTACAATGCGAACCCTGCTTGCGTATGGAATTCCAAAATTGAATCGTGCAAAGCACCAGAAAGAGCATATGAGACTTCGGAGGTCACTGGGCTTCCTGCCGATGAGCCGTCGATTTGGTAGCGTCGTGGTTCGTGGGACTTGCTTTTGTGGCATTAGACATCCTGGGCTTGGTGAGCTGGGCATTGGATCCAAACCCCGATGCAGCTCCTTCCCTTCTACCTGACGAAATTCGTTTGCAAGGGCGTTGCCAAAGTACTGGTCCTCAGCGATGCGCTCGCCATTAACAGGGGTCAAACACCCAGTCAAAGTCCAACGTGAAAGCGTGAAAACGCACTCTTGCATGCAGAAGTGACAGATTGTTCCTTTATCTCGACCAAGGAGAAGCGCACCAGGAGAGAACGCATCTTTTGGGACGCCGTCAGGGAAGATACATAGATCAAGCTTTGACTCTGACAATATTATCTGGAAGCTAGCTATATTGTGGTCAGGAGCTAATGTGCAGTATTCTTCTGATAACAATGTCCACTTGTGGAAGCAGCAGAAGTCACTGCTTAATTCGGTAGCTCTGGTTAAAATGAGAAAGGCCCTTGCGGTCTTCGGCGGTGGAGATATTTCCTATACATCATGCTCGGAAGTGGGTTCACGTTTGCTCAATCTAGAGCGTTTCGCGAAGAACTGAGCGGCTAGGCGCATTTTAGGAGTCGGATGAGATCTTTGGCCAGAGTGTGATTTTCATGAAGCTCGGTGCTGCGAGACTCATAGCCGTCGCATTCATGTCGGTGAGCTTTGCGAAGATCATCAATCTCCGATACCAGCGCGGTAATGCGGGCTCTTTGGCCGACATATCCTGTACCAGATGAATCGTCGCCCCGTTCCATCTCGAATAGACGGGCCTCAAGGAGTGCATTCTCCTAGTATGCCAATCCCAGTGGCGTTAGCAGGGGGTTATTCCGATCAACGAGCTGAGGATCCTGTGTGATGTCGCGGACTTCGAGCGAAGCGAGCTCCTTCACATTCTCGACACATTCAGCATACATAGCCTCGAGATTGGCTAGGTCAGCACTATGCTGTTCCACCATGTCACGAATCAGGCTTTGAAGGGAATTGATTTCGAAATCTTGGAGAACACTGTAGTGAACCACGTCATCCTCCTTCAGCAATAGGTATACTAAGTAGGCTTCTACCGAATTAGTAGCGGCTGCTAGGTCAATGAGACTCCATTCCAGCTGCTCAACAAGGGCTTTCTGTTCTTCAAGGCTCGCTTCGGCCTGCTTGGTACGATCTTCCTCCCTAAAAAAGCTTTTTGGGCTTGCTGAGTAAGGTTCTCCTGTTCGAAGAGCTTAGACTCCGCCTGCTTGGTAAGGGCTTGCTGATCCGAAAGGCTCTTCTGCAAAGCGTGGACATCAGCCGTTGCACAACCATCCAATGCTGGAGCTTGATGAAAATCCTCTTGGAGATCTTCGCTCTGAGCCATCGATGACGATTTGTGCTCTGAGAGGGCCACGTTAGGGGCAAACACAGGTTTATTGATAGGGTTCAAATCCTGGTTATTAGTCGCCCCTTTACACAGAACAACCAATTCATGTGGAGTAAAAGACTTCTTTCCGTCGATTTGGAGAGCTTCCCAGAGGAATGGAGGATACGGTCTGCAAAAGCCATCACGCCTAAATGATCTACGTGCACCAGTACTTGTAGTGCTCCCTACCAAGCGGTCGCTCTGCTGGCGTATGCTATAACGACAACGAATCGTGCCAAGCGCCGAGAAGAGATTATCAGAGAAGTGAGGACATGTTGGGCTTGCAGTCCAAGGTGAAGTAGAGATTACTTGTAATATCTCGTGAAGGCGAGATTACGGGACGTGGAGATGGAAATGTCAAGCGCTTCGATGAAACCGCTTTGGTTGGGTGCAATTTCCGGAAGGATGGGCGGTCACACATTGATTTTGGCGCAGATTGCCTGGTGGCAATGAAATGTCTCAGGCAGACTCTGGAGGCAAAATTTTTTGAGTGTTGGATAGCACGTCAGTAGTTGCCAACAGGTAAATATATGGGAGCAGGATTGAAGTCACTGCTGGATTCCAGACTTATATATACAACCATTCTACATCTCATCCTAGTTGGACGGACACACAGCAGCCATGGGACCAAGTCAAATGACCATATTCAACTAATCTCCAGCCCCTTCAAATTAGATTTACAACCCCGATGATCCACAAAAGCCTTGCCTTTTCTCGCAGAAAATGCCAATCATAACCCCGGAGGAAGGAACAACGTGAATCGCAGATCCACAAGTTGTTGCCCTTTTGCCAGGTCCCCTGTAGGTATTTGTGCAACGAAACCCAAATGACAATGAGAATAGTCATGAGAGGATCTATGCGAGGAGCATCGCGGCGAAGGCAGCGAGGACAGCGACGCCCATGGAGCTGCCGACGGTTGAGGCAGCGCCGGTGAATGCAATCGGGGAGCCAGTTGGCTTGGGGGCAACGCTTCTAGTACAGAATTAGGGTTAGATTCAATGGCATCGGGATTTGATGACTTACGCTCCAGATGAGCCCGCGGGCGCAGTGCCTGATGGGGCAGGGCTGCCAACCGCTGGGGGGACAACAGGGGCGCTCTGGTAGGGGACAGGAACGCTAGTCGCTGGGATAGGTGAGTTGGCATTGCTGGACGAGCCGGAAACGATAGGTGCTGGCGAAGCTGGGGAAGCCGCGGGTGAGCTGCCAACAGGAGCAGCGGGCGAATTGCTAGCAGGAACAGCGGGCGAATTGCCAGCAGGAGCAGCGGGGCTAGTTGCTGGGATCGGAGAGTTACCAGGACCGGACGAGGGCCCAGCAGGAACGACCGGAGTCGACGCTGGGGGCCCGGCGGCCGCAGATTGGGACACTGTAATCGTGGAGTACACGGTAACGGGTGTGCATTGCGAAGCAGATGAGGCGCCGATGGGAGAGTTGGCGCTACCTGACTGAGTAGGGCTGGTAGAGACCAGCGACGAAGCACCAATCGGCGAGTTGCCAGAGCCTGACTGAACAGGGCTCGTGGTAGATACCGGCACAGGTACGACCGCCGACGAAGCAACAACTGGTGAGTTGGCAGAGCTTGACTGAGCAGGGCTCGTGGTAGGGACCGGCGCAGGCACGACCGCCGATGAAGCACCAATTGGCGAGTTGGCAGAGCTTGACTGCGCAGGGCTCGTGGTAGGGACCGGCGCAGGCACGACCGCCGATGAAGCACCAATTGGCGAGTTGGCAGAGCCTGACTGCGCAGGGCTCGAAGCGGCAGGAGATGTAGAGACTTCAGACGTACCGGGAATGGGTGTCGACTGGGTGTTGACAGCAACCGCGCTGGGGGTTGAAGTCTCCGAGATAGCAACTGGGGTGCTCGTGATTTGTGGCACAGCGACAGGGGTCGAGGTGGTCTTAACAATTGGCACAACGGTAGTGGTAGTGTGAATGGAACTGGCTGGGCAGCTCAGCACATCTGAGTGGCAGCTGGTGATGACAATGGTCTTGGTAGAGTACTGGGTCTCTTCGATGGTAGAGGGAGCCTGAGTAGTCGCGACAGGGGCGGAAGTGGTCACGGGGGTCGTCGGGACTTGAGGAGCACTGCTCGAGCCCACAGACGCACCAGGGACAACCGTAGGAACCTGAACCTGACCGTCGGTGATTTGCGAGACCACTGGAGCAGGTCCGTAGTTCTGGAGAGCGGGAACGGCGGTGACAGCGCCAACCAAAAAGGCGGCGGTAGCAATCGAGTAACGCATCTTGATTGATGGAAGAGTTTACTTGGATAAGTAAATGGTTTGTTGGTGAAAGGCGGTTTGCTAGAAGTTAATTGAGAGAGCGTGTGCTTGCGAGTGGTTAAAGAGAGTGTAGTGACCGAAATCGATGGAGCAAGCTCGAAGCAGTTGGATTAACTGGAAAGTAGATGATATGGAAGTAGCAGGCAAAGATGTGGGATTGTGGCAGGAGAGTGGTCCTTATAGCTCAAGTAAGATTACTTGCTGATCCGCCAGAAAAGGAGAAAATCAGAAGCGGCCGTCCGCCCTCACCTGTTGGCGTCGTTGACGTTTGACCGGGGTGGAAACACGACTAGCGCAGGTTCTCGCCATGTGTCATTGCCCATTGGTCCAATGTTCACTGGACATAGAAAGCCTTCATTTCGTGCCCGGTCCGAATAACCTGCTGTCCATCTGAGTGCTTCACTGCTTGGCGCTGGTCTTCCTCACAGGCCATCACATTCTGCTGAGATTTGGGTCCTGTGACTGGCTCGCACCCACAGGGTCTCTCGAGGCGAAACCCTCTCCTGTGGTTGAGCGAGATCGACGTGCTTCACACCCTGACTAGCATCAGGGGTAAGTGTCTGTTCAGGGTATAGCGTCTGCGCTAGCCAAGCCTCCCGAAACAGCCCGTCCAGGATGGTCTCTTCCTGGGGAATTGACGGTATGCCAACCTGAAGTCGATGCCTTCATCCGCTCCTCTCCCATCTTTGCTTATAGTTCATACTGCCGAGTTGAAATACCCAATTACTGCGTTGTGCCCACTATTTCAAAGTTTTCCAACTCAGTCTTGCAAGTCACAGCGCCGCTATGACCTGAACAGATTCAATCCTACAATGCCGGGCGACCGTACAATCGATGAATCGGTTTGACTGCGGTCGCAAGCCGAGCATCGATCGCAGTCTCGACGTTGTGAAAGTCTTCGAAAGATGATCTGGCTCTTATGTGTTCAGAGTAATCATCCGTCAACTTGATGACAATATTGCATCAGACGGCTCACGCTGGTTTGCAATACTTTGTCGAGATCTAGACTCTGTTTGCTAGCGCTGCATGTGTATGCCCACTGCTTGGTGTAATAGCAAGCAACGGTGAGTCCGCAAAATTCGGTCTGCTGTATCCTATCTGCTCTCTGAGTCGCGCGAAGGAGTCTTGGAGCTCTCCATGAGACAGAATGTGGGACCCGAGTTGGACAGTTCGATCACTAGCAGGGCGTGGTGCGCAGTACAGAAATCCTGCCGTGACTCCCCAGCAGTGACGAGTGTGGACCGTGACCGAGTAATTGAGCGTCATGGCATACGCATCTTAGGAGACACCGCCACATTGTGGGCTTCCTCTCCTCTTGGTCCGCCTGTTCGACGACCATGCGGTGTATCTCTGGCAATTGGCTGTACACGTCACTGCTCCCCATCCACTACTGTGTGCATTACTCTGTGCGAATGTCCAACCTCTTCGATTGCTTTTCCTACCTCTTGATAGGCCTCCATGAAAGGACAGGTGAATTTGGATGGAGCAATTGCAGGGCAACTATCACGCTGGTTCGTAGGGTGAAAGTGTGGTAAGCTTACCACTATCAGACCTCGATTAATTTGAATCTTTGATTGTCAGCTCGGACGCAGTTCTGTGGTGGCCTCCAATGCGCAATTAGGCGCATCAACGCTCACTGATGCTATACACTCAAGCCTTCTAGGGTCGGTATGCAACGAAGGAGCGTCTCGATTGCAACTACCACGGTCTCTTACGACTGCTCGATATTCGCGAAATACCCTAGTGACAGGCCAGGAGGTCAGATGGAGGGTACCACGCGAAGAAGCTGCTTGCTGCGCCTCACCTATGAGAAAGCTGCAGGAGCACATACTGCAGCTGGGAATAGCATTGGGTTGATCTCAAGAAACCTATTTCCCAACCCCCCCGTGTGCCCAGATCATTGAAGAATTCATAGATGGACTCGCCGTTGAACGAAAGTATGCCGTATTTCTCGGATAGTGTACGCTGTTGAGGTAACGGGAAAGCAACGTTCCCGTGTCTGAGAATGCGATGATTCCGAAACTCCATTGGAAGACTTCCGAACAAAGTTGTTCGAGCGCACAAGATTGGAACAAACGCTAGTGATGCGTAATGATGCAGATACCAAAGGAACGAGAAGCATTCCATATTTTGGAATTAGCTTCTACAGATAAAGGGAGGCGAAGCTGCCCAGGTAGGAATACGAATATAGGCATTTGGCCTGGGGTATGTGCAGGAGGATGCCGCTCCTTCCAGAGCAACTATAGCAACAGTACATGCGGACCAGCGATCATGGCAGCTTCATAATCTTTGCATATGGGCTCTCAAACACTTCTCTTTCGAGACTTGACTGAGCGGGCACCATCCGTTGGGGTCATGCTCGAATGCCGAGATAGCCTCTTGACTGTCCCGTACTGAGAGTATCAGAGATTCTGTGCGTACCTGGTAATTAAGTCTGGAAGTCCCACACCCTGCTTCAGCATGATCAGTCAGCACATTTGTCGCCAAATGAGCTCGCAAGGAACCAGGGCACAGCCTCAGGTAGAGGCCAACACAGCCTACGGTAATCACGCCCACATCCTGCACTGCATCATGCCCTTACCGAGATACCAGCAAGACAAATGCAGCTTCCATCTGGAAGCGACATGACTAGCAGTCAATTTGCCCTCTCTGCCGGTCTTTCTCACGTTGATGATTGGCAATGTCGACGAGGGAGTCCACGGACAGCGGCCTCACACCATGTCGTACCTTATGATCTATCATACGACGACATCCTTGCCGAGGCCTGTATCAAGAGAACTCTACGCAGTAAACGGCGCCAAATGGACGAGTGAAGAAAGTGTCGCGGTGGAGCGTAGGCGTTGGACCTTCCTATCCCGGCACTCCGATTGATGGACGGGCCTCGGCCATCGTCTCTCACTCTCATCCAACCTCTTTCTTCGAGGCACGCGTGAACGACTGCCAAATTCAGATTGCTTTTGCGATATGTCACTTCTGACTGGGCACTTATCTGAATCACCTACTCGCTCTGTTTCTCTCGCCGCCGTGGTCGGCCGTATTTAAGGCCAACCATCGTCATCCCGGGTGGAAGGACTCCGCCCCTACATGGCGGATATCCTGGCACCCAACGTCCATGCCGCATGCTTGCCCTGTATAGACTCATCTCCGCAGCCAGGAAAGCGGTTAAAGGATGGTGCATCCTTCTCTCCATTGCTCTCGTTCCTTTTTGCTGTGTGCGCAGTGTCTGCATCTCCTTTGCTCGAACTCACTTGCTGCATTCTTAACTGCTACTCCCGGGTGGCTTAGATGTTCCCTTACTTTATCTTCCTTCTTCTTTTCTTCTGAATCAAACGTTTCTCATACAGGGAAAAGCACCATGGCAACTCAGGACGAACTTGTAGATCTCTCCCTATTTGCTGAATCTCCTACCAGAGACTGGCGCTTCACTGCGTCAGATGTGCCACCCTATTATTCTGATTGGGAAACAACCATCAACAACATCTTCCCACCATCGCGACAAAACCTCCAGTCACAACGACATACCGGGTCAAATATACCCCCAGATTTCTATCTTCCGACACATAGGTGCGTCGGGGACGACCACCCGCCTCAATCACATGATACGTATCAAAGGAGATACTACGATCCACCAGATCAGCCTGTGGTTCGGCCTCTCCCGAGAAGCTACACGCTGAAGCCGCTACCTGCTCTACCATCAAGGAAGTTTTGCAAATCGAGGCCATCCAAGGCACGGAGCGAGGTCCAAACACGATGCATACTCCAAAGGCTGAAAAAAACAAGATCTGCAGACCTGACGACTGATCGAAGCGACTCGCTGCAGCTGCGACGGAACCTCCAATCGGCACCACAGCTTACTCTGAATGTACCATCAGCCCAGAACAACCTTCGCCGCGCGCCTGAGATGGTATGGCTGCCTGACGAGCAGATGTGGCTTGTTACGGACCAGCACGAGCGAGATCGCACCACATCGCCACTCCAACAGTCAGCTCCGTTATGCCGACCTCAGCCCTCACCCAGTATCTACTCTTACCCAGACACGACTCCGCCTTTGACGCCTGATGTCCCACAACCACGTAACCCCTTCATCGATGCAGAGGGACTTTCCCCGATTCAGTCACAGTTCCGGAGCCTCATCTTCGACGAAGAACGACGTTCACCATTATTCCAAGAAGCCACGTCAACCGTTCCGGATATCCATTCGACAATCGAAGCGATCATGAACTACGAATCAGATGAAGATTGGCCCCTATACGACCCTGCCATGTATGAGTCTCCTGTTGAGGAGCCTGCATCACCCGAGTCGCCGGACACGCCGGACACGCCGTACTCGTACTACGACGACATTGAGCGAGAGTGGAACTCGGCAGTCTCCGTAGCATCAAGAGGTGAGGTATCCGGACCTTGGCACTCTAGAGACACAAGTGATCAAAGCTATTACAGCGCTGTCAGCTCGATTGAGGAGTTCACGAGAGGAGACGACGACCCGGTCGACTACTACCTGGGACATACGCCAGTCTGGGCGGGCATTGCGAAGAGTATCTCGAGGCGACCATCTACCGGTAGTGATACTTGGAGTTGGGCTCCCTCCACGCTCTCATTGGGGCCTTCATTGTCGAGCCCCAGCTCTCGCCGACAGCCTGTTAGCCAATAGCCAAGACGGACCGAGCTGTTTCTACTGGGTATCTATAACCTGACTGACCGCGGTCAAGTACTTTATGCGAAGCTTTTTTGCGCCTTGCAACGTTCCTATACATTTCCGATTTCTATGTATATACCTTATAGGCACTATATCCCACACCTCTATATTCCAATCTCCATCATCCTCCCATCCCATCTATCCCCAACCCAAAGCCTACACTCCCCTCCTCGCCCACCCCTCCTCACGAAACGGCATCCTCACCCCCTCCCTCCCTTTCTCTCCTCCACCACACACCCTCCCCACCCACCCCATCCCCACCCCCCAAAACCTTCCCCTCCCGTCCTCCCCCCCACCCAAACCAACCCCTCCCCACGCCCAACTCCTCACCCCACACTCTG
>JAABUQ010004551.1_pt1 | contig 23464 bp, 15 predicted proteins | sample 5560001 | NCBI WGS metagenome assembly JAABUQ01 (sample SAMN10711888, study PRJNA513371) | rock metagenome | isolation source: Antarctica rocks | place: Antarctica: Victoria Land, Finger Mt nord | collected 2015-12-18 | reverse complement strand
ATATACCCCGTTCACGCCAGGATCCGAAAATCCTCGGGCGAGATGACGCGGAAGTTGTCTGATACGGCGTCGCAATAGAGGTGCCACTTTCTGGGCACCTCCTCGCGTAGGAATGTCAGGATTGCACCACGGAAATCAGCAAATGTTGCGTGGCACCGGTTATGGGTGACGTGCTTGTGCATCAAGCCCCATAGTCGCTCGATCGGGTCCAGATGCGGGCAATAGGCTGGGATGAAGTGCAGCTTGATCCGGCACCCCGGCCTCGCCAGCCAGGCCTGCACCCGCTTCGCGTGATGGTATCGCGCATTGTCCAGGAAGAGGTGAATGACCCGCTTGCCCGGATACATCGCCTGAATGGCCATCAGCAGCATGATCGTGCTGGCGGCATCCACCGTCACCACGTCCAACATGCGGGTCTTGCCGGTTTCAAGATCAATCGCGCCGTGAACGTTCAGCCGTTGCCGCCCGCTGGTCTGCGCCACCGCGATCGGGATGTCCTTCGGCGCCCAGCACCCCACCGGCCGCACCGCATGCGTCGGATGCACCGCGTCGCCGAACAGCACCGCTTCATCGTCGGCCAGATGGGTCAGCAGGTCTTCATACGCCTTGATGAACGCCGCCTGCTTCTCAGGATCGAGCTTGCGCGACACCGCTTTCGGCTTGCGATGCTCCATGCCAAGCCGATGCAGCAACGCGATCAGGCCAGACCGGCCCTGATACGCAATGCCGCACTCTGCCTCGATCCAGGCGCCCACCTCACGTGTCGTCCGCGGCAGCGCCTCGGTGATCCAGGCCTTCAGCTTGTCCTGCTGCTCGTCGCTCAAGCGGCATGCGCTGCCCTCGTAGCCAAAGCTCACCAGGCCCTCGATCCCGTCCTCTTCGTATAAACGGTGCCAGGTACGGACGGTGTCGTCGTCCAGCAACAACACCGTCGCGATCGCCTCGCAACTCATGCCCTGGTCCAGCAGCACCAGCGCGTTCGCGCGTCGGGCCAGCCGATGCGCCGCCGACCCGTCCCGAGCCAGTTCGATCAGGTCTTGCCGCGATACGCTGTCCAGAAACCCAGGTCGGATCATCGGGCCGGTAGAGTCCAACTCGGACCCGCTTGGCAAGGGGGCAGGGCCGGATTCTCACAGAGTCGGGGTATAGAAGCTATCTTCCTGCAATCGCAGCCATACAGCACGCCGGCTTGACAATCGCATGTCGTGTCATGACGAAAGCAGTATGGGAAAAGGTGGCAAACACATTCATTGGCGATCTCAGAATTTCCGAGAATGCCATTCTTGATCGCACTCACCTTGAAAGTGCTTATGATCTTTCGGTCGGCGCGCAACTGAACATTGCTCGGACAATTGGGTTCAAGCCTGATTGGAAATTTACCGAACGAAACGGATTGGCAGCTTCGTAAGCCCACGCCCGGGTTTGTCCCGACGGTCTCTGGCATAAGACGACTGACTGCGCCCGAATTTGACGTGCAGCCAGCGTAAGTAGCATCGGCAAAAACGCTCGACATGCTCGGCGTCGCCGACAAGCCCGGGCGCAGCCCCTTCGACGTGGCGCTCTACGACCATTTCTCCGGCTTCCTGCCCAGTCCGCGCTCCCGCTGGTGCACGCGGATGCTGAAGATCCACCCGTTCGAGCGGCACATCGGCGCCGACCGCGCCTACTCCTACATCGGCATCCGCGCCGACGAGAACCGGTCGGGCTACACCGGCAACGGCAAGCCCGTGCTGCTGTCGGAGCAGCCGAACATCCGCCCGGTGTACCCCTTCAAGGACGACGGAATGGGCCTCGGCGACGTGCAGCGGCTGCTGGACGAGTCCGGGCTGGGCCTGCCCGCCTACTACGAATGGCGGTCGCGCTCCGGCTGCTACTTCTGCTTCTACCAGCAGCTCGGCGAGTGGCAGGGCCTCAAGGAGCGGCACCCGGCGCTTTACGAGAAGGCCAAGTCCTATGAAAGCGGACGCAACGGGCGCCGCTACACCTGGGTCAACGGCCGCTCCCTGGAGGACGTGGAGCGGATGCCCCGCCGGGCCGTGAAGGCCAAGGCGGACGAGGAGGGCTGCGCCCTATGCCACCTGTGAGCGGCGAACTCCGGGTCAACCCGCTGGTCGAGTTCCTGCGCACCTACGGACCGGCCGCGGCCGCCCATTCCATCTGGGACGAGCACGTCCTGGCGGAAGCGCAGCGGACGGGAACCCGGCCCATCGAGGTGCCCAGCGCGCGGCTGGCCGGGCTGATCGAGAACTTCCGCGGCGACGCGCCGGCCAACGTCGTCCTCACGGGCACGGCGGGCGACGGCAAGACCTGGCACTGCCGCCAGATCTTCGTCGCCCTCGGCGGCGATCCCGCGGCCTGGGAAGCGTCCGGCCCGATGGCCGAGCTGCCGCTCGGCGGCTGGTGGTGGTCAAGGACCTCAGCCAGTTCCACGGCCAGCCGGAGCTGCCCGCGATCATGGCGCGCGTGCTGCCCGCCCTGCTTGACCAGGGCGAAGCGGGGCGGGGGGAGGACGAGGTGTTCCTGCTCGCCGCGAACGACGGGCAACTGCTGCGGTTCTGGCGCGGCTTCGCCGAAACGCACCCGGAAGCAAAGCAGGTCGAGGAGCGCATCCGGGTCATGCTGAAGGAGGAGCGCACGACCGACCCCGCCTTGCGCCTGGAGATGCACAACCTGAGCCGCCAGCTGCACGACCAGGTGTTCGAGGACGTCGTGACCGCCCTCGCCGGGCATCCCGGGTGGGCGGGCTGCGCCGGGTGCCGGCTGCTGGAGGACGGAAGCTGCCCCATCCGGCGGAACCTGGCAGTGCTGTCCGACCCGCGCGACCCCGGCATGCGGGCGCGGCTGCGCGGCCTGATCCGGCTCGCCGCCTTCAACGACAACCACCTGCCGATCCGCCATGTCCTGCTGCTGGCGGTGAACGTGATCCTGGGGGTCTCGGGCCGGGACACAGCCTTGATGCGCTGCGCGACGGCCCACGCGATGGCGGACGGCGAGGGCGCGGCGGCGAACCCGTATGACAACGCGCTGGGCCTCAACTTGCCGGGGGGCGGGCATGGGCAGTACCGGGCGTTCACCGTGTTCGCGGACATGGGACTGGGCCGGGAAACCAACAACGCCGTCGATGGCGTCCTGGTGGAGGCGCAGCCCCGGGCGCGCTACGACGCGATGGTCCGCTCCGACCCGGTGTTCGGCGAGCCGTTCGACGCCGTGCGGTCCTGGTACCAGCGGGGCGCGCTCGACGATTTCGGGGAGTTCCAGCGGGCCATCGAGCGCCAGCGCCGCCGCCTGTTCTTCGCCATGCCCCGCTTCCTCGCCACGTCTCCCGGAGACGCCGACCCTTGGTTCGATCCCTGGCGGCTGACCGTATTCAGCTTCGGCGGCGAGTACCTGGACTTTGCGGCGGCGCTGACCGGAGGAAAGGCCATCGACGCGGTCCGCGCGCGCCTCGTGACCGGGCTGAACCGGAGCTACACCGGCGCCATGACCGACGAGGGCCAGCAGGTGTGGTTCGCCTCGCCCGCCGCCAACACGCAGAGCCGCATCGGCCGGGTGCTGGACATCGAGGTGCCGGTGGGGCGCAGCCGCCGCTTCGCCTGCTGGTTCGACTTCGATTGCGACGCGGAGGCGGCGCATGGCCGGCCCCGCATGGCGGTGCGCCTGGCGGACGGCACGGTGGCCGCCGGCACCGCAGTGACGCCGCTGCTGTTCGAGTACCTGCTCCGGGTGGAAGCGGGCAGCCTGCCCGGCAGCTTCTCGCGCCAGTGCTTCGAGGAGCTGCGCCAGTTCCGCGTCGGCGCCGACGGGGCCTTGCGCCAGGAAGCGGTCGCAGTGCTGGAGGGCGCGTGACGATGCCCCATGCCGTGCCCCATGCCATGCCGGGCGCCTTCGCCGTTCCCCGCGCGCTGGACCCGGAGCGCCCCCAGATCTGGCTGGAGCAGCAGATCTGGGGGCACCGCTTCTACAACGACCAGACCCCTTGGCTGCTGCTGCTGGAGGCGCTCGGGCTGATGGCCTGCCGCGCCGCCGACCGGAACTGCGGCGGCCAGGTGTTCCCGGGCGTGTCCGCCGGGTGCGACCCAAGCGGGTCCGCCGAAAGCGCATCAATTCATGAGTCCATGCGCTACGAGCTCAAGGCGGCCCGGCGGCTGCGGCGAATCCTGTTCGCCGACCGCGGCATCGAGGACGCGGCCCAGGAGCAGGCCGTGTCCGACGCCGTGCTCTGGGACCGCTGGCTCGCGGGCGCGGGAGAGGCCGAGTTCGGTTATCTCAGGGCACGGTTCGCGAGGTTCTCCGGCTTCCGCAACGCGGTCGCCCTGCTGCGCGGCAGCGAGGTGGAGCCGCAGCGCAAGCGCCGGCTCACCTCGCGCCACCTGGCGCCCTGCGGCCCGGCGATGCTGTGCGCCGACTACGGCGAAGCGCGGCGCGGCCCCGGTACCAACAGCAACATCAACAAGGACCGCCGGTTCTTCGCGCGGGGCGGCGAGCTGCTGTTCCTGATGCTGAACCGCAGCGGGCGCGCCGAGGCGCTGGAGCCGCTGGTGAAGCGGCGGCTGCTGTCGCCGCGCAGCCGTTGGAACCGGCTGGCCGAACGCCTGGCGCCGCCCGAGCCGGACGCCCCGGTCACGTTCGACACCGGCTACCTGCCGCTGCCCCGCCACCGCGCCTACAAGGCGTTGGGCCGGGATTGGCTGTCGCTGCTGTCGCTCGACGCGCTGCCGGACGACCACCTGAGCGAGCCGCTGATGCGCCTGTCCGCGCTGGCGGCGGTCCGCTACATCGCCGAGCGCGCGGCGGAGGTGCTGGGCGAGGACCGCCCGCTGATGCCGATCGACACCATGGGGCCGGAGACGGCCGGGCTGCGGAAGCTGTCCCGGGCCGCGTTCGCCCGGCACCGCGACATGACGCGCCGGGCCATCGAGCGGGTGGCCGACGACTTCATTGCGTTCCCGGCCTGGGTGGACGCCTGCCGGCAGCACAACCCGACCAAGGCCGCGCTGGAACTGGTCCGCGCCCATTTCGGCTTCGAGCCCAAGGAGCCGGGCAGCCGCACGCTGGCCGCCTTGCCGCACGCCATCAAGGAGGCGGCGCTCGACAACCACGAGCAGCACCTCGGCCGGGTGATGGGCTTCTACGCGGAGCAGATCGGCCTGGCCGCCCGCCGCGGCGCGTCGCGGTGGTACGTGCTCGGCGACCCGCTGCTTGAGGCCGTCGTGCTCGGCAACGTCGCGGCGCCCGTGGAGTACGAGGCGTTCCTGGCGCTGCTGCACGGCCGCTACGGCTTCGTCATCGGGACGGAGGCCGCGGGGCGCCACTACACCCACGTCAACTACCAGCAGGTGAAAGCCAACCAGCAGCACCTGGAGGACCGCTTGCGGATGCTCGGGCTGCTGAAGCGCCTGTCCGACGATTGCGCCTTCGTCATCAACCCATTCTGGACGGAGCGGACATGAACGCGCTCGACGCTATCGAGTTAAGCCCGGGCTTTTTGTCTTCCCCGCCGCAAGACGGCATTGGCCTTGCGGCCCGGGTCGCATCGGCGCACGTCCGGCGCGCGATGGCCGACAGCCCGGGCCAGCAGGTCTTGTTCATGATCGCCGTCCCCGGGAAGGCGCTGACCTGCGCCATCGCCTGCGCGCTCGACCGCGACCTGCCGGGCGCCACGGTCGCGGTGCACGGGGACATGACGACGGACCGGCTGCCGTCCCGCATGGTCAGCCGTCGCAGCCTGGCGAGCTACCGGAACGATCCGCGCGGACCCGGCGGCGGGGCCATCGCCTACGCGCCGTCGCCGCGGGAACTCGATGACGTCGGAAAGACGTCGGCGGAGATCCAGCACGTGTCCGAGCAGGTCCTGATGGCCGAGCCGGAGTTGTGGCTGGACTGCACGCAGGAGCTGGCCGGCCTGAACCCGCGGGAGCGCCAGAACGTCGCCAACGTCCTGCGCGGGATCGCCGCCGCGGACGTGGCGACCGGCCTGGAGATGTTCGGCGCGTTCATCGAGCGGCTCGACCGCGCCCACGCCTCCGAACCCATCGAACGGGCGATGGACCGCGCGCTCCCGGCCCTGCGCATCCCCCACGGCGCCGGCTGGTTCAAGAAGGCGGCGGCGCACGGCAAGCTGCCGTCCGTCGAAGCCTGGGCCGAGCGGTTCCGCGAACTGCAGGGGCTTGCCGACGACGCGCTGGGCCTCCGCCGCGAGGGCGCCCCGTTGAACCGGGCGCTGCTCGCGCAGCGGCTGCAGCACCTCGCGGCCGAGGGGGAAGTCACCGAGGACGAGCAGGAGACGCTCGCGGCCCTCCTTGCGGACCGCCGCATCGAGCCCGGGCAATGGCGGCCGGCCCAGGCCGCGGCGTCCGAGCTGCCATGGGCCGTGGTCGAGCGGCTGGTCAAGCCGTCGAAGCGGACGGCGCAGCAGCCGCTCGGCGACGCCACGCTGGCCCTGTTCCGCGGGAAGATGCCCGACGAGCTTGGCCCCGAGGACAGTGCCGTCCTCGCCGCGATGGCCCCGGATACACACAGCACCGCCGACGACGAGGAGCGCGGCTTCTTCTTCCGGCAAAGAACCAACATCGCGGATGGCAGCAAGCCGCTGCTGAAGCGCTGGGAGCAGCACGTCTTCCGCAAGACCGAGCAGCATTCGGACCTCGCCCTCGGCCTGTTCATCGCGATTGCCGACCTCGTCGCCGGAACGGAGGCGCCATCCTGCCCGCTCGTCTATGTCCGGCTGCAAGGGGCCGAGCGGAGCAAGTTCTGGGAAACCCGCAACCCCGAGCTGTGCCGCTTCATGCGCGACCGCTACCGGGGCCTGCCCGAGGTGTTCAAGCGCGCCGGGGTCGAGATGGACTGGGGCATGTGCTGGACCGGGAGCTGGGACACGCCCGGCGGAGCCGCCCGCGGCTCAAGGCTGGCGCGCGAGTTCAAGTTCGACATCTTCCTGCTCGACGCCGAGGGCGCCCCGGCGGAAGACGGACGGAAGGCGTGGCTGGCCGACGCTGCCCGGTTGGCGCAGGGCACGACGCAGTTGATCTGGACCATGCCGGCGGATTCGCTCGCGTCCAGCTACAGCGAGAACATGGAGGAGGTCGCAAACTTCCAGGGCGCGCGCGCTTTGCTCGCCTCCGGCCGGTTCTCCCGGGCGCAGGACCAGGACCGCTCGACGGACGGACGGCTGTCGCTTGAGCGGCGCGCGAGCTTCGGGGACGCCCACGGGCGCCCGGACGGCATCCTGGTCGATCCGAACGACGGGCGCAGCCGCGCCGGGTGCGCGTTCGAGCAGGGGCTGGCCGGGCTGCGCGGCGGCGTGCTGCCGGAACCCGATGCCTGCGCCATCGAGGCCGCCTACCAGGCGTTCGCCTCGTCGTACAGCGATGCCGTGCGGGCGATGGTCCGCGCGGACGGGGCGGGCCTCGATGACCCGGCGCTGCTCCAACAGTCCGTGGCCTATGGCGAGCTTCTCGCCCTGCTGCGCCGGCACGCCCGCAAGGACGACTGCCGCCGGGCGCTGTGGCAGCCGATGCTGTCCGTGGGCATCGCCTTCTCCGACGACCGCCCGCCCGTGGCGATCTGCACCCCTTGGCACCCCTTCAAGCTCGCGGCGGCGGCCAAGGCGCGGCAGCTCGCCGGGGCCGGTGCCCGGGTCCTGGGCGGCGCTGCGGCCGACGTCCGGACGTTCTCCCGGACGGTGGCGCGGACGGTCGGCGACGGCTGGCACCCGGCCGTCGCGCTGTCCCCCGCCACCCCGAAGCCATACTTGCTGAGCGAAACCGACCATTACGCGGATTTCGGGCTGATGGAGGCGCCGACCGCCGACCAAGGCGCCGCCGACGCGTTCGACGGCTATTCGGAACAGGCGGGCCGGGAACTTCTCGGCGCGGCCGACGAGTACCTGGAGATCCAGCCGCATGAGCGGGCGAACTTCTCGGTGGTGCTTTACAACACCGACAACCGCGGGCTGCCCTCCCACCTCGCGAGCGCGCTCGCGGCCAAGGTGGAACAGGAAAAGGACCTGCGCTGTGACCTGGTGCTGACCCACTCGGACCAGCGGCGGCTGCGGCAGATCTACGCCGAGCAGAACGTCGCCATCAGCGCGCGGCTGGACGGGGCCATGGCGAGCGAGGCCGCGCAGACCTTCCTGTCCCGCCTGCGGGTCGGCTTCATCGATTTGGGCGGGCTTGGGAAAGCCGGGCAAGCCGTTCAGGCGGCCGACCTGGTGTTCCTGCACGACGTGATCGCCCGGGGCGCCAAGACCGCCTGGCGCCGCGTGCCCGAGCCGCCGGACGGGTGGCTGCCGTTCGAGCACGGCGCCCCGGACGGCGAAACCCGCCGCCGCCCGTTCGAGCATGGCGCGCGCAAGACGGAGGCGCTGCTGGTCCCGGCGGAGCGCCCGCTTGAGGTGCAGCATTACCTCGACCTGGTGCGCGACCTCCACGGGGACCGCCGCGACGCCGCCGAGGGCCACTACGTGCCGGTCCGGGAGATCGACTTCGACGAGAGCGGCGTCGGCGCCATCCTCGACCAGGCCCACCGCGTCGCCCGCTGGGTGGTCACCTACGACGCCATCGCCGACCCGCACCTGTTCCGAAGCAACGGCGTCGACATCATCCGCTACGTGCCCCGCCCCGACCGGGACCACAGCCTCATCGTCTCGACGCGGCAGCCCGGCGCGATGCTGCTGGCCAAGCTGTCCGAGGAGATCGGCCGCGTGCTGTCCGCCGGCGGCCAGGAGGCTGAGGCGCTGGCCCGGCTGTGCATCGGCAACGCTTCCGCGATTTCGGGCCGCGTGGTCCTGCGGGCGGCGCGGCTGGAGAACAACGCGCTGGAACTGCTGGGCTTGGTGCTCAGCCGGCAGGTCGTGTCCGACTCCCTCGCGCCGGGGGTGGTCCCGGTGTGCTGGCTGCTGCTCGACGACTTCGCCGACCGGCTCGGGCACAAGGGCCGCAAGGCCGACATCCTGGTCCTCTGCCTGTCGGTGTCGGACGGCGTGCCCGCGGTGGACCTGGTCGTGGTGGAAAGCAAGTTCACCGGGCAGGACGGCGAAAGCGCCGCCATGGCCGCCTCCATGGAGCAGTTGCGCGCAACGACCGGCGACCTGCGGGACAGGATCATCGGCACGGACGACGCGCTGAACCGGCCCACCTGGCTGCGGCGGCTGGCCGACCTTCTGCTTGAGCATGGCGCCTTTCCCGGCAACGTGGGCGGACGGGACCCCGGCGAGTGGGCGCGCGTCATCCGCTCCGACGAGGCCGCCTTGCGGATCGCCGGCCTGTCGCTCGTCTTCGTGCACGACCGGCTTGACGGCGTGCCCGATCCCACCGTCAGCCCCCATCCCGAGCAGCGGCAGTTCGCCTTCAACCGCGATGGGGTCGCCGCGGGCCTCCGGGCCATCCAGGCCGCCGGGGCAGGGCGGCCCGCATGCTGAGGATCACGCTGCCGCCGCCGGCGAGACGGGCGGCGGCAAGGGGGTGCTGACCCGCAACCTCATCCTGGACATCTGCGCGACCAACGCCCCGGACAGCGCCCGCGTCCGCATGATCGATCCCAAGGGCGGGGGCGATTACCCCTGGCTCGATGCGCTGCCGCACATCGACGGCGGCCTCGTCAGCACCCAGGCGGAGGCGATGGAGGTGCTGAGGGAACTGGTCGCCACGATGGAGGAGCGGTATGCCCGGATCACGCCGCTCGCGCCCAACATCGACCGGTACAACGCCAAGGTGCCGCCGGGGCAGCGGCTGCCCCGCATCTACCTGTTCCACGACGAGCTTGGCGACTGGATGGCGGACAAGGACCATGCCGAGTACCGCGCGGCGGTGGAAAGCTACGTGGTCCGGCTCGCGTCCAAGGCCCGCGCCGCGGGCATCCACCTGTTCCTGATCACGCAGCGGCCCGACAAGGACGCGCTGCCGGGGCAGGTCAAGGCGAACATGAACAACAAGATCTGCCTGCGCGTGTCGTCGCAGACGAACTCGCGGATCGTGCTCGACGAGGGCGGCGCCGAGGCCCTGCTGGGGAACGGCCATTTCGCCGCCAAGCTCGCGAACGAGAAGCTCTCGAACCAGTCCAGCCTCGTCTTCGGGCAGGCGCCGTTCATGGACGACGACGAGGCGCGCGGGCTGGCCCACGCCATCGCGGCGCACTGGGGCTGACATGGCCCGGGGCGCTTCCAGCCCCGTCGGGAAACGGGTCGGCGGAGCGCTATACCTGCATGCGTCCGCGGTCCCGGCGGCGGTTCCGGGCCTCCGCGCCCGGATCGAGCGGGCCGCCGCGGCGGCGCCGGGCGAACCCTGGAACGTCGCCAAGGTCACGGGACCGGCGGTCTCCCTGCTGCTCTACGAGGAGTTCGACGAGGCCGCGTTCCCCGCCCTGCTCGCAGCCGTCCGCGTCGCGGGCGACGGCGGGGTGGCCCGCACCGACTACCGGACCCGGGCCAATCCTCCCATCCTGCATCGTAAGGAGATGCTCCTTCTGGCCACGGACGCCCGGCGCCCGGCATTCGCCGCCCTGACGCGATTGGCCGAGGAGAAGGGCTTGTTCGCCGAGCCGCACCGGATCGGCACCCGCACCGCCTGGCGCGCGCGCGTCGCCGAGGCCGGCCTGGAGATACGCGGCGCAAGGCTTCTGCCCCGTGAGGCCGGCCCGGCCGAAATTGCCCGGCATCGGACCGCCATTCCTCGCCGTGACCTTTCGCTGCCCATGCAACTGCTGATTGCCAACAAGGTGATTGCCGGCGCGGCCAGCGTGTTCGACTACGGCTGCGGCCAGGGGGACGACGTGGCGGCGCTGGCGGCCCGCGGCATGGAGGCGTTCGGCTGGGACCCGCACCACGCCAAGGACGGGCCGCGCCGGGCGGCAGACGTCGTGAGCCTGGGATTCGTGCTGAACGTCATCGAGGACCGCCATGAGCGCGAGGAAACGCTCAAGGCGGCTTGGGCATTTGCGCGCGGCGCGCTCGGCGTCGCCGTCATGCCGCACGGCAAGGTCAGCCTGGCCGGGTTGCGGCCCTACCGGGACGGTTGCCTGACCTCCCGCGGCACGTTCCAGAAGTACTTCGGCCAGCAGGAATTGCACGACTTCATCGAGCAGGCGGTCGGCGAGGCGCCCGTCGCGCTGGGGCCGGGCGTTTTCGCCGTGTTCCGCGACAAGGACCTGGAGCAGGAAGTGCTGCTCCGGCGGAGGTCGCGCGCCGTCGTGCGCCCGGTCAGCCTGAGTGCTCCGGCGCGGGTGCGGCTGGTGGCCGGCATCCACCCAACCCTGGCAGAGCGCATACGCCCCGAACTGGACCTGCTCTGGGCGGCCATGCTGGAGCGTGGCCGGGTCCTCGATGCCGAGGAGGTCCCCCATGGCGTCCAGGCAAGGCTGCGGGACGCCAAGGTGCCGCCGGCCCGGGCGTCGGCGTTCTGCCTGTCCGGCCTGGGCGACCTGGCAGGCGCGGCAAGGCGCCGGCGGGAGGACCTTCTGGTCCATTTTGCCCTGACCCTGTTCCCGGGTGCGCCGCGCTACACTGTCCTGCCCCGGTCCATCCAGCGGGACGTGAAGGCGCTCCTTGGCAGCCATGCCGCGGCCCTTGGGGCTGCACGGGAATTGTTGTTCTCCGTCGGAGCGCCGGGCGTGGTGCGTGCGGGCGTCGAGGCCGCAGCGGCTGGGGGATTGGGAGCGTGGCGCAAAGAAGGAACATTCCGGTTCCATGCCCCGGCGCTTCATCGGCTGCCCGCCGTGCTTCGCGTCCTCGTCGGCTGTGCCGGCGTCCTCGGAGGCGGGGTGGAGGGGGCCGACTTTGTCGACATCAGGCTGAATGGGCCGCAAGTCGCGTTCATCGCCTGCATGGACGCGGCGGCCCGGCTGCCCGTCGTGGCCGAGCGCACGCGGGTTGACCTCGGCAAGCTCCGCGTGACCGTGGACAAGCCGGAGGGCTTGGTCCTTTACCTGAAAGGGCGGTTCCTTCCAGCCGACGCGCCCGGACGCGGCGACCAGGCTGCGTTCGATGACAAGCTTCTGCGGTCCGGCGCGGTATCGGAGGATGGGCGCGGTCCAGGCCTCCCGGAGCTGCGGGATTTCTTGCGACGGCAACGGCCAGGGCGGGGCGCAAAGAAGTAAACCGCAGCCATGGCAGGTCAATCCCAGCGCCCCGGTTACAGCCGTAGCGAAGCCATCGCGGAGCGACACGCTTTCGTAGCCTGTCCGGACGAAGTTGGGGACGAGACCGGTGGCCACCCATGGTCGACGCCGGTCCGACCTGGAGCCTGTTTGGATGCGCAACCTCCTCACCTTCGCCGTTCTGCTCGTCGCGCTGGACGGCTGCGCCGGCTTTGCGAAGCTCACGGCCCAGCCAAAGGGCGTGCAGGCAGGCTCGTACGACTGCACGCCCGCCGACCGTGCCGGGACGCGCCACCTCACGATCGCCATCGCACCCGACCGCAACGGCCGTGACCTCGACCTCAATTTCGACGCGCGGCGGCAATTCGTCCTCAGCCCGCTGCCAGCCGTGTCCGGCCCGCTTTACTCGGGTCCGCAGTATGCGTGGCGCGTCGGCGCTGACACGAGCGTCCTGACGGACGTCGAGAACATACAGACCTTCAACTGCCGCCCGCTTGACGACGGAAAGGCCGTGGCGCTGCCCAACGGCGTGGTCCGGTGATGTCCAAGGCGCTCTCGCCGCTGCTGCTGCTGACGTCCCCGCTGGGCGACGACAGGCTGCCGGACCAGCAGGGGGTCCTGCACGCCACCGCGCTCGCGGCCACCGAGCAGTTGAGCGCGCCGTTCGAGATCGAGCTGGTCGCCGTTTCGACCCGGCGTGCCGTGGACCCGAACGAGCTGCTCTACAAGCCGGTCGCGGTGACGGTGCGGCGCAAGGACGGGACCGACCGGATGTTCCACGGCATCGTCCGCCGGATGGATGCGGTCGGGCTTGAGCAGCGGTCGCGCTGGCAGTATCGCTTGGAGGTCGTGCCGCGGCTCTGGTTCCTCAGCCAGACGGCCGATTGCCGCATCTTCCAGCAGAAGACAACCGTGCAGATCCTGCGCGAGCTGTTCTCCGAACACCGGGTCGAGCCGGTCGAGTTCAGGATTTTCGGGTCAAGCCCGGTCCGTCCCTACACGACCCAGTACAACGAGACCGACCTCGCCTTCGCCCAGCGCATCATGCAGGAAACCGGCTACTTCTACTTCTTCGAGCACAGCGCGTCCAAGCACACGCTGGTCGTGACCGACCGCAACCAGGCGTTCAAGCCGATGGGGAGGCCCCTGCACCGGGTCATCCAGCTCGGCGACAACGTGGACATCTTCGACGCCTGGCACGAGTCGCTGGCGACCGCCCATGGCCACGTGACAACCCAGGACTACGACCCAGAAAAGCCGAAGCGGCCCGTGTCCGGCGAGCAGGCGACCCGCCTGCGCACCGCCGGCGCCGCGGACCGCCAGGTTTACCGCTGGCCGGCGATGACGGTCGACAACAAGGTCGCCGCCGACCGCGCCCGATGCCAGATCGAAGCGGCGGAGGCGGCGGCGTCCTTGCGCGGCGGGCACGGATACGATCCGCACCTGTGCCCCGGCTTCTGTTTCACCCTCGACACCGACCCGTGCACCGGCGCCAAGGGCGTGGCCCACGTCGTCCACAGCACCCGGCACACCGCGACCGACGAGACGTGGATCGGCGGAACGAACCCGCCGGAGTTCGACTGCGCCTTCACCTGCTTCCTCCAGTCCACGACCTGGCGCGAACCCCTTTCGCTGCCGCGCCCGGCGATGGCCGGCATCTTCTCCGGCATCGTGCTCGGCGAGCCCGGCGAGGAGATCCACGCCGACCCGCTCGCGCGCATCAAGGTGCAGCCCTTGTTCGACCATCGCAAGGATACTACCGCCGCGAAGTCGGTGTTCATCCGCGTCCTGCACGCCTGGTCGGGGGACAAGTGGGGCTGGCAGCACTTGCCGCGCGTGGGCACGGAGGTCGGCATCTCCTTCATGAACGGCGACCCCGACAATCCGGTCGTCGTCGGCTGCTTCTACCATCAGGAGATGCCGCCGGTGTTTCCCGTGCCCGCGGAGCAGACGAAGCAGGGCTTCCGCAGCCGGTCCACGCTGCACGGCGGAACCCAGGACTACAACGAGCTGTCGTTCGACGACAAGAAGGGGGCGGAGGTGGTCCTGCTGCACGCGCAGAAGGACCACAAGGTCGAGGTCGAGCACGACCAGGACGCGACGATCGGCCGCAACCAGACTGCACGGGTCGGCCAGCACCGGACAGTGACAACCGAGTTGAACGACAGGCTCACGAGCAAGCTCGGCGAAATCTCGATCACCGCGAACGCCGGGGTTGTCACGATCACGTCGGCGGTCTCGATCATCCTGAGATCCGCGGAGAGCACCGTCACGATCACCCCCGCCGACGTCAACATCGTGACGCCCGCCTTCACGGTCGAAGCGGCGGCAATCACGATGACGGCCGCCGAGGTGACGCTCGCCACGCCGCTCCTGCTCGCCCCTCCGCCCATCCCGCCGGCGTAGCGCCCATGCAGATCGCCGATGCCACATGCCGGAAGCTTCAGCCATTCGCTCCGGACCTCCTGCGCTACTGGCTGCAACTGCCGGATGCCCACCGCCGGCTTCCCGACGAATGCAGCGACCCGCAGGCCCTGCTGGCCCGGCTGTGCGGGTTGGACCTGCTGATCGAGGCGACGCGGCTGCTGGCCTATGCCTTGCCGGAGCGCGAGGCGGTCTGGTGGAGCTGCATGTGCGTGCGCCACACCATGCCGTCCCCTGCCGGAGCCGAAGGAGCCGCGGTCGAGGCGGCAGAAGCGTGGGTGCGGCAGCCCGGCAAGGCGGCCCGGCACGAGGCGGGCCTGGCCTCGAGCGGGCCGGGCTATGCGGCGCCGGGCGCCTGGTCGGCATTGGGGGTGGCCTGGAGCGGGCGTGAACGCCTGCTGCGCGATCTCTGCCCCGGCCGGGGCGCCGCGATGGCGGTGGCGCGCGCCGCCGCCCGCGGCGCCCCCGAACGCGCGCCGGAGCGGCTGCGGCGCTTCATCGAGAGCGGCGTGGACATCGGCCGTGGCGGCGCGGGCCGTATCCCCGACGAGGCGGTGCCCGAGATGACGTCATGAGCGGGAGACGGCCATGCCTCTTTTCCTGACCACCCTGCGGTGCCCGGACGGGGCGGCGCCCGAACACCGCACGGTCACGCGCGGCCCGTTCAGCATCGGGCGGGGCACCGAAAGCGACTGGGTGCTGCCGGACCCGGACCGGGTGCTGTCGAAGCGGCACTGCCGGATCACCGCCCGCGGCGACGGCTGGCTCGTCACGGACAGCAGCAGCAACGGGACGCTGCTCAACGGCGCCACGCTCGACACGGACCTGCCGCACCCGCTGCGCGACCATGACCGGCTCGCGTTCGGCCCGTACGAGTTCGATGTCCGGATCGGCGACGCGCTGCCGGACGAGGCCGGCGGCGTGGCGCCCCGGCGCGGCGTCCAGCCCGGCGACATGAGCGAGGACCGGCTCACCGGCGACCCGTTCGCGCCCCAGGCCGACGGCCCGTTGGAAACCGCCAACCCTTCCGTCGGCCTGCCGCCCGACTTCGGCGCGTTGGGCGCCGACGACCAGGTGGCCGAGCCCTATGCCGCGCCGGACCACGCCCCGGACCTGCAAGCGCATTTCCGGGCGCCCCGCCCGAGCCTGGAGCTGCTGCCGGAAGACTGGGACCTGGAAGCCGAGCCGACGCCCCCGGCTCCGCAGCCGCCGCCCGCGCCTGAACCGCCAATGGCCCCCGTGCCGGATACGGTGCCTGGTGCGGCCCGGACACCGATGCCGCCAGCCGCGATCCAGAACGCGGAGGCGGCCCAGTCCGGCTTCCAGGCCTTCGCGGCGGGCGCCGGGGTTGCAGGCCCGGCGCCGGCCGACGCGGACGGGGCGCTGCGGACGCTCGGCGCCGCGTTCCGCGCCGTGGCGGTCGGCCTGCGCCGGATCATGATCGCGCGCGCCATGGTCAAGGGCGAGTTCCGGATCGAGCAGACGATGATCCGCCCCGCCGGGAACAACCCGCTGAAGTTCTCCGCCGACGACGGCGACGCCCTGGCGGCGCTGCTCGGGATCGGGCGTCAGGGCGGCATGGGTCCGGAGCAGGCGATCTCCGAAGCGATGCGCGACATGCGCCTGCACGAGCTGGCGGTGACGTCCGCCATGCAGCGCGCGGTCCGCGACGTGCTGGCCGAGCTTGAGCCGGGGCGGGTGGCGCGAGGGCTGCGCCCGGGCGGGTGGGGCCGCCGGTTCGGCAGAGGCAAGGCCCGCGCCTGGGACGCCTACGCGGCGCGGCACGCGCAAACGATGCAGGCCCTCGCCGACGACTTCGACAGCGTGTTCGGCAAGTCGTTCGCCCGCGCCTACGAGGCCGCCTTGACCTCCTTGTCCGCGCAGGACCGGCCATGACGCTGCCTCCCACGCCCGGCCAACTGACCACTGCAAGGAGGCCGGCGTGACCTGGCATAGCCGCATCGTTTGGCAGGAGGGCATGTTCCTGCGCGCGCAGCATTTCCAGCAGCAGGACCGCTGGGCCGCGCAGCAGATCCGCAGCAGCATCGCCGGGCTGCGGCCCTTTCCCTATGGGTTCACCGACCTGGCCGTGTCGCGCGACCTGCTCGGGACCGGGCGGTTCGCGCTGACGGCGGCGTCGGGCCTGTTCGACGACGGCACGCCGTTCTCGACGCCGGACAGGGGGCCGCTGCCCCCGCCGCTGCTGGTCCCCGAAACGGCGCGCAACGTGCTCGTCCATCTCGGCCTGCCGCTCCAGCAGCCCGGCGCGATGGAGGTGTCGGGCGGCGGGCGCGACGGGCGCTACGATCCGGAGGACTTCGAAGCCTTCGACACGCATTCAGGGGCGACGGAAACGGCGCAGCTCCAGGTCGGCAAGCTGCGGCTCCGCTTCCTGTTGGAAACCGACGACCGCGAGGGCTATGCATGCCTGCCGGTCGCACGCGTGGTCGAGGTCGCCTCGGATGGGCGCGTGGTGCTCGACCCTGGCTGGATTCCCCCCGTGCTGAGCTGCGGGGCCGCGGCGCCGCTCGCGGCCATGCTGGTCGAGCTGTCCGGCCTGCTCAACCAGCGCGGCGAAGCCATCGCCGCCCGGCTGACCGCCATCGGCACCAAGAGCAACACGGAGGTCGCGGACTTCCTGCTGCTGCAGGCCGTCAACGGCTGGCAGACGCTGTTCGCGCATTTGGCCAGCGCCGGCAACATCCACCCGGAGGCGTTCTACTGCCACCTGCTGCAGGTCGCGGGCGAGCTTGCCACCTTCACCGACCCAAGGCGCCGCCCCACCCGGTTCGAGGCCTATCGCCACAACGACCTGCAGCGGTGCATGGGTCCCGTCATGGCCGACATCCGCCGCTCGCTCTCGGCGGTGCTGGAGCAGACGGCGATCCAGATTCCCCTGCAGGAGCGCCGGCATGGGGTGCGCGTCGGCGCGATCCAGGACCGCACGCTGCTGACCGGCACCAGCATCGTGCTGGTGGCCCGGGCGGACGTGCCCGGCGAAACGCTGCGCCGCCTGTTCCCGAGCACCGCGAAGATCGGCGCGGTGGAGCACATCCGCGAGCTGGTGAATGTGGCGATCCCCGGCATCGAGCTGCGCGCCCTGCCGGTGGCGCCGCGGCAGATGCCGTTCATCCCCGCCGCGCAGTACTTCGAGCTCGACCGCACCTCGCCGCATTGGCAGCAGATGCAGAACTCCGGCGGCTTCGCCATCCACGTGTCCGGCGATTTCCCGAACCTCGACTTGGAACTCTGGGCGATACGCGCATGAGGAGGCCGACGTGAGCGACAACCCCTTTGCCGAGCCGGACGACGACGACCGGACGGTCATCATGCCGCGCTCCGTCCTGCGCGCCGCCGCCCTGGCGCAGCCGCCAGCCGACCTGCCGCCGGGCCAGGACTTCAGCAGCCTGCCGCCGGTGGGCGGGTCGCCGGTCCTCGCCGCCGCTGCTCCGCTCCTGTCGCTGCTGGCGGGCTTGCGCAACCTGGCCACGGTGCCGGACGCGGCGAGCCTGCGCGAGCGGACGCTGCTGGAGGTCAGGCGCTACGAGCAGAGCCTGCGCAACGCCAAGCTGCCCCTGGAGCAGGTCCGCACCAGCCATTACGCCCTGTGCGCCAGCCTCGACGACGTGGTGCAGAACACGCCCTGGGGCAGCCGCGGGTCGTGGGCGGACGCATCGCTGGTCTCGACCTTCCATCAGGAGGTGCGCAGCGGCGACCGCTTCTTCGACCTGCTGACCCGGCTGTGCCAGGCGCCTGGCAAGTTCCTGCCGGTGATCGAGCTGATGTACCTCTGCATGTCGCTCGGCATGCAGGGGCGCTACCGCGTGTCGCCGCGCGGCGTCGCCGAGCTGGACCGCGTACGGGAAGAGACCTACCTGGTCATCCTGCGCCAGCGGGGCGCCGCGGAACCGGCGCTGTCGGTGCATTGGCAGGGCCTGTCGGCGCCTTACCGCCCGCTCCGGCCCGAGCTGCCGGTGTGGCTCACGGCGCTTGCCGCGCTGGGACTGCTTGGCCTGGGCTACGTGCTGGTGTCGCTCGGGCTGAACGCATCGTCGGACCGGACGTTCGCGGCGGGCCTCGCCTTGCCGCCGCCGGAGATGCCGGCCATCACCCGCGAGGCCCCGCCGATGCCGCTGCCGCCCGCGCCGCAGCCCGAGAACGCGCGCGACAAGGCGACGGCGTTCCTGCAGCCGGAGGTCCAGGCCGGCCTGGTGAGCGTGGTCGGCACCCAGTCGGTGCCGGTCGTGCGCATCCAGAGCGCCGGGATGTTCCCGTCGGGCAGCGCCGTGCTTGACCCCAAGTTCCTGCCGATCCTGGCGCGCGTCGGCGCCGCGCTGCAAACCAGGCCGGGGCCGGCCAGGCCAGGACCTGTCAAAATCATCGGCTACACCGACAACCAGCCGATCCACACGGTCGCGTTCCCGTCGAATTACCAGTTGTCGCTCGCCCGGGCACGGGCCGCCGCCGCGGCGCTCGGCACGGCAGTCGATCCCGGCCGCATCAGCGCCGAGGGGCGGGCGGACGCCGATCCCATCGACACCAACGCGACTGCGGATGGGCGCCAGCACAACCGCCGCATCGAGATCGTCGCCGGCCAGGAGGGCCAGCCCTCATGAACCAACTTCCGAACGTGCTGATGATGCTGGCGGGACGGTGGGGCCGCAGCCTGGCCGGCTGGGCGGTCGCGAGCACCCTCATCTGGTACTTGTTCCCGCTGGTGCCGGCCCTCCAATCGCCGCCGCTGCGCATCGCCGCCATCGCCGCGGTCCTGGCGGCCTGCCTCCTGGTCAACGGCGGCATCGCCTGGCGCAACCGGCGCCGCCGCAAGGCGCTGGCCGCCGCGGTGTCGGGCGAGGGCGGCCAGGACCCCCGCGAGGCCGAGGCCGAGGCGAAGGAGGAGGTTGCGAAGCTGCGCGAGCGGATGAGGCAGGCCCTCGCGCACCTGCAGCGCAAGGGGCGCGGGCGGCGCATCTACGAGCAGCCGTGGTTCGTGATGATCGGGCCGCCGGGTTCGGGCAAGACCACCGCCCTGCTGAACTCCGGGCTGCATCTGCCGCTGGCGCAGGATGGTGGGGCGCAGGATGGGCGCGCGCAGAATGGGGGGCAGCCGTCGCTGCGCGGCGTCGGCGGCACCCGGCTTTGCGACTGGTGGTTCGCCGACGAGGCGGTGCTGATCGACACCGCCGGGCGCTACACGACGCAGGATTCGGACGCGGCGCTGGACCGGGCCGGCTGGCTGGGCTTCCTCGACCTGCTGCGCCGCACCCGGCCGCGGCAGCCGATCAACGGCGTGGTCGTCGTGATGTCCCTGATCGACCTGGCGGCCGCCGAGCCGGAGGAGCGGGCCGCCCACGCCCGGTCGGTCCGCCTCCGCATCAACGAGGTCACCGAGCGGCTCAAGCTGCGCGTGCCGGTCTATGTCGTGCTGAGCAAGGCGGACCAGATGCGCGGCTTCGACGCCTACTTCGACGACCTGGACCCGGCAGGCCGCGCGCAGGTCTGGGGCATGACGTTCCCGCAGAACGGCACCGTGGACGCTTTCGGCTCCGAGTTCCGCCTCCTGCTCGGGCGCTTGGAGGAGCGCCGCGTCGAGCGGCTGCAGGCCGAGCGCGCCAGCGAGCGCCGGGCGGCCATCGACGGCTTCCCGCTGCAGGTCGCAAGCCTCGAGCAGCCGTTGGCCGAGTTCCTCCACCTCGCCTTCAAGGGCGGCAAGCTCGACCCGGCGCCGTTCCTGCGGGGCGTCTACATGACCTCCGCGACCCAGCAGGGGACGCCCATCGACCGCCTGACCGGGATGCTGGCCCGGTCGTTCGGGGTCGATCAGATGGCCGTGCCCAGCCTGCGCCCGGTGAGCGGGCGCAGCTACTTCGTGACCCGGCTGGTGCGCGAGGTCATCCTGGGCGAGGCGCTGCTGGTGTCGCAGCCGCCCGCGCGCATGCGCCGGCGCCGCGTGCTGCGCACGGCCGGCTTCTCGGCGGTCGGCCTCGCGACGGTGGCCGGCGGGGTGCTGCTTTGGCGCGCCCATGCCGCCAACGCCGTCGCGGTGGAGCAGGCGGGCGAAAGCCTCGCGGCCTACCGGCAGCAGTTGTCGGGCCTGCCGCTCGACCCCGTGGCCGACGACGACCTTCCGCATGTCTCGCCGCTGCTGGATGCGGCGGCGGGCCTGCTGGGTGGGGACGACGCCTGGGAGGCGCGGGTGTTCGGGCTGTCGCAGCGGGCCAAGCTCGCGCAAAGCGGACGGCTGGCCTACCGTCGCGCGCTGGAGCGGATCTTCCTGCCGCGCCTGGTCTGGCGGCTGGAGCAGCAGATGCGCAGCCGCTTCGACAATCCCGACTTCCTGTACCAGGCGACGCGGGTCTATCTGATGCTCGGCGGCGCCGGGCCGCTCGCGCCGGATTTGGTCCGGTCCTGGATGGCGGCGGACTGGGAGGCGCGGCTGCCGGGGGCGCTCAACGCGGCGCTCCGCGAGCACCTGCTTGCCCACCTGAACGCCTTGCTGGCGGAGCCGCTGCCTCCACTGACGCTGGACGGCGCCCTGGTCGAGGCCGCGCGGGCGACGTTCAGCCGGGTCTCGCTGGCCGAGCGGGTTTACAGCCGCATCCGCGCCACCCCGGGCGCCCGCGCGGTCCCGGACTGGACGCCTGCCTCGGCCCTGGGGGCGGCGGGCGTGCGCTTCGCCCGTCCGTCTGGACGGCCGCTCACGGAGGGCATCCCCGGCTTCTTCACCGCCGCCGGCTACCGGGACATCCTGATGCACGACCTGCCCGCGGCGACGCGCGCGGCGGCGGAGGAAAGCTGGGTGCTGGGCCGCTCCGACCAGGTTCCGACCGAGGCGCCGCAGATGGCGGCGCTGGAGGACGCGGTCGTCTCGCTCTACGCCGCCGAGGCGCAGAAGCGGTGGGATGCGCTGCTCGGCGACCTCGCGCTCGCGTTGGGCGGCGACCGCGAAACGACGGTGCGCGACCTTTACGTGCTGTCCTCGCCGCAATCGCCGATCCGCGACCTGCTGGCGGCGGTCGTGCGCAAACTCCGGTTTGACGCGGCCCCGGACGCCAAGCCGGCGGCAACGCCCGCAAACGCCGCGCCCGCGTCCCCTGCGCCCGCGTCCCCCGCCCCCGTATCCAACGCACCCCCGCCCCCGGCGGCGCTGCGGGCTGTCGAGGCGCATTTCCGGCCCTTGTCCGACCTGGTCGGGCCAGGCGGCGCCGCGCCGCTCGACAACGTCCTGCGCCTGATCAACGCCTTGCAGCAGGTGCTGGCGGCGGCGGTTCCCGGCGGCGCTCCCGTGCCCTCGACGCTGCAGGGCAGCGGCGATCCCGTGCAACTGCTGCTGGCCGAGGCGGAGCGGCAGCCCGTCCCGGTAACCGGCTGGCTCCGCCAGATCGCGACGGCCGGGAACGCCATGCTCGGGAGCGCCACGCGCGCCGCGGCCTCGGCGGCGTTCGCCGGCGAGGACGGGCCGCAGGCGCTTTGCCGGAGCGTCGTGGACGGCCATTTCCCGTTCGATGCCCAATCGAACGCCGACGCGCCCATCGACGACTTCGCCCGGCTGTTCGCCCCGGGCGGGCAGTTCGACGCCTATTACCAGGCCCAGGTCAAGCCGTTCGTCGATACGCGCGGGGCGGCCTGGCAGCCGCACGCGCTGGGCGGCGTCGCGGCGCCGGTGGACGCTGCCGCGGTGGCGGGCTTCCAGCGCGCAGCCGCGATCCGGGACGCGTTCTTCCCGGCGGGCGGCGGCCCTCCGCAGCTCCGCTTCACGCTGGCGCCGGCTCCAGGCAACGGCACGAAGCTGCAACTCGGCGCCACGCCGGTCGGCAAGGACGCCGGGCAGGCGACCTCCTTCACCTGGCCCGGCGCGGACGGCATGGGCGCCGCGGCGCTGCAGTTCGAGGGCAGTCCCGGTGCTGTGCCCGCGCTGCAGGCCAGCGGGCCTTGGGCGCTGTTCCGCCTCCTGGCGCAAGGCCGACTTTCGCCGGCGGGCAACTCGACGAGCTTCGACCTCGCATTCGACGTGGGGGACCGCCACGCGGCCTACGCGCTGCAAGCGGGGTCCCAGCGCAACCCGTTCTCCCGCAACCTGCTGCGGGGCTTCCGTTGCCCGGCTGTGCGGTGAGCGGCCCGATGGGTATCCGGGCCGGCTTCTTCGGCAAGCTGCCGTCGCGCGGCGATTTCGTGCGGTGTTCCCTTCCGCGCGCAGTCGCGGCCCCGTGGGACCAATGGCTGCAATCGGTCCTGCCGACCGCCCAGTTCAGGCTCGGCGAAGGCTGGCCCGACGTCTGGCACGCCGCCCGGGCCTGGCGCTTCGCCTTTGCGCCGGGCGTGTGCGGCCCGCAGCCGGTGACGGGCGTGTGGCTCCCGAGCATCGACAAGGTTGGGCGCAGCTTCCCGCTGATGATCGCCGTGCAGGCGGCGGCGATGGACGATGCTTTCCTTGCGGCGGCGGAGCGCGCCGGGGCCGACGCGATACGCGGCGCGATGACGCCCGACATGCTGGCCGACAGCCTGAACCGTGCCCCGTGCCTGGCGCCGGCAGCCGCCGCCAGCGACTCGGCCGCGCGCTGGTGGCGGCGGACGGAGGGGAGCAAGGGTGCGGTGCTGCGAGGCGAAGCGCTGCCGGACGCCGACACGTTTGTCCGGATGCTGGCAGGATGAGCGCTCCGGCCGGCCACTGGGCGGCGTCGCACCAGGGCACGGTGCGTCCGAGCAACCAGGACGCCTTTCTGTGCCGCCCGGAGATCGGCCTGTTCGCGGTCGCCGACGGCGTCGGCGGGCATGCGGGCGGCGCCTTCGCCTCCGCCGAGGTGGTCCGCATGCTGGAGGCGGTCCCGCCCGGCCTGACGCCGTCCGGCCTGCTCAACGCCGTGCGCGCCCGGCTGCAGGCGGCGCATGAACGGCTGCAAACCGAGGCCATGGCGCTCGGCAGCCCGGCGGCCGCGACGACGGTCGTCGT
>JAABUQ010004550.1_pt1 | contig 23467 bp, 25 predicted proteins | sample 5560001 | NCBI WGS metagenome assembly JAABUQ01 (sample SAMN10711888, study PRJNA513371) | rock metagenome | isolation source: Antarctica rocks | place: Antarctica: Victoria Land, Finger Mt nord | collected 2015-12-18 | reverse complement strand
GACAGCGACAGCGACAGCGTCAGCGACAGTGCCAGCGACAGCGACAGCGACAGCGCCAGCGACAGCGCCAGCGACAGTGCCAGCGACAGCGACAGCGACAGCGTCAGCGACAGCGACAGCGACAGCGTCAGCGACAGCGACAGCGACAGCGCCAGCGACAGCGCCAGCGACAGCGCCAGCGTCAGCGACAGCGGCAGCGCCAGCGTCAGCGACAGCGGCAGCGCCAGGCGCCCTCTTCTTCATCTCCTCCAGGATGCGGTCCCGCAGTCGACTGCGGGCCTCAGTGCGCGCAACCCGCGCCTCGTCGCGCGCCTCGTAGATCGCTCGACGGACGCCCTCTACGGCGAGATCAGCGGGCAGCCCGCGGAGCTTTGTCGCGGCATCAGCTCGGCCCGCAGCGTCCAGCATGTCGGGTAGTGCGCGGTGGAGCAGCCACTCCGAGCACATCTGGCGGCGCTCCTCCTCGCGGCCGTCCGTAGCGGTCCCCAGGGACCGGTATGCAAACGGGCGCAGTAGCTGCCGGGGCTCGTCGTCCAGACGGTCGTTGAGAGCGATGCCCATGCGTCGCACGATCGGACTGCATGAGCGGAACCGGTCCGAGAACGGCTCGCCGGCGAGGATCGACCCTAGCTCTGACCAGCACGCCTCACCAGTAAAGGCCGAGCCATGAGAGCTCTTAGCGAGACGGAAGGGCTCGCGAGGCAGAGTGAGATTCGGGGTAGTAGTCATGCGGCCTCCAGTACGGCGTAGTGCTTGGCTAGATGTCCCGGCAGGCAACGCGCCGGCTCGGGGTCGATGAAGCGTGGCCGCCCGTCGATCGCGCGGGCAACTGATCCTGAACAGAACTGCTGGCCGCCGACGGCGAGCCCGATCTTCAGACCCGTTAGCAGCCCGAGCAGAAGCGAAGCGTCAGCCCACCACGAGTAGCGCTGCCCCAGGGTGCTGATTGCATACGCAACGGTCTGGCCGCGATCCTGCGGCGATGCGCCGGTTGAGATCACGTGAAACTCGCGCTCCAGGTATCGCTCCGTCAGGTTCGTCTGGCGGACGCCACCGGACAGCGCCTCGACCAGCGTGCCGGTCGTGCTCACGATCAAGGCCGCATGGCTCCAGTGCGCGTAGGGTCGCTCAGGGCCGCGGAATGCGAGGCGCTGAGCGAAACTGATTGCCGTCGGCATGATCTTGCGGTGACGGTGGGTGAGCACGATGTCCCCCGGGGTGGTGGCCTGGGGTGACCGGCCCGGCGGGTAGGCGGTGAGGGTGGGAGTCACGCCGAGCGCCCCGTGAGCGCGGCGAGGACCGCGGTAGCCAATGGCGGCGGGATCGCGTTGCCGACCTGGGAAAACTGCGCCGGGCGCGAGCCGCGCCACGGATAGTCCGCCGAGAAGCCCTGAAGGATCGCTGCCTCGGCAAGGCTCACTCGCACCGCGTCGCGCTGCTGAGAGCCGGACTCCTCACCGTCGTGATGGCCGGGCCGGGAGATGCGCGGGTCGCCGATGACCGTTGTCGCTGGGCGCTCATGGACCCACACGTCACGGCCTTCGCGAGCCCTTCTCGCTCCGACGGTCGGGGCAGGCTCATCCGTGGGGATAGCCCGGGCCATCGTCCGGGACTTCGTGACGGGGTCGGTGGCACCCTGGCGCCGGTCGTAGTGGGTTGGCCAAAGCCACACGCGGTCTGCGGTGCTGTGCCCAGACGCGATGGTCAGCGCAGGCTCGTCGGCGTGCCGCACGGCCGCGTTGGGCTGATTCGTCGCGCGCATGACACGTCGCCGTGCGGCCGTCCCAGCGAACACCCCCACGCCCCCTCCGCTGTCCGTACCACCGCCGCTCACGGTCGGCGAGGGGGACGGCTCCGGGCCCTCGTCCCACCCGAGAGCCCGCGCCATGCTCACCCAAGGCAGCAGCAAGCCGAACAGGCCGTCGGTGCGACGCGCGGACTCATCCGGCACGTACGTCTGGTGAGTCGGGGATGGCGGGTGCGGCGCGCGAGTGCGCGAGGCCATCAGGATCGCCCGCTTGCGTGTTTGGGGCACGCCGTAGCGCTCACTACTGAGGACACCAACCCACGGGAGGTAGCCGAGTTCGGCGAGCACGCCTGCCGTGACCGTCCATAACCCAAGGACCCCAGGCACCTGCTCAAAGGCGATCCACTCGGGGCGCAGGGCCAGCGCCCAGCGCAGCGGCTCGACGACAAGCAGCGACATCGTGGCGTCACGCAGGGCGGTGCGGGCGGCCTTCTCAAGGTCCGCCGGCCTATCGCGTAGGTGCGCACCCTCACGCTCAACGCCCAAGGCGATAGGCAGAAGGATCTCGTAGGCCTCGTCGCGGCGCTCGCGGCGCGTGTCCGCGCCGGCGGGCAGCTCGTGTAGGGCGCGCACGATCACGTCCGTGAGGAGGCGCCCGGCGCCGCGGCCGGCCGTAGAGAACGTCGGGCAGGGCGGTGACGCGATGAGCCCCATGCACGGCGCGAAGTCCGCCGGGTCCAGTGCGGCCACGTCCGCTCGCAGGGTCCGATGGCCCGCCGCCTCGCGGGTTGCGCAGGGCGCCTTGTCCCACTCGATGCCAAGCGGTCGCAGGCCAAGGGGCTTGGCGCCCTCGCACCATCCGCCGGCCCCGCTGAACAGGTCGATGACGTCGCCCTGGGTCATCGGGTGGCCAGCTCGTCGAGGATTCGCCCGCTCACGCTGCCTCCCTCCGATAGGTGCGATGCAGATAAGCCGTGGCCTGAGCGGAGTGCTCAAGCGCGAGCGCTACCGAGCACGCCGGCAAGCACTCGCGCGGCATTCGTCGGAACGCCGACGTGTGGTTGGCGTGACAGACCACGCACGCCAGGACCAGGTTGTCCGCGACCAGCGCCAGCCCGGGGAAGAGCGACTGCGGGAGGATGTGGTGGCGTTCAAGTCTCACGCCGGCACCCCAGGACCGGCCGCACACGATGCACCGGCCGCTCGAGCGCTCAGCGACCTCGAGCTGCATGGGCTTCGGGATACGGGCCTTCGCCTTCGGCTTCGACCTGCGAAACAAGGTCAGGCGCGCGAGCGGCGTCCGTCGGGCCAGTGGGGCCGAGCGGTTCACAGCTCGCCACCATCGAACACGTGGAAGACGAGCGGCCCATCGTCCTCGTCAATCGTGAACGTGTCGACGTAGTCGGCGTTGACCGCTGCCCGAGGCATCGGTTCGCCCGTGGCCTGAGCGAACACCATGCGCGGTGCGATGGGCTCGTCCGGGTCCACAAGAGCCCACAGGTAGGCCGTGTGCCCTTGCGTGCCCGCGTGCAGCGGCTCAGCGCCGCGGGGGAGGTCGAGGAGAGCCGACCCGGGGAGCAGCTCGTACTTGTAGACGACGCGGCTCACGCGCTCTCACCCTTCGCCAGCTCCGCGATCCGCTCAAGGCGACCGGCAAGCCGCCGGCACTCCAGCCGCACGACCCGTTCATCACGCTCGCGCGCCTGCTCCTCATCCCCGTGCACCGAACAGTGCATGCTCGGTCGCTTGCCGCGCGCACAGGAGCACTGGCGTACCGCTAGCTGCCCCTCAACCAGCCTGGCCTCCTCCTGGCCGCACAGGTCCATCCCGTCGGCCAGGGCACGCATCCCGGCGCTCGTGATCCTCAGCGGCGGCAGGTACTTGCCGGTAAACTGCCGGTCGGGCCATGCGGGCTCAAGCCAGCCTCGGCGAAGCAGCGGACCGTGCTCGCCCTTGCGTGCGGTGAGCAGAATCCGGTCTGGCCCGACGATCCGCAGCGCCCGGTACTGCTTCTCCGTCGGGGGCATCACACGGCCCGTCCTGCGTGCGAGTCAGACCCGAGGCTGCTTTCCCATCTGCACCCGATACGACTCGCAGCGGTGCCCTGGGCGTTCCGCCGGGTGCCGCTACGTGCCACTCCTTGCCCTGCAAAACGGCGGGTTTTGCCGCTCTTTGCCGGGTCCTGCCGCACAGGGCGAAAGGTCGGGGCGGCCGGATTCGAACCGGCGACCTCCGCGCCCCAAACGCGGCGCTCTAACCAGGCTGAGCTACGCCCCGTGGTCCTTAGCCTACGGGGACAACCTCGCGCGCGCTTCACCGCTGGACAACGGCGCTGGTAGGGTCGCCGCGCCGATGGCCCGCATCGAACCTCTGTGCGCGCTGCATTACGACCGCTCGGTGGTGGGCGACCTGGGGCTGGTCTGCGCACCTCCGTACGACGTGATCGACGACGCCCAGCGCGAGCGTCTGGTCCGGCGCTCGCCCTACAACGTGGTCGCCGTCGACCTGCCGCGTGACAGCAGCGGCGATCGCTACGCCGCGGCCGAGCAGCAGTGGGAGGCGTGGCAGCTGCAGGGCGCGGTGACCCGCGATCGCGAGGCGGCCGTGTGGGCTCAGGCGCAGGACTACACGGGTCCCGATGGGCAGCGGCGCACTCGCCGGGGAGTCTTCTGCCGCGTGCGCCTACAGGACTACGGTCCGGGCGCCATCCGCCCGCACGAGCGTACCCATCCCGGCCCCCGGGAGGACCGACTGCGGCTGATGCGCGCCACGCGCACCGACCTGTCGGCCATCTTCTCCCTCTACTCAGACCCGCACGCTGCGGCCTGGACGGCGCTGGGACCCCACTGCGAGGGGCCACCGTGGGCGGCGGTGACTGACGACCTCGGGACGCGTCACCGGCTCTGGCGCGTGGCCGACCCACAGGCCGTCACCGCGGTGCAGGCCGCCGTCGCCGACGCCGAGCTGCTCGTCGCCGACGGCCATCACCGCTATGAGACCGCGCGCGTGTACGCCGACGAGGTGGGCGGCGACGGCGCGCACCGATGGGTGTTGATGTGCCTGGTCGCCCTGGAGGATCCGGGGCTGGAGGTATTCCCCACCCACCGAATGGTCGGCGGCCTGAGCGCGGACCGATGGGCCTCCCTGGACGCCGCCCTGTCCCGCGGCTTTCACCGCCAGGCCATCTCTCGCGACGAGCTGCTGCCCCCGCCCGGCGACGGTCCCCTGTGCGTGGGCTTCCTGGACGGGCGCAGCGGCCAGGCGACCCGCCTGGAGCTGGCCGACCAGGCTACCGCTGACGCGGCCCTCACCGGCCGCTCGGCGGCCTATCGCACCCTTGACACTGGCGTGCTCGAGGCCCTCATCCTGCGCGATGCCCTCGGGCTGGATGAGCAGGACATCTCCCACCTGAACGGATTCGGGTACGCCCGCGACCCCGCGCAGGCGACGGCCCTGGTGGATGCGGGCGAGTACGACGCCGCCTTCCTCATGCGCCCCACCCCGGTGGCCCAGGTGCGGGCGATTGCCGCCGCCGGAGAGAGCATGCCGCCGAAGTCGACTTTCTTCTTCCCCAAGCTGCTGACCGGCCTGGTGTTCAACGCGCTGTGGTGAGCCGCCACCGGTCCGCCGGGCGCGGGTAGCATGAACGCTGACGGATCGGTGTTCTCTGAGAAAGGCGTGGGCATGAAGGCGACGGCACGACGCAGCGACGGTACGTTCAGGCATAGCGTGCAGGTGCGCGAGCATCAGGTCCTCGTCGACGAGCCGCCGGGCTCAGGCGGTGATGACACGGGGCCCGACCCCCAGGAGATGCTCGCGGTCAGCCTCGCCTCGTGTACTGCGATCACCATGGAGATGTACGCCGGTCGCAAGGGCTGGGACATCGGTCGCGTCGAGGTGGACGTCGAGTACACGCCGGCCGAGCGAGGCTTCCCCACGCGCTTTGACCTCGTGCTGCGGTTGCCCTCAGACCTCCCCGACGAGCAGGTCGAGCGCCTGCGCGTGATCGCCGCGAAATGCCCGGTGCACCGGGCCCTGGACGGCGAGGTCATGTTCCGCGAGCGCATCGAGCGCGCGCAGCTCACGGCTTGAGCGCCCCGCCGCTCCCCTGACTCGTGGCCGATCGGGGGGCCGAGCCGCAGGACCTGTCCGCCGTGCTGCTCGACGCGCGGGAGGCGATCCACCTCAGGCTGCCCGGCCAGGTGCCGTCCGCAGTGCTGGTGGGCATGTTCTCACCCGCCAACTCGAGCGCCCGATCGGTGGACGACCTGCGTGTCGTCCTCACGCGTCGTCACGACGACCTGCGCCGTCATGCCGGTGAGATCTCCTTCCCCGGGGGCCGCCGCGAGGATCGCGACGCCGATCTGCTCGCCACCGCACTGCGCGAGGCCGAGGAGGAGGTTGGCGTCCGTGCCTGCGAGGTCAGCGTGATCGGAGCCCTGCAGCCGACGTCCACCTTCGCCACCAACTATGCGATCCACCCCTTCGTCGGCGTGCTGGCCGCCGGAATCGGGTGGCGACTCTCGCCGCGGGAGGTGGACGCCGTGCTGGAGGTGTCGCTGGACGACCTACGGGCGGGGTATCGGCGCACCGACATCACACGCCGCGGGATGCGCCTGCGCACCGACGCCTACGTCGTGGGGGAGAACTTCATCTGGGGTGCCACCGCGCGATCCTCGGCGACCTGCTCGAGCGTGTGGCGCCCCTGATGAGGTCCGGCTAGCCCTTCTCCACGGGCACGTCGACGAGATTGCCCCACTCCGTCCACGAGCCATCGTAGTTCTTCACCCGCTCCTCGCCGAGCAACTCGTGGAGCACGAACCACGTGTGCGCCGAGCGCTCGCCGATGCGGCAGTAGGCGATGATGTCTGCGCCGGTCACGCCCTTGGCCCCGTAGAGCTCGCGCAGGTCCTGCGCCGACTTGAAGGTGCCATCCTCCTGAACCGCCTGAGCCCAGGGAATCGACGCTGCTCCGGGAATGTGACCGCCGCGCTGGGCGCCCTCCTGCTCGTAGCCGGCCGGAGAGATGAGCTCGCCAGAGAACTCCGCCGGCGAGCGGACATCGACCAGGCGCGTGTTGAGATCCAGCGCCGCCAGGACCTCCTCGCGACGCGCGCGGATCGAGTCGTCACCGGGGTCGGCCCGGAACGAAGCCGATGGGTGGCTGGGCGCCTCGGTGCTCGTGGGGCGCTGCTCTGAGATCCACTTCTCGCGCGGACCGTTCATGAGCAGCACCTTGTCGTGCCCGTAGTACTTCAGATACCAGTAGGTGTAGGCCGCGAACCAGTTGTTTCGGTCTCCGTAGAGCACCACGGTGTGCTCGTCGGAGATCCCGCGGCTGGAGAACAGCTGCGAGAAGGCCTCGGGACCGAGAAAGTCGCGCTTGACCTGATCCTGAAGGTCGTGCTTCCAGTCAAACCCGATGGCCCCCGGGATGTGAGCCTCGGCGTAGAGGTGAGGGTTCTCGTCCACCTCGACGATGCGGATCGAGTCGTCGTTGAGGTGTTCCTCCACCCAACCGGTCTCCACCAGCACCTGCTTGGCGTATTCGGACACTCGATCCCCTACCTTTCTGCAAAAGCTGATCGGCTTTCTGGTATTTGGGACTATAGCGAGCGGCCTCTTGCCGGGTCCGAGCACGGCGCGCCGGCGGCCACTAAGGCCGGGCGGGTGAGCGCTCAGAGGTCGGCGCCGTGGCCTGCGGACTCGAGCAGTACGGCCGCGCTGGGCTCCAGCAGATCGTCCACGCCCGCACGAGCCGCCGTGAGCCACTGCGCGCGACGGCTCGGATCGACGTGCAGCACGTGGTACGGGACGGCGTTGCGTGCTGCGATGGTGGCCACCGTCGCAGCACCCTCTTCCAGCAGCGCGGACGCCACCGATCCGGCGGCCTCGTAGAGAAATCCCCGAACGGTGGTGTCGATGACCTGCCCCAGCATGAACCGCAGACGGGAGCCGTGCAAGGCCGCCACCGCCGCCGGCGCCCCGCTCGCGGTCCCGAGCATCCAGCACACGATGGTCACGCTCTCCAGGGCGTAGCGCAGGGTGGCGATGCGGTCGGGGTCGCCGACCCAGCACTGGGCCCCGGCCCGTTCGATCGCCGCGCGCCGATCAGCCACCCGCGTGGTGACGCGCACCGCGTGGCCGCCCTCGCTTAGGATGCGCGCGAGGTCGAGCCCGCGACAGCCGCCGCCCACGATCAGTACGCGGGCCACCTAGGCGCCGTCCCCCAACTCGGCGCGCAGCTGCTCGAGGGTCAGGGGCGGCTCACCACGACGGCGTCGGCGCTCATTGGCCGCCGTGAGGAGTCCCTGGAGGTCGCGCTCGGCCTCCTCACCGCCATCCTGGCTGGTCAGGTAGGCGCGACGGCGCTCGTGTTGATCGCGCAGACCGGCCGCGATCTCGAGCTCGATCTCCTCCAGGGAGCGCTCCCGTGCTCCGCGGCGGCGGCGGCGCTCGTTCTGAGCGGCGAGCATCTGATCGATGTCGTCCACCTCCAACTCCACTTCGGTCTCCAGGGAGCGCGTGGGCTTCCAGTCCAGCTGCTGGGCTCCGCTCCCCGGATAGAACCGCCCGAGGAGCAGCAGCGCGACGACGATCACCGCAATGCTGCCGAACACCAGATAGCCGAAGTCGTTCTCCATGAGACGCCGGTCCAGGGCGGACCATACACGCGGCCGGAAGGCCCTGGGACCTCAGGCCGCCAGCTTGGGCGTGCGCCAAGAGGCGCCCAGACGCCGCTGGAGCTCTGAACCGAGGTCGTGCACGGACAGACGCTCCTGACTCAGCGTGTCGCGCTCACGCACGGTGACCGTGCCGTCCTCGATGCTCTGGTGGTCGATGGTCACGCAGTAGGGGGTACCGATCTCGTCCTGGCGCCGGTAGCGGCGCCCGATCGAGCCGCCCTCGTCGTAGTCGGACTGCATGATGCTGCGCAGGCTGCGATGCACGTCGCGAGCGAGCTCGGGCTGGCCGTCCTTGCGCACGAGCGGGAGAACCGCGACCTTGATGGGAGCCAGACGAGGGTGCAGGCGAAGCACTGTCCGCGTGTCGCCCTCGATCAGCTCCTCGTCGTAGGCGTCGACCAAGAAGGCCAGCGTGGCACGATCGGCGCCCGCCGCCGGCTCTATGACGTGAGGAACGTAGCGCTCGCCGCTGGCCTGGTCGAAGTACTCGAGCTTCTCACCGGAGAACTCGGCGTGCTGACGCAGGTCGTAGTCCCCCCGGTTGGCAATGCCCTCGAGCTCGGACCAGCCGATGGGAAACAGGTACTCGACATCGCTGGTCTGGGAGGAGTAGTGGGACAACTCGTCCTCGTCGTGCGCGCGCAGGCGTAGATGGTCGGGGCGAATTCCCAGGTTCAGGTACCAGCGGTGGCGCTCGTTGCGCCAGTAGGCAAACCACCGCGCCGCCTCACCGGGGGGCGTGAAGAACTCCATCTCCATCTGCTCGAACTCGCGCGTGCGAAAGATGAAGTTCCCCGGGGTGATCTCGTTGCGAAAGGACTTGCCCACCTGGGCGATCCCGAAGGGCGGCTTCTTACGGGCGAACTGCAGGACGTTCTTGAAGTTGACGAAGATGCCCTGCGCGGTTTCGGGGCGCAGGTAGACCGTCGAGCCCGTTTCCTCTACGGGACCCACGGTGGTGCGGAACATGAGGTTGAACTCGCGCGCCTCGGTGAGCGAACACTCGGCGAACTCGCCCGGATGCATCGAGGGCTTGCGCGGGCAGACCAGTTGGCCGAGATGGTCGGCGCGGAAGCGCTGGCGGCACGTGCGGCAGTCGACCAGCGGGTCGGTGAAGTTGGACAGGTGACCTGAGGCTTCCCAGGTACGGGGGTGCTGCAGTATGGCCGAGTCCAGGGCCACGACATCGTCGCGCTCGGAGAGCATCGAGCGCCACCACTCCGACTTGACGTTGCCTTTGAGCAGTACGCCGTAGTGGCCGAAGTCATAGGTCGAGCCCAGGCCCCCGTAGATTTCCGAGCTGGGAAAGACGAAGCCTCGACGCTTGCACAGCGCGACGATCTTGTCCATGGTGACGGAGTCGTCGGGCACGCGCCCGCGGATGGTAGTGGTTGTCACGGGCGTGGCTGCTCGGAGTTTGAGAGCCCTTCAGAGAGCAGCGCACCTGACGCGGTGGCCCCGCGCTAGCGTTCGCTCGCCGAGCGCCGCGTAGCCGCGGGGCACCGAGCACCGGCGCGCGCCATCTGAAAATCCGGGAGGACAATGGACTTCGACCTGACCGACGAGCAACAGCTCATACGCCGTACCGCCCGGGAGTTCACCGATCGCGAGATCGTGGACCGCTCGCGCGAGAACGCGCGTAATCACCACTTCGACCTCGAGCTCGTGCGCAAGATCGCCGAGCAGGGCTACCTGGGCGCGATCGTCCCCCGCGAGTACGGAGGCGCCGGCCTCGATTACGTCAGCTACGGCCTGCTGGTGGAGGAAATCGGCCGCGGCGATTCGGCCATGCGCACCGTCATCTCCGTGCAGACCTCCCTGGTGTGCTCGGCGCTCCTGCGCTGGGGCACCGAAGAGCAGAAGCAGCGCTTCCTGCCTCGCCTGTGTTCGGGCGAGTGGCTCGGCTGCTTCGGTCTGACCGAACCCGACACGGGATCTGACGCGGCCAACCAGCGCACGCGCGCTCGACGCTCCGACTCCGGTTGGGCCATCAACGGCGCAAAGATGTGGATCTCCATGGGCAACTTCGCGAAGGTGGCCATGATCTTCGCCCAGACCGACCCGCAGCTGGGCCACCGGGGCCTGGCGTGCTTTCTCGTGGACACCGAACAGACGGGCTACAGCTCCCAGGCGATCAAGCACAAGATGGGACTACACGCCTCGGACACCGCCTCGATCTCGCTCGATGACGTGCAGGTGGGCGAGCAGGACATGCTTGGGCGCGTGGGCGACGGCTTCAAGGTGGCCATGTCCGCGCTGGACTCGGGTCGCTACAGCGTCGCGGCCGGCTGCGTGGGCATCTGCCAGGGCTGCGTGGAGGAGTCGGTGCGCTACAGCCAAGAGCGCGAGCAGTTCGGACGCCCGATCGCTGCCTTTCAGCTGGTGCAGGCGATGATCGCCGACATGGTCGTCAAGACCGACGCCGCCCGGCTGCTCACCTGGCGCGCGGGCTACCTCAAGGATCGGGGGCGCCCCAACACCCTCCAGACCTCGATCGCCAAGCTGTACGCCACCGAGTCGGCAGTCGAGTGCGCCAACACCGCGATCCAGGTTCACGGCGGGGCGGGCTACGTCGATGACCATCCGGTGGAGCGATACCTGCGCGACGTGCGGGTCACAACCCTGTACGAGGGCACGTCCCAGATCCAGAAACTGATCATCGGGCGCGGCGTGACCGGGGTCAACGCGCTCGTGCCCGACTGAAGGGCCCAGGGAGCCGTCATGCCCGCTGCGCCCCCCCAGGAGCCATCCATCCCGACCGCGGTCGGTGCCGCTCGGGTGATCGGGATCGTCGGCGCCGGGACAATGGGCAGCGCCATCGCGGCGCTGGCCTGCCGATCAGGGGCGCGCACCATGATTCACGACCCGGCGGGGAAGGCGCTTGCGGACGGGGTGCGGAGCGCCCATGAGCACCTGAAGCGCATCTGCGCACGTGAGGGTCTCAGCGCCGAGCAGAGCGGCGCGGCGAACGCCCTGCTCGAGCCGGCAGGTCAGCTGTCGGACCTGAGCGACTGCGAGCTGATCATCGAGGCCGCACCGGAACGCCTCGAGCTCAAGCACGAGCTCTACGCGCAGCTGTCCGAGGTGGTCGGCCCTGAGTGTGTGCTGGCCACGAACACCTCGTCGCTGCCCGTCACGGCCATCGCCGCCGGCGCACGCCACCCGGGACGTGTGGTGGGCATGCACTTCTTCAATCCCGCTTCGGTGATGCGTCTCCTTGAGGTGGTGGCCGGAGTGCAGTCCTGCGGCCGCGCCGTGGACGTGGCCCGGGCCACCGGCGAGGCAATGGGCAAAACCGTCATCAACGCCGCTGATGGCCCTGGGTTCCTGGTCAACCGCTGCAACCGCCCGTTCGGGCTGGAGGCTCTGCGCCTGCTGGCCGAGCGCGTCGCGCGGATTGAGGACATCGATCGTATCTGCCGCCTGGGTGGCGGCTTTCGCATGGGACCGTTTGAGCTGATGGATCTCGTGGGCGTCGACGTCGGGCTCGAGGTCGCGCGCAGCTTCTACGACCAGAGCTTCGGCGAGCCGCGCTGGCGGCCCTCACCCATCAGCTCGCGCTACGTGGCCGCCGGACGCTTGGGACGCAAGGTCGGACGCGGATACTACGAATACGGCGCGGGCGAGCACCGTCCGGCGGACCCGCCTCCCCCGCCGGTGGGCGGGGGCGAGGGAGTGATCGCCGTTCGTGGGGACGGAAACTTGGCCGCCGAGCTGCGCGACCTGGCCGTCGTCGCCGGCTGGGAGGTGGCGTCGGCCGATGCCGACCTCGACCAGCCTGCCGAGCTGTTCATCGACTGTGACGCCCAGTTGGCTGGCGAACCCTGCCAGCGCGAGCCGCGGGTGATCCTGTGCGACGGGGGGTCGCTTGGCAATCTCGACATCTACGGTGGGGCAGCGGGCTTCATGGCACTGGCGCCTTTGGGGCAGTCGCAGCTGGTCGAGCTGACACGGACCGCGGGCACAGGCGCGGGCTCGGGCGAGAGGGCCGAGCGCTTCTTCAGCACGCTGGGTAAGCACGTGCAGTGGGTGCGCGACGCTCCCGGGCTGGTGCTCGGCCGCCTCGTTGCCCAGGTGGTCAACGAGTGCGCCTTTGCCCTCGGCGAGGGGGTGGGCAGCGCCCAGGACATCGACACGGGAATGAAGCTGGGGCTGAACTACCCCCGGGGCCCCCTGGCCTGGGCCGACGCCATCGGCGTCGGCCAGATCAACGCCATACTGCGCGGGCTGATCGTAGAGCTGGAGGCCGATCGCTATCGCGTGGCGCCCGCGCTGCAAGCCCTCGAGAACCTCGGTCGCCTGGGGTCCAAGCCTCGGGGTGGCTTCTTCGCGCAGCCAGGGTGAGCCGCAGTCGCGGCTACTCGCCCTGCGGCGGCACGGTTTCCCTGCGCACCGACCCCGTCTGGTCGGGGCCCCACTGGGCCTCGGCCAAGTCGCCTTCGGGCATCCCGGCGGGCGTGGGCACCTCGGGTGTGTCGCGCAGGTACCACTCGGCGTCCAGCGCCGCCTGGCAACCGGAGCCCGCCGCCGTGATGGCCTGGCGGTAGGTGTGGTCGACGAGGTCGCCGGCGGCGAACACGCCCGGGCGGTTGGTCCGGGTCGAGCGACCGTCGACGCGCACGTAGCCACTGTCATCGACGTCGATCTGGCCGGCCACGACGCCCGACTGAGGCTCGTGTCCGACGGCGATGAAGGCGCCGGATACCTCGAGCGAGCGCTCCTCCCCCGTTTGCGTGTTGACCAGCGCAGCACGGCCGAGCGCGCCGTTCTCCCCCGGCACGAACTCGCGCACGGTGTAGGGCACCAGGAAGTCGATGTTCTCCTGCTGCTGAGCGCGCGCGAGCATGATCTTCGACGCGCGAAAGTCGCTGCGGCGGTGCACGATCGTCACCCGCCCGGCAAACTTGGACAGGAAGATGGCCTCCTCCATGGCCGAGTCTCCGCCACCCACGATGACCGTCTCGGCGCCTCGGAAGAACGCGGCGTCACACGTCGCGCAGTAGCTGACGCCTCGTCCGCTCAGTTCCGTCTCGCCCGCCACCGAGAGCTTCTTGTGCTCGGCGCCCATGGCCAAGATCACGGTGCGCGCCAGATGCTCCCTATCCCCCACCCACACGCGGTGCACGCCGCCGGGCTCACGCGCGAGCTCCACGCGGTCGGCCTCCTCGGTCATCAGGCGTGCCCCGAAGCGTTCGGCCTGATCGCGCAGCTTCTGCATCATCTCCGGTCCCATGATTCCCTCGGGGAACCCGGGGTAGTTCTCCACGTCGGTGGTCTGCTGAAGCAGTCCTCCCCACTGGAATCCCTCGACGACCAGCGGGTCGAGATTGGCCCGGGAGGCATACAGAGCGGCGGTGTACCCCGCCGGTCCGCTGCCGATGATGATCACGTTCTCGACTTCGGCCATCTCCACTCCCGTTCGTCGCTTCGCCGTTGACGCGGCCGCTCAGACCGATACTTTACTTTATGAAGTATAGCTCCCACGCTTGTGTAGCCCCGGCCCGGCTCAGGATGTCCCTCGGGCGGCGGCCGCCTCGCGCGCAGGCTCGCTGCGGCGCTCGTCCGCCCAGCGGGTGACCGTGCGGCGCAGCTGCAGGTAGGCCACCGCGCCCGGAAGCGTGGGCAGCCAGAACGCTATGCCGCGGTAGACCAGCACCGAGACGACGGCCAGGTTCAGGTCCACACCGAACGCGGCCAGGGCGCCGATCATGCCACCGTCCACCCCGCCCACACCACCGGGGAGCGGCAGCAGGTTGCCCAGCATGCCCACGAAGTAGGCCATCCAGATCACCGTGAACGGCGGCGGATTCCCGAAGGCATGAAATGACGCCCACAGGACACAGATGTCAAAGCCCCACCAGGCCGGAGCGCCTAGCAGCAACGGGTCGCGCGTGCGGACCAGCGCGATGGCGGTGCGCACGCCACTGGCCGCCAGCGCCGGTCCGGTGAGGGCCCGTGCCACCCAGCCGGCCACGCGGCCGGAGCCGCTCGCCCAGCGCTCCAGCCGGCGCTCGACATCGCGTGGCAGGAGGGCCACGGCGCCGGCGCCGCCCAGCAACAGGGCCGCCACGACGGCCGGGATGATCGTGATGGCAAACGATCCCCCGCCGGGGAACAGTCCCGTGCGCAACCCGACTCCGTCGAGCAGCATCGAGCCGGCGTAGATGACGTAGAGCAGGACAGTGAACGCCACCATGCGACAGGCCACCACACGGGCCTCCATGCCCGAGCGGCGCAGCGCCCAGGCGGTCAGCGCCAGCCCACCCGCGCCGGCAGCTGCGAACAGGCGGGAGGCGGCCAAACCCGACATGGTGATCTCATAGCTCTCGCGCCAGCCCACACGGCCGTAACCGCGGATGAACACGGCCCGAAACAGCGCCACGTAGCCGGCGAAGGACAGAACCTCCAGCGCCACCGCGGCGAGCACCCACCAGCCGTTTCCGCTCTCGACGCGCCGCCAGGTGCTGCCCAGGCCGTTGGGGCCCGAGAGCTTGGGCAGCACGAAGTACAAAAAGGCGACCGCCGACAGCACGAACAGGCCGGCGGCCACCGCCTGGCGGCGCGTGACGTGGGCGCGCGGCATCTCCTCATCGGACGGCGCGCCCCGCTGTAGGCGATGCAGACTCCCGACGCTCAGGCGCGGCGGATCGCCCCGGTCCGGGCGCGAGGCCGTCGGTGCACCCTGCGCACCGGCAGGCGGATCGAGCGCGGAGCGCCCTGGCTCGCCGCTGCCGGCGCCATCGAGGGCCGTCACCACCGGATCCGGGGCACCGCGGGACACGGCGGAGCCGGTGGTGGACGGCCCCGCAGCCCTGTCCTTTTGCCCCGACGCGCCTTCTGCGGCCATCAGCGGCCCTCGTGGGCTCTGGCCTCCAGGCGCGCCACCCCGACGGCCACGCTTCTCAGCAGGGGCTCGGCGCTGGGCCCCAGCCGGCGTACGGCGGCGGTCAGAGCGGCACCGGCCAGCAGGTCAACGACGTAATGCTCGCCGAGGTAGACGAGCGCGAAGCCCAGCGTGAGGGCATAGGACCAGCCGACCGCCCCGGCCACCGGGCCGGCGTCGGTCAGCAGAGTCGCAGCCATCAGCGACGTGGCGAAGTGAAGCGACGGCATCGCAGCCAGGGGGTTGCCTCCAAAGACACTGTAGAGCGGACCCCAGCCGTCACGCCAGAAGTACTCCCCGTACTCCACCATCATCCGGCGTACGTGGGGCGGTTGCGCGGAACGGTCGTGCGCGTCCGTCGCCCACCAGGGTGGCGCCGTGGGCGCCACCCAGTAGACGGCGGCACCGAGGTCGAAAACCGCATAGGTCATGAGCGCGCCGCGGGTAACACGCTCGGGTCGGCGCACGAGCAGATAGACGAGCGTCGAGTGGGGAACGGCGAACCACACCCAGTGGGTCCAGACCAGCACGCGGTCCAGCGTCGTCCACGTGTCCGGCCGCGCCAGCGCGCGCTGCAGGCGCTCGGTGGGCAGCGCACCCAGGCCCAACGCTCGGTCTATGACGATGGGATAGTCGACATGGGTCCGGGCGACCTGCCCCCCGGGATCGTCATGGGGCTGCTTGTAGGCGTAGAGGTAGGCCCACATCTGCAACACGCAGGCACCGACGTCCCGGGCGCGCGAACGGCGAACGGCCACGCAGAGGGCGACCGGTGAAGCGAACGCCACCGCCTGCAGAGCGAGCGCGGGAGCACGAACGCGCCGACGGACCGCCGGAGCGAGCATGCCGGCGGTCACCACCGTCCAGGCCGCTGCTCGAATGGCGCTGGAGGCCCGCACGCAGGCGGGCAGTATGCCAGCGTAGGTCGGCGACCCGCGCCTGGAGGGCTCTTGCCTCGCGCACATACCATGGGTCCATGACGCTCGACGGAGCGCAGGAGCTCGCGCGGTACAGAATCGGCGTCACCGGAGCCGGAGGCTTCGTCGGCCTTGCCCTGTGCTCGCGCCTGGCCAGCCTGGGCGTCGCGGTGGTCGGCCTCGAAGCGGATCCGCGACGGGCCGCGGCCGTACGCGGTGCGGGCGCCGAGCCGCGCGTCCTGGACATCACCGACGCCGACGCCACGACCCGGGGACTGAGCGACTGTGATCTTGTCGTCCACACGGCCGCGCTGGTCTCCGACACCGGCCCGATGCGCGACTTCATCTCAGTCAACGTGAGGGGGACGCGCAACGTCCTGGACGCCGCCGCCCGAGCCAACGCCCGACGAGTCGTGCACGTCTCCTCGGTTGCCGTGTGGGGTTATGAGTTTCGTGGCGAGCTCGACGACGCCGCCTCCCCGCGCGCCTGCGGCGCGCCCTACATCGATACCAAGGGGGCCTCCGATGAGATGGCGCTGCGGGCGGGGGCGGTGGTCGTGCGGCCCGGTGATGTATACGGTCCCGGGTCGGTGCCGTGGGCGCTGCGCCCGTTGGGAGCGCTGCGCCGGCGCCTTCTGTTCGTGCCCCGCGACGGCGGAGGATGGATCACTCCGGTGTACGTCGAGGACCTGATCGACTGCCTGGTGCTGACCCTGAGCCACCCGGACGCTGACGGCGCATTTACCGCCTGGGACGGCCACGCCGTGCGGGCGAGCGAGTTCTTCGGCTTCTATGCGCGCATGCTGGGACGAGCCGGCGTTCCCTCGCTGCCCCTTCCACTCCTGCGTGTCGGGGCGGCGGCCCATGAGCTCGCCGCGCAGATGCGCGGGACCGCCCCGGCCGTGACGCGCCAGGCCCTCACCTACGTCTCACGCCGTGCGCTCTTTCCCAACGAGCGGGCGCGCCAGGTGCTGGGCTGGCGGCCGCACACGAGCCTGGCACAGGGCATGGCCGACACTGAGCAGTGGTTTCGCGCGCAGAAGCTGTTGTGAGCGCGGCCGCTCTGAAGCCACGCCCTCACACTCGCACGCCGACCAGGCTCGAGCAGCTTCGTTTCAGCGCGCCGCGCCGACCTGGACCCGGCGCCGCGCGGCGGCCTGGTCCACGAGCGCCGCGATCAGCGGTGAGCTCTCGTCCGCCTCGGGATGCCACTGGACCCCAAGCGCGAAGCCGTTGCCCGGGAGCTCGATGGCCTCGGGCAGCCGGTCCTGGACGGACCACCCGGTCACGCGCAGGCCATCTCCGGCCCGGTCGACGCCCTGATGGTGGTGGGATTTGGTCGGGTGGGTGGTCTGACCGGTGATGCGCGCGACCAGAGAGCCCTCGTCGAGCAGCACGTCATGGTCGGCGCCCTCAAAGCTGCCCGTGACCTTGCGATGGTCGTGGTGACCGAACAGCTCGGGTAGGTGCTGAAGCAGCGTGCCCCCCCGGGCCACGTTCATGAGCTGCATGCCGCGGCAGATCCCCAGCACCGGCAGGTCACGCTCCAACGCCCGGCGCACCACGGCGATCTCAAAGACGTCGCGCTCAGGCACCGTGTCGGTGGTCTGGTCGTGGCGCGACGCTCCGTAGGCCCCCGGATCGATGTCTGCGCCCCCGGCCAGGAGCAGGCCGTCCACGCGGTCGAGGATCTCGTCGGGATCGGCCACCAGCGCGGGGTCGGGGGCCACGAGCAGGGCCATCGCGCCGGCGCGCTGCACGGCTTGCAGGTAGTTGCGCGGCAGGAGCACGGCCTGCTGATCCCACACGCTCCAGCGCGCCCTCTCCAGGGCGGCAAGCAGGCCGATTACCGGACGGGGCATATCGGGACGGTAGCGACGCGACGCGCGAGCGCGGACCCCTCGCGCACCGGGACCGGTCCGACCACCATAGGATCCGGCGCCCGACCGAGGAGTCCCATGAGCGCCACCGCCCCACCGCAGCTCGAGAACGTCATCCTGACCGTCTCTGAAGGCGTGGGGGTGGTCGAGCTGAACCGACCCCAGGCGCTGAACGCCTGGAACCGCCAGCTCGGCGCAGACCTGCTCGACGCCGTGCGCTTCGTCGCCGAGGCGGGAACGGTGCGCGCGGTACTGCTGCGCGGTGGCGGACGGGCCTTCTCCTCCGGCGCCGATCTGCGGGACCTCACCGGCCGCGAGGAGGACCTGACGCCGGACGGGCGCCCCGACGTGCAGCGGGTGCTCACCGAGCGCTACCACCCGATCATCACCGGCATCCGCCAGATGGAGAAGCCTGTCGTCGCTGCCGTGAACGGGCCCGCCGTCGGTATCGGCCTCTCACTGGCCCTGAGCTGCGACCTGGTGATCGCGGCGCGAAGCGCCTACTTCCTGCAGGCCTTCGTGAACATAGGCCTCGTGCCTGACGGCGGGGCGTCCCTGTTCGTACCCGCTCGCGTGGGCATGGCCAGGGCGGCCGAGATGGCCATGCTGGGGGAGCGGATCGACGCCGCCCAGGCCCTGGCGTGGGGCCTGGTCAACCGTGTCGTCGACGATGAGAACCTCCAGCAGGAGGCGGGCGCCCTGACCGCCAGGCTGGCTGCCGGGCCCACCCGTGCCTACGCCGGCATCAAACGCCAGCTCAACCGCTGCCAGTACTCGCACATGGCCGAGCAGCTCGAGCTGGAGGCGAGCATCCAGCTCCAGATGGCGGGCACGCACGACTTCTCCGAGGGCGTGGGTGCATTCGTGGAGAAGCGCGCCGCCACCTTCCGCGGCGCATGAACGCGCCGCGAGACAGTGCGCCAGGCCCGGCACCCTCGCGTGAATAGAATTCGCCGCCTCGTGGCCCCGTCGACATCCTCATCGACCTCGAGCCTCCCAACGGTCAGGCCGATTTCCGGCCGTGGGCTGGTGGGCGCGGCGTTGCTGGGCACGCTGGGCCTGCTCGTGGTCACCCCAGGCGCGCTGGCCTTCTTCACGCCGGAGTCCGGCGGATCTCCCAACGCAAACTCGATCGATCAGCTCTACAAGATCACCCTGGTCATCGCCCTGATCATCTTTCTCGCGGTGGAGGCGGCGCTCATCTACGCGCTGTTGCGCTTCCGAGCCCGCAGGGGGGCGGTACCGGCGCAGATTCGCGGCAATACGCGCCTGGAGGTGGGATGGACGGGCGGAGCCGCGGTGGTCCTGGTGATCCTGGCCGTAGTCACCTTCGCCAAGCTCTCCTCGATCCAGGACCCGGCCAACTCCACGGCCGGCGGCGACCGTCTGGTCGCCCAGGGGAGCGTCCTCTACGCCTCGGCCGACCGCAGGCTCCCGCCGAGTGGCAAGTCGCTGGACATCAAGGTCAACGGCCAGCAGTTCATCTGGCGCTACACCTACCCGGGCGGCAGCAACCCCGACGGTCTTGACAATCCATACTCCTACGAGGAGATGGTGGTGCCCACTCACACCACGGTGACGCTCGACATCCAGTCCCAGGACGTCGTGCACTCCTGGTGGATACCGGAGCTCGGCGGCAAGCAGCAGGCCGTCCCCGGTTACCACAGCTACACCTGGTTTCGGATCGACAAGGCAGGGACCTATCGCGGTCAGTGCGCCGAGATATGCGGCCGCCTGCACGCCCGCATGATCGCTCAGGTTCGTGCCGTGCCCCCCGCCCAGTTCGACGCGTGGCTCGCACGCCAGAAGCAGCTCATCGCCCAGGCCAACACGGCCGCGCAGGCCTCCCGCGGGCGGCTCAGCGCCCAGCCCGGCGCCGGACAGGTCCAGAACCCCTAACCGTCCCACAGGAGACCCGCCAACGTCATGGCCACCTACGCCGCCCCCCTTCCCCAGGTAATCGCCCACCGCGTCGAGCGGGAGCCGACCGGTTGGACGAGCTGGCTGACCACCACCGATCACAAGCGGATCGGGATCCTGTACATGGTCACCACCTTCCTGTTCTTCCTGCTGGGAGGCACGGAGGCACTGCTCATCCGCCTGCAGCTGGGGGTGCCCAACAACACGCTGGTGACGCCCACGGTCTACAACCAGCTGTTCACCATGCACGGGACGACGATGATCTTCCTGTTCGTCGTGCCCATGTTCGCAGGGCTGGCCAACTACTTCGTACCTCTAATGGTCGGCGCCCGCGACATGGCCTTCCCGCGCCTGAACGCCCTGTCCTTCTGGCTGCTGCTGACCGGCGGCATCGTCTTCTACGCGTCGATCTTCTTCACTCCCCCGGAGGCAGGCTGGAGCAGCTACGCGCCGCTGTCGGGCATCGACTTCTCACCCAGCGGCGGGCAGGACGCCTGGATCTACCTGATCCACCTCACGGGCATCTCCTCGATCCTGGGCGCGATCAACTTCTACGCGACGATCGCCAACATGCGCGCGCCGGGCATGAGCTGGGGCCGTCTGCCCCTGTTCATCTGGGGCATCCTCGTCTACGCCGTGCTGATCATCGTGGCCATGCCGGTGATCGCCGCCGCGGTGACCCTGCTGCTCACCGACCGCCACTTCGGAACCCACTTCTACGACGCCTCCAACGGCGGCTCGCCGCTGTTGTGGCAGCACCTGTTCTGGTTCTTCGGGCACCCCGAGGTCTACATCATGATCATGCCCGGATTCGGGATCATCTCGGAGGTCATCCCCGTCTTCGCGCGCAAGCCGATCTTCGGCTACAAGGCGATCGCCGCGTCCACCGTGGCCATCGCCTTCCTCGGCTTCCTCACCTGGGCCCACCACATGTTCGCCACCCCCACCCCGCTGGTGGTACTGGTCTTCGTGATGCTCAGCTCGTTTCTCATCGCCGTCCCGACCGGGGTGAAGATCATCAACTGGATCGCCACGCTGTGGCGGGGGACCGTGGAGTTCAAGACACCCCTGCTCTTTGCCGCCGGGTTCATCGGCACCTTTTTGATCGGCGGCATCTCGGGGGTGTTCCTGGCCGTATTTCCCGTGGACTGGCAGCTCAATGACACCTACTTCGTCGTCGCCCACATTCACTACGTGCTCATGGGCGGCTCGGTGTTCACCATCTTTGCCGGGATCTACTACTGGTTTCCCAAGATCACGGGACGGATGCTCAGCGAGGGACTGGGACGCATCTCCTTCTGGTTGATGCTGATCGGCTTTCACATGACCTTTCTGATCCAGCACGTCATGGGCCTGGACGGCATGCCCCGTCGCGTGTACGAGTACAGCAACGTGGGGCACCTGTTCGTCTACAACATGATCTCCACGGTGGGCTCGTTCGTCCTGGCCGCAGGCGTGTTGGTCACCGTGGCCAACGTGGTGCGCAGCCTCAAGGCGGGCGTACTGGCCGGCCCGGACCCCTGGAAGGGCAATACGCTGGAATGGTTCACGGCCTCCCCGCCCCCGGTGAACAACTTCGACACGATCCCGCGGGTGCGCTCGGTCGAGCCGATGAAGGACATCCGGCGCGAAGTCGAGCGCCGCACCAGCGGGACGCCGGAGCCGGGACGAGTGAGCGTGCCCGCCGGCGCCCGCCGGGTCGGCGTCTGAGCGGCGCCGTCCGCGTGGACGCTCAGCCGACAGTCGCGGCGGCGCCGCTGCCCTCCCGCGCCGGCGCCATGCCACGGGCGTGGCGGGTGGTGCGCGACTACGCGACGCTCACCAAGCCGAAGGTACAGTCGCTGCTGCTGCTGACCACGATCACGACCATGTACGTGGCCGGCGATCCCTCCGTGGGCCTGGTCGCGCTCACGTGCCTCGGTGGCTACCTGTCGGCCGGCGGCGCGGGCGCGGTGAACCACTACTGGGACCGGGACCTGGACGCCCGCATGGCCCGCACCGCCGACCGTCCGGTGCCCTCGGGGCGCGTGAGCGCCCGGGCGGCGCTGCTGTTCGGCTGCGCTCTGGCGGCCCTGTCCTTCGCCGAGCTGTCGCTCACGGTCAACGTGCTCGCCGCCTCCCTGGCGCTGTGTGGCTTCGCCGGCTACGTCGGGGTCTACACCATGTGGCTCAAGCGGCGAACGGCACAGAACATCGTCATCGGCGGGGCCGCCGGGGCCGTACCTCCGCTGGTGGGCTGGGCGGCCGCCACCGGCCACCTGGCGCCCACCGCCTTCTATCTGTTCGCCATCGTCTTCTACTGGACGCCACCGCACTTCTGGGCGCTGAGCCTGCTCATGAAGGAGGAGTACGCGAAGGTCGGCGTGCCGATGATGCCTGTCGTCCGCGGGGAGCGCGAGACGCGCAAGCAGATCCTGCTCTACAGCCTGCTCCTCTACGCCGTGACCCAACTGCCCTTCTGCGCGGGCCGCTTCGGGGCCGTCTACCTGGGCGTCTCGGTCGGCCTGGGTGCGCTCTTCGTCGGCGCGGCCGCCGTGCTCCAGCGACGGGCCGATCGGCGCTCGGCCCTGCGCCTATACCTGTTCTCGCTCGCCTACCTGGCGGTCCTGTTCTGCTCCATGGTGGTCGACGTCCGTGTCTGAGCGGCCCCACGACTCGCTCAAGCGTGCGAGGGCACCGGCGCGCACGAGGCGATAAGGTCGGCACATCATGAGCCGACGCCTCGCACGCAAGAACCTGCGCACCGGGCTGATCGTCGGTGCCGTATGCATGTTCATGTTCGGGCTGACCTTCGTGGCGGCTGCCGTCTTCGTCTCGTGAGCCCACTCGATCCCGAGCTTCCCCCCGTCGGGGAGGAGATTCATCTGCCCGGGCCGAGCATCCTGCCGCTGCTGGTCGCGGTGGGCATCACCCTGGCCCTGGTCGGGATAACGATCAATCTCGTGCTCGTGGCGGCGGGCGTGATGCTCACCGTGGTGTGCGTGGTGCGCTGGGTGCGCGACACGCGTCACGACATCGACGAGCTTCCGCTCGGCTGAGCGCGACGTGCCGGCGGTCCGGGCGAACGTAGCCGCGGCCCCACGGCGAGCTCCGCGCTGAGAAGGCGTGCTCGCCGCGCAGATGAGCCCCACCGGTTCGGGTGGGGTGCCACGCGTGGCCCCTCAACCACGCGTGAACCCTGTGCTCCGCCGCGATCCCCCGACCGGGCGGATCCCTCACTTCACCCCACCGCAGCGCTCACCGGGTACTGGACGGATCGCTCCGTCCCGCAATCCGGCCGCGCGCGATGTTGCGTACCGACGGCATGCCGTCGCCTTGCAACTATTCACGCAATCTATTACCCGGACGGGCCGCAGTGCAATCGCCGCCGCGACGCTGCTCGGGAGCCGCGCGTCGACCGGCGCCTCGTCGACGCGCCGGCGGTGCCCGGCCGG
>JAABUQ010004549.1_pt1 | contig 23467 bp, 17 predicted proteins | sample 5560001 | NCBI WGS metagenome assembly JAABUQ01 (sample SAMN10711888, study PRJNA513371) | rock metagenome | isolation source: Antarctica rocks | place: Antarctica: Victoria Land, Finger Mt nord | collected 2015-12-18 | reverse complement strand
CGTCCGGGTGGCTCTCCCGGCTTGCCAGCTTGTAGGCGCTCGTGAGCGGCGCGACCCGCTCCACGCCGGGCAGGTCCGCCAGCGCTTCCAGCAGGTGCGGGCCGAATGGCGCGCCGAACACGGTGATCACGATGCGCTCCTCACCGCTGAAGACGTGCGTCCGCCGACCGTGCCGCGCGAGCACCGCCATAACCCGGTCCAGATCGGCTCTGCTGGCGTCAGTCCGTAAAACGACGAGCACAGGGGCAGCTGGTCCCTGTTATGTCGCTAGGGACCATGCCGAAACCGTCGCGCATAGCCGTGCACTGTACCCCTTACAGTGAGCCTGCACACGCGAGACAGTCACCTATCGGAGCCCAGCGGAGGCACCACCCGCTCGTAGACAAGCGCGCCCCAGGCGCTCGGGTAGGGCACGCGTTCATAGCGGCCGATCGTCTCGACGACGCGGAAGTTGTGCGTCAGCCACGCATACAGCTCACGGCTGTAGTCGGCCCCGAAGAGCGGGGTTCCATACTCCGGCGTCGCTCGGTTCGACAGGAAGACGTACTTCACGCGCGCCCGATCCAGGTCCGCTATGTAGTCGCGCGTTAGCTCGCCGGGCGGCAACACCCCGGGTAACAGCAGGTACCAGCGGCTTGGCGCCAGGCTATCGGACAGGTAGTAGAGGCTGACGTCCTCCGGCCACGTCACCCATCGCTCCGACCGTGCGTTTGCCTGCTCGATGCGCGTCAGGATCCGAGCGTACGCCTCACCAGTGGAGGGTCGGGTGTAGATGGTGCCCCACTCAGTCCTCACCGGATACGACTGCTGCACAATCCGCGCATACACGGGGAGGCTGAGAGCAACGACACCCAAAGCCAGCAGCGCCCCCGCCGTGGAGACCATCCTATCCAGGCGCGGTATGCGCAACCGCTGGAGTCCTGTGTAGATCAGCACCAGCCATCCGATGTAAGCCGGGAAGTCGTAGAAGATCGGATAACCAGTTGGCCGCATCGAGCCTGACATACGAAGGCCAATGCCTATGGCGGACAGGCTCAAAATCATAGTCGCGGCATGTTTCGGCTGCAGCGAGTCGCGCCACCATCTCACAGTCGCGACGACCAGCAAGAGCACCGACGCCCAGATGAGACCGGGGTTGAACAGCAAGAAAGCGATCCAGGTGAGCTCTGAGCCTTCGCCAGACAAGACAGACACGCACCCAATCGCCGTCAGGACTGTAGTCACCCACGCCAACACCCTGGAGCGGGCAGTCACACCGAGGATGGCGACCAGGAGCACCCCACCAGCAAGGCACCAGGCAGCCCCCGCGAGGACCGTCCCGAAAGAGTCTGGTATGCCCGCCGACCGCGCCCACGTTTGCCCGAACTGCCGGGCAAAATATGAGCCTGGCAAGATCGGAATATTCTGTTCGAACATGAACGCTACACTCGTCTGGGCAACGAGCCAGCCATACACTCCGACCGCGATCAGCAGGCAAGGCGCAGCAAGAGCTACATCACGACCCAACCTGCCGAGCGAATGTTCAGTTGTCGCGCGAATGGCTATGGCAAAAACGAGCACGCCGCAGGCAGCCAGCCCAAATTCCAGTTTTGTCAGCAGCGCCAGACCACTGAGCAAGCCAGCGACAGCCATGCGCCACGGTCGGGGCTGGAGGCAATTGCGGACCAGTACGAAAGCAACGGTGAGCGCTAGGAGAGAGCCGTAGGCCGCAGCATACGAATACGGCAGAATGTAGTTGAAGATCCCTGCTTGCAGCGACTCGACGACAAAGCTGAAAGCCGCCGTAGAGCTGAGCCAAACAGGAAGGAACAGACGGCTCAATCGATAGACCATCAAGGTCACTAATCCAACGATGGCTATGCCACTTCCGTACAGGACGGAAAGGTTAGTGCCGAAGATTTTGAACAGCAAGGCATTCCAGTATGGAACGACCGGACCGTAGGGGTACCACAAGTCCAGATAGAGCCGTTTACCCTTGTTAATGGCTGCCGGAAGATACATCTCTCGTCCCGAATCGACAGTCACTGAACCCCACTTCTCCCAGGTCATGGCTACCAGAAAGCAAAGTGTGGCCGTCAATACGATACCTGCGAGAAGGTCCGGACCACGCCTCACGCCAGAGGTTTTCAAGCGCATTATTGGCTGGGCTCGTAGAGCAGGGATGGCCCGCATGGATGGAAAGCCCGGGTCTTGCGACCAGGATGACCGGGCTCATCGGCCCTTTCACCTGTCACCTGGGCGCCGCGGAGGGTACCATACGGCTACTGCCACTACCGGGCCGCCGGTCGATCGCCGAGCGTAGACGTCGTCGAGCGGACTCTGCTTCACGGAGTTGTCCCATGGCTCGCATGCCCATCCACAAGTATCGGCCGTATCCATCCGTCGACCTGCCCGGTCGCCGCTGGCCAAACAGGACCATCGCCGCCGCCCCGCTCTGGTGCTCGGTGGACCTCAGAGACGGCAACCAGGCGCTCGTCGAGCCCATGGACGTCGGCCGCAAGCGGATGCTGTTCGACACCATCGTTCGGCTCGGGTTCAAAGAGGTCGAGGTTGGCTTCCCATCGGCGTCCCAGACCGACTTCGACTTCGTGCGCCTGCTGATCGAAGAGAACCTGGTGCCAGACGATGTGACGATCCAGGTGCTCACCCAGGCCCGCGACGAGCTGATCGAGCGCACGTTCGACAGCCTGCGGGGTGCGCACCGGGTCATCGTGCACCTCTACAACTCCACGTCCGTGCTGCAACGCCGGGTCGTCTTCGGGCTGGGGCGCTCGGGCATCGTTGACCTGGCAGTGAACGGGGCGCGCGCCATACGCGACCTTGCCGCGACCCTTCAGGGCACCCACCTCCAATACGAGTACAGCCCGGAGAGCTTCACGGGGACGGAGCTCGACTTCTCGCGCGAGATCTGCGAGGCGGTGATGGACGTGTGGCAGCCGTCCCCCGACCACAAGGTCATCCTGAACCTGCCGGCGACCGTCGAGATGTCCACGCCGAACGTGTACGCCGACCAGATCGAGTGGTTCAGCGACCACGTCGCCCGCCGCGACAGCGTGGTGCTCAGCATCCACCCGCACAACGACCGGGGCACGGCCGTGGCCGCCGCCGAGCTGGCCCAGATGGCCGGGGCGGAGCGGGTGGAGGGGACGCTCTTCGGCAACGGCGAGCGGACCGGCAACGTCGATCTCACGACGCTGGCGCTCAACCTGTTCAGCCAGGGCATCGACCCGGGCATCGACCTGTCGGACATCGACGACGTCAGACGCACCGTCGAGCACTGCAATCAGCTGCCGGTGCACCCGCGGCACCCGTACGTGGGCGACCTCGTCTACACGGCCTTCTCGGGCTCGCACCAGGACGCCATCAAGAAGGGCATGGAGGCTCTCGCCGCCAGCGATTCCGGGCTGTGGGAAGTGCCGTACCTCCCGATCGACCCCCAGGACGTTGGCCGCACCTACGAAGCCATCATCCGGGTGAACAGCCAATCGGGCAAGGGCGGCGTCGCCTACATCCTCAGCAACGTCTACCACCTCGATCTGCCGCGCCGACTCCAGATCGAGTTCATGAGGGTGATCCAGGCCATGGCGGACCAGACCGGCCGGGAGATCACGCCAGACGTTATCTGGGCGACGTTCCAGCGGACGTACCTCGCGCCTGCCGGGCTGGAGCTGCTGTCGTACCGAAGCACGGACGGCGCGGCCGATGGCGCGGGCAGCAGCATCGAGGCGGAGATACGGTGGGGGCCGGAGCGGCGGACGATCCAGGGGCTGGGCAATGGTCCGATCTCGGCGTTCGTGACGGCGCTCCAGCAGCAGGTAGGTCTGCAGATCCAGGTCCTCGAGTACCACGAGCACGCGATTGGCGCTGGCGCCGCGGCAACGGCGGCCGCGTACGTCGCGATCGATGCTGGCACCGGCACACCGACCTGGGGCATCGGCATCCACGCCAACATCGTCACCGCGTCGCTGCGCGCGGTGGTGAGCGCGGTCGACCGCGCCGGCTTGCTGGCCGGCACGGCGCGCCCTGTCCCTGAGCTCGCGGGCACGGGCGGCTGATCCATCCGCCGTCAAGCCAAACGCGGCGCAGCGGGCCCGGGACGGCGGCCCCCTACACTGTCGCACAAGCCTCCCTTCGGGCGGGCGCCGCAACTCAGCAGAGATTGGGGGACTGTGATGGTCAAAAATGGGCAGGTAGTGGGGGTGGACCTTGGTGGCACCAAGGTGCTGGCCGGCGTGGTGGGGCAGGACGGCAAAGTGCTGTCGCACTACAAGCACAAGACGGCGATCTTGAAAGACCACCCGGCGGCGCTCCTCGACCTACTGGCCGAGGCAGTCCGTTCGGCTGTGGACCAGGCTGGCGCGTCGATGGCGGACGTCGCGGCCGTGGGAGTCGGCGTGCCCGGCTCGCTCAACCTGGACCGCTCGGTCGTCACGGTGGCGCCGAACCTGGGCTGGACCAACGTCGCAGCGCAGGCGGAGCTGAAGCAGCGGCTCGGCGGCATGCCGGTGTTCTTGGAGAACGACGTCCGCTGCGCGGCGCTGGCCGAGCACACGCTCGGCAGTGGCTCGGGCCATCCCTCGATGGTGGCCATCTTCATCGGCACCGGTGTTGGCGGTGGTCTCATCCGGGATGGCCAGCTCTTGCGCGGGGTCCGCGGCGGCGCCGGCGAGGTTGGCCACATGGTCATCCGGAGCGGCGGGCCGGTCTGCTCCTGCGGGCGGCGGGGCTGCCTGGAGGCTGTGGCGGCCCGCCCGGCGGTGACGCGGCGGCTGCTGAAGCGGATCGCCAAAGGTCACAAGACGGTGCTCGCCCACCTCGCCGACGACAATGCCAAGCCGCTCGGCAGCAGCGAGTTGGCCAAGGCGGTCGCCAAAGGCGATCGCGAGGCGACCCGCGCCGTGAAGCAGAGCGCGCACTACGCCGGCGAAGCAGCGGGCGGCCTGGTCAATCTGCTGGACCCGGACCTGGTGGTCCTGGGCGGCGGAGTGGTGGACGCCATCGGACAGCGGTACGTCGAGTGGGCCGCCGAGACGGCCCGACCCCACATCCTGGCTGCCAGCGCGCGCCTGCTGCCCATCGTGGCGGCGCGCCTGGGGGATGACGCCGGCCTGCTGGGCGCCGCCCTGACAGCGCGTCAGGACGCCTGACGGCCGGCCGCCGCCCGCCACGCGGCAGCGTGTGTCTGGCATGCTGTCCCCATGCGTGTCGACTTCATCGGCCACGCCAGCTTGCTCATACGCCACGGCGGCCTGTCACTCCTGTGTGACCCGTGGTGGGCAGGCGGCGCCTTCCGCAATCAATGGTTCCCGTACCCCATCCCCGTTGCCGATCGCTACCAGCTGCGCGGCCTCGACGCGCTGTACGTGTCGCACGGCCACGAGGACCACCTCCATCGCGCCACGCTGCAGGAGCTGAAGCCCGCCAACCAGGACACGTACGTGGTCGTTCCGCGCACTGCCGACCTGGGCATGCGCCAGTACCTGGGGCGCATCGGCTTCGAGCGCATCTGTGAAGTGGCCAGCGGCAAGAGCGTCATCCTGGCCCGGGATGGGGTACGGATGCGCCTCACCGTCATGACCCACCTCGACGACAGCATGCTCGCCGTCGAAGCCGGCGGCGAGGTGCTCCTGAACGTCAACGACGCCCTGCACTCCTCGCGCATGGAGATCATCGAGGAGTACTGCCGCGTGCTGCGCCGGCGTTTTCCCCGCATCGACTACCTGTTCTGTGGCTTCGGGGGCGCCAGCTACTTCCCCAACTGTATCCACGTGCCAGGCAAGGACGACGTCGCCGTGGCCCGCGCTCGGGAGCAGTGGTTTCTCCGCAACTTCGCCCGCATCGCCGAGCTGCTGAAGCCCCGCTTCGCCTTCCCTTTCGCCGCCCACTTCGTTCTGCCCGACGAGCGCACCTGGTGGATCAGCGCGGCGCGGCTCGCGATGGGCCCGCCGGGCGCCTCTGTGCGTCAGCTCCTGGGCGACAGTCCAATCCAGATCCAGGTGCATGATCTCAGCCCCGGCGACTTCGTCGACGGCGGCGTCGTGCATGCCAGCCCGCCGTCGCCGCTGGCGGACCTCTCGGCCGCCCGTGACGCCGTGCTGGCGCGCTACCCAGCCCCGCCGCGAGCTGCCGCCCTGAGCCCCGAGGCGTTCGCCGCGCTGGTCGACGACGTGCGGGTGACGGCGTGCGCGCACGCGGCGGCCGGCGCCGCGGGCGCTCCTTTCCATACCGCGCTGACCTTGTGGGACTACCCGAGTACGGCGATCACGGTGCGGCGGGCAGCCGACGGTACCGTCGACGTGTCGACCGTGGCACCGGGCGAGCTGGGCGAGGCAGAGGCCATTGTTGCGACCCGCTCGGACCTCGTGAAGAGCTTGATGCATTCGCCGTTTGGGCGCGATCTGATCACGGTCGGCTACGGCGCACAGGTGCGGCTGCGGTCGACCGACGTGCTACGCGGCAACCCGCACGAGCAGCTGCTGAATCTGCTGGCTCCGCCGCGACCACGGTGGCGGGAGCGGCTTCGTCGCCACCCGGCGCGGACGGCCAGCTTCCTGGTCCGCGACCAGAGCATGCGCTACGCGGCGCGCACCAGGCTGGCCACGACTTTCGCCCGATCCCGCCGACCCACCGGTGAGCCGGCGCCGTACGAGATCGGGGACTGGGTCACGGCGACGGAAGAGTAGGCGCCTACCGGTCAGCTCTGGGCGCGGCGCCACCATCTTTGGTTTCTTTGAGCAGGCACCGCGTCGAAGGTCTCGTGCCGCGGGAGCTCAGCCGGTTGGGCGTCTCGCTGCGCGCCCCGCGGCGCGCCGGACCCTTCCGTCGCCACGTCCCGGCCCGAGGGGACGGTGGCGTCGACGCGGATGAGGCCCAGCCGGACCAGCTGAGCCATCTGGCGCAAGGTGCGGATGACGCCTCGGCGCGCCGCCATGTCGGCGACCGTCCCGCCCGCCTCCAGCGCGAGCAGCAGGTTCAACGTCCCACGATCAAGCGTCACCTCTGCCCGGTCATCGCCTCCGTCCGGAAGGAGACGCGGTACCGCTGACAGGGACGGGATGGCCTCGCTGAGAGCCGCGCTCTCGCGGGCGAGCTCGGCCAGATGCGTCTGCACCTCGGCTGCGCTCATCATCAGTGTCAACTCGACGACGTCGTCAGCATCGGGGCCAACCTCGGAGAAGTCGAAAGCTCCTTTCGTCAGCGCCAGGCCGATGGCATCGAGCGCGTCCAGGCCGCGCTCCGCTCCGAAGGTCGCCCCGACAACCCGCCCATGATCGAGCGCGATGGTGCCGGTCCACGGGCCGTCGGAGATCACGAGGTGGCCGGTCTTCCGGAGCTCCGCGAGGAAGTTGACCAGGGGTGCCAGCTGAATCCCGTCGAGTGCGCCGCTCAGTGCCGCCATAGCTGCCGTCCTTTTGCATGGTGAGGTGTGGGTGAAACGCCCGGCTGGGCGCTGCCGTCCGAGACGACGCACCCACTGCTCACGTGAGACATCCGTGGCTTAGTGTCCATCGCGGCCGTGTCGTGGCGGTTGAGAGCGGGTCGGGCTCGGGTCCGTGATGCGCCAGAACGCCCGGGCGTGTTCCCAAGTTAGTCGGTCTTGTGGCGCTCAACCAGCGTTGTGATGGAGCGGCCGGGTAAGAACACCATGCCGCGAGCGTCGTGGAGGTAGACCTCCCCGAGCGTCTCGGCAGAGTGTGTCGGGTCGGTCCGCGTGAGTTCGAACACGGGCGCAGTGGGCGCCACGTCGCCCGTCAGCTGCAGCTGGAGCTCGACGTCTGTCAGGCCCGCGTTGACAGCGACGATGGCCAGGTCCCCTTCCCGAGTCCGGAGCGCCAGCGTGCCGACGCTCGCGCCAGGCTCGGTCTCCTGGCGTTCGCCGAGGATCTCTGCCCCCGGCTGAAGGTACGACAACACCTGGAGAAGGCCGAAGTAGCGCGTCCGCGGCGCGAAGCCGCTCTCTGGCCCACTGAGCAGGCCCCACTTCGTGATCGCGTCGTGCCCGGGCTGGAGGTAGTCCACCGCGTCCCAGTAGATGGCAGCGTCGGCCCCGTACCGGTAGTGGGCCAACAGCGTCTCGGCGACGTCGAGGGTGAAGCCCAACTGGTCGCTCGACTCCTCGCCGGCGTCGAGGTCGCCGTACCGCATGGACGTGTACTCGGTGACGATCACCGGCAGGCTCGGCCGGTCCAGCGCCACGTACTCGGCTACTGTCGCCACGTCGGGTGTCGGGTAATACTGGTGGAACCCAACAAAGGCGAGATCGGCGACGACGTCGGGATCGTCGAGGAGGAGTGGCACGTAGGCCATCGCGGCCGCCGCTGAGCTGGTGTCCGGGCCATAGAGCTTGACGCCATAGGCAGCGAGACGGGGCGCCAGCTGGTGCGCGATGTACGCGAGACCCGCCGGCGGGATGCGATTCCCGTCACCACCATCGGGCTCGTTGGCGATGGTCGTGGCCCAGACCTGGATCCCCTGACGCTGCACCAGGTATTCGACGACGCTGGCGACGTACTCCACGTAGTCGTCGTAGTGCTCAGGCAGCAGTGTGCCGAGGCGGGTGCCCGTGTCGGTGAACTGCGCGGGACCGCCCCAGATGCCGAGCAGGACCTGGACGTCGGCACGTTCCAGGCGGTGGAAGAACCGCCAGCTGTCCGCGTACGGCGTCGAATCGAGAACGGCGGCGTAGACCTCTGGGCCAAGCTCGGCCGCTGTCAGGTCGGCAGGCGCCGCCGGAAGCAGGCCCGTGTCGAGACGGGCGTACGCTGGATGGAAGGGCTCCAGCAGCTGGGAGCGCAGAACGTGGCGGAACTGCGGGCAGCTCCAGAGAGCATGCTCGAAATTGAAGCCCGAGCCAAGGATCGGCCGGCGTGCCTGGGCGGAGTCAACGGCGACGTCCAGCGAGACGGCGCGCGCCGGGCCGAGCGAGACAGCTGGACTCCCAGCCGCCTCAGGTGCCGGCTCGGTGAACGGACCAGGCTGGCAGCCCGTATGAAACCTGGTCTCGGCCGAGCTCGTGTCGGACCCAGCGGCGCGGCCCGGCAGCGCAGTGGCCGCCAGCATGATGCTGGCGGCCACGAGCGCGGTGACTAAACTACCGACCGCAGTCCCTGGCACCCGTCCGGTCACGCGATGACTCATCGGTCAGCGATGTGGACGGTGGTGCGCCGCGGCCCGGCGCTGCCGTGTGGGCAGCAAGGCCGGTGTCGCGGCGCGGGTGTGGCTCCGCGGTCTCCCTGAGAACCTGAGGAAAGAACTAGTAGCGGCTGCGGCCGCCGCCGCCGCCACCACCGTAGCGGGTGCCGCCGCCACCAGCGCCACCGCCGCGCTGCTGGAAGCAGGACGAGCAGTAGACCGGCTTGTCGCCGCTTGGCTGGAACGGGACCTGAGCTTCCTGGCCACAGCTGGAGCAGGTAGCAGTGAACATCTCGCGTGCCCCGCGGCCGCCGCCCGAGGAGTAGCCACCGCCGGACCCGTAGCTGCTGTACGACCCGCCGCCGCCTCCATCGCGCTGCGCCTTGCGCGCCGTGCGGCAATCCGCACAGCGGCTCGGCTGGCTGAATCCGCGGCTGGCGTAGAACTCCTGCTCGCCGCTGGTAAATGTGAACGCCTGGCCGCAGTCGCGGCAGGTTAGTGTGGTATCGGCCGACATCGTAGACGGCTCCCTTCAAGAAAAAGCTCGGCGAGCTGGTTTCGGCCGAGCGGCAAAATAATGGGCTCCGTCAACGTGCGATGCAGTGCGACACGGGTGCGGAACGTTCACGACCAGCTCTTTCACAGTATGCCACATTGGCCGCGCCCGCAAGCCCCTGTTTTTGCCTTTTTGCCCATTTGCTGGCCGGCTGTCGGCGCCGCCTCGCATGGGCGCAGCACGGCCCTTGGCCAGAGCGACGAGCATGACCCTGGAACAGACGACAGCTGGGCCGGTATTCCGGGAACCTGGCGCTACGGCAAGGGGTCGAGAAACTCGGCTGCCACCCAGCCCCCTTCGCCACTGGGCGCCTGCACTGGCAGCCACGCCCGCCCGCTCTGTTGGACGGCGTCACCGGTGACGCGTACCGGCGTTCCATCGGCCAGAGTGCGCAGCCGCGCCGGCGAGGCCGGCCGCGGGCGCAACACCAGGCCGAGACCGTCGGTGTGCGCGACGCGCCAGACCGGCGACGGAGCAGCTGGGCTGGGTGACGGGCTGGCCGCCGCGAGCGGGCTCACGCTGGTAGCCACCCCTGGCGTGGCAGCGGCCGGCGCGCCGCGGCCGGCCACCAGCGTGCCGGCGGCGGCAACGGTTCGCTCGGCCAGGCCGGCGCGGGCGCCGACGAGCAGGGCGGCGATCACCAGGATGGGGAGGGCCACTTTCCCGACGACACCCGCGGCTAAGCGCGTAGCGCGAACAGAAGCAATGCCTGACCAGACGGAGCCCAACTGACCAGAATGGAGCAAGACGTGTGTCCACCTGCTTAGCCGCCGGCGCGGGGCGAGAGCGGGGGTTCTGGGCGACCAGCGCTGCCCGGCCGGGTGATCGACAGCGGCTGGGGTCTCGTCCGGTAGGGGAGCCACCTCGGCGTCGAGGTCCAGCGGCCGCAGCCGCGGAGCAGGCGGCGGCGGCCCGCCGGCCATGTCGACGGTCGGCGCGATCGCCTCGACCGCTAGCCAGGTGCGGCCGGCGTCGGTCAGCCGAAGGCCGCCGTCGGGCTCCTGGCGCACCGCCGACGCCAGAAGGAGGTGGCGGAGTGGCCGCGCCACGTGCCGCGGCTCGAGCCCGAGGCACGCGGCCAGGTGGTCGCGGTCGGCGACGCCGGCCTCGATGAGCTGCCCGATAGCCCGCTCCAGGGGGCTTGGCGGCAGACGGGGCTCAGCCACCCGTGAGGCGCTCGGCGAGCTCCTCCGCGAGCAGCAGCTCACCCTGTTGGCGGGCGTGCCACGCCAGATCACGGGCGAACTGGGCGAAGGCCCGACGCTCTGGCCCACCGCCGTGGGCCGTCACCGTGGCGAGGTCGGCAATTAGGATCAGCTGCCGGCGCGCGCGCGACAGCGTCACGTTGAGGCGGTTCAGATCGCTCAAGAAGCCGACGCTGCCCTGCGGGTTCGAGCGGGTCAGCGAGACGATAATGACGTCCCGCTCTTGCCCCTGGAAGCTATCTACGGTGGCGACGTTGTCGAGCAGCCAGGCGTCGGCCGACGCCAACCCCAGTCTGTCGGCGAGCTCGCGCCGGACCGCGGCCACCTGGCCTCCGTAGGGAGCGATGACACCAAGGCCGCCGAGCTCGCGGAGCTCGGCGGGCAGGCGTGCCACGATGGCGCCTATGAGCCGTGCCTCATAGCCGTTGGCGTAGCCGGGCGTGAGCGCGATCTCGCCCCTGTCTCGCGCCGCGGAGGTGTCGACCACGACCAGGGGCGAGCGAAACAGCGGCGACACGGGGGTCCTGCCGCGCCGCGACTCGACGGTCGCGTAGTCGCCCTCGTAGAAGGCGCGCCCGAGGAACGAGGCGACCTCCTCAGGCATGCGGAATTGGAGGTTGAGGCGCACCCGGTGGCTCTCGGGCAGACGCGTCCAGAGCAGCTCGAACAGGCTCTTTTCCAGCCAGACGGTATCGAGCCGCTTCTCCCGGCAGCGGCGCAGCAGATCCTCGTCGACGAACGGCGCCAGCTGCTTGTGGTCGCCGACCAGGATCGCCGTGCGGGCGCGACTCAGCGGGACGACGAGATCGGTGGCTCCTGCCTGGCCTGCTTCGTCGATGATGGCGACGTCGTAGTCGAGGCTGGCAGTGCGGGCGCCATCGCGGCCGGAGTTCACGCCGACCGCCGTGGCGGCCACGACGTCGGCGGTGTCGATCAGCATGTCCGGCACGCCGCCTGGCCGCTCGATGGCCGCACCCCAGCCTCGAGTCGCCGCCAGCGCCACCTCTGCCCGACGTCGCGCCAAGCTCACGGCGGCGAGGCTGCCGCGCGCCTCATCGGCCCGCGCCACCGACAGGGGTGGCAGCGCATGGCCGGACACCAGGGGGCGGAGACGCGGCAGGAGCGCTTCTACGCTGAGCGCCAGGCGGTACCGGTCCTCGCGTAGGCGACCCACGTGCTCGCGCATCACGACAAGATCCTCGCGCGCCAGATAGAAGCGGCGCGTTTGGTCGACCCAATCCTGCTCCCGCCGCCCGAGCGGCTGGCTGCGCTGGGCGAACAGGGCCAGCCGCGCCGCGACGGCGGTGTCGATCTCGGCCAGGCGCCGTTCCATGGCCGACTCCGCCTCGGCCAGGGCGCTGTCGACGCTCGCGACCTGGGCGAGCAGCTCTTCCGCGGCGGCGAGCGCGCGCGCCGCTTCCTGAAGCGATTGTTGGGCGGCCTGGTGGCGCTCGGGAACCGCCTGCTGCGCGCGATCCATGGCCTCCGACAGCAGCAGGTCCTGCCCGGCGCCCGTGACCTTGGCCGCTTGGCCAAGCCGCACCACGTGGAGGTCGGCGGCGTCCAGGCGATCGAGCGCGTTGTCGATGGCCCGGTGTCCCTTCGCCGTCAGCAGCACGCGGGCGCCCCGCTGACACGTGAAATAGCGCAGGAGAGCCGCGATGACCGTCGTCTTGCCTGTGCCGGGCGGCCCCTGGATCAAGAACACGTCGCCCGACCGTGTCGCGGCGGCCACCGCGCGCGCCTGTGCTGGCGTCAAGCCGTCCTCGGGGGACGGGCACCAACCGTCCTCGGCGGGTGGCGCCACCGCGGCGCCGGCGAGAGCAGGCCCGAGCCACGGCAGCGCGTGGCGATCGCGCGCCAGCCGCTCGAGCGCGCGCACGCGGATGGTGTGCTGGTTGTCGTCTACGCGCGACCGCAGGAACCCACGCGCCGGCAGACGCTCGCGGTCGACCGGCCGGCCGAAGTCCACGGTGACGCCGTGGGCCATGACCTCGATCACGCTGCCAGAAGCGAGCGCGGCGGAGGCGTCCGGAGCCACCAGGTCCACCGCGTCGCCGGCCCGAAGGCGCGGCCCACGCTCGCCAACGTCGTCCCACCCCGGCGGACGGAACTGGTAGCGCCGCCCACTACCCGTACCCGTACCCGTACCCGTACCCGCGCCCGACTCGGCGACGGCGGCGAAGGCCCACGGCGGCGTCGCGGCGGCGCGGTCAACCTCCAGCGCGTGCTCCTCCTCGATCAGCTCGCGCAGCACCTTGAGGGTCCGCACCAATGCCCGCTCGTCCAAGAGTCCTGTTCTACAAGCCGAGCGGTCGCGCACGTTGCCAAGATGCCTCTCACGTACGTACCAGTCGGCGGTGTCACTCCAGCTGCGGGGCTCGAATGACACCGCCTCTCCCAAGGTGGAGCTTGGCCGTCGATTCCTGGTCTCGCCTGGTACCGCGCCAGTTGACAGGGGCGCCGCTGGTCTAGCGGTCCCCGTTGTCGGCGTCGGCCACAGCACCGGTCGACGGATCGAGGACGAGCCGACGGGAGCGACCACCGCTTGGGCCTGAGCCGAAGTCGAACATGGGGCTGAGCGACCCGGCCCAGGCATCGGTGGAGCCGTCACCGACACGGCCGAGGTTCCAGTTGTCCTCGATGAAGCGCAGGATCGAGCTCTGATCCGTGGTCGAGTGGTCGACGAAGTTGGACCGCGCGAAGCCGGAGATAACGAGCAGCGGCATCCGCATACCAAGGCCGCAGCGCGCCTGCTGGCCGTTCGGCAGGCGGCCCGCCCGGTCACCGCAGAGACCTGGTCCAGTGAGCGTGTCGACGCCCGTCTGCGACTCCGTCAACACGGGAGGCATAACGTGGTCGTACCAGCCGTCGGAGTCGTCGTAGGCGATGAGGACAGCCGAGTTGCGCCACTCGCGGTGCTCTTGAAGCCGATTGATGGTGCCGACGACGAACGTCTGTTCATCCAGCGGGTCCGAGTAGCCCGGGTGACCATCCTGGAACTTTGGCGCCTTCAGGTAGGAGACGGCCGGCATGTTGCCGGCGTCTACCGCCGCCCAGAAGTCGGCAAGATCGTACTGGTGGTTGGCGCGGTCACTCTTCCCAATGGCGGCGACGGACGTTGGCGGCAGGTGCATGGGGTTGCTCGTCGACGCGTAGTACTGAAACGGCTGGTGGTGGGCGCTGTAGTCCGTGACACAGAACGCGTCGATTGGCTGGGCAGGGGTGTGCGTGACGCACGGCTTGCCGTCGTTCGCCGCCCCGGCGCCGATGTTGTAGTGCGCCCCCTTGCAGATGGTTGTGGCGTCGAAGCTGGCGGCGTCGCCCGGCTTGTAGTTGGGGCTGCTGAAGCCGCCCTCGAACCAGCCCCAGGTGACGGATCGGCTGTTGAGGAGGTCGCCCCCATTGCGTCCGCCCATAGCGGCCGTGATCTTCGGATTGGCGCAGGCGTCGTAGTACGGGTCGGCGTCGCTGATCAGTGTGCCCGTGCCACCGCCGACCGCGCTGCCGGCCGGCGCCTGGGTCGAGATCCCGCCAGGGCACGGCTTGACGTCGCCGGCCGGGTCGTAGACGTCGGGATCGCCGGTGGGCGCGGTCGTGCCAACGCGGGCGCCGCACAGAACCGGGTACGTGTTGCCAGCCACCAGGTTGAGAGCGCCGTTAGTCGACGGGCCGTACGTCGTCCCGAACGAGTTGTCGCTCATGGCGAAGTGCTGGGCGTAGTTCCAGAACGCGGTGACCGTGTTGCCGTCGTAGTAGTCCATGACGGCGAAATCGTCTGGCGTTGGGTTCGGCCGCGGCGGGACGTCGCACTGAGCGCGCGTCCGCGGTGCACCACCGGCCTGGCTACTGGTGAACTCGACGAACTTGTCCATGGCGCCGTGGTCCGCAGCGCTCTGTTCGGCCGTGTAGTCGTGGTTCTGGTCACAGGTCAGCGCTTCGTCCCGGCCCAGGCGGTGCGGGTTGCTCAGGTTCGGGTTCCGCGTCAGCAGGGCCTCCGTGAGGCCGTTGACGGACGGGGTGTTCGCGCTGGCAACGAAGCGCGGCTCGCTGCCGCTCGTGTTGGCGGCGTTCGGATAGGTGCCGAAATAGTGGTCGAAGGACACGTTCTCCTGGAAGATGACGACCACGTGGTCGACCGGTGTCGTGGACCGCGTCGCCGACGGGTCCGCGGGTCTGCCGAGCGCAGCGCCGCCTGGTGAGAGCACCATGGCGAGGCCCACGCCCGCCGCCATGACGCCCGATCGCTGAAGCCGATTCGGCAGCCCCTGCCAGCCCTGCCGCATAGCTGTACCTCCTGCTGTGTCGGCGGCCACGGGTGCGTCCTGAGGCCGCGCGACACCAGCGTAGAGTGCGGCGCGGCGGGCGCAGGTTAACGGGGTGGCAAGGGACCGTAAGCGCTTCCGGGCTCTTGGTGGCCGCGCAGCCCCAACCGGCCATCGGCGCCCGGGCAGCCCAGACACGGCGTCGTGGCATGGTCCCGCGGAATACGCCAGCCGCGCGTCGAGTTGTACCCGAGCGTCTGCGCATCGGCGGCCGATGCGGTGGCTGACACCTTGTCGAGGAGGTTCACTGTGAGAGATCTGGGGTTGTTGATCGTGCGGTTGACCGTTGGCGGGCTGCTCGCGGGCCACGGGGCCCAGAAGCTGTTCGGCACTTTCGAGGGCCACGGCCTGGAGGGCACAGCCGGCTTTCTAGAGTCGATGGGATTGCGTCCGGGGAAGCAGTGGGCAATGGCCGCTGGCGCGGGAGAGTTCGGTGGGGGCATGCTCACAGCCCTGGGTCTGTTGTCGCCACTCGGGCCGATCACTCTGCTCGGTCCAATGGCGATGGCCACTGGCAAGGTCCACTGGAACAAGCCCATCTGGGGCGCGGCGGGCGGCGCGGAACTACCGGTGACGAACATGGCAGTTGGGGTGGCGCTCATGTTGGCAGGTCCTGGCCACTTGTCACTGGATCGGCTGTTCGGGATCCGTCTTCCGTGGCTCGTGAGCGCCACTGGCATTGCCGTCACCGCGGCTGGCGTTGCCATGGGCCTCCTGGCCGCGCCGCCCGAGACGTCAGGCAACGAATCGACCGCGGGCAGCGAGCTGCAGGCGGAGTCCGGGGCGAGCTAACCCGCTGCCGGCCGCGCAGCCCCTGGCACGCTGAGCGCTTGCTACACTTCGGCCGCACGTTGTGGCCGGCCTGGCTGGTTGCCGCGTGTTGGGGGGTGCCTCCGTCGCTGGCCCGCATCCAGTCGATCTAGCGCATGGATCGGGAAGGGAACCGGGTATGGGGATCGTCCTCTTGGCGGGCAGAGTGCCGCGCGCGGCACTGTTACGGCGCAGTCGCGGAGGCGCACTCGCGCTCGCCGTTGCCCTATCGCTGACGCTCGTGCTGCCCGCGCTGGCGCAGTCGAATGCGCCAGCGACTACTGCAGACCAGGCCGCCACGGCAAAGTGGGCCGTCACGCTGGGTCCCGCGGCGCTCCGCGCGCAGCCGGACGACGGCAGCGACCAGTTCACCGAGCTGCGCCCAGGCTACCCGCTGCAGATCCTTGGGCAACAGGGCGACTGGACCTACGTGTACAACCCCCGGGGCAAGGGGACGGCCTATCTGCACAGCGACCTGCTCGGGGCGAGTGACCCGCCGTCCGCCTACGCCTACAAGGATCCTCCGCCGGACGAGGAGGCGGTGAGCCAGGTGGGGCAGATCGTGTCGGACACGAGCCTGGCGCTGTACCCGAGCCCAGCGGACGGCGCTGCCCTGACCGACATCGACACCGGCGCCCAGGTGCAGGTCGCCGCCCGCGTCAGGGGTGAGGACGGCGGCGACTGGTACCGCACTGAGGACGGGAGCTTTGTTCGGAGCGAGGCGGTCAGCTTCGCGGCTGCCGCCACCGATTCACAGTCGGTCGCCGTGGCCCCGACCGCGCCGCCGCAGACGTTCGAGGGCAGGTGGATCGACGTGGACTTGAGCGAGCCGGCCCGCCTCACCGCGTACGACCAGGCCACCCCTGTGCGCTCGATGCTGGTCATCAAGGGCCGCATCCCGCGGGCGACACCGACCGGCGTCTTCTCCATCCTGCGCCGCGTCGCCAACGAAACGATGGACAGCTCAACGGTCGGCATCCCGCGGAACGGCCCCGGCGGCTACTACCTCAAGAACGTGCTGTACACCCAGTACTTCACCAGCGACGGCGCTTCTCTGCACTACAACTACTGGTCGAGCAACTTCGGCTACGCCGGGTCGCACGGGTGCCTTGGCATGAGCTACGACGACAGCGCCTGGATGTGGACGTGGGCCAACGTCGGCACCCGTTTGTCCATCCACTACTAGAGCGTCGAGGGCGGTCAGCGCCCAATCCTGGCTCCCGATGCGGCTGGCCAGGTTTGGTGGTGTCCATCAAGAAACGGGAGTGACCGGACTTTGGCCGCTTAAGGCCGCTCATGGTGAGCCTGCCCTTCGACAAGCTCAGGGTGAGCGGCGCTCATGGTGAGCTTGCCCTTCGACAGGCTCAGGGTGAGCGGATCTGGCAAGCTTCGGTCACTCCCTCAAGAAACGCGACGTTCGGCTTGTTCGGCTTATGATGATCTCCATAGTGGCCAATGTAAGCCAGGGGAGTCTCCTGCTCTACCGCCGGGCCGAGACGGCCAATCGCGAGATCCTGGAGCTCCTGGGGCGGCTCGAGCCAGAAGGGGAGTGCGCGGCGCTGCACCAGCAGGCCGTCGCGCTGAGCCTGGATCTGGACCGGGTCCTGGGTCAGCTGCTGCGGCTGCCCATGGAGCCGGACCCGAGCCCCGTCTCCGGGTAGCTCTGGCCGGGCCTCACGGAGGTGGCGGTCGCTGGGGGCCGCCGGGGAGCGTGCTGCCCTTCACAAACCAGAAACCAGAAAGCAGGCGAGGCTGGGGATGCACCCCCGCACGGCGCAGCCCCAGCCTCAGCCCATCGACACCGGGGCTCAGGGGAGTTGGAGGCTTCACCCCGGTGTCGACCCAGCTCTCGGGGTTGCCCTCGGGAGCTGCTATCAGTGTGGCGGGCGTGCCGCGGCGTTACATCAAAGACACCTTAGAAGCTGGTGAAGGGCAGGCTAACGACGGGTAGCTCGCCGCCGGCCGGGCCGGGTGACACGCGCGCGAAGCCGACCGCACGGGCGGAGCGGCCATAATGAGGGCCGCCTATGGATCTGCTCAGACGTACCTTTCTCAAGACGGCCGCCGCCACCGGGGCTGCCACGGCCCTCGGCCTCGCGGGCCGCGCTCACGCTCAGACGGACCCGGCGGCCGGTCTCGTTGCCGGTACCCAGGCTGAGGTGACCACCGACGGGTTGCGTGTGCGCGGTGGGCCGGCAGCCGACGAGCCGATCGTCGCGACACTCGCCAGCGGGTCGGGTGTCGACCTGCTGGATCGATCCGCCGACGGCGTCTGGTGGCGCGTCGCCGCCGACACGACGGTTGGTTACGTGGACGGCGCCTACCTCCAGCCCACGGGCGCCGCGACGACGAGCGGGGTGTTGGACGTGGACCTGCCCGTCAGCTACACGCCCCAGCTGAGCCCCGTATGGTGCGACCCCGCCGATCTCCAGATGTGGCTGGCGTACCACGCCGTCCTACCCGGCGGTGGCAGCGCGCGTCTCCAGAAGGCGCTGTGGGATTGGGAGACCGGCCACAACGCCGGCTTCACCGTCGACCAGTGGGACTGCTCCCCGTTCGCGGTCGCATCCGCCGCGCACCACTGGCTGCCGAGCCAGGGGTTCGACCACTTCGTGTACGACGACCCGCTGGCGGCCACCCGTCTGCTCGCCTGGCTTGTCGTCAACCCCGCCTACCGCGAGCCGTCGATCGCGCTGATCTGGCGCGGGGCCCACTACGTGCTGGTACGTGGCGTCCGAGCGCTGGGCGACCCCTACCGCGACGGCAAGGCGGCGCGCTTGCTCGGCGTGTACGTGGCCGACCCGAACAAGGGCGAGCCGAGCTGGCTGGGGCAGGATCGCTTTATCCCGATCGACCGCTGGTTGGCGGAGCTGTTCACCCCGGCCACGTACCGCACACCCCACACTGGTGTGCCCGGCGACCCGTGGCAGGACGCATACGTGGCGGTGCAGCGAGGGTCGACCGCCGACGGACCGTCGGCGGACGGGCAGCGCAACGCCACGGCGGGCAGCTACAGCTAGCACCGCCCATCCCCGCATCTCCGTATCCCGTCGTCCCCGCGTGGGACAATGCCGCAGGTGGTGATCCATGCGTCCTATTCGCGCCCTGTTCGTCCTTCTCCTCGTCCTCGCCGCGCTGTCGCCTGCGCCGCCGATAGCCTATGGCCAGACTCCGGTCGCGGACGACAGCAGCGGGCTGGAGACGGTTCGCGCGGCCTATGGCGACCTGCTCGATCTGTTCTACAAGCCGCTCCAGCCACGCGCCCTGCTCGAGGCCGGCTGGGCCACGCTCACGCTTGACGCCCAGGCGCGCGGCGCGCCGACCCCGCCATCGCTGGCGCCACTGCCGGACGGTCGGGAAGAGGCCTTCGCCCAATTCGCGACCGTGTACCAGGAGTACGTGCGGCAGCTGCCGGCCGCGTTTCCCGCCGACGCGGCGGCTGGCGACGTTGGCACGGGCATGGCGCAGAGCGTCCAGGAGGCGCACACGAACTATCTGCCGCCGAGCGCGTTCCGCGGCTTCCTGACATCCGTCGCCGGCGGCCAGCTGGCCGTCGGGCTCGGCGTTCGTCTCAGCAACCGCGTGCCAGGTTTGGTGACGGCCCTTGCTCCAGGAGGCCCGGCCGAAAGAGCCGGCGTCCAGCCGGGAGACGTGATCACCGCGGTGGACGGGACGGACCTCACGGCCCGGCCGCGTGATGCGCTCCCGCGGGCGCTGGCCGGGGCGCGGGGGAGCACGGCTGCGCTCACCATCGATCGTGGCAGTGGGCCCCAGGTGGTCTCGGTCGAGCGCGGCTCGTACTACTTCCCGCCGCTTGAATCGCGCCTTCTGCCCGGGAACGTTGGCTACCTGCGGCTGGCCGAGTTCGTCATCACCGGCTCGCAGCTCCCCAACGGGACAGAGCTGTTGGCCGACCTCGACCAACGCCTCGAGGCGCTCGACACCCAGGGCGCGCAGGGCCTGATCCTCGACCTCCGCGACAATGGCGGCGGCAGCGTCATGACCGCCGACGAGCTGCTGGGGCGCTTCTTGCCGGAATCGCAGCGGTCCGGCCGCAGCTTCGACCAGCATGGCCACGAGTCGTACGACCTGGTCGGCGGTGTGATGCATGCGCGCCAGCTGCCCATGGCTCTGCTTGTCAACGCCGACTCGGCTTCGGCCTCCGAGATCACCGCGTCGACGCTCCGCGACGCGCACCGGGCGGTGCTCGTCGGACAGGCGACGGGCGGCCACGTGGCCGGGTCTGAGCTGCTGCCGCTGCCGGGAGGCGCCGGCATCCAGATCGCCGTAGCCGGAGTGACTGCCACGTCGGGGGCTCCTCTCGACGGCGTGGGCGTGCCCGTGGACGTCCCGGTGGCCGATACCCGAACGACCGCCGACTACCGCGCCGGGCGCGACCCACAGCTCGATGCGGCGGTCGCCGCGCTGGCCACGGCACCCAGCCCACCGGCCATCCAGTCGACGCCGACGAGCGCCAGCCGGGCGGACCTTGATCGGCTCCTGGGTGGGCTGCTGCCGCCAGCCGAGGCGGTCCCCACCAACGATCGCCTGACGCAGACAACACCCTGGGGTCGCCAGGACTTCGTGCACCCGAACGAGCTTATTGACGGCGAGGGCGGCGCACGGGACCCCGTTGCGCTGCAAGGCACGTTCCGAACGCGCGGGTACCAGGGGAGCGTGGCCGAGAGCTACGGCGCCTCACCCGGCGCGGAGCCGGCCGTGGGCGTGGAGGTCGACCTGTACGCTACGCCCGATGGCGCCCACGACGCCATCGTGACCAACGATTTTCCGGACATGCAGGCCATCGTGACCAGCCCGCTAGCGCTCGGCGACGAGACGGTGGCGTACCAGGGCACGTGGCTGGCCCAGGGCGCCAGCGGCATCAGCTGGCGGCGTGGCCGCCTGGTGCTGTCGGTGACGTACTCCGACGTGCCGGGCCTGGACCGATCGGACACCCTCACCGCGCTCGCCCAGACGGTGGACGAACGCGCCCAGAAGATGCCGACTCCATGAGCTGTCAGCTGTCAGCGAGTGTGCTTGCGCAGCCTTTTGCCTCTGGTGTCGCTACCTGCTCAGGCAAGCAGCCGAGCAGCGTCCGCGGCGCGGTGCGCACCGTCGGTGCGGGCGAGCAGCTGGTTGAGGATGATCTCGCCGACCCCGTTCTGGTACAGCCACAGCCCATTCGTCTGGCCGGAGAAGCTCGGCTCTCCGCCAAGCGCGCCCGACGGCACGAAGCCGGACGCGAGACCGATGCCATAGAGGCTCGGGATCGGCAGGCCGTCGGCGGCGAGAACGCGACAGCTCCTGTCCACCAGCGGTCCGCCGACGTGGCCGAGCAGCGGGATCGGGGCCCCCGCCACATCGAACACGGGGACCGCGGCCGGCCGGTAGCCGAACGCCGGGATGATGACCGCCGCAGCCGCGAGCAGGGCGCGGATGGCCGCGGGATCGTCGCGCTGCGGGTCGAGACGCCGCAGGGCAACACGCCGTTCGGGCACCGCGGAGGGCATGGCCCAGATGCGACGCAAGAGGTCGCCGGAATCGAAGCGCAGGCCGCCAAGACGATGCACGCGACCGGTCAACGGGCAGATGTCGGCCTCGTCGAAGTCCGTGTACGCGTCGCGCGCGGCGGCGTCCCGTGACGCGTAGAAGAGCCTCAGCGGGCTGCGGTGCAGCAGCGTGATAGCGCCATCCGCGAAGGGCGCCCCGTGGACCAGGTTCAGCAGCGTCCACAGCGTGGAGAAGGCGCTGTGCGACGATCCGATGACCACCACGCGCGAGCTGGCGGCGGCTGCCAGCCGCTGGCGCAGCTCGGCTACGCCGGCCCGGGTCAACACGACGTCGGTGAGGAGGACCTTGTCGGCGTAGTCGTTCAGCGGAACGCCGGGTACCAGCGTGCGCGACAGCACGTCCTGGCGACTCTGACGGCCGCCGGTCGCCAGCACGACCGCCTGGGACAGGAAGGTTCGCCGCGCCGGTGCCCCGTCGTCGGACGAGACGATGGCGTCAGTGGCAAACCCCCCGTGCGGCAGCTGCCGGACGGCGTCGGCTCGGGTGCGCGGAAAGAAGCCGCTGGTGGGATGGTCGGCAACCAGGCCTTCGAGAGCCCGCCCCACTTCTTGAAGGTAGGCGCCGACCCATGCCAGCGGGACCGGCCCATGACCCATGTGGGCGATGGATTCAGCCACCGCGGATCGTCGGACGGGGGACAGGGCGCCGGCGCCGTCCCCGTCCTCACCGAGACACTCCAGGAAGGTCGCGCCGAGAGTGTCGGAGCGAACCACGTAGCGGCCGAGCGTCCCGTGCAGCATGTTTGGGCCGCTGTCGAGGACAGCGACACCACTCGCGAGCAGCTCGCGGATGAGGCCCTGCTGGACGGCGCAGACAAGGGGTCCTGTGCCCGCCGCGCCAGCGCCGACGAAGACGGTGGCGTACCCGCGGGGGTGGGACAGCGGCGTGGCAGGAGCCAACACATCGGACAGCATCGCCTACGGTATGCGCGACCGGGGGCGGGGCCGCGGGCCGGCGGGCGGCCCCCAGCCGGGGAGATCCTGGCCCCCGGATAGGGACACGCGGCGGCCCGATCGGCCCTGGAGCCGTCAGACACCGGAGCGGGTCGGGGGAGCGGGCAGCGTGAGCGGAGGTGGCGAGGACAACCCCGACCACGCCCTCCTCACCGAGCTGGCGCTGCGGGACGCCAAGGTCGCGGCCGTCTGCCAGGTGCAGGTCGACACCGTGCACGACGGCGAAACCTGCCTCCGCTACTTGCGCCGCGAGGCCGAGTTCGCCGCCGCCGTCCGGCCCGACCTCCTGTTGCTGGACATCAACATGCCAGGCCTCAGCGGGCTCGACGTTCTCACAGCTGTCAAGGCCGACCGCGCGCTGGCCACCATACCGGTGATCATGCTCTCCACCTCCGCGCGCGACCAGGACGTCCTCGCCAGCTACAGACGGGGCGCCAACGAATACGTCACCAAGCCAGTGACCGCGCAGGAGTTTCGTTCGAAGGTGCAAGCCATCCCCGCCTACTGGACCACGGTGGCCACCCGCCCGCCACGGGACAGGGCCCTAAGCGCCTAGCGCGAACGATGGCAAGAGTCTGAACAAGCAGGTGGAGCTCAGATGATCGGAATGGAGCAAGACTCGAGACCACCTGCTTAGACCGGCCAGAGCCGGGCACGGCACAGTCTTCCAACCGCCCACCGCGGCGATTGCCGTCCGAGCCGACGGCGCTACACTTGGGCCAAGGTGGACGACGGAGGCGGACCGCGCGGCCAGCCGTGACCATGCCAGCGGCCGCGATTTTTCGGCGGGCGCACTGGGCCGGCTACGCGGCTGCGTTTGCCGCTGTGGCGTTGGTCAGTGCGCTCATCGGCCTGGTGCTGGGCAGCGTCAACCTGGCGAACAGCTCGATGCTCTACATCATCGCCGTCCTGGCG
>JAABUQ010004547.1_pt1 | contig 23498 bp, 23 predicted proteins | sample 5560001 | NCBI WGS metagenome assembly JAABUQ01 (sample SAMN10711888, study PRJNA513371) | rock metagenome | isolation source: Antarctica rocks | place: Antarctica: Victoria Land, Finger Mt nord | collected 2015-12-18 | reverse complement strand
CCGAATTTTGTCGGCGGAGCGTACTGCACGATCTCCGGGAAGTTTCCGATAGCGCCGATCGATACGTTTTGTCTGCTGATCCAGAGACCGTCGCCCCCAACCAGTCCGCGCCGCAATCTGGTCGCGAGAGCGGTGCGCTCGGCCCAATGGCCTTCGACGATCGTTCGGCCCGCGTTTCCGGTGTCCAGCATGCATAGGCCGGGATGGGCGGCGACGCGGCAGCGTGCCAGCGGCGCGTCCTCCGAGAACAGGAGCGGTACGCGCCTGCCGCTCGGAGTCGGGCGAGGCCGATTAAGCGGGGCCAGCGTTATGGTACGCGTCTCTGGATCGAACGTCGTCGCAAATCGCTCGAAGAGTTCGAGCCCGAGCCAGCCGGCCTTGGGCGGCCGCGGTCCGCGTTCCAGGCGCTGGAATCCGTAAGGAATGATTGCTGCGACCTGCTCTTCGATCACCGCGTCGCCGATCCGGATCTCGCGGACGCGCGCGAAGCGGGTCTTCAGAACCGTGGGGTCGGACCCGGTGCTGTGGGCGTTGCCGACCGGCACGACGCCCAGTCGACGCGCCGTCGCGGGCGTCAAGATGAAATGGCCGCCGGTATCGATTACAAACGGAAACGGACCGCGTCCGTTAAGCTTCACCTCGACGATGGGCTTCCAGCCGTCGAAGGCGTATGGCACCGTCGCAGCGCGTGCTCCCCGCAGGAGCCAGAAGTCGGCGGGCGGCTTCGGGCGCGCGAACGACGCCGCGGAACGCGGCGTCGACGCTTCAACCCGCGTGGTGCTCCATGTTTCGGATTTCGAGCGTCGCGAGACGTTCCCACCCGCCGCAGCCGCTGGCGCTGCGGAAGGCGGGGGGAAAGTCGTCTGCAGCCGGCGCCCCAGCGACGTCCGCTGCAGCGGTGACCAAGCAGAAGATCACGATCAAAAGACGCACATTATGATGATGGCGTCGCCTTAAGCCGGGAAGCTAGGACGGTTCGGCATCCATTGCACGGATCTGCGTTACGCCCCGACGGTATCGGTCCGGCGTGACGCCGAGGACGCGGCGGAACGAACGACTGAAGTGGCTCTGGTCGCAGAACCCCGTGGCAGCCGCGACTTCAGCGACTGAGCGAGTCGTCGACTCGAGGAGAAGTCGCCCCTCTTCGACGCGCAACTCGCGGAGGAAATCGCCGACGCCGACGCCGACGTGCTTGCGGAAGATGCGCCCCAGATGCGCCGGATGGACGTCTGTGAAGGCGGCGAGTTCCGTCAACGACCACGTCGAGCGGTGATCTTCACGTAGCAGCGCGCAGAGGTCGTCGATCCACGGCGGTTTCGACGGCGTCCTCGCGTGGTGTCGACGTCCCATCTCGGCCGCGACTTCGAGCACGAGACCCTGTATGGCCAGCGCGGACCATTGGTCAAGACAAGCGACTTCGGTTGCCAAGCGCGCTCCAAGAAGTCGCAACGCTGCACTTCGCACGTCGTAGGCGATCTCGGGCGAAACGTCGCCGAGCGCCATCTGGGCGTATGCATCGCTCGGAATCGCGACGCTGACGTACAGGCCGCCGTGGCTCGAATAGTCTCCGAAGTGCTGTTCGCGCGGCGTCCTGAAGATCGCGGTTCCAGGGCCGCATTCACGGGAGCGCGTTCCGAAGCGCTCCCGAAACTCGCCCGCCACCAGAACCACGAATCGGGCTTCCGCGTGCTCATGCCTCCCCTCTTGATAGCGCCGATGCCAGACGACGCGTCTGAGTCGCAGCGGACCTGCCGCTACGTAATCCTTCCGTATCGGTTTATTCATCGTGGATGGTGCGCCATTGATAGCCATGTACGGTATTTCAGTTCCACTCTCGAATGACACGGGTTTGCGCCGCCGGATGCGATGCCCCGGACGAAGCGCGGAGTCGGTGGCCGCCAGTCATCGGCGCCCGTGCGACCTAGAACCCGACCGTTCCCTGATCCGCGTCTGAGCGCGCTCTTCAAGAAGTGATGTTCGCGGCGGAAACCATAGATGCGGCTTATTCTTCCGCCGCAGTACGCGACATTCGCGGTCGTCTTGCGCGAAAGATATCGCCACGAACGTCAATGGAATGCACAGCAAGAACACGAGGAACGAGAAGCTGGATAGCAGCGGCGAACCGTGACTACTGAGAACCGCGTCGATTCCGCCGAACAAAAGCGTGACAACCGTTGCCAGCGCACCGGCAAGTTTAAAATAGCGGTTCGGTACCCACCCATCGTAGCGCGTATTCATGTCGACACCTCGTAATCGAAATTTTATTTAGACTTCAAAATCGGACGCGGGACTCCCGTGATCACGTGCGCTTCAATAAAGCATACGATCGTCGGGAGAGGACGAGTGGAAGAGACGAGACGGCAGAACGACCGCGAGGACTCCAAGCCAGTCCCGAAGAGTCTGCACGAAAAGCCTTGGGCCGAGGGCACCTATCGTACGCGTAGCGCGGCGACGGGAGATCCGAGATATCGCGGAAACTGGGGCGGAGTCGCAGATTCCTTCGATGAAGGCAAGCGCCGTTCGCGAATAGCGAGCCGTCGTGTCGGTTTCGGTGACTTCGGTGTGGCATCTTCCCTTACGTGCTTGGCAGAGTGAAGCGTTTGCCGGCTGGCAGCGTTCGCGTCCGTCCGACGCTCTGTTCGTCGCGACGCCCGGCGCCGGCAAAACGCGTTTCGCTACGCGGCTCGCGCACGCGCTGCTGGCGGAAGGAAGCGTCGCCCGAACCCTCGTCGTCGTTCCGCGGGAGCATTTGAAATCGCAATTTGCGCGCGCGATGGCCGGGGCCGGGATTCAGCTCGACCATCGTTTTCGAAATGCCGACCGCGCGCTGGCAAGCGATCTATCCGGTGCCGTCGTGACGTATCAGCAAGTTGCCGCCGCTCCGCAACTGTTTGCCGGCTTAACGCGCGTTGCGACCCTCGTCATTCTAGATGAAGTGCATCACGCGGGCGAAGAAGCAACATGGGGCCAAGCGCTGCGCGAGGCTTTCGGCCGGGCCCGTTTTCGCGTGGCGCTCTCCGGTACGCCGTTTCGCTCGGACGGAAGTGCGATACCATTCGTGTCATACGAGCGGGGCGTGTGCGTCGCCGATTTTTCCTACGATTACGCGCGCGCGCTGCGGGAGGGCGTGTGCCGTGCGCTCGTCTTCCCGCTGCATGGCGGCGAAGCCGAGTGGGTGAGCCGCGACGGCACCGAGATGCGGGCGAACTTCGACGAGCTGCTCGAGCAGCGACACGCGAGCGAACGGTTGCGAACCGCCCTCACGCAGCCCGCGTGGCTTGGTGACGTGTTGGAGAAGGCGCATCACAAACTCTTAGAAGCTCGCGCTCTCGGGCATGACGACGCGGCCGGCCTCGTCGCTGCGATGAATCAGAGTCACGCTCGCTTCGTCGCCAATTTGCTCGAACAGCGTGTCGGCATTCGGCCGGAAATCGTCGTCTCCGACCTCGACGGTGCGGCGCGTCGCATCGCGTCATTTTCGCGCTCTAATGCGCCCTGGATCGTCGCCGTCCACATGATATCGGAAGGCGTCGATATCCCGCGCCTGCGCGTCGGCGTCTTCGCGAGCAACGTCGTTTCCGAACTCTATTTCCGCCAGTTTTGCGGCCGCTTCGTGCGCACCGGCGCGGACGTGGGATCGTCTCGCGAGGCGTATGTCTACCTTCCCGACGACGTGCGGCTACGGGTGCTCGCCGCCCGTATAACGGACGACGTCCGGCGCGGGCTACGCGCAAAAGCCGAGCGGGAAGAAGGGGCGCTCGAGCTTGCCGCGCCGCAGCGTGGAGAGCGCGTGCCGGGTGCCGGCGCATTCGCTTCGATCGCAGCCACCGCTCGTGAAGGGCGCGTGATCGATTTCGGTCCACTCTTCAACCCGGCGGCTTTTTTGGCGCCCGCTGGCGAAGCGGCCGTCGAAACGGTGGCCGCCGAACCGGCGGGCGAAGAAATGCCGCTCGTCACGCACGCCGAGCGGCGCGACGAGTTGCGACGCGAATTGCGCGGACTCGTCTCGCGCGCCAGCAGCGCGTTCGGGGTCGATCACAAGCGCGTTCATGCAACGCTCAACGAACGCTTCGGCGGCTCGATCGCTACCGCAACGGTGGCGGCGCTCGAGCGGCGGCGCAAACTCTTGCACGTGTGGCTCGAGCGGCGCGTTTATGACGGGTTACGGTAACGTCCCGCTCTGGGTATTCCTCTCATCATGAACGATCGCTTGAACGCACCCGTCGAGCCGCACGATGACGGCACCGTACAACATGAGCCGCTCTATCAGGAACCGAGCGAAGGCGTTGCGCTCGGTGACGTGCCGGCGTCCGTCCCGGCATTCGTAGACGACGAAGCCGCCGCTCGAGCCGCGCCTCGTTAAGGAGCCGTCGCGCCGCTCGCGTCGGTTACAGGCGCGATTAAGGCGTGCTGCCGGCCGACCGGCTCGAAGCCGAGGCGCAGGTAGATCCGCTCCGCCGCATCGTCGCGAGCCGCGACGATAACGACTCGGGTTCCGGGCCTGCTGGAGAGCGTCTCGCCGACCCCGACGTTGCACAGCGCGCCGAAGAGTCCGCGCCGCCGGAAGGCCGGCTGAGTGATGGGCGTTACGAATCGCGCCCACAAGTCATCCGCGTATAAGCCGGCGAACGCGAGCAGTTCGCGATCCGCAAATGCGCCCCAAAACCGGCAGCGTCCCCGTTCGGCGTCGGCCCGGTACAGTTGAAACCGCCACGTGACGAAGTCTGCCTGCGATGGCTGTCCATCGGCCGAAACTTGCTGCCGCTCGAGCGCCGCCGCCGCCGGCCAATCGGAGGGCCGATCGAACTCACGTATGTGAGCGAACGACCCCTGTCGCCGAGGCGGGCCGCGCACGGCAAAAACGGTCGAACATCCGTATTCGAACGATTTTGCGGCCGCCGGGGGCTCCCGTAGCCTTTGTCCGGCGGTTTCCCACACGACGACCCTGCGCTGCGCGCGCCGGCCGGCGACTTCGCCGGCGTGGCGCGCTATCCAGCTTGGGTACAGCGCCGGTTCCGGTTCCCGATCGAGAACGAGACAATTCGCGAACCAATAATCCGGGCACCCGGGTGCGGCGACGACCGTGCAGCCGGCAATCTTCGTGCGCAGGGCGATCGACGCTAGGACCAGTGCATCGGTCGCCGTCGCCGGCAGCGTCGGCACGTTACACCCGGCGCCGGACGCGATCCCGCAGCTCGGCGATGAACTCGTCGACCGAGACGGGTACCCGCTTAACGTCGTTCCCGCGCTCGTTCGGTGTGACGGTGTCCGCCTCGACCTCGCTACGGCCGGCGACGAGAATGTACGGCACTTTCTGCGTCTTCCAGTGACGGATTTTGTAGCCTAGCTTTTCATTCGATGCGTCGACTTCGGCGCGGAAGCCGGCGGCTCGCAGGCGATCTCGAACGGCCGTGGCGTATGGTAATTGATGCTCGGAGATCGGCGCGACGACGGCTTGCACGGGCGCAAGCCAAGTCGGAAAGGCACCCCCGAAATGTTCGATCAAGACACCGAAGAAGCGTTCCAGGGAGCCCGCGAGCGCGCGGTGGATCATCACCGGCGTGTGGTCGGCCCCGTCGCTCCCGCGGTAGCTCAAGTCGAAGCGTTGCGGCATATTGAAATCGACTTGAACCGTACCGAGTTGCCACGTCCGGCCGATGGCATCGTGCACGTTGATATCGAGCTTCGGTCCGTAGAACGCGCCTCCGCCGCGGTCGATATCGTAAGCTAAGCCACGCGACTCGAGCGCCTTACGGATCGCTTGCTCCGCGATGTCGTCCGTATCGGCTCGCTGCGCCGCATCGCGCGTCGAGAGAAAATACTCGACGCGCTCGAAACCGAAGGCGGTAATCATCCGCAGCGCTTCGTCCGCCGTCTGCTCGAACTCCGATTGCAATTGTTCGGGCATGCAGAAGAGGTGCGCATCGTCTTGCGTGAAACCGCGAACGCGCGTTAGGCCGTGCAGCACGCCGCTACGCTCGAAACGATAGACCGTTCCGAATTCTGCATAGCGCAGCGGCAGATCGCGATATGAGCGGCCCCGGCTCTTATAGATTAAGATATGGCCGGGGCAGTTCATCGGTTTCAACCGAAAGCGCTGCCCTTCCACCTCGATCGGGCCGAACATGTCGCTAGCATAGTTTTCGAGATGGCCCGACTTCTCATACAGCCGCTCGTTGACGACGTGCGGTGTGACCACTTGTTGGTAGCCGCGCTCGGCGAGGCCCTCACGGATAAAATTCTCGATGACGTTGCGAACGACGGTGCCCTTGGGATGCCAGAAGACGAGTCCGCCGCCCGCGTCATCTTCGATCGAAAACAGATCGAGCTCGGCACCGAGTTTACGATGGTCGCGTTTGCGCGCTTCTTCTAGCTGGAGCAGATACGCATCCAGCTCGAGCTGGGTATGCCATGCGGTTCCGTAAATGCGTTGCAGCTGCGGATTACGTTCGTCACCGCGCCAATAGGCGCCGGCGACGCTCGTTAATTTTAGCGCGCCGATCTGCCCCGTCGTCTTCGCATGACCGCCGCGGCAGAGGTCCGTAAATGCGCCGATCGTATAGAGCGTGATCGGTTCGCTCTCCGCAATGGCGTCGGCCAGCTCTACTTTATAGCGATTGCCGGCAAAGCGCTCGCGAGCGATCTCGCGCGATACGCGTTCGCCCGTCATTTCGTAATCGGCGCGAACGATAGCGTGCATACGCTGCTCTAGGCGTGCTAAATCTTCGGGCGTGAACGGTTCCGCTCGCTCGAAATCGTAATAGAAGCCGTTTTCGATTGCGGGACCGAGCGTCGGTTTCGCCTCGGGGAACAAATCTTGTACGGCGTACGCGAGCACGTGCGCCGCCGTGTGGCGCAGTTCGTCGAGCGGGACGCGATCGTCGTGGGGCGGAGCGGAAATCATCGCGCCGTCTTGGCGGCGGGTGAAACGCCCGCCTCTGCGAACAGCGGGCGATGCACCTCAAGAAAGGCATCGGTGTCGCGACCGCAATCGTACGCGAAGGCCGGCTCTTGCTCGGACGCCGCATCTCGGTATACGGCAACGGGCTGTGGCAGACGCCGGGCGGCAAACCGGATCGCGGTGAGAGCCTCGCTGCCGCGGCCTGCCGCGAAACCTATGAAGAGACGGGCCTGATCGTCTCCGAGCCGCGTGAGATCGCGCGCCAATCCGACGACTTTCCGGAGATCGGGTATCGCTACGTAACGGTCTTTTTTGCCGTTCGGTGCGAGCGCGGCGAACCTGAGAATCGTGAACCGGATAAGTGCGAAGGCTGGAGTTGGCATCCGCTGGACGCCCTTCCGAAGGATCGCTTCGCCATCGACGAAGCGACGATCGCCGCGATCCGGGCCTTTGTCGATGGCGACGGGGTCGGGCAGGCGCTCCGCGTCCTGATGCGAGCGCAGACATTCCTTTCGCTCGCGACCGTAGACGAAGCCGCTCATCCGAACGCAAGCTACGTACCCTACGGGATCTTGCAGGGCAAGGTCGCGTTCGCAGTCAGCGCTCTCGCGGCGCACGCTCGACATCTCGCGGCCCGTGAGGCCGCTTCGTTCGTGATCGTCGGTGAGCCCGCGGTCGATGCGTACGCGCGCGTCCGGCTGACGGTGAACGGCGCGGCTCGAAAGGTCGAGGGCCGGCTCGAAACGGAAGCGGTTTGGGACGCGCTCGCGCAGCGTCACGGCGCGACGGTCGCGATTCTGCGTAACCTCGGCGATTTCTCGGTGTATGCCGTCGAACCCGAGTCCGCGAGGCTGGTGCTCGGGTTCGCTTCGGCATACGAGGTGGCGCCGGATGTCCTGACTCGTGCACTACGAGCCTGAGCGCTCCCTAGAGAGCGTCTAACGCGAACGCTCTAAAAGTCGTACTCCAACTGTGTACAGACGTACTTGAAATCCATGGGCACCGTCGGCTGCACGCGATTCGCGAAGCGTTGCTCGCATTCACACCGCCTAAGCCGCCGACCGTATTATTTGCGATCGTTCCCAAGTACCATTGCCCGTTTGATGCTCGTCGACATACTGCACGGAAACGAACGGCGCGTAGTGCGTCTGCCGGAAATCTTGTAGGTCGCATCCGCGTACTGCAGGTTTGCGAGGTTGTAGAAGGAGTAGTTCTCAAAGTGAGCGCCAAGCGGGCCCGCGCTTACGTTGAGATACGCGTGTAGCGCGCCGCCGGTATCCACGAGCTTGGGACCCGCGGCGTTACTGGCTGGGATGCTGGTCAGGAGCGTCCTTCGTTGGAACGCCGAATCGGTGCGGTTTTCGAAGGCGATGATGCGCGAGACTGGACCGTCACCTGCGGCACGATTTTACCGCTGACGTCGATGCCTTGATAGGAAGCGGGCTTGATGCGCGAATCGGACGCCCGCATCCACAGAAAGTTGAAGACCCGGTCGCCGACGGTCGCATCGAGTCCGGAAGTGTGGTAATTTGCGTAGGCTTAGTCGAATGTGTTTTAGCGAAGGTCGGCAGCGTATTATCGAGTTTACCGTTTTTCTGCGGATTCGGACCGTTGATGCCGAACGGGTACCACTAGCACCTTAACCTTAAGATTGTATTAAGCCGCCGCGTTAACCGCGCTCCGATGACGGCTGAGGCGCGATGTCCTTCTTGTTGTCCGCCGAGGCGGAAGTGCGCGCGCGTGGCGGCGGCGACGGTTTCGCACCGTCTATACTCCTTCACGTCGTCTTAATGAGGACTGCGCCGGAAGCTCTAGGCGCTGCAGTAGTAAAATGATTTAATATTCGCCTTACATGGAATACTTAACTTAGCCGATAATGTTTAACTTAGCGGACTACGTTTCGGTTTGTGTGTCGTTTCATTTCCATCGACGCCAGCACGGTTACATTTATGAAGGCGGTCGCGTCCGCTTGAAATGCGAACGGTAGTAAGTAAGGATTACCAGACAGCTGCGTCGAGCGCTGGGAAGGCTGCGCGGTGCGGTTGAACCGGCGATACACCACATTTCCGCGCTTACGAGCGAGGAGCTATTCGTGATCAAGCGATTCGTAGTTGCGGTGTCCTCCGCTGCCTGTCTCCTGGCGCTTTCGCTCAACAACGGCGGCGGCGCAACGGCGGACCCGTTGAGCGTTCGCGCGCCGGTTCATGCGACGCTGGCCGAATTCGCTCGCACGCGCACGCGCCCGTCGAACGAACGCTTCGTCCCACGGGCATGGTTTTCGCAAGCGGCACTTACGTTGCGTGGGCGCTCCGCAGTTCCGTACGCGCTCTACGTTTCGGCGATCGAGCCCAGCGGCGCGGGAGTCGTCGATATCTTTGCCGCCGGCCGCAGCGGCGCTCATCCGCCGCTTATCGGACAAGTAACCGGATTAAATTCTCCCTCGAACATCGCGATCGACCTGCACGGAACGCTCTACGTGTGCCAAACGAATGCCGGGGCGCCCGTGCTGCTGTTTCCACTTGGAGCGAAGACGCCGTCGCTCGCGTTACAGACGCTCGGGAATCTGCCCGTCGCCGTTGCGGTTTCGCCGGCCGGTACCGTCTTCGTTTCGACGGCAAACGCAAACGGGCTCTCAGCCAAGATACTCGTTTATGCACCGGGCAAGACGCTGCCGGCAAAGCAGTTTTCGAGTCTCGCCGGTGACGCCGTCGGCGCGCTACAAACCGACGAGCACGGGAACGTGTATTTTGCGGGCGACTTCATGGGCGCCGGCAATTATATCGGAGAAGTATCGACGGCGGGAGCCGGACGGAGCCTGCTCAAACTATCTGCGCCGGCGACGGGACTCGAACTCGATCGGGCCGGGAACCTGCTGGCACAGACTTCTGCCCTCGGCATATACGCTCACGAAAGCGGGCAGCTGTTGCGTACGCTGAGCGAGGGCGGGGCACAAAGTATTAGCTTCGACGTCAGTGAGGGCAGCATCTATACGGCGACCGGCACGATCCGGCAATACGCCTATCCTTCGGGAGCGCTGCTCCAAACGATTACGACCCTGGCTGCCGACGAGACCTTCGGCATCGCTACGAGTCCACCAGCTCCGCATGGCCGCTCCTGGTAGCAAGAACGCGGGTAACGTTCTCGAAAACCGAGGCAGCAGTGTCAATACAACACGATGTCGATTCCGGCCGGCAAGCGCGAACGCGGGCGCTGAAGCGCTTCCCGGCGCTGCTGCTCGACCGGGACGCGCTCGAGCGATTCTTGCAACGTGCAGAACTTCTCATGCCACCGGGCGACATCTCGATTGCCCTCTCCGTACGTGACGGGGAGACCGCCCGGACGTTCCCTTCACTGCGCGATCTCGCAGCGGATCCGGATCTTCCGACACGTTTGGGCAACGTCGATATTTCGGTCGTGCGAACTGAAGGCACCCGGATCACGCATGAATTGCATTTGCAAGACGACGATGGCCGCGCGACGCTCCTTGCGCTCGGCGACGAATCGTGGGCTTACGGTGCGCTCGGCATGCTCTCGGAGCTAATGGCAATTTACGCTCGCCCCCAGCAGCTGCGGCAGCCGGCGTCGGCGTTGACGTTAATTGCTTTGTCTGTGGCTTTTCGCTCGCGGTCGTGCTGGCAGCAGGCTTGCAGCGAGGTTTGCCTGCGGCCCTGGCGGCGGCTCTCGCGTGCGGTGTAGTGTGGTTTCTGCTCGACATGGCGCTCGCCGAGCTGCGACTCGCGCTCACACCGCGTCCGCCGAAGCCGCTTACGATCGAGATCCGCTCGCAACGCGGTGATTCGCATACGCGGGCGAGCCTCGCGCGGCTCTGGCTCGTCATGCGGCTCTTGACGCTTCCGATTTGGCTCGTCGTCGGCTACATCGTGCTTTCCATAGTCGTGCCTCACGTCCCGAAAGTTTGGTAAGGACGCGTCGTTCGACGCTCGCAGGCTTAGCGGCAGCGTTATTGGGGGTTGCAATGGCGTTCGCGACGCCCCCGTCCCGTGCGCCCGCGGCTGGGGCGCGCGTCGTCTCACCGGTGCTCTACACCGGGATGCATTGGCGAAATATCGGTCCGTTCCGGGGCGGACGTGCGCTCGCAGTTATGGGCGTCACGGGCGATCCGAATCGGTTTTATTTCGGCGCCGTCGGCGGCGGCGTGTGGACGACGGGAAACGCGGGCCGGACGTGGACGCCGCTCTTCGATAAGGAGCCCGTCTCTTCGATCGGCGCGCTCGCCGTCGCGCCGAGCGATCCGAAGACGTTATACGTCGGTACGGGTGAGTCCGACATGCGTTCCGACATTATTGCCGGCAACGGTATGTACGCGTCGAGCGACGCCGGGAGGACCTGGAGGCATATCGGCCTTACCGGCTCGCGCCAGATCGCCCGCATCGTCGTCGACCCGCACGATCCGAGCGTGGTGTACGTTGCGGCGCTCGGCGATGCGTACGGGCCGAGTACCGAGCGCGGCGTCTTCAAGTCGCACAACGGCGGAGCTTCGTGGCAACGGATACTCTTCGCGAACGCGGATACCGGCGCCGTCGATCTGGCGCTCGACCCGCACGATTCGCGCATCCTCTTCGCGTCGCTCTGGCAAACCCGGCGTCCGCCGTGGAGCGTCTATCCGCCCTCGAACGGCCCGGGCAGCGGCCTCTATAAATCGAGCGACGCGGGAGCGACGTGGAGCCACGTCGGCGGCCTGCCCGTAGAGGGCCTCGGCAAGATCGGCATTGCCATCGCCGCATCGCACGCGCGCCGCATATACGCTATCGTGGATGCGAAGCGAGGTGGACTCTACCGCAGTGACGACGCGGGCGCTTCGTGGACCCTCGTCGACCGGGAAGCGCGCATCTGGGGCCGCGGCTGGTACTTCTCTCACGTCGCGGTCGATCCGCAGAACGCCGACCGCGTCTACGTTTCCAATACGTCGCTGTATCGTTCCGACGACGGCGGTGCGTCGTTCACGGCGATTAAGGGCGCGCCCGGCGGCGACGATTATCATATGCTGTGGATCGACCCGGCGGCTCCCGAACGAATGATTCTGGCAGGCGACCAAGGCGTCGTCGTCAGCGTCGACGGTGCCACGACGTGGAGTTCGTGGTACAACCAGCCGACGGCGCAGCTCTATCATGTTGCGACGGACGGCGCTTTTCCATACCGCATCTACGGCGCGCAGCAGGATTCCGGCGCGCTGACGATCGAGAGCCGCAGCTCCGGTCGCGGCATCTCTTCGCGCGACTGGTCGCCGCTGGCCGTCGGAGGGGAAAGCGATTACATCGCGCCCGATCCGCTCGATGACAACATCGTTTACGGTGGACGCGTCGAGCGTGAAGATCTCCGCACGCACATCACTGCGAACCGCTCGCCGACGCTTGCCGCTCCGAGCTTATGGCGCTCGGCGTGGACGTCACCGCTCGTTTTTTCGCAAGCCGATCCGCACCGGCTCTACTTCGGCCATCAACGCGTTTTCGAGACGTCCGACGGCGGCGCAAGTTGGCGTACGATCAGTCCCGATCTCACGCGGCCGAGCCCCGGCATTCCCCGAACGCTCGACGCTCCCACGGTCGCCGATCGCGAGCACGGTCCTCCGCGAGGTGTCGTTTATACGCTCGCACCTTCACCGCTGCGCGCGGATCTTCTGTGGGCGGGAACGGACGACGGGCTCATCCGCCTGACCCGCGACGACGGTGGCACCTGGAGCGACGTTACCCCTCCCGGGCTCGGGGCGTGGAGCAAGGTAGCGCTCATCGAAGCATCTCACTTCGATCCGCGCGAGGCGTACGCCGTAGTGGATCGCCACCGCCTCGCCGACGACACGCCCTACTTGTATCGCACGCGCGATTTAGGCCGCACGTGGCGGCTCGCGACGCGCGGCATTGCGAACGGCACTTTCATAAACGCGGTTCGCGAAGATCCGGCGCGCCGCGGACTGCTATATGCCGGAACCGAAATGGGCGTCTATGTCTCGTTCGACGACGGTGACTCGTGGCAGTCGCTGCAACTCGACTTGCCGGCCTGCTCGGTGCGCGACCTTGCGATACGCAACGACGATCTCGTGATCGCGACTCATGGCCGGTCGTTCTGGATTCTCGACGACCTCGCGCCGCTACGGCAAGCGACGGAGACTACCGGCGGCACGCAACCCGTGCTGTTCGGACCGGCCGACGTGTTCCGTCTGAGGCCGGGCGATGACGAAGGCACGCCGTTGCCGCCGGAAACGCCGCAAGGTGAAAACCCGCCGCAAGGTGCGTCGCTCGACTATGTGCTCCGCGCGGCACCGGGAGCGCCCGTGGTACTTGAGATCTTCGATGCGGGCGGCCGTCGCGTGCGCCGCTACTCTAGCGACGATGTTGTACGGCCGGTCGATCCGGCGACGCTCGATATTCCGGCGCACTGGGTGGAGACCGTTCGACCACCGCCCGCTTCCCCGGGCATGCATCGCGTACGGTGGGATTTGCAGGACACGGCCGGCACGTGGGTCGCACCCGGCCGCTATACGGTTCGCCTGACGGTGGACGGCTTGCCGTTGACGCGGAGTTTCGAAGTACGGCCCGATCCGCGCGGCAGCGCCAGCGTTGACGATTTACGCGCGCAATACGCTTTCGCGGATGAAGTCAAAACCTTGCTCGCGCAGGTAACGGCTGTTTACGACGCCGCGGACAAGCGGCGCGCGAACGAACGCGAGCTCGAGCCGCTTCGGCAGTCGCGTGACGCACTCGAGGGCATCTACACTGCGGTCGAAAGCGGCGATGCACGTCCGAGCGTAGCCCAAGTGCAAGCGTTTCACGCGCAGTCGCTCATCGCTCGTCACCTCCTTGGCGGCGGCGCCGCGAAGTAGCTTCCCACGCCTCTCGAGCGTCTTGCTAACGCGCGAAGGCGCGAGCGGTTAGAATGCCGAGGAACGCGCCGAAGATTCCGAGCGCGACGCTCGCGATCGCGTAAAGAATGCCGGGCAGACTCGTCGCGCCGCTCGAAAGATAAAACGCCTCGTAAGAAAAAGTCGAGAAGGTCGTGTAACCGCCGAGAACGCCGGTCGCGAGAAACGACCGCCAGAGCGGGCTGAAATGAGAGCGCAGTTGCGCCGTTTCGAGAACGACTCCAATCAAAAATGAGCCGCTCACGTTGATAAACAGCGTCGCATAAAACGCCGCTGTCATACCGAAGCGGCCGATGACGAACTGCGTGATCAACAGCCGGAGAACGCCACCGATTCCGGCGCCGATCGCCACGGCGAACAGAACGCGTGGATCGATCACGGCAGCAAGCTACGAGCGAAAAGCAATGAGGCAGACGCCGACGACGATACCTACGATTGCTACGACCGCCGCGCCGAGGCCGGCGACGAGCGGTGAGAGGCTTACGGTTCGTTCGGCCGACAACGCGCGGTCGGTCATCACGTACCGATACCCGCCGTAACCGGAAATCAGGGCACCGAACAAAGCAACGCTGGTCCCGAAGGTCGTAGAGAGCCGCTGCGTATTTGCGGCAAGATGCATCACGTCGGCCATCTCGCGGGTAAAAAGTGCGAAACGGGCAATGACGAATCCGAACGCGATAAAGCTCAGCGATGTACGAAGGTACGCGAGAAACGTTCGCTCGTTCGCGAGAACGTCCGTTGCGCGCGGTCCAGTACTCAAAACGATGAGAACCTCATGCGAACGCACATACGCTCGGGAATTCCCGCTGGCGGCGTTCGTTACTGCGTCCTAACGCCAGCTTATCCTGGAGTTCGAGGGAAGCCCGTTTCTCGCTTGCGGCGGGAACGCATGCGGTCTCGAGCGCGTTGCCGGTGCGGAGGTAACAACGTGACCGCATCAATCGTAAGCCGCCCACTACGGGCGCTCGTCGCGACATTCACCCTCGTCGCCCTGCTCTTTGGCGCGCTCGCACCGCGAACCGCTTCGGCGGACGGTGCCGCAAGTACGCGTAACATCATTCTCGGTGCCGCGGCTCTCGCGGCCGGCGTGATCATTTACAACAACGTGCAACACAAGCGCGCCGCAAGGAACGCGGTCGTCGGCTACACGCGCGACGGCGGCGTGGTTTACGGCGACGGGCGCATCGTCTATCCAAACGGGCGGACTCTCTACGCGAGCAATGGTGATGGCCGGTCGTGCGGCTATGAGGATGGACAAGAGCGTTGCGGCGCCCGTCCGGTCGCTTATTACCCACAGTATAACAGCGATCGCGACGATCGGCGCTGGCGCGACGAAGGACGTGATCGCGGCTGGTCCCATCATCACCGGCACGACGACGATCGCGACCAAGGTTCGTATGACCGGGGCCACGACGATCAGTAAAAGCGCAGCATGTCCGTCCGCACTCCGTGTTGGGATCTGACGCGTTCGCGCGTTACCAGCCTGGGTCGGGCGCACACGCTTTTTTATTTTGGATGAGACGGGCGAGGCAACCGCCGGCATCCCATTCGCCGCGCTCCATCGCCTGGACGTCACCCTTGTAACCGACGTTCATTTCGCCGAGCAGTTTGCCCGTCCGCACGTCGACGACCGAAAAGTCGGTTCCCCAGATGACGGCCATCGCGCGGGTCACGGCTCCGACGACGACGGCGTCCGCGTGCACGCTGCGCCCGATGCGACGCGCGCAGTCGGCAACGACGCACGCGCGTGTCGGTGTTGCTTGATCGAAGCCGGCGGCGGAAACGGCCGGCATAACCTTGCCGGCGACGATTAACGGAACGCCCTTCGCCCGTAAGCCGGCGCTGAGCCGTGCGGTCATTATTGCAAGCTCGGAAGGCGTCGGCAGCAGTCCGTAGGGCATATTCGAATCGGCCGCGGCGAGCGGTAGCACGGCGACGACCCTGCCGGAGGGCGTCGCGCTTGCCCGCGTCCCAAGCGCCAGCAACATCGCTGCTGCGAGTGCGAAGATTTTCAAACGCGTCTCCTATCGACTCGATGGTGAACGGAGCACAATCTTTCGCAGCCGCTATCGGGCGCTACAAGCGGCTTCGACGCGACGAGAACGTGCCCCCACGAACGTGTCGCGCTTCACCGAGCGTCCACTACTTTGTAATCGCGGCGCAAGCAAATTTTGCGCGCTCCGGTGCTATGAGCCGAGCGAACGGACGAGCGAGAGCGGTTTCTATTCCGACGTAACAGCGATCTAGCCCGGTTGTGGACTTGCGAATTGCGGTGCCGGTGTCGCTCCGGTCTCCGCGGTCAGTGCGTCGACCGCCGTGTCGATGCCCGGGTAGCGCTCGTATGGCGAAAGTTGCTGCGTGTAATGTGCGACTCCGCTGAAGGGACCGACTTTTCCCGTAAAGGTTCCGGCTACGCTGACCGGGAGCCACTGCTTACCGGCCGTACCCCAGGTCACTTCGAGACGGCCGTCGCGCGTCGGAAATGGTAATTCGTATGGTATCTCGACGGTGCGCAGGACGCGCTCCGAGACGGCGTCGATCACGAAGTAGCCGTGCGCGTGATACGCGTCGTGCTGCACGCTGTCGTACGCAACCGCGACGTCGCCCGCTTCGCAATCGACGCAGTCCGTAAATGCAAAATGGTATTCGGGAAGATAGGTCAGGCGCAGCGCATCGTGGACCAGCGGACGGCGCGCGTCCGGCTTTTCACTGCTGCGCACGAGCGCGCCGTTGTCATAGACGTACCAGGGCCGGCTCGGCGTTTTCCGATGATACATCGGCCCGTCGATGGTTAATTCGGTACGGGTGCGCAATCCGACGATTCCGCGCATCTCCTGCGCGTAGGCGACCGACACGCGCCGCACGAGTTCGAGCGGAGCCTGAGGCGGTGCCCTGTCGGGCTCGGCGGCACGTGACGTCGCGGCAGTCAAGGCGAGCTGCGCGACCGCTGCAAGCACCAAGCATCGGGGCCTCATTTTGCGCCTTCCTTCACGGTATTGCTCTTGTCAGCACCGTACCCCGTGATGTTCGTCACGCAGCCAGGTCGCGATTAGCCGGGGCGCGGTACGTGAACGAGCACGATCGAAGCGGGGTCGCTCGTGCGCGGCCGCGTTCGGAAAGAGCGCCGCGGGTGCGTCGCCTACGGAGAGGAGGTTGCGCTTGCGCCAGAGCGTGACGAGCCGCGCTTCACCAGCGAGCGCTCGGTTGAGCCGCGTTTCGTCGTCGCGCAGATGAGTCGAGCGGTCGAAACCGTGCGACAGAAACAGTTGCTCGGACACTCCCACCCGAGAACCCGTTTCAAGATGGCTGTTTGCAGCCGTTCTCGAGTGGCGGCATCGCCGGCGTCCTCTCGAGGGACGATGTGCCGACCGCGTCGCGGCGACGCTAAGACTTACGAAATCGGGTCCGGCGGCCGATAGACTCGCTATGATGCGGCGCACATCTTTGGTGACTGCTTCGCCTGCGGCGACGCGCGGCGTTCATGAATTACCTGCGCCGCTCGTGCCCGAGACGTCCCACAGCGTGCGAAACGTGGCCGTGACTCTGTGGCGCTTGCGCGCGCATCTGGACGGCCGGCGAGCGAAGTACTTGCTGCGCGTTGAGAACCGTGGCTCTGTTGCGCTCGACACTTTTACGTACGTACTTTCGCCCGGCGCTTCGGGTGAAGTGGCCGCTTCGGCGTCCGTGTCCGTTCCGGGATCCGCGTCCCTGAGCGTCAAGCTCGTGCTCGCCTTGCCGCATCCCGGTCCGGCGCTCGCAATCACGGAGATTCGAACGACGAACGGAACGCTCGTCTTCGCCGAAACCGAACGGCCTCGCTCGCGCGCGTGGCCGGCGCTGTGGTTCGTCGCGTTGTTGGCGCTTTGCGGATCGCTTTGGTTGGCGAGTGCCCTCGCGACGCCCGCGATTACGGCGCTCGCCGCACCGAGCGACGTTCGGGCAAGCCGGCCTTTTTGGGTCGCTTATGCGCTGGGACGTTCGAACGCTGCCGATTACAGGGTTTTTTCGGCCAGCGGTTTCGTCGTAGCGACCGGGACGCTCGCGGCGAGCCAAGGCGCCTTCGAGGTCGCATTACCGGTCACGGCGACGCGCAAGATCTACGCCGTTCGCGTCACCGCTCACGGCCGGCTCGGAGATGCGGCACGATCGGTCCGCGTGGTAGCCGAGCCCGACCCGCGACCGTCCGTCCTTCCCGCGCCGCGACCCGTCGTCGCCGTTCGTCCGCGTCTGCCTGAGCAACACCCGTTCGGCGTCGACCGGCTCGCCCTCGCGGAACCGACGGTCGCCGGCGGTAAACCGGTCGTCGTCTATTACCGCGTTGCGTCTGCCGACGGGGTGCTTCGCTTGATCGATCAACTAGGAACGGTTCGTGCCGAAGCGCTGCTCGACCGGCGCGGCAATTCGATCTTGATAGCACCTTATGTCGAGGCGGATCAAGATTTCCGGGTCGTGCTGCACGCGTCGCGCGGCGAGGCGCAAGCGGAAAAGAGCGTCTCGTTGCGCGTGACGAAAGAGCGCTCCCTCGACGACGTGCTGGCAACGGCGCGCCGTAAAAACGACGGACCGATCGTACTGGTCAAAGCGACGGTGGCCCCCGGCGAGCCAATCGAAGTCGGCATCGTGCGCTACGAGCCGGGTCTGCGCGTCGCGCTCGTCGATCCGCAGGGCCAAGAGGTCGCGGCTAGCACCGTCGCCGACGACCAAAACGAGGTGATGCTGACCGCGCCCGCGATCGCCGGTCGGGCAAGATACACGGTCACGGCGACCTATGTGAACGGCGTAAGCGAAGAGACCGTCGTGCGCGATCTAACCATCGGCGGCCCTGCGCCGCGGGCCACTCCGTAAGCTAGCGCGGGACCCCGGTAACCGAACCGGGCGAGAGCGTCGTCGCGGAGCGAGCAAACACTTCATCCGGTACGAAGAAGTCGGATACGAGCGGTCCCGTTCCGAGTGCGTAAGCGGAAAAGTCCGTGACGCCATCCGCGCGCAGGACCTCTTCGTCGATGAAGAAGTTGCCCGTGCAGCCGCGCGCCGATCGGTTGAATATCGAATAAGCGGCATCGGCGACGATAGCGGCGGATCGGCATGCCTCTGCCACCGCCGCTCCGCCTAGGACGTTGCGCACGGCGGCGGTGTCGATAGCGGTCAGCGGCCAGAGCGAATTGACGGCGACGCCGTCGCGTCGAAACTCTTCCGCCATACCGAGCGTGCACAGGGACATGCCGAATTTCGCAATCGTGTAGGCGACGTGCGGCGCGAACCACTTCGCCTGCAGATCGAGCGGCGGCGAGAGGTTGAGAACGTGTGGATTCGGCGCGTTCTTCAGGTGCGGCAGCGTCGCTTTCGAGCAGACGAACGTTCCGCGCGTATTGACGTTCTGCATAAGGTCGTAGCGCTTCATATCCGTCGCGAAGGTTCCGCAAAGCGCGATCGCACTCGCATTGTTGACGCAGATGTCGATGCCGCCGTAGGCTGCGACCGTCGCCGCGACGGCAGCTGCGACTTGTTCTTCGGAGCGAATGTCGCATACGAGCGGTAACGCGCTACCGCCGGCGGCCTCTATTTCGCGAGCCGCCGTGAACACCGTCCCCGGCAGTTTCGGATGGGGTTCGCTCGTTTTCGCGACGATCGCGACGTTGGCACCGTCGCGCGCCGCTCGCAGTCCGATCTCGAGGCCGATCCCGCGGCTGGCACCCGAGATGAACAAGGTAGTTCCGCGCAGGCTCATGGCGCGACATTTGGTTATCCTCGCAGCATCGGCCTTTGCGTTGGACTGCGCCGCGGGAGCGCCGTGCCGAGGAGAGGTCCTTGCGCCGCTACGATGCCGGCATGCTGCATCCGCGTCCGTAGCATCGAAGACGATGCGAAGCGACTAGTGAGCTTGCCGGTGCGTGGCCGTCAGCGCTTCGCCGAGGACGACGAGCGACGCGGTTAGCAGGCCGATCTTTAATGAGGAAGGCGCCGGTGTCGCTGAGCACGGCGAGACCGTGAAAGGCAAACGCGCCGGGAGTCGAGAGCAGGAAGGTTAGCGTCGTCAGGAATGTCAGCACGGCGAGCAGCCCTCCGACAGCCGCCGCGCGGGCCGAGACCGGGCGCAGCAGGATCAGGCCGACCGTGACGAGCTCGGAAGTTCCGATGATGTTGGAGACGGCTTGCACCGAGCCAATCGAGTACAGCCACGAGAGGAGCGGGCTGTGGGCGATGAGCGGCATAATACCTGCGGCTTCGGCGGCGGTAAATTTCGAGAAGCCGATGAGCCCGAGGGTGGCGGCGAGTGCGATGCGGGCGACGATGACGCTAGCGGCGCTGATCGCCGTGCCGCTGACGGGTAAGTGCCTGGCAGCTGTCGGAAGCGTGGTGGCGTTGGTCATTTGAAAAGTTCGTTTGAAGTAGCGTGAGCTTAGCCAGTGTCTAGGCTCGCGTCGCAAACGTTACACATCGTGCTGCGCGGCATTCACCGCGCCGGCACGAGCGCCGGGATCCGCCGGACCGTTTACGTCCGGTCGACATCCGGCGAGTCGGACACGCGCGTCCCGACGCCTGTCTCCGGTAGTCTGCAACGCGGACACGCGGAAACGGTGCGGGCGCGCGGCGCAGCCGTTCTTACTGCTCGTCCTCGTGATAAAATTGTGGGGCAGGACGTGCTGCAGCGCCGCCGGCAGCTCCTCGCCAGCGGTATCTTTCGTGCAACAAAACTGCGGGCTTACTTTGTCGATAGCTGAAGTAAGACATCGACCGATAAACGAGGCCGTCGACAGCCGCCGATTCGATCATCTGTCCGCGTAAAAGCGTCTGCGTAGTCTCGTAAACGCCGTCCGTCGGTAGCGAATATTTTACGACTTCCGCGGTACGAAGATCCACCAGCCAATATTCGCGTATACTTAGCCGGGCGTAAAGTCCAGCGCGCTTCTCGTCCTTTGGCCGCGAAGTCGATGAGGCTTCGATAACGAGCGCGATATTCTCGGAGCCCGGGCGCTCAGCGATCCGGCCGTTGACTATTCACGGTCCGCGCGCTACGAGATTGTCGGTTTGGGACCGTCAGTCCAATGCCAGCACGAAACGAGATTTCCGTGTAAGGAGTGAACCGGTTAAGATCTAGCGCCGAGCGCGTACGGGCATGCAGGCCGCCTTCAGGGGCCAATGTATAGATTGCTCCGTCAATGAGCTCGAACGCGTGGTCAGGATGCGTTTCCGTGTAGAGAATGTAGTCGTTGAAGTCGAGCCGGACGGGCCCTGCTGCGGCGATCATAGGCCCTCAGTTTGCCACGGCGGCCTGGGAGCGCTCGATAGTCTGACGAGGTCATAGCCGATCTTAAGCGCGGCGGCATCCTCACGGATTGCATAAACGAAATAAAGAAAACCCTGGCCGTAAGGGTTTTCAAATGGTGGGCACGATAGGTTTCGAACCTATGACCTCTACAGTGTCAATGTAGCGCTCTCCCCCTGAGCTACGCGCCCGTGCCGGGGAACGGATCGGCCGTCTAACCGGGGTTCGCGCCGTGCCGAACGCACCCTGCCCCGGGTGCGCCGGAAACAGTCTCCGGTTCGAACTGCGCGATGCGCTCGCGCCAAGCATGCGGGACGGCGATCGTCGCTTGGGTCTCGTAATCCATGGCGACGACGGTCGCTACGATACGCGCGCAGCGTTCGTTGCTGTCGTCGCTCCAGACTTCATGTGAAAAGTCGAACGACTTCGTTCCAAGCCTGCTCACGCGGCACCCGACGGCAACGTTCTCGCGGTAGGCAATCTGCCGCTCGTAGTCGATGCTCATTTTTGCCAAGATCATGCCCTGCGTCCAGGCGGCTCCGGCTCCGATAACGTCGAGCAGATAGTCGCTGCGTAACTGCTCCGCCCAGCGAAGGTAGGCGATGTTGTTGACATGCCGCAACATGTCGACGTCGCCGAACGGCACGCGAAAACGCTTCACGATGCGATAGCCTTCGAGCATCAATACTCGTCCAAATCAAGCGGCGCGTCAGCCTTCGCCCACGCCGTCTCGAAACGGGCCCGCACCGGCGTCGCTTCGCTCGAACGGCCTTCACGATCGAGCGTTTCTGCTAGCCCATATAACGCGCGCGGATCCTCGGCGTCGCGCGACAGATCTTGGCGAAACGTCGCCTCTGCTTCCGGATAACGTGCGGCACGGTAGAACGCTGATCCGAGCGTCTCGCGTACCGGATACCAAAACGCCGGTGGCTCGGAATAACCTGAGGCGTCTTGCGTCGCAACGGCACGCTGCAGCGCGGCAATCTCACCGCTCGCATTGCCCTGGCGCGCCGACAACCGAGCCGCGAGTACGTCGGCTTCAATGGACGGTACGCTGCCCGTCAGCGCGCGCAGTTGCTGCAGATGCTTGCTCGCGGCCTCGTAGCGTTGCGCATGGACGGCTAACATCCCGGCAATGAAATCGTCCTGCTCGTCGAGCGACGCGAGCTCCGTATAGCGCGCAAAGCGCAAATCGATGCGAGCCGCAAACCGGTAGCCGCTGCCGTCGCATACGGCGGCGATGCGCTGCGCTGCAGCGAACTCGCCCGACATCATGAAGGCGTCGGTGCCGAAGGCGCAATCGTGAGCGAAGTAGTCCGCATGGCCCTGCGGATTGCTCGCCAAAAACGTCCGGTACAAAGCGACAGCGCGCGCGTTTGCCTCGCCTGCATCGTGGTAAGCACCAACCCGCATGAGAGTGTGGGCAGGCATATGTGCGAGATGCTCGGCTGCGGGCTCGAAGTTCATGGCCGTAAGTCGCAGCGCTGCCGGGAGAGCCTGCTCCGGCTGCCGGGACTCCTCGTACACGTGGATGAGGAGATGGTTTGCTTGGAGGTGCTGCGGGGAGCGCCCGAGCACCGTCTTCAAGCGCGCGATGACGCCGGCCGTTCCTTCGGCGGGTGCCCCGTCGGCAATGAAATACGACCACGGATGCACGTCCATCTCGGCTTCCGCCGCGAGTGCCGCCAGATCGTCGTCTTGCGGGAATGCGTTCGCAGCTTCGTTCATGGCGTCGCGATATGCGCGCGCGGAGCGATCGCCGTCGTTGTTACCGACGTACGTGAAGCGCTCGGTGGCGGCTGCAATGAGAGCACGCTCGGTCGGAGATGCATGTTCTTCCAGCGCCCGAGCCCGACCCACGGCGGCGCGGCCCAGGCGTTGCTTCGCCGCATCGTAGTCGGTGTTGATATTCACGCCGTACGACATCGCAACGCCCCACCAAGCGATGGCAAGTGTAGGGTCGGCCGCTGCAGCATGCTCGAACGCTACGCGCGCGCTCTCCGGATTGAAGGCGTAGAGCAACGTCAGCCCGTTGTCGAAAGCGGCTTGCGCTTCTACGTTACGTGTCGAAACCTCGCGTCGGGCGTGCGTATATGAGCCCGCGTTCGGCGTCGAGTTCTGTGCATCGGCCACATGAAAGCCGAACATGAAGAGGAAGGCGAACGTGGCGAGCAAACTTCGCACGTCACCGCGGATACGCGGATGGACATGGCGGAACCTATAAGGTATACTCCTGCATCGCCGGGTGACGGTGGGTTCCGAGAGGGCGCGTAGCTCAGTGGGAGAGCATCCGCTTCACACGCGGGGGGTCGTTGGTTCAATCCCAACCGTGCCCACCAGACCCCTTGACGAAATTGGTTATCCGGAAGCTTCTTTGACGTTGTAGCTCAGTTGGTTAGAGCGCCGCCCTGTCACGGCGGAGGTCGTGGGTTCGAGCCCCATCAACGTCGCCA
>JAABUQ010004546.1_pt1 | contig 23503 bp, 24 predicted proteins | sample 5560001 | NCBI WGS metagenome assembly JAABUQ01 (sample SAMN10711888, study PRJNA513371) | rock metagenome | isolation source: Antarctica rocks | place: Antarctica: Victoria Land, Finger Mt nord | collected 2015-12-18 | reverse complement strand
GGCGAGCAATTGACCGGTTCGAAAGGCCGGCCGCGCGTGCCTGATCGAGATAAGCGCGAAGCGTTTCAATCGTCACAGCGGCGGGAAGGGCCGCTGCGGGCAATTTCTTGAGATACGCAACAAACTGCATAAGATCCCGCCGGTACGCCTGTAAACTGTTAGCAGCTAATCCCTTTTCCGTCCGGCAGAAATACAGGTAAGAGCCTATCTTCTCGTCCCATATGGTCTGCCTGGCCATCCAGTCAATGATACAATATTCGACAAATTGTTTGAAACAAAGCACTAACGACTTCTCACTTGCCACCCAGCACTAGCAAGCGGATCGTCCTGTACCGGTGGGACCGGCAACCGGAGGACGGCATCATCGATCCTTCTTCTTACCTCCTCGACAACCGGCTTGAATGGATCACGCTCGAAGGACGGCTGCAGCTTTGCCCATTTGAGAGCTGTAAGGCTGTTTGCTTCGTGTCGGAAAACGGGAAAGCCGATCTGTTCACTCACGGCAATGTGTTTACCGCGCGGCCGAGAGTACCCGGGCTCTGGACGCGCTTTCTATTCCGCGATGGCGCCGTTTTGGACGGGATACTCTCGCCTAACCTGCTGGAATGGCCCGGCTCCGGTTTCTTCATCGTCCCGCCGCAAGCAAAAGCAACACGGCAGAAGGTCTTCATTCCCAAAGCTGCGCTGATCGCAACGGAGTTGCGGGGTGTTGTTGGAGCAGGTGCGAAAGCTCTTGGACAGACGCCAGATTCGAAGCCCGGAGACGAAGTCCGTCAGCTCAGCATCTTTGATGTGTGAAGCCGGGTTGTGATAGCTACGCCGGAGGGTTGGGGAGAATCCGGAGGAGCGTTGAGAAGGCCTGACCCGTGGCGAATCCACTCGTGATTGTCAGCATTGGGCGCGAGCCACAAGCAGACAAGCTCTTCAATTAAAACCCTCCGGGGAAAGCTTGAAGTCCGCCATCTATGGGCGGTTCGCTGATGGGCGGCTGTGAGCTCCACTTGCGGGATCGGGCCGCCAAGAGTCAGGTGAGGACGAAACTCGTGCGCCTCAATATGCTTGAGCGGTCCCGTATTGAGCCTCTCGTGTAGTTGGGACAGCCGATCGCTCCCCTCCGCGATATCCAGGTGCAGGTAATCCGTTTCAGCGAAGTGCCCGAAACCAGAAAGTTCGGCCTCGAATGGGCTTACGCCGGCTGCGGCGTCCGCAACTTCTGAACAAGCGAGCTCAATGGCAAGGCGCAAAGGGCGGGGCGGCAGGACGGTTATGTGCAGCGGCGGCAGGACGGTTATGTGCAGCGGCGGCAGCTGCCTGCCCGGTATGCACGGCCGGAGTGAATCGAGCAGTTTCCTATATGGCTCCGGTATATAGGAAACGAGCGCAAACGAACCCAAAGGTCCGGGTTCGTATAAAGTGGCGCAGGAATGAAACTGTCGGAGATCATTCAAGCTTGCGCGTTCCGTTTAGGAGCGGCCGGTTCCGGACTGAGGAGAAAGTTGAGGAACATCTGAGGCCGGACTCGCGTCTGCCGGCTGCGGCTCAGGAACAAACCAGCGAGCGCTCTCGAATCCAATGTATTTCGCTATCCACATCGCGGGAGCCGATTGCTCGGGCCCACCCTCTTCGCCGTCAATTTCGAGCAAATCTCCAGGGCGTAGAGACCGGCCTTCTTCCGCCATAAGTTTCCATGCCTCGTATGGGTTCGCGGCATCAATCTGATCTGCGGCCTCGTAATCTTTTGGTTTCAGGACAGCCAATCCACCCGTATGCGGCGCCCAGCGAAAATTCTCTCGTGGCCCTTCTTTCATCCGGTGAACGCGATAGCGAGGCATCAAGAAATCAGTCTAACCTGGAACCGGCCTACTGAATTCCCGCAGATTCCACGAAAATCCAGTCTGTCACAATGTTGAGGGCGCTCGAAGACAGAGCTCCAACTGCATTCGATTCCATGAGGAAATATTGGTGGCTGCTTCTCCTCCCGGCTCTACTCTTGCTTGGGTGGTGGGCATTTAGCCGAACCGGATCTGCGCCGGTCATTCACGTTTCAACTGCCAGACGCGCGAGCATCGCGAGCATCGTGCCGACCAACGGTAAAGTCGAACCTGCCGAGTGGTCCGCAGCCAGAGCGGAAACTTCCGGAGTGGTTCGTACCATTCGGGTTCGTCAGGGGCAAAACGTGCGAGCGGGCGACGTTCTTGTGACTCTGGACACAACCGCAGCCAACGCGGACGTGGCGGCAGCTCTGGCTCGTGAGCAGGAATCGCAGGCCGAGCTGAACACGTTGGGCCAGGGCGGGAAAGCTGCCACAGTGGCAGATCTCGCGGATCGCATTGCGGCGGCCGAAACAGCTGTCCAGATCGCCCAGCGCATTTATGATTCCGACAAGCGCCTGCTCCAGCAACAGGCTGCCACCAAGCTGCAGGTGGATACCGACGTCGATGCCCTGGAACGCGCCAAACAGAACTTAGCGGCAGTACGGAATCAGAGAAAGACGGCAGTTACGGCGAGCGATCAGACGGTTGCGGGAGCCAGGCTTCGTGACGCACGAGCCGCAGTTGCTTTAGCAAAGCACCGGGCCGAGCTTGGCGATGTAAAAGCTCCCATGAGTGGGACGGTGTACCAGTTTGATCTAAAGGTAGGCGCGTATCTGGAGCCCGGGACTCTCGTTGCGCAGGTGGGCAATATCGACCAGGTGAAAGTCGTCATCTATGTAGATGAGCCGGATTTAGGGCGGGTGGGGCTCGATATGCCGGTCAGCATCACTTCCGATTCGCGTCCGGGCCAGAAGTGGTGGGGAAGGGTAGACAAGCTGCCGACCTCCATTATTGCGCTCGGAACCAGAACGGTGGGAGAGGTGAGCAGCACGGTGGCGAATTCGAATCACGATTTGCTCCCAGGCGTTTCCGTTAACGCCAGCATCATTTCTAAGGTGGTTAAGGAAGCGCTCGTCGTGCCCAAGGCAGCGCTTCGCAGACTGGGCTCAACCGACGGCGTCTTCAAAGTTACGGGAAATACGATTCATTGGACCGTGGTACAGACCGGGATCAGCGATGTGAATAACGTGCAGATCCTGTCCGGCCTACAGCTCGGCGATCCGGTAGTAGACCGGGCGATCGATCCGACCGACGCCGAGATAAAAGATGGGCTGCGCGTGAAAGCTATTGTCAATTGAGACAAGGGCCGCGCTCTTTTTCACGTTGCCCGTCCCAGAAGTTGTATTACGGATTGATCTTTACAAACGCCTCGCGCTCAATTGCCGCCAGCACTGCTGCTGCGTCCGCTTCGCTAAATTCCTGCGTCTTGGCGGAATGATTCATTGAACAGAACTTCGGGCCGCACATCGAGCAGAAAGCCGCGTCCTTAAAGCCTTCTTCCGGCAAAGTTTCATCATGAAAAGCTTGCGCGGTTTCGGGATCTAAACTCAACTCAAACTGCCGTTTCCAATCGAAATTGAATCTAGCGCGTGAGAGTTCATCGTCCCGGTCGCGCGCACCCGGCCGGTGGCGAGCTATATCGGCTGCGTGAGCAGCAATCTTGTAAGCGATGATGCCTTGCTTGACGTCCTCGCGGTTCGGCAGACCGAGGTGCTCTTTCGGAGTGACGTAACACAGCATGGAAGCGCCGTACCAGCCGATCATGGCCGCGCCAATAGCGGAAGTAATGTGGTCGTAGCCGGGTGCAATGTCAGTGACGAGAGGACCCAGTGTGTAAAACGGCGCATCGAAGCACAGCGCGCGCTCTTTCTCGACCTGTAAAGCTATTTGATCGAGGGGGATATGTCCCGGTCCTTCGATCATTACTTGAATGTCGTGTTCCCATGCAGTCTTGGTCAGTTCACCCAGCGTCTTCAACTCGGCGAATTGCGCCGCATCGCTCGCGTCGGCCAAACACCCCGGACGTAAGCCGTCGCCCAACGAGAAACTCACATCGTGCTTCTGAAAAACCTTGCAGATCGCGTCGAAGTGCTCGTACAGCATATTCTGCTTGTGATTCTTAACCATCCATTCGGCTAGAATGGCCCCGCCTCGGCTCACGATGCCGGTAATGCGATTACGGGTGAGGGGAACATACTGGACGAGAACTCCTGCGTGGATCGTCATGTAGTCCACGCCCTGTTCAGCCTGCTCCTCAATAACCTCAAGTAAAACATTAATATTGAGGTCTTCCACGCGCCTGACCCTGCTCAGGGCTTCGTAGATCGGTACGGTACCGATAGGCACAGGAGACGCATCGATGATGGCCTGCCGGATACGAGGAATATCGCCGCCGGTCGAAAGATCCATCACCGTGTCCGCGCCAAAACGGACGGCGTAATTCAGTTTGTCGAGTTCGTCGTCAATGTTCGACGTAGTTGCCGAATTACCGATGTTCGCGTTGATTTTGCACGCAGAGGCAACGCCGATACACATGGGCTCAAGCGTCGCGTGATGTATGTTGGCCGGAATGATGAGACGGCCTTGCGCAACTTCTTCGCGAATCAACTCAGGCGAGAGCTTTTCCTTGTCCGCTACATACTGCATCTCGCTGGTGATGATTCCCTTGCGGGCGTAGTGCATCTGGGTGCGGACGGCGTTGTTGAGACGAGGCGTGATCCACTCATTGCGGTTCATGCTTCGATTATAGGTCTGACAGCTAACAAATTACTGCTGGAGTCACTGCTGGAGCGCTTTTTCTACGACTGCGTTGAGCGAAGGATCGCTGGGCGCAATAGCGGGTTCGAATCGAGCCACAATCCGGCCGTCACGATCAATCAAGAACTTGGTGAAGTTCCATTGGATTTCACCACTCGCCTTCGGGTCAGTGCTCTTATCGGTCAAGTACTGGTAGAGTGGCGCGATGTCCTCGCCTTTCACCGAGACTTTCGATGCCATGGGAAATTTGACGTCGTACTTGCTTTTGCAGAATGTTTTGATCTCGGCGTTGGTTCCGGGTTCCTGACTTCCAAAATTATTAGCTGGTATGCCGACGATTACGAAGCCCTGATCTTTGTGCTTTTCATAGAGCGATTCGAGCCCGGCGTACTGAGGAGTGTAACCGCACCGGCTGGCTACATTGACCAGCATCACGACTTTGCCCTTCAGGCTCGCGAGCGGCATCGGCTGGCCGTCGATTGTCTTGAGAGTGTAGTCGTAAACGGATCCGGCGAAGAGACCTGTTCCGCCTACGAGAAAAGTAGTCAGTAGCAACAGGGCGGGCTTTATCATTTCACCTAATATAGCTTTGTCGATTCGAGCAGCGGCATGCGGAGTTGAGGCAGATGGTCGAAGCCGGCCGCCTGCCCCAATTACATGCTCAGGCGATTTTCCAACCTTTGCGGACTACCGGTTTCAATAGCTCGTCGGCTTGAGAGTTGTTTGTGATCTTCATCTTGTCCGCGTCCCATTCGAGCCGGGCGTTAAGCCTAAGTGCAATCGCGCCGAGTGCGATCCACTCGGTGAAAGGCGCCGAGACGCTGAAGTTGGAACATGCTGGTACGCCGCCTTTGCAAGCGCGGATCCAGTCTCGATAATGGCCGGGCGAACGCGGCAGGAATTCGGGAGGGAACTCGTAATCGCGCATTTTCTCAACCGGGAGCAACCGTGTATTTTCGCCGTAGGTGCCAGTGGTGATCATGCCTTTGTCGCCGACAAAGAGGCTGCCATTCGTGCCCTTGCCGATCAGGCTCATCCACTTCTCTAGTTCACGCTCGTGCGGCGTAAGCGAGGCGTCCTGCTCGGCAGCGGAAGGCCGCTCCTCACGCTGCGGCATTTCTTTCGGAGAGAAGAACTGATCGGTGAAAACCTCGCCGATGATCTGGCGCTCTCTCGGCTTTGCTGTGCTTTCGGCGTCACCGACGCGATTATCGGGAAGATCGCCCAAGATCTGATCCTTCGGTGCATTCGGCAAATCCGGCTGGTCTTCGCGCTTCGCGTCGTACCAGAAGATTTTGACCGGCGGCATCGATCCGCGGGCAGGGAAGTCAAAGCGGATAACTGACTTGGCAGGGAAGAAGGTATCGCTCTTTCCTTCCTGGCTGATGCATTCGACAGCCGTTGGGACGGTCAAGCGGAGCGCCATGTTCGGTGCTCCCAGGATGTGGCACGCCATGTCGCCCAGCGATCCCGAACCGAAATCGTAGAAGCCGCGCCAGATGAACGGGAGGTAGTCTTCGCTATACGGGCGCTCCTTGGCTACGCCCAGCCATAGATCCCAGTCCAAGGTGGAGGGAACAGGCGTCGGGCTCGGTGCGGCAACTGCGCCCTGCGGCCAGACTGGCCGGTTTGTCCAGGCATGAACTTCCGTGACATTGCCAATTGCCCCAGACCAGACCATCTCGGCGCACTGGCGTGTTCCTTCGTTCGAGTAACCCTGGTTCCCCATCTGGGTCGCGACTTTATACTTCTCGGCCGCTTTGAGAAGTTCGCGGCACTCCCATACCGTGTGCGCAAGCGGCTTCTGTACGTAAACGTGCTTGCCTAGCGACATCGCATGAATCGCAGCCGCCGCATGCATGTGATCTGGAATCGTGACGATCACGGCGTCTATATTGTTGCCCTGCTTGTCGAGCATCACGCGGTAATCCTTGAATTTCGGCGCGTCGGGATGGGCGCTGAAGGCTTTTGTGGCGTTTTTCTCGTCTACGTCACACAGCGCAACGATGTTCTCGGTCTTAGCGCAGGCGGCGATGTCGCTGGTCGCTTTTCCGCCGGCGCCAATCGATGCGATGTTCAGCTTCTCGTTCGGCGACTTATAACCCAAACTCTTCAGCGATGGCTCGCTGCCAAACCCGGCGAGCGGCACGGTGCCCGCTAGAACGCTCCCGAAGAAGAAGTACCGCCTGGAAACTCCATCAGATTTCATGTTCGATCAATCACTCCACTCGAATGATAACCCTGAAGTGAAGAGGCCGCCCAGACTGTAGATCCGGGCGGCCTCTGTTTTTCAAACTGCGTTTTTCTGGGCTTTGTTTTTTCTAGGTGATGGTATTTGCCGAACCGCGACGGACCGGACGTTCCGATTCGTCGTAATCGGCCGAAGCTTCGCTGGTAGAAGAGACATCTTCCGCGCCGCTGCGCTTCAGTACATCCTTGGCCTTGCTGACCCAATCGCCGCTATCGCAGTGCACCGAGAGCAGAATGCCACCGGACTTGATGCGGCCTTCATACCGCTTCGCTTCGAACTCAGGAATGCCCATGCCGACGAGCGCACCGATGATGCCGCCGACAACACCGCCTGATCCCACCCCGGCGAGCGCACCCATGATTGGGCCGGCTGCGATGAATGGCCCGATGCCTGGAATGGCAAGCGCACCGATACCGGCGAGCAAACCTAGAGTCCCGCCAATGACACCGCCCGTGACAACCCCAGTGGTTGTTCCTTCCGGAGCTTTGGTGGCCTTCTCATGCGCGAAGTCCTTCGTCCCGGCATTGTCCTGCATAAGGACGGATAAATCTTCGTTTCGATAACCTGCCGCGAGCAGCTGATCGACGGCGCTCTCGGCCATCTCGCGGGTGGCATAAATGCCGTAGACTACTGTGTTTTTTCCTGCCATTATAATGTTCTCCTCAAGTCTCTGAAATCGTTCTTAGCTGCCCTTTACGGTCAGCTCGTTTGTTACGTTCCCTGCGCCAGCGTACTTCGTGGCGTGTTCCTCGATAGCCTTCTTTTCGTCTTCCGACTTGACAGGCCCCCGCAATGTCACTTTCCCCTTCACGGCAACAATTTTCACGTTGTGGGCGTAAGTCGAAAGTGATTTGTCGCTGACCACATCGCGGCGGATGTGCTTCATCAGCGAGACATCAGATTGATTGTTTTTGGCCCTATCGGCATTTGGCTCGTTCGTGTCCCGGTCTGGTTTATTCACCGCCGTGTTGTCGGGCGCTTGAGCGGCCAGTCCTCGTGCAACCAGCGGATTTCCGCTACTTGCGACGAGTGCTGCCGCAACTGTCATCAGTGCGAATCGCGAATTTAGTCTGTATTGCATAGCTCTCGTTTCCTCCTGACGGAAGCACGGCGATGGCCGTATGCCTCCATCCTTGTCGGAGACAGCCTAACTCCTTTCCTACTGGTGCTTTTCATTGCGCTGTAATGCCTCTTGCTTCCTGCAGTCTGAGTAAAGACTGGGCAGAAATGTCCGCGCGAGCCGCGCTGATAGGTAATTCTTTCCCCTTTCCGCGGGCATCGCTCCTGACATAATTCCCGGATGCGAAAGGTTATCGTATCTGTGGCTAGTAGGTTAGACAGCGGCCTAGTCGCCTCTGATCTCAGGCAACCGCGGCAAAGATTGCTTTGACCACGGTGTCAATAAAACGGAGCGCGTCATTAACCGGAACACTATCAATAGGCCATTGAGTGCCGAGGTTTGTCGGATCCATATCGGCTTCGTGCGCTATCTTACTTGCGGCGGTCTACAATTGTAATTAAGCGCGCTTTGACTTGCTGCGCGTCAGTTCCAAGCTGACAAGCCACAGAATCCCACAGCTTGACCGCAGATATCAAGCGAATTGCATCCGCTATTTTGTCTGGATGCTGAAAGCTGGGCCAAGAATGAGCATCTCGAATGGCCTGATCTAGCCAGGCATCTTGCGGTGAGTTAGCGATCCCCAGGCCTGCCGCGGAAAGTGGAATCTTAAATGAGAGATAGGCCACTGTAGTAGGACGGCAGCCCTGATTGACTTCCAGCATGCCTAGACGCACAAACTCATGAACAAAAAAATCAAGAGCACTGACCCCTAGCACCAAAGACGCACGGTGTAGATCTGTCAAGTCGATCACCATTGTCGTCATAGCCGCTAACGTGTCGGCCATTGCGGAAGCCCAAGAGCACGACCAAGGTTCAGATGGAACTGATCTAGGGCGGATTTCATTCACCCGTAAGCATTTCCACATCCTTGGCCAACTCGGAGAAGACTGCCTTGAATTCCGCTTGCTTTTCCTGATCTACCTCTAAAACTGTACCTACGTGTCCTAGTTGATCTGCTGTCAACGCATAAACAGGAGTCATGTGATCCTGAGATTTTGTGATCAGAGTGTTGAAATCTGCAATCTGAGCGAGGCAGTAGCTGGGGAACAATTCAGACACCTTCTGGTACGCTGATATCGGCAACAGCATACCGATTGGCTCAAGAGTAGGCACTAGTCGGCCACTCACCCGCGCATTTATTTGGTCGATCCATTTTTGAAAACCAACGGTTGGAGCTCCTTTCCGTGGACGAAATTTCTGAATAACGGTGCCAAGAAATTTTGGCGTACTTGCCGGATAAGGATATGCAGCGCTCTTTAAGATTGAATTCTGTTTTGCTCGCTCAGACCAAGCATGCCATCGCGGGAGAACCGTCGACAGGGACTCGATCGCCATGACAGAAAAAAAATCCGGTGAAGTCGGGACCAGGAAGAAATCGCTAGTCATAAGAAGGTTTTGGTTAATCGAGCTCAGGCTTGGGTTCATATCGATCAGCACGAAATCAGCGCTATACTTTTCCGCCGTAACGTTCAGCAGATAAGAAATTGAGCCAGGCGGTTTTGGAGCGTTTGGATAGTTCCGGACAGCTCCTGCGCGATACCCAACGTTACTTCGTATTCGGACAAACGGATGTGCCCAGGGAGAAGAAAGAGACCTTCGCAGCCGGCAACCGGAACGCAGTCCACCGGCTCGATCGCTCGTGGTTGTGATTCAAAAGCGGGCGCCAATCCAGCGCGAATGTTCCGGGTAGTCTGCGCTTCATAGAAATTCTCAAACTCCGTCTCACCCTTGAAGCCCAGGATCAGCCCGCTGAGATTGCATTGTGGATCAGCATCGACCAACAGTACTCGGTGGCCTTGAGATGCGAGCATCCAGCCGAGATGAAAGGTAGTTGTGGTCTTACTCACACCACCTTTGTGGTTGAACACGGCCAGGCGTTTTGGCATCTGTCTGATCCTTTTGTTACTGGCGACATTCTATAACGCCCTTCATGACTGGCAGCTTATGGTCCGCGGCCTTAATCCATTGGTGGCGAGAGGTAGAAGTGCAAGAGTTTTAGGAGAAGAAGTAATCGGCTCGTTGGAAACCTTGTTCGTGGGCCCAACTGCAGTACCCTTCACTGAGGGAAACTGACTTCTCGGCACAAGGATTTATAAACAGCATCGACAGTTTCCGCAACCACGTGTTCTCGAAACAAGCCGGCTAAAGGCCGGCGGGGAATTGATCGGTTCGTTTTTTGCAGGCCGGATTGGTAGACCGAGTGTCGCTGGCTATTCAACCGGTTCTGCTCAGCGACGGCCTCCCGCTATTTTCCTGCAATTTCCCCCAGTTGAACTTTACGCCTGATCGAGTGTCGACCTTTCAGCAGCGGGGTCGTGATTGTAAATTACGAGGTTCACCACTGGCACTCACGCATCCACATACTTTCCGTGCGCAGGCCGTGCGATCCGGTCAAAGTCAGTTGCGAACTGCATGAGTTGATCGGCAGCTTGCTCACCCGATATAGGAGGGCCGTGGCCAGGAGCCACGGTCAAGGGTCGCAGTGCGGCCAATTTGCGAACAGACTCACGGGCGACATCCCAATCCGGCGTGTAGTAAGCGGGAGGCCCGTTGAGCTCCGGCTTCTGCTCAGCCACTGCGAGAAACGAGTTCTGATTCGTAGTGCAGAAAGCATCTCCGGGAAGCAGTAGGCGGTCGGCCTCGCGGAACAGCGCGATGTGGCCCGGAGCATGTCCAGGCGTGTGCAGCCAGCGCCATCCCGGCAAGGTTGGGACCGATCCGTCCGCGGGCAGCGCCTCGACGCGATCCCGAATATCAGGCGCAGTGCGCGGGTAAAGCGGAGAGAGCACAGCCATCAGACCGCCGCCCACACTCGGGTCAGGCAGAGGATATTTCGTGCGCCCGGTGAGATACGGCAGTTCAGCAGCGTGCGCATAAACGGGAACGTGCCAGTGCTCAAGCAAATCCGTGATAGGTCCTACGTGGTCAAAATGTCCATGCGTCAGGATGATCGCGCTTGGTGCGGTATCTTTGCCGAACTTCGATTCTGCCCAAGCTCGCACCTTCGACGCCGCGAAGGGAATCCCGGTGTCGATCAACGTCCAGCCCCCGGCTTGGTGACGTATGGCCCATACATTGACGAAGAGAATGCGTACGCCGCTCACGTCTGGAGCCACATGGTCGATCGAAACAACTTCGTATTCGGGAAGCGGAATAGACTCCATATGCCTTAGACGCGAACTACGCAGAATCCGAAGCACGCGGAATGCGCACTACCGTGAAAATACCGGGGCGCGGTTATTTGATGCTGCCATTCCAGCGCAGACCCACCCGCCACAAACGGGGAGCTCCCGTGTTCGGCGTGGGAGTGAGGGCGACCAGATAGCTCCGGTCGAGCAGATTATCTACTGACGCGACGGCCGACAACTTCTGCGTTAGATGCTGTTGAGCGGAAAGCTGAAGCGACGCGTAGCCGGGCAGCCGGAACTGATTGAGATCATCATCGAAAACCAAGCCGAAGCTTCGGATGCCGCCCGAGATCAACGTCTTCTTCGCACTAAAGATGAGCTGTGCTGTTCCTTGCTGCTTCGGGACCTCGGGGATGCGCTGGCCGTTAGCTAGGCGCGCGTCCGCAAATAGATAACCGGCTTCAGCTCTCCAGTGCAGCCAGTGATGATTTATATTCGCTTCCACTCCGCGCGAGAGAGCGCTCGGAAAGTTCTGCCTTTGCCGCAGAATCAGAGTTGGCTTCGTGCTGAGCGTGCCATTGTCAATTAGATTGTTCAACTCATTCCGGAACACTGTGAGCGCTGCGCTCGTGTTTTCTGCATTCCAATCGACGCCGGCCTCCACGCCTACAAGTCCTTCCGGCACCAGGTTCGCGTTGGCAAGCGTCAGCGTGTTGCCCACTCGAAAGTTGCGATAGAGCTCGTTCAGGGTCGACGCACGAAAGCTGCGATAAGCGGACGTTCGAAAGCGGAACTGTTTGAGGCCAACCGCGACGCCGCCGTTTGGGCTGACGAACGTATCGCCTCGCTGGCCAGTGAACTGATGCCGGATACCAGCAAAAAAGCGGACCGGCCCGAAGTTGATATCGCCTTGGCCGAATAACCCGTGCTCGAGAAGAGTGCCGCCGCTGCGTGTGAGCGTGTGCGTGTTGTAAGAGAAGTCGCGGCTAATGGCGTGTGTGTCATCGGTATCTGCGCCGGCGATTGTGTTCCAGCGCTTTGCATGGTGCTGCCAATACAGAGCGCCTCCGGTGTCGGCTACCGGAACCGTTTGCCGCGCGGTCAGCATCTCGTGATTGCGATCGAGAGAAACGCTCGAGTACGTACTATGAAACTGCTCCTCAGTGTGAAAACCGAGAAACGAAATCTGGTCCTTGGTCCAGGAGTGAGTGTAGGTGAGGCCCAGGGTGCCGAGCCCGGTCGAGTTATGCGTCAGTTGCGTGCCATTGTGCCGTTCCTCAGCGAGCACGTCGAAGTGCACGGACAGTCGATCTTTCAAACCGAAGTAATCGAGCCGAATATCGCCGGCGGCAAAACGCAGATTAGCTTTGTCATCGACACTACCGCGCGTCGCGTTTGGCGTAACGTAGTAACCATCGGTCGTCAGGGCGCGCGAGTGTACCGAGAGACCCCAGGGTCCCCATAGATTCGAGTAGCCTGCTGAGGCGTCCTCCGCGCCCTCGTTTCCGGTCAGGAAATCAGCTTGTAGATGCTGATTTCGCTCGGGAGGAGAAAACAGCGAGATCGATCCTCCCATTGCCCGAGCTCCAAATACGCTGGTCGAAGCTCCGCGGTTGATATCTACTTCGCTGATGTAATCCGGATCGATACGATCCCAATAGACCCAGCCGCCGAACGGGTCGTTGATCGGAATGCCGTCCCAAAGGATCAGCGTGCGGCTCGCGCCCGATGAGCCGGTGCCGCGCAGCGAGACACCCTGCGTTGTGGGGTTTGCTACCAGACTCGAAGTGCGGCGGAAGAGCGAAAAACCTGGAACCTGCCTGAGACGATCGTCCATCTCGATGCCGGGTATCTGCTTCAGCTGCTCGCCGCTTAAGGACGTAATCGAGGCGGGCACTTCGGTCGCGAGCGTAGAGTTCACTGTGACTGTGGTCTTGAGCGGCGGTGCTACCAGCGCGGCTGCTGGATCGGCGGAAGGCGTCGCCACAGTTGAGTTAGTTTGTGCGAAGACCACGGACGGAGCGAGTGCCGCAAACAGGATGCGCGCGAATCTCGCGTGTGAGAATAGGCCGGTGAATCGCACTTGTACCCTAAAGGTACATGATGACGAGCGATTACGCCATCGAAACGGAAGGGTTGGAGAAAGTCTACCGGTCACGATTCCGCGGCCGCGAGATCAGAGCGGTCTCGAGGCTTTCCTTACGCGTCCCGACCGGCTCCAAATATGGACTGCTTGGTCCGAACGGCGCAGGTAAAACTACTTTCGTGAAAATGCTGCTCTCCGCGGTCAATCCGACTGCGGGTCGCGCGACTCTCTTTGGAAAAGATGCGCGCCAGGTAGAAGCCCGGCGTCCCGTCGGGTATTTGCCCGAGAACCATCGCTTTCCCACCTATCTGACCGGATATAGCATGCTCGATTTTTACTCAGCACTGTCGGGGCTTCCGGTCAATGCACGTAAGCGGCGCGTACCTGAGTTGCTCGAACTGGTGGGCCTGAAGGATTGGGGTGACGTCCGCATCAAGAAATATTCAAAGGGCATGCTGCAGCGCTTGGGTCTGGCGCAAGCGCTGATGCACCGTCCCCGGCTGCTGATCTTGGACGAGCCAACGGACGGGGTGGATCCTGTCGGACGCCGCGATATTCCCGACATATTGACCCAGCTGACTGATACAGGCGTGACGGTGTTCATCAATTCTCACTTGTTAAGTGAAGTGGAAACTTTCTGCGGTGAGGTCGCGATTCTGCGGAAGGGCGAGGTGGCGCTCGAAGGCAAGATCTGCGCGCTCGTGGCCGGGCGCGGCTATCGGATCACGGATCGAACCTTTCCGATGATGCGCTGCGAGATCTGCGTGCCCTCTCTTCTTCGTTCGCGGTTGTCCCTGGCGGCGTCGACTTGGGATCGGTATCGCGGAACGACGCCAACACGCTGGTGGATCGCATTCGCGCGGCGGGCGGTTTTATCGAGAGTCTTACGGCGTCGACCGGCGGCCTGGAAGAAGTCTTCATCAACGCGACCAAAGGTGATTCGGGCGCGTGACCGAATCGGAGAATCGTTCGAGTGCAGCGGTTTTGGGAGCCTTGATCGCCGACACGTTTGCTGAAGCTCGTGCACGTTGGCTCTTTTGGGGTCTGTTTGGGTTGTCGACGCTGCTGATTTGCATTTTTCTTTTCGCTCTGAACATTGATCTTGCCCAGGGTGCGGTCTCGTTCATGGGCTTCGAATCCACCGCGAGGCCTATTTACAACATCCAGAAATTTGTGAACGTGTCGTATTCGTGGATATCGATTTTTCTGTACGTCTGGGGCACGTTTCTCGCGATCTTCGCTTCGTCCGGTTTGATCCCGAGCGTTCTCGAACCGGGACGCATTTCGCTTCTGCTTTCAAAACCCGTTTCGAGGATAACGTTGCTGCTGGGGCGTTATCTCGGCAACCTGCTTGTGGTCGCGCTGAACGACATTTACCTGATCGCGACCATGTGGCTGATCATCGGCCTTAAGACGCATATCTGGGAAGCTCGATTTTTGCTGGCCATCCCGATCTCATTATTCATGTTCGCGGTCTTGCTCTGCGCCGTTGTGCTGGTCGGTGTGGTGTCGGAAAGCGCAGCGCTGTCGGTGATGATTGCGGTGGCTCTGATGTTGATCAGCAGCATCCTGGCACAACGCGACAATGTGATCCGGCTGCTAAGCTCCGAGTGGTCGCGCAATTTGTGGCTGGTTTTTATTGGATCGTGCCCAAAGTTTATGATCTCGGGGCGGCTATGAAGCAGATCATTTTGTATGACCGCCAAGTGGACTGGTGGACGCCGGTTTGGAGTTCCGCCCTCTTTGGGGCAATTACTCTGGCTGTTGCGATTGCACTTTTTCAGAGAAGGGATTTTGATTGCGCTTATTCTTTGCTGTCGCGGGACTCGCGGCTCTAATGCTCGTAAGCTGTGAAAAACCATTCGAAGCAGGAGTTTCTGTTGATAAAGAACTCCAGAAGTTTGCCGGAGCGGACACGACCATGCTGGCCGGCATCGATATGGAGAAGTTCAAGTCGACGGGTTTTTACGCGCGTCACAAAGACCTGCTCAATATTCCCTTGCTCGCCGGGATGTCTGAGCAGACCGACTTCGATCCGCGTCGCGATCTCACGCAAGGATTGCTGACCTGGAATGGTAAAGCTGTGCTCGCCGCCGCGCGTGGGCGTTTTGCAAAAGACAAGATAGAGCGTTCGCTCGGAGCTGCACCGGCGCAGTATAAAGGTCAGACAATTTTCACGTTCCGCGGAGACGCCCTTAGCTTTCCGAGCTCTGACGTCGCGATTGGCGGAAGCGTCCGTTCGGTCGAGAGCGCGCTCGATGCTGCGAAAGACGGGCCGGGCAAAGTTCCCGCAGAGTTTTCTCCGGCTCTGAGTTGGCTCCCTAAAACGAATCAGCTCTGGCTCGTGAGTCGGGGTGGTCTGCCCTTCGCCGACGCGCCATTACGGCCGGATTACGCCTCGATCTTGTCGAACTTCGCCGGTTACGTGCGTACCACGGCAGCGGGCGTAACCGCCGGTGACGGCCTGCATTTGACAGCTCGTGTCGATTGCGTCTCCGAGGTGGGCTCGAAGCGGGTCAATGACGCTTTGCGAGGCGGCATCGGCCTAGCTCGCCTTTCTACCAAGGATAGTGAACTCGACATGTTGCGCTTGTACGACGCGGTTCATGTCAAGCAGGATGGCGCGACCGTGTATGTCGATGCTGACTTATCGCCGGACCTAGCCGACAAGTTGCTCAATCGCATTGATGGCTTTAATATTCGCGAGAGACTTGCCCGTCCGCGCTAGAGCCGCGACTTGCCGCCTTCGCTGATGTAGTTGCGATTCCACTGAGGAATTTCAACCTTCACATCACCTTTGACAACTGCCTGACAACCTAAGCGCGAACGCAAGGTCAATCCAGCAGCCATCTCCAGACGGTCGAGTTCATCGTCGTCCGGCTCGGATAAATTGTTCTCGCCTTCGAGCACAATTACATGGCAAGTTGTGCACGCGCAGCTTCCGCCGCAGGCATGCTCAAGATCGACTCCAAGATTGAGCGCAATATCCAACAAAGACTCTGGTTTCCCATGATCGCTATAGGGAAGTTTGCCGGACTCGAACTCAACGACTTTATTCTCCGGCACAAAATTAACCTTCGGCACGACCCATTGTACGATTCGAACTAACGTTGCCTCGATGGCGAGCATTTGCGCATGCATGCGTCCGGCATACTGGATTTCAGTGTTCCAGGAGATCGAAACTAATATTGCCGCCGCTTTAGGGAGTCGCCTTCGCGATCACTTCGGCTTAACGATGAACGTCGCGCTCGAGCAGCCGAAACAAAGTTCTTTCGGAGAGCTCGCTGTTCCCGTTGCGTTTCAGCTGGCCCGGCGATTGAAGCGAGCGCCCCGGCAAATCGCCGAAGAACTGACCAGTGCGCTCGAGGGAATCGAAGGCATCGGGTCATTCGAAATCGCAGGCAACGGTTACATCAACGTGCGGCTCGATCGTGGCAGATACGTGAGGTCGCTCTTATCCCCTCAAACTTCCGCGGGCACTGTAAGTGGCAAGATTATCGTCGAGCATACGAACATCAATCCCAATAAAGCGGCCCACATCGGCCATCTGCGCAATGCCATACTCGGTGATACTTTTGTGCGCCTGCTCCGCCAGCGCGGCCGCCAGGTTGAAGTGCAAAACTATATCGACAATACCGGGGTTCAAGTGGCAGACGTAGTGGCTGCGTTCCATTTTATCGAGAAGAAGACTCCGGCTGATGTACGCGCGCTTGTTGAAGACCGGCGGATACGGTTCGATTATCTGTGCTGGGATTTGTATGCGCGCATGTCCTCCTATTACAAGGAGAACCCGGCGTCACTCGCGTGGCGCGGCGAAACGTTGCATTCGATAGAAGCGGGTGAAGGCGAGTTAGCCGAATTGGGTGAGCTCGTCGCGAATGCCATTGTCGAGCTGCATCTCCGCACGATGTATCGCCTGGACGTTACGTACCAGTTACTACCGCGCGAGAGCGATATTCTTCATCTCAAATTTTGGGCGATGGCCTTCGATCTGCTGAAGGAGCGAAACGCCATCTACTTCGAAGAGCAGGGAAAGAATAAAGGTTGCTGGGTCATGCCTTCTTCCGCCTTTCGCCAGGCGCGCGCGACCGAAGAAGAAAGCGTTGAGGATGACAGCAAAATCATCGTCCGCTCGAACGGCACCGTGACCTATGTAGGCAAAGACATCGCTTACCAGCTCTGGAAATTCGGGCTGCTCGGCAAAGATTTCTTTTACCGCCCGTGGTCGAAGTACCCCGACGAAGCGGAGTTGTGGGTGACGAGCGATGTGCCGAATGAAAAAAATCATCCTCCTTTCGGTAAGGCGTCGAAGGTCTTCAACGTTATCGATTCCCGGCAGTCATATCTGCAGGATGTCGTGGTGGCGGGACTGCGTGCGCTTGGGTTCAACGAACAGGCTGACGCTTCGATGCATTTTTCGTACGAGATGGTTGCACTCTCGCCGCGCACCTGCATTGAGATGGGCATCCCGCTATCGGAGGAAGACAAGAAGCGGCCTTACGTCGAAGTGTCGGGGCGCAAGGGCTTGGGCGTCAAGGCGGATGACCTGATCGATAAGTTGGTCGAGACAGCGCTGCGGGAAGTCGAAGATCGGCATCCCCAGGCTGAAGCTCGGGAGCGCGAGCGCGTGGCACTACAGATCGCGGTAGGCGCACTCCGCTATTTGATGCTGAAATTTACTCGCAATTCCGTGATCGCCTTTGATTTCCACGAGGCTTTGAGCTTTGAAGGCGAGACTGGCCCGTATGTGCAATACGCCGCCGTGCGCGCGGGCAACATTCTTAAGAAGGTAGAAGAGCGATTTGGCCCGTCGATCGACTTCGAAACCATCTCCACGCCCGAGACGCTCGCCAACTACTTTGCTGCGGAAGGCCTGTGGCAGTTGATTCTGCTGGCCTCCAAATCGCAAGCTGTTTTAGAGCGCGCCATCGCGTCCGGTGAGCCGGCGCATGTTGCAAAATATGCGTTTCAGCTGGCGCAAGCCTTCAATAACTTCTATCACGAATATTCGGTGATTGCCGAGCCCGACAAGGAGCGCCGGTTAGCTTTGCTGTGGATCACGCGCTATGTTCGCGACCAGCTGGCGGCAACACTGCGCGTCCTCGGCATCGAACAGCCCGACTACATGTAAGTGAAAATGAACGAGTTATAAACTAGAACCAGATGGCAAGCAAAAATACCTTCGGCAGCGCTAGCACACTGCGTGTCAACAACAAAGAATTCCAAATTTTTCGGCTCGACGTGTTGGAGAAGGCTGCCTCTGGTGTCAAGCTATCGCGCATTCCTTATTCGATAAAGGTCCTGCTCGAAAACCTGCTGCGTTTCGAGGACGAACGCACCGTCAAGGCAGGTGACATCGAGTATGTCGCAGAATGGGATCCGAAAAAGGCTGCGCAGGAGATTCAGTTTCGCCCCGCTCGTACACTGCTGCAGGATTTCACCGGAGTTCCGTGCGTCGTCGATTTAGCGGCGATGCGCGATGCATTAAAGAGGTTAGGCGCTGATCCGGAGCTTGCCAATCCATTAATACCGGCCGACCTGGTAATCGATCATTCCGTGCAAGTTGATGCATTCGGCTCTGATAGTTCGTTCGCCCAAAATGCCTTTCTGGAATTTTCCCGGAATCAGGAACGGTATGCGTTTCTTCGATGGGGGCAGAAGGCTTTCGGCAATTTCCGCGTTGTCCCGCCTGATACCGGAATCGTTCACCAGGTCAATCTCGAATACCTCGCTAGTGTTGTCTTTACGGATGACAAGCATGGGAGCTTGCAGGCCTATCCTGACACGTTGATGGGCACCGATTCGCATACGACGATGATCAACGGGGTGGGCGTCGTGGGTTGGGGCGTGGGCGGCATTGAGGCTGAGGCTTGCATGCTGGGCCAACCCATTTCGATGCTGCTTCCGCAGGTCGTGGGCTTCAAACTGAGCGGCCATCTTCCCGAAGGCGCAACTGCCACCGACTTAGTCCTCACCGTGACCCAAATGCTGCGCAAGAAGGGCGTGGTCGGGAAGTTCGTGGAGTTTTACGGTCCGGGTGTGAGTGCACTCTCGCTGGCGGATCGCGCGACGATCAGCAACATGGCTCCGGAATACGGCGCCACCATTGGCTTTTTCCCGATTGACTCCGTCACGCTCGATTACCTGCGCCTGACGGGACGCGATCCGGAACATGTCAGTCTGGTGGAAGCTTACGCGAAGGAACAGCATCTTTTTCTGACCGCGGACGCTCCTGATCCCGCGTACTCCGATACGCTCTCGCTTGATCTGTCTAAAGTCACTCCGTCGATGGCTGGTCCACGCAGGCCGCAAGATCGCATCGACCTTCCGGACGTAAAGGAAAATTTCCTTTCTTCCCTTGGTCATTCGCAGAAGTCTTACAACCTGCAGGTTGATGGACATAAGGAGAAGATTCGCGACGGCGCTGTTGTGATTGCGGCGATTACGAGCTGTACCAACACTTCGAATCCTTCGGTCATGGTCGCGGCCGGATTACTCGCAAAGAAGGCGGCGGAGAAAGGTCTGACGCCGAGATCCTGGGTCAAAACTTCGCTGGCGCCCGGTTCCAAAGTCGTATTCGACTACTTGACCGATGCCGGATTGATGACTTACCTCGAACATTTCAATTTTCACCTAGTTGGCTATGGCTGCACCACGTGCATAGGTAACAGTGGGCCTTTGCCGGACAACGTGGCTCACGCGGTCTCAGAGGGCAAGCTCAACGTGGCGGCGGTCCTGAGCGGCAATCGCAACTTCGAAGGCCGGGTGAATCCGCTTGTCCGCTCCAATTACCTGGCGTCGCCGCCACTGGTTGTGGCGTACGCGATCGCCGGTCGCGTAGATCTCGACCTGACGAAAGATCCGCTCGGAGAGAACGCTCAAGGCGACAAAATCTATTTGAAAGATATCTGGCCCTCCGCCGACGAAGTGGAATCGGTCGTGAAATCTTCAGCGCGAACGGAATTTTTCCAGAAAGAATACGCGCAAGTCTTCGAAGGCGATGCGGCGTGGAACTCGCTCAAGGTGCCGAGCGGCAGTATCTACGAGTGGAGCAACGATTCCACCTACATCAAACAACCGCCGTATTTCGAAACGATCGTCGACCCCGAAACATTCATTACGGATCTAAGTGGGTTGCGAGCCCTGGCGGTTTTGGGCGACTCCGTTACGACCGATCACATTTCACCCGCCGGATCCATCCCGGTCGACAGCCCGGCAGGAAAGTACTTGATCGGCCTGAGCGTCAAGCCTGCTGACTTCAACAGCTATGGCGCACGGCGTGGCAATCACGAAGTAATGGTCCGGGGCACGTTCGCCAACATCCGGCTCAAGAATCAACTGGTGCCTGGCGTGGAAGGCGGAGTGACGCGCCACCTGCCGGATGGCGAACAGATGTTCATCTATGACGCATCGGTCAAATACAAGGCTGCGGGTGTTCCGTTGGTGGTCATCGCCGGAAAAGAATACGGTTCCGGCTCGTCCCGGGATTGGGCTGCCAAAGGCACGCTGCTGCTAGGAGTGCGTGCCGTGATCGCGGAGAGTTTCGAGCGAATCCACCGCTCGAATCTTGTGCAAATGGGCGTGCTGCCGCTCCAGTTTGCACCGGGGCAGGGACATGAGACGCTCGGCATTCTAGGTGACGAAATATTCGACGTCGAGGGAATTCCCAACGCAATTACCGCGGGCGGCGGTACCGTTCGGGTCACGGCTACTTCGTCCAAAGGCAAGAAGATCGAGTTTGAGGCTAAGGTTCGTATCGACACACCGCAGGAAGCAGAGTATTACCGGCACGGCGGAATCCTGCCCTATGTTTTGCGCCAACTCATGACAGGCGAGGCTCAATCCGAAGTCCTCGCCTAAGGAGGGCGTCCGGTGCAACAGTCGCGTCATGAAGCCACGACCACCCTTGCTTGTCTCAGCCGGGATCATTCATCGTAAGGGAGAGGTCTTGGTAGGGCAGCGGCGCAAAGGCGACCGCCATTCTCTAAAATGGGAGTTTCCCGGAGGCAAGGTCGAGCACGGCGAAACACCGCAGGAAGCGCTCATCCGCGAGTTATGGGAAGAGCTGCGCATCACTGCGCGAGTGGGCGGCGAACTGGCTCGCTATGAGCACGATTACCCAAGTGGGAGCCGCGTTCATCTACTCTTCTTTGCTGTCCCGGACTTCGCCGGTGAGCCTGTCGGCAAGGTCTTTGAGCAGATCAGCTGGGTCCAGCTGCCTTCCCTGACCTCTTACGATTTTGTAGAAGGGGATCTCGACTTTATTCGCCGCTTGTCCCGGGGCGATTTCACTCCCCGACTGTCACGCTAGCCGCTCAATCGAGATCGAAAGGCCTCTTGGGTGGAGGCGCCGTCGTTTCTTCTTTGGCCTGCTTAAGCAGTTCCTCAAAGCGCTTTTCACGCACCTTATCGCTGCTCCGGTGCGAGGCGAAACTCTTTTCGAACGCCTCGTTGCACCGCTCCGCATCACCCTTGAGCTGTTGGACGGCGCTCTGCAAATCTTCGATCAGCGGTTTCTTTTCCACTTCCCGGTGATGCACTACCAGCTGGGTTTCGGTATCGATTTTCAGGACGGACTCACAGCACGGACACTTTACTTCAAAGATGTAACCCTTCGGCGACGCCATAACGGAATCGTAGCGCAATCCTTAGCTGCTCTTCCTACTGCTATTCTCTGTCTTCCGGCTACATGGACGCTGTTTTCTTATGGATCTCGCAATATGGCTACTCCGCGCTTTTCGTGCTGCTCATGCTGGGGATTGCCGGCCTGCCGGTACCCGATGAAACGCTGCTCGTTTTTTGCGGTTATCTGATTTGGAAGGGACGACTCCATCCCGCTGCCACGTTCTTAGCCGGATTTGCAGGCAGCGCCTGTGGCATTTCGCTGAGCTATCTGCTGGGCCGCACGTATGGGCACAGAGTGATTCATCGCGTCGGCCGCTATGTCGGCCTGACTGCCGAACGACTCCATCACGTTCACCACTGGTTCCGTCGTATTGGCGCGTGGCTGCTAGCCGTCGGCTACTTTATTCCCGGAGTTCGCCATTTCACCGCTCTAGTAGCCGGCATGGACGAGATGAAATGGCCGAAGTTTGCGCTATTCGCGTATTGCGGAGCGGCCATATGGGTGGCTACGTTTCTCTCGATCGGCTATGCTGTGGGCGAAAACTGGCAGCAGACGTCCACGCGCGTGCACCACTACATTCTGATAGCTACCCTGTCCGCCGCAGTCTTGCTTGCAATCGCCTGGGTGCTACGCAAGTTCCTGCGGAGCCGCGCGCTTCGATAAGCCCCGGCGCACCGAACATTTACTAGGGGCATCCGCCTGCGCACGCACGCCAGCAGGATTGCCGTGGACAGAGTTTGGTAACACTGAAGTGGAATGTTAATTCGGTTTAGTACGCTCGCTTTCTGTTGTTTGCTGGTGGCCGCAACCCTGTCTGCACAATCTCCAAAAGAAGCGCAGTCGGGAACGGGACCGGATCTGAGCGCGATGGATCAATCGGTGAACCCTTGCGAAGATTTTTATCAATACGCGTGCGGAGGTTGGATCAAGAACCATCCCGTGCCCGCAGATGAAAGCCGATGGAGCCGGTTCAGCGAGTTGAACGAGCGCAATGAGGCGATTCTTCGAAGCATCTTGGAAGACTCCTCGAAGAATCAGGACCGGTCTCCGGTGGACCAGAAAATCGGCGCTTTCTACGCTTCGTGCATGAATGAGCCGGAAATTGAACAGCGTGGCGTGAAACCTCTTGCCCCGGAACTTGAGCGCATCGCGCATATCAGCAACGCGCAGGATCTCCTCGATGAGACTGCCCGGCTGCAGCAGCGTCAAATCAACGTGTTTTTCGCCTTCGGTTCGACTCCGGATTTGAAAGACGCCAGAATGGCGATTGCCGGGCTGGACCAGGATGGTCTAGGGTTGCCGGAAAAAGATTACTATTTCCGGACTGATGCGAAATCGGTCGAGCTTCGGCAGAAGTATGTGGCCGCCATTGCGAAGACCTTCACCTTGATCGGCGTAGCGCCTTCCGAGGCCGAGAAGAAAGCTACGGTTGTGATGTCGGTCGAAACCGAACTCGCCAAAGCTTCGCTCGACGTGACGAGCCGCCGCGACCCGCAAAAACTGTTTCACCAGATGCCAGAGTCGCAGCTCGCGCAGCTCAGCCCCCATTTCAATTTCATAGAGTTTTTTGAACAAGTGAAGACACCGCCATTCTCGACAATCAACGTGGCCGTGCCCGAATTCGTGAAGGCGTTTAGCGGCGTAGTGGCTGCGAGGCCGAT
>JAABUQ010004545.1_pt1 | contig 23505 bp, 22 predicted proteins | sample 5560001 | NCBI WGS metagenome assembly JAABUQ01 (sample SAMN10711888, study PRJNA513371) | rock metagenome | isolation source: Antarctica rocks | place: Antarctica: Victoria Land, Finger Mt nord | collected 2015-12-18 | reverse complement strand
GGCCAATGCGCTTAAGGTTCATCCGGACGGTCCTTCAGGTTGGAATGTTGACAACCAACCTTGGCACAAGATGCCGCGGGGCCGTCCACCCCAACAATCATCCGACGCTCGACGCGAGATAGATGCGCGTCTCGATATACATTTGGATTAGACGGACCGCGCAGCCCGGCGCACGTGGGTGAGACTTAGCGCGTGTTCAGTGAGACCGACGCGAGATCATCACGAACCCAACGCACGATCGGCGGAACGGTCGAGACTGAGGGATTGCGGTCAGAGAAGGCAAGTTCATCCTCACTACGCTCACTGTAACGTTGTTAACACATCAACCGTGTGACATACGCTGAGTTCACGGCCCGGAGATCCGGGGGCGGCCGTTTCGTTGCGATGGGGTCGCTATCTTTCCATAAGGAAGCCACTCCGATGCTGCGCTCCCTCCTTATCGTCGGCACCTCGCTGCTCGCCTTGTCCGCCTCGACCGCGACCGCAGCGCCCGTGACCGGCCCCCGGCGATTGGTCCAGCGTGATTGTTAGTGCATGATTGCCTCCATCGCCAGTGATGTCCGGAGGTGAGGCGTAGCGGAACCGGAGGCCGGCAATGGCGATAGAACGGCTTCCGGTGCCGGTGGCGGTAGCCGAGACTGCTGTGCGGCCGGATGGTATTGTAATGCCGCCGCCAGGCCTCGATCAGCACTTTGGCCTCGGCGAGGCTGTAGAAGATTTCGCCATTGAGCAGTTCGTCGCGCAGCGACCCGTTGAAGTTTTCGTTATAGCCGTTCTCCCACGGCGATCCCGGCGCGATGTAGAGCGTCTTGACGCCGATCTGGGCGAGCCATTTCTGGACGGCGGTCGCGATAAACTCTGAGCCATTGTCGGACCGGATATTGGCCGGCGGCCCGCGCGTGATGAACAACCCGGCGAGCGCTGCCAGCACATCTTCGTGTTTGAAGTGGCGCGCAACGATCAGCGCCAGGCATTCCCGGCTGGCCTCGTCGATGATCGTCAGGATGCGGAACTTGCGACCATCATGGGTACGACCCTCGACGAAGTCATACGCCCAGACATGGCCCGGATATTCGGGCCGCAGCCGGATACACGACCCGTCGTTCAGCCACAGGCGGCCGCGCTTGGGTTGCTTGTGCGGCACCTTCAAACCCTCGCGCCGCCAGATGCGCTCCACCCGCTTGCGGTTTACCGTCCACCCCGCGCGGCGTAAGAGCGCCGTCACCCGCCGATAGCTATAACGTCCGTACTGCCTGGCAAGGGCAATAATATCCTCGGTCAGCGCCTGTTCGTCATCGGCCCCGCGCGGCACTTTGCGTTGCGTCGATCGATGTTGCCCAAGCACCCGGCATATCTGGCGCTCGGACGCCGGCAGCAACTGCCGAACATGATCAATGCAGCGCCGCCGCCGCGCGGGGCTTAGAAGTTTCCCCGGGCATTCGGGCTATGATCCATCCCCGGGATGGATCACTCACGCCCTCATCCTGCAAGATCAGCTTGTCCAGCGTCAGGTCCGAGATCGCCCGGCGTAGCCGCCCATTCTCCTTCTCACAATCCTCATCCGCCGCGCCTGGTCGGTCTTCAGACCGCCATATTCCTTGCGCCAGCGGTAGTACGTCTGCTCGCTGACCGCGATCCGCCGACACGCCTCCGCAGCAGATGCCCCCTGCGCCAGCACGATCTCCGCCTCACGCAGCTTGCCAATAATCTCCTCCGGCTTGTGCTTCTTAAACGGTATTCCCAATCTCCTCCGTAATCCAAAATAACACTGATTTTGGACCACTCAGAACGGAGCAGATCACTCAAGGTGTTGGATCTTAGGACTGGCTCTGCGTCGGCGATCAGTGACGAGGAGATCGTCAATCTCCGGCGCACCATGTCGGGGGACAACATCGCCAATCCGGACGATTACGCGGGGCGTATGAAAACTCTCCTGGGATCGATGCGCAGCTAGCGGTGGAAGGTCGGTTGGATACTGAGCTCCATCTGCCTGTAACTCGGCGTCCAAGAGGGAAGTCAGGTCAGGACATCTGCGAGAGTCATGGCTGGCTGCCGAAGCTGTAGCCGCAGCCTGAACGGACAGCCGGTTTTGGGTCGAGCACTTTGCAACTTGGATTACTGACTCTTTGTCGCAAGCGGTCGCTCCCCCTTGGCCTACGACGGAGTCGCCCGTCCAGAATAGGGCCCGGACACGCCGATCGACTAGGGCAAGTCGCCGTTGCCACCGATGTTCCGTCTCCTCACGCGGCCGAATCGCACAGCAATGAAGCGTTGGCGTCGCCGCTCGATCCCCCTATAGTCGCAGCCGAGCCTGACGCGGTGCGCCCGGCTCGAGATCGCGTCGGTGCCCCGCGAGGGGCTTAAAAGGGAAGGCGGTGCGGGTGACGGCCTTAGGGTCGCCAGCCAATTCCGCAGCTGTCCCTGCAACTGTAAGCGGCGAGCGCGATGCACATCGCTTCCGGGATCCGTCCACGGAAGCAGTCACTGGGTCCTCCCGCCAGGAGCGGACCTGGGAAGACGGTGCATCAAGCGATGACCCGTGAGCCAGGAGACCTGCCGACGCAACGGTCGCTCTTGCCTTGGTCCAGGGGATGGCCGCGGCACGGTTCTCCGTCTGAGCGACGAACGTGCGGCGAGGGCCGTATCGGCGCTGAGGATGGACGCCCGCGTCCGCCCGTCCCGCGCGCCGACCGCTTCAGCGGACGCCCTCGCGTGATCGTCGTCCGACGCGGGAGGACCGAACAATGAGCATCGCCAATCCTTCCTCCTCGTCACGCGAAAGCATCGCGGCCGCAACCGATCTGGGCAAAGTCCCGGTCACCATCGTCACCGGATTCCTGGGCGCGGGAAAGACCACGCTCATCAGCCATCTTCTGCGCAACGCGGGCGGGCGCAGGCTGGCGATCATCGTCAACGAGTTCGGGACGCTCGGCGTCGATGGCGACATCCTTAAATCCTGCGCCATTCCCGATTGTCCCGCCGAGAACATCGTCGAGCTGGCAAATGGCTGCATCTGCTGCACCGTGGCCGATGACTTCGTGCCGACGGTGGAGGCACTGCTTCGGCTCGATCCCCGTCCCGATTACATCCTGATCGAGACGTCCGGGCTGGCGCTGCCCAAGCCGCTGCTGAAGGCGTTCGACTGGCCGGCGATCCGCTCGCGCATCACGGTGGACGGCGTGATCGCGCTGGCCGACGCCGAGGCGGTCGCCGACGGCCGGTTCGCGCCCAACCTCGCGGCGCTGGACGCGCAGCGCGCCGCCGATCCGAGCATCGATCACGAGACGCCGCTGTCCGAAGTCTTCGAGGACCAGATCGCCTGCGCCGACATCGTGCTGTTGACCAAGACCGATCTGGCGGGACCTGACGGCGTCGCTGCGGCGCGCGCGGTGATCGCCGCCGAGGCGCCGCGTCCGCTGCCGGTGATCGAGATGGTGGAAGGCGTGGTCGATCCGCGCTTGATCCTGGGACTTGGGGCCGCCGCCGAGGATGATCTCGCCCAGCGTCCCTCGCACCATGATGGCGACGCGGACCACGAGCATGACGATTTCGACAGCATGGTGATCGAGCTCGGCGCGATCGCGGACGCCCCCGATCTCGCCCGCCGGATCGAGGCGCTGGCGCGCGATCACGGCGTGCTGCGCGTGAAGGGCTATGCCGCCGTGGCGGGCAAGCCGATGCGGCTGCTGGTCCAGGCGGTGGGCGCGCGCGTGCGCAGCCAATATGATCGTCCGTGGCAAAGCGGCGAGCCGCGCGCAACGCGGCTGGTGGTGATCGCCGAGCGCGATCGCCTCGACGCGGACCGCATCCGGGCGGCGCTCGGGGCCTGAGGCGCGATGCACGTCGTCTTCCGCGAGAGTCACGGCCTCGAAGAGGCCGCCATCCCGCGCGATCTCGCGCAGACGCCCGCCGATCTTGTGGTGATGTCCTTCTCCGACAGCGATCTCGGCGCGTTCGCAGCCGGATGGCACCGGGCGAAGAGCGTGGGAACGCCGCTTCCTCCGCTGCGCCTCGCCAAGCTCGCGATGCTGGCGCATCCGCTCTCGGTCGATACGTACGTCGAAGCCACGCTCGCGGGTGCCAAGGGCATATTGATCCGGCTGATCGGCGGGCGCGCTTACTGGACCTACGGTCTGCAGGAGGTCGAGTTCCTCGCGCGCGAGCGCGGCATCGCGCTCGCGGTCGTGCCCGCCGATGGACGCATTGACGAGCGTCTCGATGCCGCATCGACGTTGCCGGTCCCGGCGCTGCGCCGACTGGCGAACCTGTGCGATGCCGGTGGAGCGGTCGCGGCTGAGGCCGCGCTGGCGCAGCTGGCGCTGGCGTCGGGGCTGTCCGCGGGGCCGGTGCAGGGCGCGCGAGCGATCGCGGATGTCGGCGGCTGGCAGCCTTCGCAGGGCGTCGTCTGCCCGGCCGCCTTCGCGTTCACCGCCAAGCGCCCACGCATCCTCATCGTCTTCTACCGCGCCTATCTGACCGCGGCCGACCTCGATCCGCTGGAGGCGCTCCATGCGGCGTTGGTCGCCGAGGGCTTCGACGTGCTCGGCCTTTTCGTGCCCTCGCTCAAGGCGGAAGGCGCGCGCGAGTGGCTGGCGCGCTGGGTGCGCGCGCTCGCGCCCGCCGCGATCGTCAACGCCACCGCCTTTTCCGCGCGCGGGGAGGACGGCGCGAGCCCGCTCGACGGCGCGGAGGTGCCGGTCTTCCAGATCGCGCTCGCCACGTCGGACCGCGCGGCGTGGGAGGAGGCACCGCGTGGCCTGTCGCCCGCCGATCTCGCGATGCATGTCGTCCTGCCCGAGGTCGACGGGCGGCTGTTCGCGGGCGTCGCCAGCTTCAAGCAGGCGGCAGTGCGCGATCCCGATCTCCAATTCGCTCGCAGCGCGCATCGCGCCGAGCCCGCGCGCATCGCCGCGATCGCCGCGCGGATTGCGAGATGGGTCAGACTCGCGCGAACGTGCGCCGAACGCCGCCGCGTGGCGCTGATCCTGTCCACCTATCCCGGCAAGGCGCACTTGATGGCACATGCCGTTGGGCTCGACGCGCTCGCCTCGGCGGACGCGATCCTCGCCGATCTCGCGGCCGCCGGATATGCCGTCCCTTTGGTTGAAGGGCTAACGGCGGCGCTGCAGATCGAGCGTTTGCGCTGGCCGCTCAACGCTTACCGTGCGGCATTGGCGGCGTTGCCGGAGGCGCTGCGGCTGCAGCTCGCGCGGGCGTGGGGGCTGCCGCAGGACGATCCGGCGATCGAGGACGGCGCGTTCGCCTTCGCGGCGGTGCGCGCGGGTAACGCCACGATCGCGCTCCAGCCCGAGCGCGGCGATCCCGCAATTCGCTCCGACGAGTATCACGATCTCGCCCGCTGCCCGCGCCACGCCTATATCGCCTTCTATCTCTGGCTGCGAGAACAGGAGCTGGACGCGCTGGTCCACATCGGCGCGCACGGCACGCTCGAATGGCTGCCGGGCAAGGCCGTTGCGCTCTCGGACAGTTGCTGGCCCGAGGCGCTCGTCGGTCCGCTGCCGGTAGTTTACCCGTTCATCGTCAACGATCCGGGGGAAGCGGCGCAGGCCAAGCGGCGGATCGGCGCGGTGACGCTCGGCCACGCGCCGCCAGCGATGCTCGCCACGGGCAGCGGCGCGGGGCTGGCGCGGCTCGAGGCGCTGCTCGACGAATTCTCCAACGCCGACGGCCTCGATCCCGCGCGCCGCGACCGGCTGCAGGCGGAAATCCGCGACGAGGCCCGGTCGGCAGGACTGGCAGCCGAGCTCGGGCTCGATGACGCGCTGTCGCAGGCGGACGCGATCACCCGGATCGATCGCTTCGTGTGCGACGTGAAGGAAAGCCAGTTCGGCGACGGGCTGCACGTTTTTGGCCGGGGCGAGCAGGGCGCGGCCGAGCGCGCCGGACTGCTCGCCGCGCTGGGCGGTCGCCGCGTGCCCGCCGGACCTTCGGGATCGCCGTTCCGCGGTCGCGCGGACGTGCTGCCGACGGGACGCAACCTTTACACCGTCGATCCGCGCGCGGTGCCCTCGCGGTCCGCCAATGCGCAAGGCGTGCGCCTCGCCAATGAACTTATCCGTCGGCACCTCCAGGATCATGGCGACTATCCACGCGGACTGGTCGTCGATCTCTGGGGCTCGGCGACGATGCGCACCGCGGGCGAGGAGTTCGCGATGGCGCTGCACCTGATCGGCGCGCGGCCGGTGTGGGATCTGGAGTCCGACCGCGTGACGGGCGTCGAGATCCTGACGCTCTCGCAGTTCGACCATCCTCGCCTCGACGTCACGCTGCGCGTCTCGGGGCTGTTCCGCGATGCGTTTCCGGTGTTGCCCGTGCTGTTCGGGCAGGCGGTGCGCGCGCTGTGTGCCCGCGACGAGCCGCGCGACCTGAACCCCTTCGCGGGCACCACGCCCGCGCCGCGCGTGTACGGGCCGCAGCCGGGACGCTATGGCCTCGCGCTCGGGGACGCCGCCGAGACCTACACCGCCGAGGCGCGGCAGGCGGCGGGCGAGGCATGGCTCGTCGCGTCGAGCCACGCGATCGACGTCGAGACCAGGTCCGATCCCGTCGGGCTGCGCGACCGAGTGGCGGCTGCGGACGCGTTCGTCCATCTTCAGGACCTGCCCGAGACCGATCTGCTCCTCTCCGCCGACTACGCTGCGCACGAGGCGGGCTTCGCCGCCGCGCAGTCGGTCGTCGGCGGCCGCGCGGCGCTCTATCATCTCGACGCGCGCGATCCGGCAAATGCACGGGCGCGAACGCTGACCGAGGAGATCGCGCGCGTGGTGCGGGCGCGCGCGGCGAACCCCGGCTGGATCGCGGGGATGATGCGGCACGGCTTTCGGGGCGGCGCGGAGATCGCGGCGACGCTCGATCATCTCGGCGTATTTGCACACCTCGCCGCCGCGGTGCCGCCGCAGCTAATTGACCTCTTTTATGATGCGACGCTGGGCCGCGACGAGGTCCGCGCCTTCCTCGCGCAGGCGAATCCGGGAGCGCTCGCGGCGATGGAAGATCGGTTCGCGTCGCTGAACGCGGCCGGGCTGTGGCGGACGCGGCGCAACTCGATCCTGGCCGCGCTCGGAGACGTGGCGTGAACGCGGTCAGGGGCTGGTGTCCAGGTGCGTGGCGGCCGATGCGCGCGGGCGACGGGCTGCTGGTGCGCGTGCGGCCCCCGCTCGGCCGCCTCACGGTCACGCAGGTGCTTGGGTTGTGCGAGGAAGCGATCGCGCACGGCAGTGGTCAGATCGACGTGACCAGCCGTGCCGGCCTGCAAATCCGCGGCGTCGCCGACGCGGGCTGGCCCGCACTGGTCGCCGCGCTCGTCGCGCTGGGGCTCGTCGATGCCGATCCCGTCCGCGAGACGCGCGGCGCGATCCTTGTCGCCCCCGAGTGGCGCGCCGGCGACGACACCCACCGCATCGCGAACGCGCTCGCCGCACGCAGCGGCGAGTTACCCGAGCTTCCCGACAAATTCGGCTTCGCGATCGATGCCGGATCGGCACCCGTGCTCGGCGACACGCCCGCCGATCTGCGGATCGAGCGCGACAGGAACGGCGGCGGTCTGCTGCTCCGCGCCGACGGGCGCGCGACGGGCATCGGGCTTCCTCCGCATCGCGAAGCCGACGCGCTGATCGCGCTGGCGCGCTGGTTCATCGAAAGCGGCGGCGGCGTCTCCGGCCGAATGGCCCGCCACGCCCATCCCTTGCCCGACTGGGCAGGGGGTGATCGGCGTCCCGCACCCGCAGCCATTCGGACGATCCCTGGAAGCCACGCCCTGGGCACCGCCTACGGCCTCGCCTTCGGGCGACTGGACGCGCGCACGCTCTACGACCTGATCCGCGCCGGTCCGGCGACCGCGATGCGTATCACCCCGTGGCGGGTTATCATCCTGGAAGGGGACACGCCGCGCGATGCTCCGGGCCTCTTAGGCGATCCCGACGCACCCGCGCTGCGCGTTGACGCCTGCCCCGGCGCGCCCGCCTGCCCGCAGGCGACGGTCGAGACGCGCGATCTTGCCAGACGGATCGCCCCGTTCGTGGCAGGGCGCCTCCATGTCTCGGGTTGCGCCAAGGGCTGCGCGCGCGGCCGGTCCGCTGCGGTCGTGCTGACCGGTCGCGGCGGGGCCTTCGATCTCGCATTCTATGCCCGCGCAGGCGACCCGCCCGTGCATGCCGCGCTCAGCCCGGCCGATGTCGCCGCGTATTTCGGGGCCGCCTGATGTCGCACCCCTACGAGACCGACGGCTCCGCGATCTACCGCCGATCATTCGCGATCATCCGCGCGGAAGCCGACCTTGGCCGCTTCCAGGTGGACGAAGAACGCGTGGCCGTCCGGATGATCCATGCCTCCGGCATCGTCGGGCTCGCGGCGCATATCCGCTTCTCGCCCGGGTTCGTGGCGGCGGCGAGTACCGCGCTCGAACACGGTGCGCCGATCCTGTGCGATGCGCGGATGGTCAGCGAAGGCGTTACCCGCGCGCGGCTGCCCGCCGCCAATCCGGTGCTCTGCACGCTCGGCGCGCCCGAGGTAGCGGCGCACGCTGAGGCGATGGCGACGACGCGGTCGGCCGCAGCTCTGGAACTCTGGCGACCGCACCTCGCGGGCGCGCTCGTCGCGATCGGCAATGCGCCGACCGCGCTATTCCATCTTCTGGCGATGCTTGAGGATCCCGCCTGCCCGCGACCTGCCGCGATCATCGGCTGCCCCGTGGGCTTCGTCGGCGCGGTCGAATCGAAAGCCGCGCTTTGGGCGGAGCAGCCGGCACCGTGCTGCGTCGTCGAGGGCCGGATGGGCGGTAGCGCGATCGTCGCCGCGTCCGTCAATGCGCTCGCGAGCCGCGCGGAATGACTCCGGGCACTATCCACGGCGTCGGTCTCGGCCCCGGAGCCCCGGACCTGCTCAGCGTGCGCGCCGACCGGCTGGTACGCACCGCGCGCCACATCGCCTATTTCCGCAAGGCGGGGCGTCCGGGGCAGGCGCGGCGGATCGTGGAGGGCATGCTGAGCGCTGACGCGACCGAGTTCGCGATGGACTATCCGGTTACCACCGAGATCGCGCTCGCCGATCCGCGCTACAACGCGACGCTCTCGGCTTTTTACGGCGATTGCACCCGCCGGCTGTGCGACCTTGCGCAGACCGGCGAGGACGTCGTCGTGCTCTGCGAGGGCGATCCCTTCTTCTACGGATCGTTCATGCATCTCCACGCGCGGCTGAAGGGCGTCGCACCCGTGGCCGTGGTCCCGGGGATCGCGGGCATGGCGGGAGCGTGGGCCGCGAGCGGCACGCCGATAACGTGGGGAGATGACGTGCTGACCGTGCTGACGGCGACCCTGCCCGAAGAAGAACTCGTCCGTCGCATCCGCGATGCAGATGCGCTGGTGGTAATGAAGATCGGGCGTCATTTCGCCAAGCTTCGTCGCGCGCTGGCGCGGGCGGGGCGGGACGGCGCGGCGTGGCTCGTCGAAAATGCCGCGATGCCCGACCAGCGTGTAACGCGCCTGTGCGAGGCCCACGGCGACATCCCCTATTTCGCGATCGTGCTGATCCACGGCCAGGGACGACGGCCTTGAGCGGCTGGCTGGCTGTCGCCGGCATCGGGCCCGGCGGCGCGGCGCTGATCACTCCCGAGGTGACCGATGCTCTCGCCGAGGCGACCGATGTCGTCGGTTATGCACCCTATCTCGCCCGCATCGCGCCGCGCGCGGGTGCCGCGTTCCACGCATCCGACAATCGCGTCGAGCTTGAGCGCGCGGCGCATGCGCTGACCCTGGCGGCGGCGGGGCGATGCGTAGTCGTCGTGTCGTCGGGGGATCCCGGCGTCTTCGCGATGGCGGCCGCGGTGTTCGAGGCGCTCGAGGCGGGTCCGGAGACATGGCGCACGCTCGATATCCGCGTGCTGCCGGGCATCACCGCGATGCTCGCGGCGAGCGCGCGCGCGGGCGCGCCGCTCGGCCATGATTTCTGCGCGATCAATCTTTCAAATAATCTAAAGCCCTGGCCGGTGATCGACCATCGGCTGCGCCTCGCGGCCGAGGCGGATTTTGCGATTGCCCTGTACAATCCGCGCTCCGTTGCCCGCCCCGACGATTTCGCGCGCGCGCTCGACGTTTTGCGCGAGGCGTGCGGGCCGGAGCGCCCGATCCTGTTCGCGCGCGCCGTTTCGACGCCTGAGGAAGCGCTGCGCGTGGTCACGCTTGGCGAGGCGCGGTCCGAGATGGCGGACATGCGCACGCTGGTGATCGTCGGCTCCAGTCGCACGCGGCGGATCGATCGGCCGGGCGGCTCGCTGCTCTACACGCCGAGGTTCGCCGCATGACCCAGCCAGCGCAGAACTTCCGCAACGCTCGCCACCTCGGCGCGCCTGGGCATAACGGGCCGCCGGATCATGACGGCGGGCAGATCCAGCCGTCGCGCTGCAATCAGTTTCGCCTCGCCACCGCCGCCGCCCGAGTTCTTGCACACGATCAGATCGATCGCATGCTTGGCGAACAGCGCGGCCTCGCTATCCGCCTCGAACGGTGGGCGATCGACGACGATCCGGTGATCGGGCAGCGGGGCAGGGGTTGCGGGCGGATCGACGAAACGCAGCACGTAGTGGTGCTGGGGCTGGGCCACGAACGTATCGACATGCATCCGCCCGAGCGCGAGCATCACCCGGCGGGGCGCGCCCGCCAGCGCCGCGACCGCCGCGGGCAGATCGGGGACGCTCTTCCAGCGATCGCCCGGTCCCGGCCGCCACGCCGGGCGGACGAGCGCGATGTGCGCGACGCCCGCCAGCTTCGCGGCGGCGACCGCGTTCATGCTCATCGTCGCGGCGAAGGGGTGCGTCGCGTCGACCAGATGCGTCACACGCTCGGCGCGCAGATAGCGGACGAGACCATCAACGCCGCCGAACCCGCCGACGCGCACCGGCACCGGCTGCGCGCGGAGGCGCGCCACGCGACCGGCATAGCTCAGCGTTGCGCGCGCGCCCTGCCCGTGCAGCGCGTCGGCCAGCGCGCTCGCCTCGGTCGTCCCGCCGAGCACCAGGATGTTTGAGATGGCCGAGGCTCCTGCCGCGCCGTGGCTGACGATCGTGGGCATAGGCGAGGATGGCGTCGCCGGGCTATCCCCCGCAAGCCGCGAGGCGATCGCATGCGCCGAGCTGGTGACGGGAGCGGCGCGGCATCTGGCGCTGCTCCCGGGTCTGACGTGCGAGGCGGTTACATGGCCCGTGCCCTTCGCGGAGGGTATCGCAAGACTCATCGCGCGGCGCGGCCAGCGCGTCGTGATGCTCGCCTCGGGCGATCCTTTCTGGTTCGGGGCGGGAAGCGTGGTGACACAGGGCCTCGATCCCGACGAGTGGATCGCGCATCCCGCCCCCTCCAGCTTTGCGCTGGCCGCGGCGCGGCTAGGCTGGCCGCTGGAGCGGACCGCGTGCCTCGGGCTGCACGCCGCGCCGCTGTCGCGGCTGCGGGTGCATCTCGCGCCCGGTCGCCGATTGCTGGCGCTGGTGCGCGGTGGCGCGGCAGTGGGCGATGTCGCAACTTATCTGCGCGACCGGGATTTTAGCGCTTCGAGGCTTCACGTGCTCGAAGCGCTCGGCGGCCCGCGTGAGCGCGTGCGGCACGCGACCGCGGCGACGATGGCATTCGCCGACATTTCCCACCCCGTGGCGCTGGGGATCGAGGTTGTCGGCGACGGTGCCACCCTGCCTTGCTGCACGGGGCTACCCGACGACCTGTTCGAGCATGACGGCCAGATCACCAAGCGCCCAGTTCGCGCGCTCACGCTGTCGGCGCTCGCGCCGCGGCCGGGCGAGACGCTGTGGGACATCGGCGCGGGCGCGGGATCGATTGGCATCGAGTGGCTGCTCGCGCACCCTGACAACGCGGCGCTCGCGTTCGAGGCCGTTTCGGTCCGAGCCACCCGCGCGCGCGCGAACGCGGCGGCGCTGGGGGTCGATCGGCTGGTGGTCATCGAAGGACGTGCGCCCGAAGTCCTCGCGGGTCATCGCGCGCCCGACGCGGTGTTTGTCGGCGGTGGTCTCTCCGCACCGCTGCTCGAGGCGCTGTGCGCGCAGCTCCCAGGCGGCACGCGGCTGGTCGCGAACGCGGTGACGCTCGAATCCGAGGCGATGCTGGCGCACTGGCACGCGGCAAAGGGCGGCGCGCTCCTGCGTATCGAGCTTGCAGAAGCCGCGCCGATCGGGTCCAGGCGCGGCTGGCGCGCCGCTTATCCACTGGTGCAGTGGAGCACCGTGCTGTGATCGTGGCGGGGTTCGGCTATCGCGCTGCGGCGCAGGTCGCGTCGCTCCGTGCGGCGCTCGCGCTGGCTGGGACCGATCGTCCGACGATCGACGCGCTCGCCGCGCCGCACGATAAGCTGCCCGTCCTACTCGCGCTCGCCGACGCCCTGGGCTTGCCCGTGATCGCCGTCGCCCCGGACGCGCTGCGCGTCGCCTCGACCCACACCCGCTCGCCCGCCAGCCTTGCCGCACGCGGCGTCGGCAGCGTCGCCGATGTGGCCGCCCTCGCCGCAGCGGGTGAGGGCTCGCGCTTGCTGTCGCCGCGCCACGTCTCACCCGATCGCAAAGCGACCTGCGCCATCGCCGAAGGGCATCGGCAATGACCGTCCATTTCATCGGCGCGGGCCCCGGCGCGCCCGATCTCCTGACGCTGCGCGGCCGCGATCTGATCGCGCGTTGCCCCGTGTGCCTCTACGCTGGCTCGCTGGTGCCCGCGGCGCTGCTCGATCATTGCCCACCCGGCGCGCGGATCGTCGACACCGCGCCGCTTTCGCTAGGCGGCATCATGGCGGAAATGACGGCGGCGGACGCTGCGGGGCACGATATCGCGCGGCTGCACTCGGGCGATCTCTCGGTCTGGTCGGCGATGGGTGAGCAGCTTCGATGTCTCCGGGTGATGGGCGTGCCGTTCACGGTGACGCCAGGCGTCCCGGCGTTCGCCGCCGCCGCCGCCGCGCTGGAGAGCGAACTCACGCTGCCGGAGCTCGCGCAGTCGGTCATCCTCACGCGCACGCCCGGCCGGGCAAGCGCGATGCCTGCGGGCGAGCGGCTGGCCGCCTTTGCCGCGACTGGCGCGACGCTCGCCATCCATCTCTCTATCCATAATCTCGACTCGGTGGTCAGCGAACTGATGCCAGCCTGTGGCGCGGACTGTCCGGTGGCGATCGTGTGGCGCGCGAGTTGGCCCGAACAGCGGATTGTGCGCGCCACGCTGGCGACAGTGCGGGCGGCGGTCGCGGGCAGCATGGGCAGCATGGAGCGCACCGCGCTGATCTTCGTGGGTCGGGTGCTCACGGCGGAGGATTTTGCGGACAGCCGCCTCTACGCCGCCGATTACGATCGCCGCTTCCGGCCGGGATCACGCCCATGATCACGCCCGGCCTGATGATCGCCGCCCCCGCCTCGGGCACCGGCAAGACGACGGTGATGCTCGGCCTGCTGCGCGCGTTCGCCGAGGACGGGCTGAGCGTGCAGCCGTTCAAGAGCGGGCCGGACTATATCGATCCCGCGTTCCACCGCGCCGCCTGCGCCCGCGCCTCGTTCAATCTCGACAGCTGGGCGATGAGCGGCGGACTGCTCGACCGGATCGCGGCCGAAGCGACCGGTGCGGACCTTGTGCTCACCGAAGGGTCTATGGGCCTCTACGACGGCGTCGCGCGCGCCGGAGCGAGCGGCAACGGTGCGAGTGCCGACATTGCGCGGCGGATGGGCTGGCCCATCGTGCTCGTGCTCGACGTCTCGGGACAGGCGCAGTCCGCCGCCGCCACCGCAAGCGGCTTCGTCCACTATGGTGCCGGGCTGCCGTTCGCCGGCGTAATCCTCAACCGCGTCGCCAGCCCCCGGCACGAACGGCTGATCCGGCGCGGCATGGAGGCGGCCGATATCCGCGTGCTCGGCGCGTTGCCGCGACGCGGCGACCTGACGCTGCCCGAGCGCCATCTCGGGCTCGTGCAGGCGGCCGAGCATCCCGATCTCGAAACCATGATTACCGGCTACGCCGCGTTCCTGCGCGCGCACGCCGATCTGCCCGCGATCCGCCATGCCGCGACCGCGACCATCCGGCCCACAGGCGACGCCGCGATGCCCGCTCCACCGGCCCAGCGGATCGCGCTCGCGCGGGATGCCGCCTTCTCCTTCACCTACCCGCATCTGATCGAGGGCTGGCGGCGCGCGGGAGCCGAGATCCTGCCCTTCTCGCCGCTCGCCGACGAGGCTCCGGCCACCGACGCGGACCTGATCTGGTTGCCGGGGGGCTATCCCGAGCTCCACGCCGGTCGCCTCGCCGCCGCCGCCACCTTCCGCGCCGCGCTGCTGCGCCATGCCGAGACCCGGCCGGTCCATGGCGAATGCGGGGGCTATATGGCGATGGGCGCGGGCCTGATCGACGCACAAGGCGTGCGCCACGCAATGATGGGACTGCTCGGGCTCGTCACCAGCTACGAAACCCGGCGGATGCATCTGGGTTACCGGCTCGCGACATTGCATGCGCCGATGGCGGGATACGCGACCGGCGCGGGGCTTCGCGGGCACGAGTTCCACTATTCGACCATCCTCGACCAGCCCAATGCCCCGCTCGCCGACGTGATCGATGCCGACGGCACGGCGGTTGCGGAAACCGGATCGCGGCGCGGCGCGATCACCGGCACCTTCTTCCACCTGATCGCGCCCGACGCATGACATCAATCCGCCTCCAGCTCATCGGCATCGGGACCGGCAACCCGGATCATCTGACGCGCGCCGCCGCCAAGGCGATGGCGGCGTCCGACCTGATTCTGCTGCCCCGCAAGGGCGAGCGCATGGCGGATCTGATCGATCTGCGCCGCGCGATCTGCGCCGACACGCTCACTGGCGCGACGCGCGTGGTGGAGTTCGATCTGCCGGCGCGCGCAGCGACACCCGACTATCTGGGCGACGTCAAAGACTGGCACGACGGCATCGCGGCCGCCTGGGCGCGCGAGATCGCCGAGCATCTTCCGGGCGGCGGCATCGTCGCGCTCCTCGTCTGGGGCGATCCCTCGCTCTATGATAGCAGTCTGCGCATCGCGGAGCAGCTGCGTGTCAGCGGCATGGCGCTCGAAGTCCGCGTCGTGCCGGGCATCACCAGCATCCAGGCGCTGACCGCCGCGCACGCGATCCCGCTCAATCGGCTTGGCGCACCGGTCACGATCACCCCGGCTCGCCGTTTGCGCGAGACGGGCTGGCCGACGGACACGGACAGTATCGTCGTAATGCTCGACGCGGACTGCGCCTTTGCGACGCTGCCCCCCGGCGGGATCGAGATCTGGTGGGGTGCCTATCTCGGCCTGCCGCAGGAAGTGCTGATCCACGGTCCGCTCGCCGATGTCGCTTGCCTGATCACCGAACGCCGCGCGGCGCTGCGCCATCATCATGGCTGGATCATGGACATCTATCTCATGCGCCGATCGACCCAGGCGCATCACAGGGAGGAGAAATGATGCACTCCGAGGACGACGCCGCGCTCGAGGCGCGACACGCGGAGAAGATGCGCAACAAGCAGGCCGTCCAGACCCGCATCGTCGCGGGCAAGACGCTGGAGAAAGGCCTGCTCATCGTCCATACCGGCAAGGGCAAGGGCAAGACCACAGCAGCGCTCGGCATGGTCGTGCGCGCGATCGGCCACGGCATGAAGGTGGGCGTCGTCCAGTTCGTGAAAGGCGCGATGACGACGGGCGAGAAGGTGGTATTCGATGCCTTTCCCGGTATCGTCGAGTTCAAGCCGATGGGCGAGGGCTTCACCTGGGATACGCAGGACCGTGCGCGCGACATCGCCGCCGCACGCGCCGCATGGGACGAGGTGAAGCGGATGATCGCGGACCCGTCCTACGCGATGGTGCTCGCCGACGAACTCAACATCGTGCTGCGCTACGATTACCTGCCGCTCGACGAGGTGCTCGCCGTGTTCGCCGGGCGCGACGCGATCAAGCACGTCATCGTCACGGGCCGCAACGCGCCGGACGCGCTGATCGAGATGGCCGACCTCGTGACCGACATGACGATGGTGAAGCATCCCTTCCGCGGGGGCGTAAAAGCGCAGGCGGGCATCGAGTTTTGAGCGAAGCACCGCCCCGCTTCGATACCGCTTTCGTGGCGCAGCTGGACATGCTGCTGCGGTGGCGTCGCGATGTTCGCCATTTCGAGCGTCGCCCCGTGCCGGAGGCGGACATGCTGTACCTGCTGGAAACCGCTTGTCTCGCGCCCTCGGTCGGCAATTCCCAGCCTTGGCGGTTCGTACGGGTGCGCTCGGCCGGGCTGCGCAGCGATTTGGTCGATCATGTCGATGCCCAGAGCGCCGCGGCCGCTGAACTCTTCACGAGCGCCGAGCGGCGGCAACGCTATTCGGCGCTCAAGCTGCACGGCATGCGCGAGGCACCCGAACTGCTCGCGATCTTCTCCGACGAACATCCGCAAGCGGGTCACGGGCTGGGCACAGCTACCATGGCGGAGACGCTACGCTATTCGTCGGTCATGGCCATCCACACGCTCTGGCTCGCGGCCCGGGCACGCGGGATCGGTGTTGGATGGGTATCGATCCTCGATCCGGATCGGGTCGGGCACATGCTGGCGGTCCCCGGGAACTGGGCCCTGATCGCGCTGATCTGCATCGGTTATCCCGCCGATCCTTCGGACACGCCCGAACTCGAACGCCAAGGGTGGCAGACGCGCGAGCCCTGGGCCGGGGTGGTCTTCGAGCGATGATCTCACTTCTTCCAGTATGGATATACCACGATGCTGAAACCCGTTGAGGACGGTCCCGCCGTCGTCGCCTGCAACACCTGCCGCCTTTCACCCGACGCACGCGAAGATCACGAAGGCGCGCGCGGTGGCGCGAAGCTGGTGGCTGCGCTTCGGACCACCCAGGCGGCGGACGAGCGCTACGCCGGGATCGCGGTGCAGGAGATGGCGTGCCTGTTCGCCTGCGCCGAGTATTGCACCGTGCATCTGCGCGCGCCGGGCAAGATCGGCTACGTGCTAGGCCGCTTCACCCCCGATGCCGACGCGGCGCGCGCGATCCTGGACTATGCCGTCGGTTACGCTGCGAGCGAGCATGGCCGCGTGCCATTCGCTGAATGGCCGCAGGGCGTGAAGGGCCATTTCATCACACGCTCGCCGCCACCGGGCTTCGTCGCCCAATGAGCGGCTTTCAGACCGTCGCCGCGTTCGAAGCCGCGCTTGTGGGACTGACCGAGCCTGATGCGGACGCGGTCGCGGCCGCACGCGAACGCCAGGCGCAGCTTACCAAGCCACCGGGCTCGCTCGGGCGACTTGAGGAAATTGCGCTATTGCTTGCGGGCTGGCAGGGCACACCTCACCCCTCGCTCGAGCGGGCACGCGCGGCGATCTTCGCGGGCAATCATGGCGTGACGGTCCACGGCGTGAGCGCCTTTCCGGCAAGCGTCACCGCAGCGATGGTCGCCAACTTCGCGTCCGGGGGTGCCGCGATCAACGCGCTCGCCGCCGCCGCCGGGCTGGAGCTCAAAGTGAGCTCGCTTGAACTCGACCGTCCAACCGCCGATTTCACGCGCGCCGCCGCAATGGACGAAGACGAATGCCTGGCGGCGCTGTCCGCGGGAGCGGCGGCGGTCGATCCCGGCCTTAGCCTGCTCGTGCTGGGCGAGATGGGGATTGGCAATTCCACCGCGGCGGCGGTGCTGTGCGGGCGCAGCTTCGGCGGCGAGGCGGCGACATGGGTCGGGCCCGGCACTGGCGTCGACGCGGCCGGGATCGCGCGCAAGATCACGGTCGTCGAGCGGGCGCTCGCCTTCCACGCGGACGCGCCCAGGACACCGTTCGAAACGCTGCGTCGGGTCGGCGGGCGCGAGATCGCGGCGATGGCGGGGGCAGTCGTCGAGGCGCGTCGCCAGCGCATTCCGGTCGTGCTCGATGGATTCATCGGCTGTGCGGCGGTCGCGCCGCTCGCGGCGGCTAATCCGGCGATCACCGCCCACTGCATCGCCGGGCATCGCTCGGCCGAACCCGGCCATCGCCGCCTGCTTGATCGGCTGGGGCTCGATCCGCTGCTCGCGCTTGACATGCGGCTGGGCGAAGGCAGCGGTGCCGCTGTCGCGGTCGCGGTGATCCACTCGGCGCTCGCCGCGCACAACGGCATGGCGACCTTCGCCGAAGCGGGCGTACCGGCCGGATGACGCCCGCGTTCGACCTCCACCTGATGCGCCACGGCGAGCCCGAGATCGCGGGCCGACTGTTGGGCCGCACCGACACCGCTCCGACCGCGGACGGGGTCGCGCTTTGCGTCGCGCGCGGGACGCAGCTGCGTGTCGAGCATCTCGCGTCGTCCGATCTTCGCCGCGCATCGATCGCGGCCGCCGCGATCGGCGACGCAGCGGCGTTGGTGCCGACGATCGATCCGCGCTGGCGCGAACTCGATTTCGGCGCGTGGGACGGATGTTCGGTGGCCGATGTCGATCCGGACGCGCTGGGGCGATTCTGGGCCGATCCCGAAGCCGCTCCCCCGCCGGGCGGGGAATGCTGGTCGGCAATCGTCGCGCGCGTCGCCGCCGCGATCGGTGATCTCGCCGCGCGACCGACGCTCATCGTGACCCATGGCGGCGCGATGCGTGCGGCGCTGGCGGTGCTGTGCGGCTTCGCGCTGCGCCAGCTCTGGGCGTTCGATCTGCCGTATGCCGCGTTGCTGTCGCTGCGTGTTTGGCCGGGCGACCATCCGGTGGCGCAGGTCACGGGCCTGCGCGCATGAAGGGCTTCATCCTCGCCACTCAGTTCCTGACACGCCTGCCGACACCGCGCGTCACCAGTGACGACGCGGCGTTCGCGGCATCGATGCGCTGGTTTCCCGCCGTCGGGCTGGTGATCGGGCTGTTAATTGCGGGGGCGGGCTGGGCGGGCGCGCGGCTCGATCCCTGGACGGGCGCATTGCTGGCGCTCCTTGTCTGGATCGTCGTGACCGGCGCGCTCCACATGGATGGTGTGGCCGATTTCGCGGACGCCGCCGGCGCGGGCCACAAGGATCGCACGCGCCTCCTGGCGGTGCTCGCGGACCCGCATGTCGGCAGCTTCGGCGTGGTCGCGATCGGACTGCAGCTGCTCGCCAAGCTCGTCTTGCTCCATGCGTCGATCGCGGCCGGAGCGATCGCGCTGCTAATCCTCGTGCCTTTTGCCGCTCGCATCGGCCCGCTCGTTTGGAGCCGCTGGCTCCCCTCGCTGCACGAAGGCCTTGCCACGCGGTTCCGGATGGTGGTGCGGCCGATCGATCTGGCGGCATGGTTCGCAGTCCTGGCGGGCGCTTGCATCGCCGCGCCCGCGCTGATCGCCACACCCCTGCTGATCGCCTGGTGGGGATGGCAGGTGCGGCGGACGCTCGGCGGCATTTCGGGGGACGGGCATGGCGCGGGGATCGAACTGGTGGAGACGGGTCTGCTGCTCGCGCTCGCCATCGTCGGGCGTCGCGCGTGACAAGCGATGCCGAACGGCCGTGGTCGGGGCACGGCGGCCGCCTGAGCGCGGCGCGGCGGCGCTATGCGGATGCTCCCGGGCCGTGGCTCGATCTGTCCACGGGCATTAATCCCCATCCGTGGCCGGGCGCGCAACAGATCGCGATCGACTGGCGGTCGTTGCCGGACGAAGAGGCGCTGGCGTTGCTGGAGGCGGTGGCCGCCCGCTACTTCGGGATCAATGCGCGTCGGTTATGCGCGGTCCCGGGCAGCGAGATCGGCCTACGCCTGCTCGGCGACCTGCTGCCCGGTAGCGCCGCGCATGTTGCACCGAGCTACCGGACCCATGCCGAGATGATCTCCGGCAGCCGCCCGTTCGCGCACGGCGATGTCGCGGCGAGTACCGCGCGGACTGTCATTGTCGCGAACCCCAACAACCCCGACGGAAAGCTTTTCGCGCCCGGGGACCTCTCAGCCGTCTTCGCCTCCGGACGCACGCTTGTGGTTGACGAGGCGTTCGCCGACGCCGTGCCCGAGGCCAGTATCGCCGATCGAGTCGACGACGACCGGCCGCTCATTATCGTGCGATCGTTCGGAAAGTTTTTCGGACTGGCCGGGGTGCGGCTGGGATTCGTGCTCGGCCCACAATCGCTCATCGACAGGTTGCGCGCGAAGCTGGGGAGTTGGCCGGTGTCGGCGGCCGCGCTCGCAATCGGCACGGACGCCTACCGCGACCATGACTGGATCGCCGCGATGCGGCTGCGGCTGCGCGAGGACGCGGCCGCGCTCGACGACGTGCTTGCCCGCCATGCGTATCGGCCGATGGGTGCATGCCCGCTGTTCCGCCTCATCGAGACCGACGACGCCGCCGCGCTCTTCGACCGGCTCGCCGCCCGCGCCATCCTGACGCGACCGTTCGACTACGCGCCACGCTGGCTGCGCATCGGCCTCCCGGGATCGGCCGAGGCGCTCGCGCGGCTGGATCGGGCGCTGGCCGATGGCTGAGCCGGTCGCGTTACTCGCCCTTGGCCTCGATGCGGCGATCGGGTGGCCCGATGCCGTGTATCGCCGCATCGGCCACCCGGTCGTCTGGTTCGCGCGCATCATCGATCGCGCGGAGGCGCGGTGGAACCGGCCGTCGCGCAGCGCTCGCTCCCGCCGGGCAGGCGGCGTCGCGACGGTGGTGATCCTGCTGCTGGTCGCGGGCGGGGGTGCCGCCACGATACAATGGCTGCTGTTCGCAGTCCTGGGGCGGTGGAGCTGGGTCATCGTCGCGCTGCTGGCGGCACCCGGGCTCGCGCAGCGCAGCCTCTACGATCATGTTCGCGCGGTGCGGATCGGGCTGGGGCACGGAAACCTCGAAGAGGCGCGGCGCGCGGTCGGCAGAATCGTCGGCCGCGAGACCGCCCGGCTAGACGAAGCCGGGATCGCCCGCGCCACGATCGAAAGTCTCGCCGAAAGCTATTGCGACGGCGTGGGCGCGCCGCTGTTCTGGCTGCTGCTACTCGGTCTGCCCGGACTTTGGGCCTATAAGGCGATCAATACCGCCGACAGCATCATCGGCCACCGCGAGGAGCGCTGGCGGCATTTCGGCTGGGCGGCGGCGCGGATGGACGATGCGTTGAACCTGATCCCGGCCCGGCTCTGCGGCGTGGTGATCTGCCTGTGCGGCGGCGGAGGCTGGCGGACGATGTGGCGCGATGCGTCCCGCCACGCCTCGCCCAACGCGGGCTGGCCGGAGGCGGCGATGGCCGGCGCTCTGGGCCTCCGGCTCGGCGGGCCCGTCACATATGACGGCGTCGTGCACGACAAGCCGTGGCTGGGCGGCGGAACGGCGGCGGCGCGCGCGACGGACATCGGTCGAGCGCTCGCCATCTACTTGCGGGCGTGCCTGTGCCAGTGGGCGATCGCGGGGGTATTCGCATGGGCGCGCTGATGCTGCAGGGAACCGGCTCCGATGTCGGCAAGTCGGTCATTGTCGCGGGTCTCTGCCGCGCGCTCGCCAATCGCGGTCTCGCGGTACGCCCGTTCAAGCCGCAGAACATGTCGAACAACGCGGCGGTGACGGTCGACGGCGGTGAGATCGGCCGCGCGCAGGCGCTACAGGCGACAGCCTCGCGGGTGGTGCCGCATACTGATATGAACCCCGTCCTCCTGAAGCCGCAGGCGGACCACACCTCGCAGCTGATCGTGCACGGCCGGGTGCGTGGCACGCTGCGCGCGGGCGACTACCGCGATGCGCGTGGCGCGCTGCTGGGCGAGGTGCTGGCGAGCTATGCGAGGCTTCAGGACGCGTGCGACATCGTCGTCGTCGAGGGTGCCGGATCGCCCGCCGAGATCAACCTGCGCGCGGGAGATATCGCCAATATGGGGTTCGCGCGCGCGGCGCACGTGCCCGTGGTGCTGGTCGGCGACATTGATCGCGGAGGGGTGATCGCCGCGATCGTGGGCACGCGCGCGGTGATCGATGCCGCTGACGCCGCGATGATCCGGGGCTTCATCATTAACAAGTTCCGCGGCGATCCCGTGCTGTTCGAGGATGGCTACCGGCAGGTGGAGCAGTTGTCGGGCTGGCGCGGCTTTGGCGTTGTGCCGTGGCTCGCCGCCACGGCGCGGCTACCGAGCGAGGATGCGGTCGTGCTCGGGAAAGACGCAGGGCGCTGGCAGGGACGCACCGTGATTGCCTGCCCGATCCTACCGCGTATCGCCAATTTCGACGAATTCGATCCGCTGAAGCTGGAACCCGGAGTCGAGCTCGTCATGGTGCCGCCGGGTCGTCCGATCCCGGCGGACGCCGCGCTGATTATCCTACCGGGATCGAAGGCGACCATTGCCGACCTCGCCGCGCTGCGCGCAGAGGGTTGGGACATCGATATGCGCGCCCACCTGCGGCGCGGCGGGGCGATCCTAGGCATCTGCGGAGGCTACCAGATGCTGGGCACCCGAATCACCGATCCGGGCGGCGTGGAAGGGCCTGCGGGTGCGGTGGATGGGCTTGGTCTGCTCGCCGTCGAGACGGTCCTGACCTCTGACAAGCAGCTGCGATCGGTGACGGGCATCGCGCTTGGTGCGCCGTTCGATGGCTACGAAATGCACATGGGCGCGACCGACGGGCCCGATGCCGCGCGCCCACTCGCGCTCTTCGACGGGGGTCGGCACGATGGCGCGGTCAGCGCGAACGGGGCGGTGCTCGGCTGCTATGTCCATGGCTTGCTGGCCGATCCGCGCCAGCGCGCTGCGCTCCTGGCCTGGATCGGCGTTGCGGGCGGCGGGCGCGACTATCGCGCTTCGGTAGACACCGCGCTCGACGAGATCGCGGCGGCGCTGGAGCGACACCTCGATGTCGATGCCCTGCTCGCGCTTGGCGTCTCCTGACATGGGGTTCTCGTCACCTTGGTGCAGAAAGTGACGCTAAGGATGGCAAAATTGACCCGTTTTCTAGTTCAGTAAGTGTGTAAGTCTTTGACTTGTGTCAGTTTCCAGCTTTTGGCCCCATTTCACTGGGCGGTGTAGGCTCGCCGACGCGAGATGAGTCGTGTTACGGTAGGAACAGCGATTCCTAGGGTGCGAGCGGTTTCCCGACGCCCTGTCGGCGCCGGAAATTGAACGGTATTTTGGGCTTTCGCCTGACGAGCGGCGGGCTGTATTGGGGGGCCGACGTCCGATGATCCGATTGGGCATCGCGCTGAAGGTCGGAAGCGACGCACGACGGGCAGCTTACGTTCAACTTCTCCCACCACCGCGTCGCGCTGCTCGGCAGCGAGGTTACAACGGCCTCCGTGCGAGCGGCAAGTCAGTGCAACCTGAAAACCGGCCGAATCAATGGCTTAAAAACTATTTAACGCAAGAACCCGCGAAATTCCGCGAACTCCTTAGCGGCACTTTTTGCATGCAGGTTACGAGAACCCCCATCATTGCCTCCCGCCGCCACCGATTGCGTGAGGCTAGAGCAGTTATCCACCGCGCTGAATCGGCGGGGGATTCCCAATTGGGTTGAGGTCTGATTCACGCTGGCCACCGGGATGGAGGCCGGTGGTGATGGGCAAGGCACTGTCGGTGGATTTGCGG
>JAABUQ010004541.1_pt1 | contig 23508 bp, 22 predicted proteins | sample 5560001 | NCBI WGS metagenome assembly JAABUQ01 (sample SAMN10711888, study PRJNA513371) | rock metagenome | isolation source: Antarctica rocks | place: Antarctica: Victoria Land, Finger Mt nord | collected 2015-12-18 | reverse complement strand
GGTTTGAAGGTTTACCAGCATCGCTTCTGTCACTGTCAAAGGGGCATCTAAAGTCTTAGCGAATCGGCATTATAGCCCCTTAAGCCCCGCCTCTGCTCCAGATCCCTGAAATCCATATTGAGCGTCATAGGATTGTAAGGGTTAGGTAGTCTGAAGTAGAAGAAAAGGAGTAAAAGCATATGGACAGTTCATTGACCCGGCCCCTGGCTGTCGTAACTGGTGCCTCCAACGGCATCGGCTATGAACTTGCCAAACAGTTCGCTCAAAACGGCTTTGATCTCTTAGTCACAGCCACAGGCCCGAGCATCAACGAAGCCGCTAAAGCCTTTGAGGGTCTGGGCGCCAAGGTCGAGACAGTGCAGGCTGATCTCGCCACCTATGATGGTGTAGAGGCACTCTACAACGAGATTAAAGCGACTGACCGACCGGTGGATGCCATCGCCATTAACGCGGGCGTCGGCGTCGGCGGCGATTTCGCCCGCGAGACCGATTTGAAGGACGAGCTTAATCTCATCAACCTGAACGTCGTATCGTCCGTACATCTCGCCAAACGGGTGGTGAAGGACATGGTCGAGCGCGGCAATGGCCGAATCCTCTTCACTTCGTCCATCGCCGCCCTGATGCCCGGGCCATTTGAGGCGGTCTACTCGGCCTCCAAGGCGTTTGTGCACTCCTTCTCGGAGGGGCTACGCAACGAGTTGAAGGACACAGGTGTAACCGTCACAGCGCTCATGCCCGGGCCGACAGATACCAACTTCTTCCACCGCGCGGAGATGGACGACACCAAGGTAGGCGCGAGCAAAAAGGATGACCCGGCCGAGGTCGCTAAGCAGGGTTTCGACGCCCTAATGGCAGGCAAGGACGACCTGATCGCGGGTTCGCTCAAGACGAAGCTTCAGGGCACCGTGAGCAAGGTCTTGCCTGAAACCGCCAATGCCGAACTGCACCGCAAGCTCTCTGAGCCGGGGTCAGCAAGCAAGTGAGCCGCCTGTTGTATAACTATTAACAACAGTGAACTAGCCTGAGGTGCCTATGAATCGTCGTACTTTCCTGGGTTGGGTTGGTGTAGGTGGGGTAGCAAATTCCCTCCCAATAGCGATCGCAGCCTGTTCTGCCCAGACAACTGAGTCATCCAAAGCAACCCAGTCACAATCAGCCCCAGTTGGAGCATACCAGTCTGTTGGCACCGTTGCAGAGTTAAATAAGACTGGTCAGCTGCTAAACAAAAAAAAACCCTATAGCCCTGTCTTAGTAGTGCAAACAGGAGGGAGTAACCTAATCGCTGTCAATCCCACCTGTACTCATGCAGGCTGTAAAGTGGCTTGGCAAGCAGAGCAAAAGAAATTTCACTGTCCCTGTCATGGTGCTGAATATGGTCCTGATGGTAAGGTACTTGAAGGCCCAGCCAGAAGACCCTTAAAAACTTACGCAGTCAAAATCGAAAACAATTCTGTCCTGGTCCAGGAAAGTTAATCGCATCTCCTGATAGCAACTGTGAGTACGGATAATAAAGTCAACCTTTTGGAGCAGGCACAGCTGGCGCTTGCTGCCGCTAACTGGTCATTGCTCATTCAATGCCTGCAGCAGCTGATATTGGAGGACCCAATTCAGGAGGCGTCGCCTGTGTCATCCGAGGTCAAGCCACGCTCTGATTTAGCTTTAGGGGAACGTTCTGCACGAAGTCGGAAATCACCGCTAGCAGAGTCCGAGCTAAAGCAGCTCTTGGACTTAGCAATAGAAGTTTTTGTCTCAGGAGATTTCCATCAGCGCTGGGATATTGCCAAGGTGTTTTCCCGGTTGGGAATGATCGCGATCGCGCCGCTGATTGAAATTCTAGAAGACGAAGACGCAGATGAAGAATTGCGCTGGTACGCAGCTCGGAGTTTGGGCGAGTTTAATCATCCAGTTGTGGTCACCGCTTTAGTTGAGCTGCTTAAAACAGATGAGAGTGAAGAATTAAGCGCGATGGCAGCGACGGCGCTAGGAAATATAGGTAGCCCAGCTGTTGCATCCCTAACAGCTCTACTAACACAAGAGGATACACGGTTGCTAGCTGTGCGATCGCTCTCCCACATCCGTCGCTCGGAAACAATTACGCCGCTTTTAGGGGTTGTACAAGATCCACAAATTGGTGTGCGTGCCGCCGCGATTGAAGCCCTGAGTAGCTTTCATGATCCCCGGATTCCGCCGGTTCTCCTAAGAGCTTTGGATGATGTAGCTCCCTCTGTCAGACGGGAAGCGGTGATTGGCTTGAGTTTTCGCGCTGACTTATGGGAGGAATTGGATCTTGTTAACCGACTATCGCCCCGGCTTTATGACTTCAATCTAGAAGTTTGCTGCTCTACTGCAGTCGCACTATCAAGACTAGGTACGGATGCCGCCGCCGCTCCCTTGTTCCAGGTGCTGATGTCCCCTCATACACCAATAAAGCTGCAAATAGAAGTTGTCCGAGGTTTGGGCTGGCTAGGGACAGTAACTGGCTTGAAATATCTGCGTTCATGCCTGAATCAGCAGCCATCGGTGACACTATGGCAGGAAATCGTGACAGTTCTGGGGCGAGTAGAACAGCCGAATTTAAGGGGCGAAGCCGCTGAAATTCTGAGCGGGGTGCTGCAATCAGACCACCAAGCGATTCAGTATCCTACAGTAAAACAAGCGATCGCGCTCTCGCTTGGTCAGTTGGGAGATGTTCGGGCAATAACTCCACTGATTCAACTGCTGGCAGCAGATGCGGGAGTAAGACTACACGCCATTACGGCGCTTAAACAACTGGACTCTGAAGCCGCACACCGGCAATTAGAGCAACTGGCAACCAACGAAGCGCTAACACCGGACTTGAAGCAAGGAGTAGCAATCGCCCTGCAGGAATGGTAAGTGGTATCAAACTCTACTAAACTGCTTTTGCCAATCCGCTAAGGTGATTTCATCTCTATAGTGTAACTCTGAGTACATCACCATGCGGCTAGAGCAGTTACAAGCCTTTCTAGCGATCGCAGAAACGGGCAGCTTCCAACAAGCAGCGCGAAAATGTGGCGTTACTCAATCGACAATTAGTCGGCAGATCCAGTCACTTGAAGTAGACTTGGGCTTATCGCTGTTTCACCGTACAGCAGGTGCAACGCTGACTCTAGGTGGTGAGCGCTTTTTGCCTCGTGTGCGGAAAATCTGCCAGGAGTGGCGCAATGCCACTGAGGAATTAGCGGATTTGTTGGCTGGGAAGCAGCCAGAACTTTGCGTAGCGGCAATTCACTCTCTCTGTGCCCATTACCTACCCCCAGTTTTACAAAAATTTTGTCATGATTACCCAGAAGTGCAGTTGCGGGTGACTTCGTTGGGAAGCGATCGCGCCTTGAAAGTCCTCAAAGATGGCATGGTAGATCTGGCAATTGTCATGAACAATCGCTTTTTAACCACTGGCCCAGAAATGGTAGCCCAAGTGCTATACGATGAACCAATTGAAGTCTTGGCAGCGGCAAATCACCCACTGGCTCAACATGAACGCGTACCCTGGACTGAGCTAATTCGTTACCCGCAAGTGGTGTTTAAGGATGGTTATGGTATGCAGCGCCTGGTACAGGAGCGATTTGATCGGCTAGGAACTACACTCCAAGCAGTCTTAGAGGTGAATACACTAGATGCCTTTCGGGGAGTAGTGCGGCAGGGAGAACTGGTGGCTCTGCTGCCCCAGTCAGCATTGGTGGAAGCTCGTCTAGACCCCACCCTTGCTGTCCGCCCCCTAGCCACCGGCGGCGTTGGTGCTGCTGCGGCTGAAAACTCCGGCTTGACTCGGCGGGTTGTAATGGTAACAACCCAAGACCGACTAAACATTCCCCCGATTCGGCACTTCTGGCAGCTAGTGCGAGAATCTATACCACCGAAAAACCAGCAGCTATTGCCCCAAAGGCAAGAGCCGGTGCAGGGGAGTAGTGAGTGGCGAGTGGTGAATGGGTAGTAGGGGCAGTGCCTTGTGCCTGCCCGGAGATAGGGAGCAGGGGCAGTGCCTTGTGCCTGCCCGGAGAGAGAGGCCAACTTCTGTAAAAGATTTAATTTTGTTTGGTTGAGGGATCAAATGAGCAATGCGTTTAGAGATTTGCTGCGGAAAGTGGGTAGTGGTGTCCACACTGGTGAGAATTTAAATCGTGCTGAAGCAGCGACGGCAACTCGGATGATGCTGCTGCAAGAAGCAACACCGGCGCAGATTGGAGCGTTTCTGATTGCTCACCGGATTAAGCGCCCCACGGGAGAAGAGTTAGCGGGAATGCTAGATGCCTATGATGAGCTAGGGCCAAAACTGCAACCGATTGATTCCCCTAGACCCGTGATATTGGGCATACCTTATGATGGACGAGAGCGCACTGCACCCATAAGTCCCTTGACCGCTTTGCTACTTGTAGCAGTTGGACAGCCAGTGGTGATGCACGGGAGCGATCGCATGCCCACGAAATATGGAGTGCCACTGGTCGAGATCTGGCAGGGGTTAGGAGTTGACTGGACTGGGCTATCCTTAACTCAAACCCAGCAGGTGTTTGAGATTACGGGAACAGGATTTGTCTATCTGCCTCAGCATTTTCCCTTAGCTCAAGGTATATTTGAATATCGTGACCAAATTGGTAAGCGTCCCCCCTTTGCGACTATGGAGTTGATCTGGTGCCCTTATGCCGGGGATGCTCAAATTATTTCTGGGTTTGTCCATCCTCCTACCGAAATTATGTTCCAAGTAGCCTTTGCAATACGTGGAACCAGGAATTTTACAACGGTGAAGGGATTAGAGGGCAGCTGTGATCTACCTCGCGATCGCACCACTATTATCGGCATGTCTTCACCCGATACTCCCCACGATACGCTCATCGCTCCCGTAGAGCGCTTGCACTTGGTACCTCGTGAATACGGCTTTACCACTAAGAACGTACCTCTCGGCTCGACCCCCCAGCTAGTGGAAGATATACAGTCGGTGTTGCAAGGGCAGCCCTCGGAACTCATGCAATCAGCCCTTTGGAACGGCGGGTTTTACCTGTGGCGTTCCGGCGTTTGCCCAGATATGCGCTCAGGTATAGCCAAGGCGGAAGCCTTATTAACCGGGGGTCAGGTCAAGCAAAAACTTCAAGAAATCGCTCAGGTAGTGTCTTCAGTTTCACACCAGAGAAAGATGCAGCCGGCCTAATTTTTCACTCGGCTCAAATCAATGAGTTGGAGAGAACAATTCACTACTTAGCTGGAATCAATCCTTGGGTAGAGAAACTTGGAGAGTTCTACTTGCATAATTAAGGTAGCAACCTGAGTAAGAGTGAAATCAATCCTGGAAGCAAACAACTATGGATGTCAACTCCTACGACCTATAAGCCATTTTTAGGCACCAAAGAAAAGGAACTTCGAACTCAGCATATCCCCGTCTCCGAGCAAGTCAACCTCACAATTGGCTTGCGCTTGGTCACAATTTTTTATCAAGCGAGCCATGACATCCGGTGCCCATCCGTCAAACCAGTCGGCATGGAGGGAGTATCCTCCTATCTGAGACGCATTGTACATATCAGATGAAAGTCTCCATCCTGCTGTCCCATTAGGTGAGTTTACTGGGAATCGGAAGTGAAAGGAGATCTCCGGCAGAATTACCGGGTGAGAAGCAGAGCAGCCATTGTTGGCATAGGCCATGTGGCTCTTATGGTCTGGAGAATCTAGGTTTTGGCCATCCCAACACCTCGGCAAAACTATAGTCATCTCCAGAATCGAGCCTTGAGGACAATCGACGATGTAAGACTGCTTACTGGCTGTCGCATAACACTCGAACTGAGCCCTATTATCTGTTTGAGGCGAACTGGGAGTGGCGTTTTTATCACCGGCGATCATTCGAAGTCCCGGTGGAATGGCAACGATCTGAGTGGGGTCAGGGATGTCGTATCCAGCTTTATAGTAGAGAAGAGGCTCGTAGAGGCTATCGGGGAGCAAAACTTTTCCGTTGGCATCAAAAAGAGCCGGTACCCAATAGCCCGTACAGTTTGCGGTTCCTCCGGCGGAGGCGCTGCTGCAGTTGGTTCTGATATTGTCTGCAGTGGTAGACGCGTTAACTAACGCGTTACCGAAGAACATGTGCAGATGGGATGCTCCTGGCTGACCAGGCGATGTAATCGGGTCGTCTTTAAGGAAATGAGTAAATCTAGTCCTAGTTCTGAATGTATCTCTTGATTGCCCTGGAAGAACTGAATAGGGAGAGGGCTCGATTAAAAACTGAGTAGTACCTGGGTTGCCCAACGGAAGTTGGCTCACGTCATCAGTGCTCGGGCTGGAAGTGGCAGGTGATGAAAATATGATCACAGTGACCAGCGCACTGAAAATCGCCATATAGAAGGGGTCCAAGGTTTTGCGACGCATATACTTTTACTTTCTCCAACGGTATACGAGCTTGCCAGGCGTGTAGCCTTTTCCTGTTGCAGTGCTGTTTTTCCTACATCAGGTGACAAATTCTGTAAATGAGTAATCCCAATTCTCACCAACCAAGCGTTTTAGCTCAAAGGACAGCTACAGCGCCTTTGCTCTTTTCCAATAAAACGTTTCGGCTTTCCTTGATAGCTCCAAATCCCCAGAAGCAAAATTGAGCTTCAAGTGATAGCTATGTAAAAAAATTTTGTGTGCTTAATCAAATTAGACCCCAATAGTAAAAAACTCGGGAAGTCATGAGCCAAATTTCTCACGAGCCTTGGGGAATCAATAATTCTTTTTGGATTAAAGCTGTGTTTTTGCTATTCTGGAGAGTCTGTTTTTTTCGTTGGCTAACCAATTTTTCTTGCATTGAAGCTGCGTTTTTGTTATTCTAAGAGATCTAGTATCATTCTTGAAATAACTATTTTGGCAATCACCCAACTTTTAATCTGCTGCGCGTAGGTCTAAAACGCTGAATGAGTCGCTGTAAGGGAGTTCCAAAAAATAAAATATTTTAGTATCTCCTAAAAGTAGAAGACTACCACTAGACGCTAAGCGATGGCTTAAAGCACTTGTGCAACAATGTTTTTAAAAATAAAACTGCAAGCGATGAATCTTCACCAATCCCACCCCTCTGCTGCAAATTGTGGGGTGGGAGTGTTGAGCTAGTATCGTGCGTTACGCAATATCATACAGCGTCAGAATCGCGTCCTTTTTCGCTGCCGGCTTTGATGCACTTTTCTACTAAGGGCATTACGTGCTCAACGTCCTGCCAACCGCGAATTTCCGTTACCTTCTTCTCCAAATTTTTGTAGGACCGGAAAAATTCAGCGATTTCTTCTAACCGATGCGGTGCTATATCCTGCAGGGATCTCACCTTGTTGTAGCGCGGATCTTTGTCGGGAACACAGAGAATTTTCTCATCGCGATCGCCCCCGTCAATCATCTCCAACATTCCAATCGGTCGCGCTGCAATGATGCAGCCTGGGAATGTTGGCTGATCTATCAACACAATGCCATCGAGTGGATCGCCATCATCAGCTAGGGTATTGGGTACAAAACCATAGTCGTAGGGATATTGTACCGAGGAATAAAGCACCCTGTCTAAGGCAAAGGCTTGCAGTTCCTTGTCGTATTCGTACTTATTTTTACTACCGGCGGGAATTTCAATCAGGACGTTAATTAGACCCGGTTTGGGTTGAGCTGGAATTAGGGATAAGTCCACAAAAGTTCTCCGAGATGACAGCTTTCTACAGGGTGCTGTTAAAACACCCCGCGATCGCATTCTAGGCGAAGAGGGACAATGACCGAATAGGGGCTAGACGTCCTGACCGCTCTTGGGTCCTTTAAGGCGGATTTTGTAGCGGATTTATCGGTTGCACTACTTGTACTTGAATGCTGCTTGAAGAGTAGTTGGCAATCACGAACAAGGGTAGCGTCAGAGTCAACAAAGCAATCACCGTTCCCACAATGTCTGCCAACCGATAAGAATACCTGTCGGAGTTGGCAGACTGGCTACTTGAATCCATAAAAATTGTTGCAAACCTACTTGTAACCGAGTTGAGTCAGGTCAATTCACTCTTGTCAAGGCAACCATACGGCCTTAACATCTACCATTGTAACTATTTCTCTTAGTTAAATTGTTTGCTAGCTAACTATTCTCAACATCTTTCAGCGGGGTCAGGGGTCGCTAACGAACCGCATAAGCACTCATTGGTTCCTTAATAAACCGAATATAAAGATGCTTAAAGGTGGACCTAATCACACGGGGCATACCAAAATCGATGGGCATAAGTATGTCTGGTAGCTTCCAGTCGTGGATCTGGAGTTCAGTAGGGTGTAAGTGCGGGAAGTGAATCGCTACTAGTTCTGGACAAAGCCCCAACCGTGCTTGAACTGCAACCGTTGGCACAGCATCGGGTGCAACTTTAAGGATTTCGACCATCGCTCTATCTAAAGCAAAAACATTGCTGGAAGCTCCCAAGACACCGAGATGGCGAGGTTCCCCATTACTGGGACCATTGCCTTCATGACCAATAATGCCATCTAGGATGGTCAAGTCAGGGTTAATCGCCTGTGCAGTTTCTACTAGCATTTGACCGAATCGGTTGGCATCCTTCCCTGCCTCCATGTGCCACCAAGCTTTCATTTTGCCGGGAACGCAACCGAACAAATTTTTTACACCCAGCGTTAGCGTCAGCTGTGTGTGGGATTTCACCTTTGGCAGGTTGATCACCACATCCGCTTCCATTACTTCTTTACACAACAGTAGATGATTGAACGTATCGCTAGCAGTTTGGTATCGCTTGCCGTGGAAATCAACAATCTGCAGATTAAGCTCTGCAATTAGAGGCATATATCCATTTGCCACCGCCACTCCCTTAGCACTACCAAAGGCAGGGCTGTCTCCTAGAAACGGCTTACCACCGGCATCAAGTACCAGTTGGGCAACTGTGTAAACCAGTTCCGGACGGGTGGTACACTCTTTGCCGAGACGGGCACCAGTGAGGAGATTCGGTTTGAGCAAGACACGGTCGCCCGGTTTAACAAAAGCTGCCATCCCACCCATTGGCTCCAGCAGCGTTGTTAGGGCATCCTGTAATACCTGCCGCTCGTAAGATTTGGCGCGAATTAAACTAACAGAAGTTGTCTGACTATGCATTCAAGTTGATGTTGTCGTAAAGGCCGTTGGCTGCTGTAGGTAAATTGGATGCGTGTCAACTTAGCCATTTTTGGCTTTAACGTATAGCGGTGCGAGTGAGTGCAGTCACTCGTCGGGCATTAGAGAATACGCCTTCTCCTTGGAGTTCGGGCACAGAAGGCTTCACCTCAACTTTCACAACATTAGCGATCTTTATGCAAACCGTCTGGTCCGGCAGATGGAGAATCCACCAAGGTTTGTCTAAAAGGTGCCGAATTTCCTGTTGGAGTTCCAGCGGAGTCATAGAGTCATCCGCTAGTTGGAGAATATTAAACGACTCGGTCTGACCATTAACAAAGTGAAAAGTCAGTTGTGTCAAGCTGTCTTGAGTATGCATTGCCAGGACAATCCTCTGGTTCTTAAGTCACGCCTTGGTTGAAGCCGAAATACTGCGCTCTTCATAATTTAACTGCAATTATTGAGTCATGCTATTCTTTTGAGAATATTAAAGTTGATATCAGCCTAAAGTATGATGCAAAACTTTACGCTTTTTACCATGAGCCTTGAAGCAGAATTCTTTTTTCAGCAGGGATTACGTCGGAACAAGGCGAAAAAATATAAAACAGCGATCGCCAGTTTAGATAAAGCCTTGAAGTGTAAACCCGATTATGCCGATGCCTGGTCGCAGCGAGGCTTTGCACTAGGAAGCTTAGGCCGTCACGAGGAGGCGGTTGCTAGCTTCGACGCAGCCCTAGCCATTCGACTAAATGCCTGCTGGTGGCACAACCGGGGTATTGCGCTAGGGAAGTTAGGTTGCTACTTCGAGGCGATTAACAGCTTTGAGCGAGCAATTGAGTTCCACCCGGCTTCCTCAACTATTTGGCACGATTTGATTTCATTCCCCCATCAAAATCAGTCGTAGTGGGTCTAAACGAATATGCCATGGGAAGGGGCGGTCTTTAAGGACTGCCCATTTTTCTTTAAACACCTCCGCTTGCAGGTGGTAGTCATTAGGGTTAATGGGAGGATGGTGCAGCTTTAGATACAAAGTCATTCGATGGGGGGTCTCGCTCGTCTGAACTACCCAGCATGGAAAGGTATTCTCCTGGTTGGGATGATTTGGGAAGGTCAGCTGATGAGCGCGAATTCCTATATAAGCCAGTTGGCTTGGAATCGGCTCAATAATACGGAGGGTACAGCCCCAGTCTAAAGCTTCCACCACCTGGGGCGAGACCGCTTGAGCGTGGGAGAAGTTCTTACAACCAGTCAGCTGAGCGACGGTAAAAGTGGCGGGGCTCTCGAAGATATTTTCTTTGGGACCATAGGCAACTGTTTTACCTTCTGAGAGCACCAAAAGGTTTTTGCAGACTCGGTAGGCTTCTTCCAGGTTGTGGGTGACGAATAGGCTGATGCCCTGGTAAGTGGCAAGAGCTTCGATCAGCTGTTTTTCCAACTGACTACGCAAGTAGGTGTCGAGGGCTGAAAATGGTTCATCCAAAAGTAGGGCTTCTGGTTGAATGGCTAAAGCTCTAGCCAAAGCTACCCGTTGCTGCTGACCACCGGATAGCTGGTGTGGATAGCGCTTTTCCATTCCCTGCAACTGCACGACGGCAAGTTGTTCATTCACTCGCCGAGCTCTTTCCGCCTTAGGCAAATGTTGCAAGCCAAAGGCAATGTTTTGAGCGATACTCAGGTGCGGAAAGAGGGCGTAATTTTGAAACAGAAAACCAACGCGGCGATCGCGACTGGGAAGGTTAATCCCTTTTTTCGCGTCAAATAGCACCCGTCCATTCAAGACAATGTGGCCCTCAGTAGGAGTCTCTAGCCCAGCAATGCACCTAAGAATCATGCTTTTACCAGCACCTGAAGCGCCCAACAGTCCCAGAGTTTCACTGTTGGTGCTGAAAGCGACTGAGAGGGAAAAGCCTCTTAGTTGCTTTTGAATATCTATAAGGAGGGGTGAGAGGGGGAGAGGGTGAGAGGGTGAAGTTTTTCCTATCTCCCCATCGCCCCTAATCCCCACTGCGTGGGGGCCCCGAGTTCCCCATCTCCCCATCGCCCCTAATCCCACGCCAGTCGCCTCAACGGGGGAAACCCGACGCCAGTCGCCTACGGAGGGAAACCCTCCTTCAGCGCTGGCTCCCGCACGGCGCTGGCTCCACTGCGTGGGGGCCCCGAGTTCCCCATCCCCCCTGCTCCCCAGCTTGTTTACGGCGGTGAGAACCGTTAGAGAAATGACCAAGATAATTAGCACCCAGACCGAGGCTTGTCTCATATCCCCCGCTTCCACCGCAAAGTAGATAGCGACTGGGATAGTCTGCGTTTGTCCTGGGATATTTCCAGCTAGCATCAGAGTGGCACCAAATTCGCCCAAGGCACGGGCAAAAGCGAGAATGGTTCCAGCAACAATTCCCGGCCACGCCAACGGCAGGATGATTCGCCAGAAAACCCTTTGTTCTGAAGCCCCAAGGGTTCGGGCGGCCCGCAGGAGATCGCCATCAATCTGTTCAAATGCTCCTAAGGCCGTTTTGTACATCAGCGGAAAGGCAACCACCGTCGCCGTGATTACCGCAGCCGGCCAGGAGAAGATGATATTTACTCCCAGTCGCAGCAGGATCTGCCCAACGGGGCCATTTTTGCCGAACATCAACAGCAACAAAAAGCCCACCACAGTTGGTGGCAAAACGAGGGGAGAAATAAAAAGTGCCTCAATTAGCTCTTTCCCTTTGCCGCGATAGCTAACCATCCAGCGAGCCGCTGCAATCCCGAGAAAGAAGGTGATGACTGTAGCAACCGAGGCGGTTTTGAGGGAAAACCATAGAGGGAATAAGTCAAGATCCATAATCTAAAATCTCAACCAATATGCACCCAAATTGCCGAAAAGATGGTCGTTTTTAGAAGTCAGGAGTCAGGAGTCAGAATGAAAACGCCCAATTTTAGGCTAGGCGAGCATTTCAGAAGCGCTGCTTCTCCTGACTCCTGACTCCTAACTGCTTAATTATCGGGCAATACCAAAGCCATATTTCTGAAATACGCCTTCTGCTTGACTGTCAGACAGAAACTGCACAAAGTCCTTGGCGGCAGCGACGTTTTTACTGTCTTTCAGCACAGCGATCGGATAGATGATCGGCGAATGTAAGTTTTTCGCTGCTGTCGCCCCCAATCGAACAGAGTTAGATTGTTTGGCATCGGTTGAGTAAACAATACCAGCATCCACGTTACCAGTTTCCACAAAAGTCAGAACCTGACGCACATTGTTAGCGTAAACGAGTTTTGGTTTGAGAGCGTCGAAAATTTTCAGATTAGTCAGGACTTCTTGGGCATATTGTCCAGCGGGAACGCTCCGGGGTTCACCAATGGCGATTTTCTTCACTTGAGAGCCGGTTAAGTCTGTGAAGCTGGATAGCGCAGGACCATTCTCGGGAGTAATCAAGACAACGCTGTTAATCAGCAGGTTTTTCCGGGTACCTGGAATCAGGAGATCTTTTTGCTGCAAAGCATTCATTTGTTTGGCAGCGGCAGAGAAAAATACGTCAACTGGCGCTCCCTGTTCAATTTGTTGCTGCAAGGCACCAGAAGCGCCAAAGTTGTAGGTGATATTGACGCTCGTCTTGGTGCGTTGGTAGAGAGACTTGATTTCTTGCAAGGCATTGCTCAGACTGATGGCGGCAGATACCGTTAAAGGCGTCTGTGCCGTCACTGGGGAAACACTTTGTATAGAACTAAAGCCAATTGCTAACACCAGTGTCGCTGCGACCCAGGCAACAAAGGCAAGAAGGCGTCTTCTTTTCATTAAGGTTATTTCTAAATTTTCCAACCCTCCACTGAGCTTTCATGTGCCAGTAGAGGCTTCTATCCGTTGCTATGATGATACCAACTAAATGAGTCGACTTACCAACTTAGTTGGTAAAAATCAATGCCGAGAAAACAGCAAGGATGGATTACCTTTCAATCCTCGGAGGAAGAACGGCAAATTCTAGAGCAGCACTGCCAACAGTCTCAGCGCACTAAAACTGAGGTGTTGAGGGAACTGGTGAGGGGTCTCAATCAACAATTTCCTAGCTTATTTGCGCCTTTGATTCAGCAGAGAACGCAGGAGAATTTTAGTGTTACTGAGATAGAATTTTTTGGTCGATCAGGGGCTAAAGCGATGAAAATGAGCGCACGAAATGTCTTTAAGGGGACGGTTAAACAAGTTGTGATGGGAGTAGTTAACGCTGAGGTCACAATTGAAATCGCTCCTGGAATCGAGATTACCTCAATTATCACGAAAGCTTCAGCAGAGGAACTGGGTCTGGCTGAGGGGAAAGAAGCTTATGCAGTCATTAAGTCGAGCAGTGTGATGATTGCGGTGGATTAAGTCGGAGGCTTTAGCTGTAGAATGCAAAGTTTGTCGTTTCACCTGCCGCAGGCGCGGACATGCCACTGTCTAGTCGCACTCCTAAGTATGCTGCTGACTCTGATCGTGAGCACTCGCGTTGCGCTTGTCCAAGCCTTGACTCCTGCGACCATCAAAGTCAGCGGCACATCTATGGGCGTGAGCACCCGCTATATTGGTGCTAACGGGAGCATGAACTACGACAGCACCACTCTGCACAATATTGGGTTCAATACCTGGCGCTTATGGAACGATATGACCGTTTTCGAACCGGTCAATGATACTACCACCTATGGTAAATTATCACCTGCCGCCATTAAGGCCAATGTCAATGTTATTCCCTGGAATGTCTGGGATAGCCAGATGGGCCGGCACCGCAAATTCTTTGCACAAACGAAGGTAGACGGCGTGAAGCTCATGCTTGCCCTGCGAAATACCGGTGACAATCATTCAGCCAGTTGGATGGCAAACCCGCCAAAAACTACCGCAGATTGGAACGAGTGGTGGGAACATGTGTTTGCGACGGTTTACTGGCTCAACGTCCGCAACCACTATCACGTAGACGACTTTGAGATTTTTAATGAGCCAAGTAACAAGGGACAGGGATGGAAAGGCACTGAGGCTAAGTATCTGAAGTTCGCCAAGGTTACCCGTAATGCAATTGACAATGTTTACAAAACCTATCTACCCAACCGGAAGTATCATGTCTTTGGACCGAGTGTCGATTATCCCCAGGTAGGCTCGGACACCTCGGTGCCTAATGGCAAAGGCTGGATGTACGACTTGCTTCACTTGGCACCACCACCTATTAACGCCGTCAGCTACCACCACTATGCCACTGGAAATCAAATTGCGGACGGTATTCATTACGCCCATGACCAGATGCAGCAAACCGGGCATGGCGACTTCCCGCTCTGGCTGACTGAATGGGGTAGCTATGACGAGCAAACGAAAGCGGGGAGAATCGACCCGCACGGCAACGATAATGAGCCGTTTGCTGTCAGGATGATCAACAACATGATCGAATTCTCACAGCCTGGCAAAAATCACGTGGACGGTTCGCACTACTACATCTGGCAGGACAGCGGCTATGGGGATGGCATTTTAGACCAACAGGGCAACAAACGAACTGTGTATTATGCCCTGAGATTGGCAGTCCGATCCCTGCAAGGTGGTAAACCGACGTATCAAAGCACCACTAGCAAGTCAGATCTGACGGCAATAACAACCAAGGACGGTACAGGCACGATCAATCTCCTCGTCACAAACATCAATGCCAATACCTCGTATGCTATAAATACCGACATCTCGGCGTTAATTGCTGGATCAGGCAGTAGCACGATTGAGCGTTATGACGTCAACAACAAAGACACCCAGGCCACTGGTCCGCTGGTACACAATGGACATATACAATTTACTATACCTGCGTCTGCTGCTGTGCTCATCCGCGTGGAGCGGCAGTGACAGCCAAGCGCTGCGCGCAGGAAGTAGGAGTTCCCTATTTTTCCGCCATAGCTTCTATTTGATCTAAAGAATGCCTGAGACTGAGAGCATCGACATTAATACTGAGTCATATCCACCTGTGAACTTTCCTTCAAGCTTGTCGGCAGCAACCCAGACGCGCAAGGGAGACCATCTGCGGATTTGTCTAGATGAGGATGTACAATTCCACCAGACGACAAATGGACTGGAACACTATCGATTTACCCATTGTTGTCTACCAGAGCTAGACCGCAATGAGATTGACTTGACAACGACGTTTTTAGGGAAACAGTTGGGTGCCCCACTATTGATTTCTTCGATGACGGGTGGCACAGAGCTGGCAGGGAAGATTAACCGTCGCCTCGCGGAGGTAGCCCAGCATTACAAAATAGCTATGGGTGTGGGTTCCCAGCGGGTGGCGCTGGAAAAGCCCCAAGTGGCGGGGACGTTTGCAGTGCGATCGCATGCCCCTGATATTCTTCTATTTGCCAATTTGGGGGCGGTCCAGCTGAACTATGACTGTGGTCTGGATGAGTGTTGGCGCATGGTCGAACTGCTAAAGGCCAACGCCCTAATTTTGCACCTCAACCCCCTGCAAGAGTGCATTCAACCCAACGGAGACACTAATTTTCGCTCTTTGCTAGAAAAAATTGCCCAATTGTGCCAAAAGTTGCCAGTGCCTGTGATTGTCAAGGAAGTTGGTAATGGCATTTCAGCTGCAATCGCCCAGAAACTTATAGCAGCTGGGGTAGCAGCAATTGACGTTGCTGGTGCTGGTGGGACGTCTTGGGCAAAGGTGGAAAGCGAACGGGCGGAAAATGCCCAGCAACGACGGTTGGGAACGACGTTTGCTGACTGGGGTTTGCCAACAGCTGAGTGCATTACCAGTATTCGTGCCGTTGCAACTGATTTTCCCTTAATTGCATCTGGAGGATTACGTCATGGTTTAGACGTAGCAAAGGCGATCGCACTGGGAGCCAATATCGCTGGCCTTGCATGGCCTTTTTTACAAGCCGCTGCCGAATCAGAGGACGCCCTTCACGCCTTGGCTGAGGTGTTAATTGCTGAAATTATCACCGTGCTATTTTGTACGGGCAATCCTACTTTGTATCATCTAAAGTGTTCTGGAGCCTTGCAGCGAATAGAATAGCTATCAGCTATCCAAAACCTACTAAATGCGTAATTTCATCAAACAAACCTTTGCGAGTGTACTCGGAAGCCTACTGGGGCTATTTATTTTCTTCGGTCTTGGAACTGGTGGATTGCTCTTGCTGCTAGTTGCCGTTGCCTCCAAAGATACCACGCCACAAGTTAAAGACAAGTCAATGCTGGTTTTTGACTTGTCACTCAACATCACGGATGCAAAACCAAGCTCTGGCACTGGAGCCGCAATTCAGCAAGCCTTATCGGGGGAAAAAGACAACACCCTCTCTCTCCGCACAGTTTTGGATACTTTGGAGAAGGCGCAGCGCGACAAGCGAATTGTGGGTATATACCTTGATGGCACTCATAATTCAAGAGGGAATGTAGGCTTTGCAACCCTCAGGGAAGTACGGGCAGCTCTGGAACGGTTCCGCGCTGCAGGAAAAACCATCTTGGCTTACAACATGGATTGGGGACAACGGGAATACTACCTGAGTTCGGTGGCAAATACTATTGTGCTCAACCCCTTAGGTGAGATGGAAGTCAAAGGTCTAAGTACCGTGCCTATGTTCTTGGCTGGAGCGTTTCAGAAATATGGCATTGGTGTTCAGGTCGTTCGGGAGGGGAAGTTTAAGGGAGCGGTTGAACCTTATTTGCTCACAAAGCTGAGTCCGGAAAACCGGCTACAGAATGAAAAATTGTTGGGCGATCTTTGGGGAGAGTGGCGCTCGGCAGTGGGCAAGAGCCGGAATTTAAGCCCTCAGCAGCTGCAGGCGATCGCAGATAATCAGGGTCTATTAGTGCCAGATGAAGCCAAAGCGCGTGGTCTAGTGGATAAAGTGGCGTATTTTGATGAAGTACTTGGGCAGCTCAAGCAGTTGACAGGTGAAGATAAGGAAGATAAGACTTTCCGTCAAATTAATCTGACCAAGTACGCAGAAGTTCCAGATAAATCGCTAGGCGTACGTTCTCTCAAGAATCAAATTGCCGTTGTCTATGCCGAGGGCGAAATCGTCGATGGTCAAGGTAAGCTGACGGAAGTGGGTGGCGATCGCTTTGCCAGAGTACTGCGAAGGCTGCGACAGGATAATGACGTTAAGGCGGTGGTGCTGCGGGTCAATAGTCCCGGCGGCAGCGCCACTGCCGCTGAGGTAATGCAGCGGGAGGTGCGGCTAACACGGAACGTAAAACCAGTTGTGGTCTCCATGGGCGATGTCGCTGCCTCTGGTGGCTACTGGATTTCTACCGATGCCAACCGGATTTTTGCCGAGCCGAATACGATTACGGGTTCGATTGGTGTCTTCGGGGTTCTATTCAATGCCCAAAAGCTAGCGAACAACAATGGCATCACCTGGGATGCCGTAAAAACTGCTCGTTATGCCGATATTCAAACAGTTTCTCGCCCCAAATCTCCCCAGGAATTAGCTCTCTACCAACAATCTGTTGATCGAATTTACGGTTTATTCCTAAGTAAAGTGGCTAACGGACGGAAACTACCGAAGCCAAATGTGGCTGAGATTGCTCAAGGACGGGTCTGGTCAGGTCTGGCAGCAAAGCAGGTCGGCTTGGTTGATGAAATTGGTGGCCTTGATGCTGCCGTTCAATATGCCGCTAAACAGGCGAAGCTGGGAGATGATTGGAAACTAAAAGAGTATCCTGAAGCTCGCAGCTTTGAACAAAGTCTTTTGGGACGCCTAGCAGGAGAGGTGCGAGGTGCCGTCATGAGTGACAGCAACGATCCGCTCTTGACACCAGCCGATCCGCTAACGGATGAATTGCACAAACTACAAGCGGAAATGACCACTGTGCAAGCAATGAATGATCCACTGGGCGTCTACGCTCGCTTGCCGTTCAACTTACGCATTGAATAAAAGGAGTTAGGAGGAACCCCCCAGTAGATAAATCCAGGTTTTTTTTGAAAAAAGTGTTGCATTCTGGGTGCGGATGGGTAAAGTAAGTAAGAGTGAGCCATTATTCATAAGTCTTTACGCATCTATCTATGGATAGAAAAACAAAACGCCTCTTGCTGCTAATTGTTTCCTGTAGTGCCGCTGGTGTGATTCTGGGAGGTACTGCCAGTTGGGCAGAGAGCAATCACTGCTTACAAGCCAAAACAGTCACAAGCGACTGCTTGACCCAAGATCCCCTGATCAAAACCGTTGAGGGAATGAGCACCGGCTTAATTGCCGGGGCTGGAGCCGCCCTTGGTGCGGCATGGCAGTTAAGGCGGGATTGAGCCGACTAAGAGGGTTGAAAGGGGTCAGGCCTGACCCCTACTTTGAGTAATTACTCATATCTACAATAAAGTGCTCCATCTTTTATTAAAGATAATTGATTGAAAAATGCTTGTATAGCCCTGGCGTTTTCAAACTCCAATTTATTTTTAAAAGCGTTCTCATCAGACAATTCTGCTAGTTTTGATTCAGACTTTTCTAAAAGGAAGACCTTACGCAAGCTTTCACTCTCAGTTTTAGCTTCCTTAATAAATTGTTCTGTAACTAACTTTAATCTTTCATCCCTTAGCTGAGGATATTTACTTTTAACTGATACAACCATTTTGTTGATATTATTAGATTTAAGTACCAGACTCTTTTGCTCCGAAGCAAGTATATTAATATTGTTTCTCTGTCCTATAATTATGTTAGAAATGGCTTTATATGTGCTGCTGCAATCAGCTTCCCTATAGTCCTTTTTGAAACCATTTACTGGCGAAATAAGTAAGAAAATAACTGATACTGATGTTCCTACTATCAAGGATTCTACTACTATTTTTGTTCGTTTAATCCCCGGCAAAACTGCTGTAATTGGGTTTTGAATCCTTTTGGTGTTAGGTTTAACTCCTGGTTCAGCAACTATTGGGCTGACTTGAGTTTTCTTCGGTTGTGCGGGTTTAACTCCTAGTTCAGCAACTATTCGGTTGACTTGGGTTTTCTTCGGTTGTGCGGGTTTAACTCCTAGTTCAGCAACTATTCGGTTGACTTGGGTTTTTTTAAGTTGTGCGGCTCCGACTTCTATAGTTTTTGTAGTGGTTGTAGCAATAGGCGAGATTGGTGTCTGTGGTATTAACTCAATCTCCTGAATCCAAGCTGGAAACTTCTCACTAGTCTGTTTCCCATAAACCCTTACTTTCTTAATAGCCTCAGTTCCTAAGTTCGTTACCCCTCTACGAATGAATGCGACGAGAGTTAATTGGTCTAGTACTTGCTCTGACTCTAGTAACACTTGGAGGCAACCACCCCTCAAGTCAGCCTTCGCTATGATGCCTTTAGACTGTAAATGGCGGTTCATTAGCACTGCGATCGCCTTCGGTGACCCACGCTTTGCCAACTCTAGAATATTTTGTAGTGTAGCCATAGGTACTCCCTAAGTATTTTCAACTATTGGGTTCTTCAGCAGCTATGTATTATTTATGTAGCATACGTAGAAACCCTGTAGTTTTCTAACAATCTAACAAACTGAGTTTGCCGTCTACCGGGAAAATACTTAACTTAACTCGCTAGCCCTAAGAAAATCTAGTCATAATTACGGTTGACATAGGTTTAAGTAGGCATTACTAGGAACCTGGATACCTGCACTTCACACAAAAACTTTTCTTTGTAGCGAGTCAGCGGGGATACATAATGACAGCGAGAGCATTCTTGTTAACTTTTATAAAAGAATATTAATTTATATCAGTATTAACTGCACTCCAAAAATTAACTTAGTTCCCAAAATCATATAATAGAACATTAACAAATAATTAAAGTATAACCATGACTACTGACACTATGCTGCAAAATTTTGAAAAATATCTACCTGTTGTGGGAGATGTAAATATCAAAACTCCATTGGCCTACAAAGCAACCCGTGAAGTGGTAGAGGTAGTGAATACGATACAAATGGCAGTAGCAGAGGCTTATATCAATGGATTAGAAGTTCCTGATCCGGTTTTACAAGCACTTTTTGATACCTGTATGCCCATTTTATTTCGATATTTCCCTTCTCTGCTTGCACCTTATGAATGGGTATTAAAAGAAACTGACCATATTGCTGAAGGCTCACGGGAGCTCATGAAGACTCAGTACGACTTGCCTCAAACTATGCTGAATACAATGTTAGGCGAGAGTAAAATTATTTATCCTAAATACAGCATGGGATTATGGGAAAAAGGAGCATTGAACCTTGAGCAATCTCAAATGCACATGATTGACGATGTGATTGAGAAGCTAGACATCAAGGACGGAGATCAAATATTAGACTTTGGATGTGGTTGGGGATGTGTTCCGAATTATATTCTTTCCAAGTTCCCCAATGTCAGATTTACAGGTCTGAACTTGAGCCATGAGCAATGTGAATATATGCGACACCAGATGCAAGATCCTGAGAGCTACCTCAGTTCAGATCGATTCACTCTATATGAAGGAGATCTAAATACTGCTAATTTTGAGACAAATTTTGACAAAATTATCTCAATCGGAGTATTTTGTCATGTAGGAAATTTAACAAAATCTTTTCAAAAATTAGCTGCTTTACTCAAAGAAAACGGCAAAGTTTTTATTCACATTATTACAGTACGTACTCCTAACAACATTTCCAGCGTTTACACGCACAAATACATTTTCCCTCACGGTCGTTACTGGAATTATAATGCGGTCCCTAGTCATAATAAAGACCTCAAAACAATTCAAAAATGGTATCTTAATGGCTCTAATTACTCCCAAACATTTGCCAAGTGGTTACAGAACTTTGACGAAAATCAGGCAACAGTCAAAGATCTAAACTATGGCATAGAATATGCCAAGTTTCGCCGGATATGGAGGTTTTATTTGTTTTGGTTTGTTCGCAATTTTGCCAGTTGTGATGGTGAATATAATGGTAACGGTCAATATTTAATGGTTCACACTTAACTACTTGATCTCGGCATACTGCACTTACGATTCCAAGTAAGCGGAAAAAGTCGGTTTTAGTCAGGAATCGTTGGGATTTTTTGCTATAGTCTTCAAATCCTCAACTGCTGCCAGAAAAGCTAGCTCTGCGCTTGCTAGTATATCTGGCGTGGTTCAATACATCTATCGTTACTGCGTAACATTTGCTGTTTCGAAGTATGCGTCCCATTCCGTAGAGTCAATCTTTGATATCGCTGACACGTCGCTGTCCACTGTAATTAACAACCGCTCGATTATCTCTCGTTTTGTCGTCCCGCAGCGCTCCGACAACCGTACCAAAGCACTGTAAGCCTGGGTGCTGATCCAAGTATTCAGTCGCCTGTCATCTCCATCCTGCTGGCGACGTGCACGGTATTTGCGTTGCCGCTCTGCCACTGTCTTTGCCATTCTCTCTTCTCCAGGATCACTCAAAGATCAGATATTTTGCGCTCGTTACTGCGTAACACTATGTTAATTGAACCATGCCGTATATCTCTGTTACTTGAAACGCAGTCAAGGACTATGCGAAGGCGTCGAGTTCAAGCTGCACATAAAATCCGGTTCGCGCCAAAGCAGATCAACTGAACATTGTAGTGACACAAGGCAATAACATGAATTTCTACTATCACTTAGGCAATTTACCAATCAATTGGACAGTGGCTGCTCAAAACATCAGCGACCCAGACCTGCTAGGAAATATGCAAAAAGCCTTTAACCACTTTATTCAATCAGGCCAGGTATGGACGCTGCTGATTGGTTTAATTATTGGATACGCAATCCGTGGTCTGACCACATACGGCTAAATAAGCCAGGGAGTCACCTCCCTGACCCCTAGCTCCTATAGCGCCACAGCCTTACCGAGCAGGTGTGACCAGCTTGAAGGCGGATGATTGCCCATACCATGTCAATTGCGTCGATTCTGCAGCTTGGGCTGGGCCGATAAGACTAAAGGCCAGCAGCAACGACATGAGTAGCGTTATCAGACGTATTTTCATTAGATCTTTTCTGAGGAAAATCCGAAAAGCTGCGACTGCAGTTGGTAGATTCAGTGCAGCGAGCATAGCGCTTGTTTGTGCAAGTCTTCGGAGTTTTACATGAACAGATATAAACCAAAACGCCTTTTTGTGCTTAAAAAGTTTTTGCGACAGAACTTCATCATCAACAATTTCAAGCTTTCATTTGCAACGCTAGTTAACATAGCACTCAGTTTGGTAGTCGTGCTCACTGTGGTAGGAACTGGGATCAAAATCACTTCTGCCCAGGCGGTCGTCAGCATCACCCCTGCATATCAAAACTCTCTCCAGATCAAGCTTGTAAGTGGGTCGGAATTCGATTCTCATCCCAGCTTAATTACGCAGATGGCTTTTGGTCCAGATGGTCGCCTCTACGCCGCCACTTCGGGCCAGGGTGTACTCAGCTTTGCCTACAACCCAAACACCAAAGCGCTGAGCGACATGAAGACTGCTGTAAACATCAATGCTCTCGGAATTGGTTTCCATAACAACACAATGTATCTCAGTTCTGATGGCAATCTCGTTCGTCTTACCGATGACAACAGCGATGGGGCGTGGGGAAAAGCTGGAGAGACCAACGTGAATATCGTTGAAGGTATCCCTACGGGAGACCATGCTGTGGACCATATTCAAATTCGAGGCAATACACTATATGTAGGCATTGGCATCCGGACTATTGACGGCGAGTATACTAAACTATTCAGTCCTCCCAACGATTCGCTAGGCGAGTCCTCTTATGGTGGCTCTATTTCCTGGATCAAGGACTTGACCAAAGTCCCTAGCCTAACCAACGCTGCCCAGTTAAGGGATCAAAACGGTCAACTTTTGAGCAATACGGATTTCATTACCAACGGCACCCCCTATACCTCAAATGCTCCAGATAAGTTGGTCGTCCATTCTTCGGGCGCAAGGAACCCCTTTGGTCTGGCCTTTGATGCCAGTGGTAGCCTATGGATGACAAACAACTACGATCGGGCGAACTCGACCGCCAACGGTCAGAGCATTCCTAATCCTAATGACGCACTCGACAATGATCTGAGCGACGATATCTACGATCAGTTTTTCCTGGCTAAATACCGAGCAGACTACGGTTTTGCCAACGGCAACTGGCGCAATAATCCTATTGCTAAGGGAGCAGGCTTCTTCAACCGTTATAAACGGTCTTATTCTACCACCTTTGACAACCTCAACCCTAGAACTCCGGGGTTCCACACTCTCTACAAGCCTAACAACCCCAATGGCTTAGGCCCTTCCGCCTCAGCCGATGGGTTTGATTTTTATAAAGGTACCGCACTAGGTCCGCAGTTCTTCAACAAAGCCTTTATAACTCGTTGGAACAATCAGGTACAGACACCTGATGGTAAAGAAACCATTAAATATAACGATGTTGTCTTGGTTGATCCAGATAAGGATTCAGGTGGTTGGTTGAGGCAACAGCGATGGAGTTGGCTTGCCGCTGACTGACGCCGCCATCAATGCTTCCTGGAAAAATTCGATTACCGAGCGTCCCTGTCGGCGACAAGTTTGCACTAC
>JAABUQ010004539.1_pt1 | contig 23515 bp, 19 predicted proteins | sample 5560001 | NCBI WGS metagenome assembly JAABUQ01 (sample SAMN10711888, study PRJNA513371) | rock metagenome | isolation source: Antarctica rocks | place: Antarctica: Victoria Land, Finger Mt nord | collected 2015-12-18 | reverse complement strand
CACTGCGCACGGCGTCCATGACGCGAAGCCGAAGGTCTTTGGAATACGGAGCAGGCATCCTGGGCTGGCCTCCTCATCCAGCCCTCAGCTTGAATCACATCAACCCGAGCCAACCAAACTCACAAGCGAGTCAACTTCATACGATCCCGCTCTAGTGCGCCGTCCAGCCCTGGTAGCTGCCGACGTTTTCCCGCGTCACGAGCTGCGACGGCATCAGGATCATCGGGTTTTCCGGCTTCTTGCCGTTCATGATGTCCACGCCCGTTTTCACCGCAAGCTTGCCCATCGCGTAGGGGTCCTGGCTCGCCGAAGCCTGGATCTGCGTCTGCCCTTTCAAGGCGCCCACAATGTCGGGTGCCCCGTCCACCGAGGCGATGACGATGCCGGTGCGGTTGAGCTGCCGGGCAGCAAGGTCGCTGCCGATGGCCTGGGGATCGTTGATGGCGAACACGCCCTGGATGCTGGGGAAGCGCGTGAGATAGCCCTGCATCACGTTCAGCGCGCCGTCGCGCGACCCCTTGGCGTCCTGGTCCGACGACAGCAGCTTGATGTCGGGGAAGCCGCCCAGCACCTGCTTGCAGCCGTTCACCCGGTCGATCACCGCCGAGACCTGCGGCCCGTTCTCGATCACCACGTTGCCCTTGCCGCCGATGGCGTCCGCCATGAACTTGCAGGCGATCTCGCCCGCCTGGGTATTGTTGGTCTGCACCGTGGCATCCGCGCCCGCAGCCGCGACATCAACGCCGACGACGGTGATCCCCGCCGCCTGCGCCCGCTTGATCGCCGGCGCGATGGCCCGCGGGTCGGCGGCGTTGACCAGGATCAGATCGACCCCGGCCGCGATGAAGTTGTCGATCTGGGTGAACTGCTTGTTCAGGTCGTAGTCGGCCGAGGACAGCGTCACCTTGGCCTGCGGGTTGATCTCGCGCACCGCGTCGGTCACGCCCTTGCCGACGGTGACGAAATACGGGTTGCCGAGCGTGCCGACGGTGACGCCGACCGCCTTGAGGTCCTTGGCGGACGCCGCCCCGGACAGAAGCGCCAAGGCCGCGCCGGCCAGCAGCAGGGTTCTCAACATCAAGCGTAACCTCCAAGCCCTGTTGACGGGCGCCGGCGGGTGGGCGATCCCCGCCAGCGCAGGTGTGGATCAGGTGCGGGCGTTGCCCTGCAGCCGGGCGCGGTCGAGCGCCACGGCGCCGATGATCACCAATCCCTTGACGATGAACTGCCAGATGTCCGAGACGCCCACCAGGGTCAAGCCGTTCGACAGCACGGCGATGATCAGCGCGCCGATCAGCGTGCCCCAGATCGAGCCGATGCCGCCCACGAAGCTGGTGCCGCCCAGGATCACGGCAGCGATGGCGTCAAGCTCGTAGCTCTGGCCAAGCTGCAGGCCGTTGGCGGCGAACAGCCGCGCCGCCGACATCACGCCGCCGAGGCCCGCGAGCAGGCCGGAGACGGCATAGACGAACAGCAGGATGCGCCACACCTTGATGCCGGACAGCCGCGCCGCCGCCGGGTTGCCGCCGACGGCGTAGATCCACACGCCCAGCACGGTGCGGCGCAGCACGAACCAGGACGCGACGATCACGACGAGGGCGATGATCGCCAGCACCGGGATGCCGAAGCTGGAGGTGATCGGGACGGTGGCGTTGCCGATGGCGGCAAACGACAGGTCGGGGTTGAACACGGTGGTGTCGCTGCCCATCAGCCGTGCCAGGCCCCGCACCGCCGTGAGCGAGCCGAGCGTGACGATGAAGGGCGGGAGCCCGCCGAATGCGACCAGGCTGCCGTTGATCAGGCCGAAGAACAGCCCGGTCAGCAGCGCCGCCGGCACGCCGAGCAGGCCCCAGCCCGGCACCAGCGAGACGATCAGCGCCGCCATCGCCGCAGCCGCCAGCATGCTGCCGACCGACAGGTCGATGCCGCCGGTGAGGATCACGAAGGTCATGCCGGCGCCGAGCACGCAGTTGATCGCCGCCTGCTGCGCCACGATGGACAGGTTCTGCGCGCTCAGGAACCGCCCTTCGCCCAGATAATGGAAGGCGATGGCCAGGATGATCAGCACCGGCAGCATCCCGACTGCCTGGACGACGCTGCGGACCTGCACCTGCCGCGCCGACAGCCCGGCGCCCCCGGTAGTCGGGGCGGAACTGGCGGCGGCGCTGGCGGGCACGGCAACGGTGGCGGCCTTCTCGTTCAATTCGGACATGTCGGCTTCCCTTTCTACGCGGCTGCCCCGGCGCCAAAGGCCATGATGTTCTCCTGGGTGATCGGCACGCCGCCGGGTCCGCCGACCTCGCCGGCGATGATCCCTTCCCGCATCACCAGCACCCGGTCGCAGACGCCGATGATCTCCGGCAGCTCGCTTGAGATGACGATGACGCCGATGTTGCGATGCGCCAGCTCGTCGATGATGCGGTAGATCTCCGATTTCGCGCCGATGTCGACGCCGCGGGTCGGCTCGTCGAGGATCAGCACCTTCGGCCCGGTTTCCAGCCAACGGGACAGCAGCACCTTCTGCTGGTTGCCGCCCGACAGGCTGCCGACCGTGACCGCCGGGCTGGCCGCGCGGACGCTCAGCGCCTTGAACGCCTCCGCCGCGCGCCGCCGCCCGGCCGGAAGGTCGAGGACGCCGCCGCGCTTGGCATCGCGCCCGATCACGCCGAGGTTGATGTTGGTGCCGCAGGGGAGGTCGAGGAACAGCCCCAGCCCCTTGCGGTCCTCGGTGAGGTAGGCGATGCCGGCCTCCAGCGCGTCCTCCGGCCCGTGCACCGTCAGCACGCTGCCGTTCAGCGCCACCTTGCCCCCGGTCTTGGCGTCCGCGCCGTAGATCAGCCGGGCCAGCTCCGTCCGTCCGGAGCCGACCAGCCCGGCGATGCCCAGCACCTCGCCCTGATGCAGTTGCAGGCTGCACGGCTTCACGCGCCGCCCGCCGTCGGTGATGCCCTGCACCTCCAGGATGACCGGGCCGCGGCTGCCGTGCGGGTCGTGGGTCTTGGTGTAGAAGCTCGACAGGTCGCGCCCGACCATCATTTTCACCAACGCTTCCGCGCTCAGCCCGTCCCGCGTGAGGGTGCCGACGTAGCCGCCGTCCCGCAGCACGGACACGCGGTCGGCCAGCTCGTACACCTCCGCCATGCGGTGGCTGATGTAGATCAGCGCGATGCCGTCGGCGCGGAGCTGGCGCACCAGCCCGAACAGCCGGTCGGTTTCCCGAGACGACAGCGCCGTGGTCGGCTCGTCCAGCACCAGGATCTTCGACTGCGCGTGCAGGGCGCGTGCGATCTCGACCAACTGCTGCTCGGCGATGGAGAGGCCGCCCACCGGCGTGTCGGGGCCGAACGGCGCGCCGAGCCGCTCCAGCACCGGGCGGCAGCCCTCCCGCATCGCGCGGCGGTCGATCCGGCCGCCGCGCGACGGCTCGGTGCCGAGATAGATGTTCTCAGCCACCGTGAGGTTGGGCGCCAGCGCCAGTTCCTGGTAGATGATGGCGATGCCTTGTCGCTTGGCGGCGATGGGATCGGTGATGGCGACGGGCTTGCCGTCGATCAGCAGCTCGCCGCCGGGGTCGGCCTGGTAGGCGCCGGACAGGATCTTCATCAGCGTGGACTTGCCCGCGCCGTTCTCTCCCATCAACGCCAGCACCTCGCCGCCCCACGCCTTGAGCTGGACGCTGTTCAGCGCTTTCACGCCAGGGAAGGTTTTGGAGATGCCGCGCATCTCCAGCCGCGGGGTGCCGCCGTCCGCCATCCTGTCCTCCCGCTCGGTCTCGCTGCCGATTGCTCCCGTCTCTAATCCGGGCTTGAGATGGAGTGAAGCGCCGGACGGGTTCCGCCGCAAGGCGTGATCCGGGACTTTGCTCAATTTGCCAGGGCTTTGCTCAATTCGATTTTGACCGCAGCGCGTCCCGGACCGCGCGCAGCCAAACGACGACGGCCTGGGCGCCCGGATCGGCGTGGCCCAGGGCACGGTCGCCAAGGTAGGACGACCGCCCCCGTCGCGGCGGCATGGCGGCGGTTTGCTCCGCGCCGGCCTGCGCTGCCGCCACCGCGGCGTCGAGGTCCGAGGCCGCGAGCGCCGCTGCCGCCGGGTCGAGCGCATCGAGCATGGTGCGGTCGCCCGGCACAGCGCCGCCCAGCGCCTGGATGCCGTCGCACCCCGCGCGCAGGGCCGCGTCCCACGCGCTCGGCCGCGCCCGCAGCGCCTCCGCCGCGCGCAGCAGCGCCACGGCGTAGAACGGCCCGGACGACCCGCCGAGCGCCCGGCGCAGCGTGGCGGACAAGGCGCGCAGCGTTGCTGCGGTGTCGGTCGTAGGATAAGTTGGCATGTCGCGCTCGATGGCAGCGGCGCCGCGCGCCAGGCTGATACCGAGGTCGCCGTCGCCCACCACCTGGTCCATGCGGGTCAGCATCGGCTCCGCCTCTCGCAACGCGATTGCCACGGCATGCAGCACCCGGTCCACCCGCGAGTCCCGCGTCGCGGCCAGCGGTTGGACGGGCGCCTTGGGCGCCGGAGCGCGCGGACGGTGGAGGTGGACTGGCACGCCCGGCCCCGGCCAGGCCGGCGCGCTGGCGGGAGCATCGAGCCGCGCCATGCGTCCGGCATCCAGCCGCATGAGCGAGATCGAACACCCCGCCATTTCCAGCGCCGTGAGGAAGCTGCCGCACCAGGCGCGCTCGACCTGGATGCCAAGGGTCTCGCACGCCGCCGCGGCCTCGCGCGCCGCGATCAGCATTTCCATAGCGGGGCTGCCGCCCAGGTTGTTCACCAGCAACGCCGCCTGATCGCCGCGCCCGATCCCGCGGTCGGACGCCACGGCCTCGACCAGCGTTCGCACCAGGTCCCGCGCCGGGCTGATCGGCACGCGGCGGACCCCGGCCTCGCCGTGGATGCCGAGGCCCAGCTCGACCTCGTCGGCGCCCAGCTCGAAGCCCGGCGTCCCGGCGGCGGGCACGGTGCAGGGGGTGAGCGCCACGCCCATGGTGCCGACCGCGGCGATGGCGGCCTCTGCTTCCCGTTGCACCGCGTCCAGGTCCAGCCCGGCCGCCGCCGCCGCGCCTGCGACCTTGTGCACCAGCACCGTGCCGGCGATGCCGCGCCGCCCGGCACCGCCGCCCGCGCCGAGCGCCACGTCGTCGTCCACGATGACCATTGCGACCCGCAGTCCCTCCGTGCGCGCGATCTCCGCCGCCAAGCCGAAGTTGAGGCGGTCGCCGGTGTAGTTCTTCACGATCAGCAGCGCGCCGGGCGCCCCGGTCACGGCACGGATCGCCGCCAGCACGGCATCGACGCTGGGCGAGGTGAACACGTCGCCCGCCACCGCCGCGGTCAGCAGGCCCGGGCCGACATAGCCCGCATGCGCCGGCTCGTGCCCCGCGCCGCCGCCGGAGATCAGCGCGACGCTGTTGCGGTCCCAATCGGCGCGGACTACCACCGTCTCGCCCTCCAGCAGGCTGACGCCGGGGTTGAGCGCCGCCAGCCCTTCCAGCATCTCGGGCACCACGGCGCCGGGTTCGTTGATGAGCTTTTTCATGCGGGCCTCCCTTTGGACCTTGCTTGGGCGCTTCGGCGCGGCGTCGCTTGACCAGGCGCGAGCTTTGTCACTACGGTCTCACTTAATAGAGTGTGCAACAAGCACATGCAGGGGAAACGCATGACGATCCAGGCGCCGGCTGGTCGGGCAGGAGTGAACCGCCGCACGCTGCTGACCGGCACGGCGGCGCTCGCCGCGGCGGCGGCGGGGCTGGCATACCCGCGGCACGTGTTCTCGCAGACCGAGAAGAACCACCCGCTGGCCGGCAAGTCGGTCCGCATGGCGATCCTCGGCATCGCCGGCTGGCTGCCGAGCAAGCTCGGCGTCGACATGTCGCCCGACTTCGCCAAGTATGCCCGTGCGCGCTACGGCTACGACGTGTCGTTCTCCTTTGCCGACGCGCCGTTCGGGCAGTTGTTCCAAAAGGCCGCGACCTCGCTCGCCACCCGCAGCGCCGAGTACAACATCATCATCTCCGACAGCCAATGGCTGGGGGCGCTGGCGACGCCGAAGTGGATCGTGCCGCTCAACGACATCATCGCCAAGAACAAGGAACTCGACATCGAGTGGTATGCGCCGGTGGTGCGCGCGGCCTACCAGACCTTCCCCGACGGCACGGCCAACCGCTACGGCTTCCCGCAGGAAGGCGACACCATCGCCCTGTTCATCCGCAAGGACCTCCTGGACGCGCCGGGCGAGGCGGAGGCGTTCAAAACGCGCTACAACTTGGAGATGCCCAAGACCTGGGAAGATTTCGAGAAGCTGTCCATCGAGGACTACACCAAGCTCGCCGAGTTCTTCACCCGGCCGGACAAGGGCTACCACGGCGCCGCGATGCAGTACTCGCGCGAGTACGACTTCATCAGTTGCCCGCTGCTGTCCTTCATGCGCAGCCAGGGCGGCGACGTGTGGGACCCGAAGACCGGCCAGGTGCAGGGCATCATCGACAGCGCCATCAACGCCCGCGCCATGGAGCAATACAAGGCGATGCTGAAATACCAGCCGCCCGGCGCCATCAACTACGGCATCGCCGAGATCGTCGATGTATTCACCCAGGGCAAAGCGTTCTCCGCCTGGCAATGGGCGGCGGTCGGCAAGGCGATGATCCCGGCCGCGATGCAGGGCAAGGTGCTGGTGGTGCCGCCGCCGGGCTTCAAGCAGGCGGACGGGTCGTTGAAGCGCGACTACATCATCGGCGGCCAGCCCTGGGTGCTGAACGCGTTCAACGACGACGCGCACGCCCGGGTGGCACTCGATTTCATGAAGTGGTGGTACTTGCCGGAAACCCAGATGGAGTTCGCCAAGCGCGGCGGCAATCCCTGCGACAAGGCGACCTTGAGCGCCGAAGGCTTCGACGAGCTGCAGCCGTGGTACCGCACCTACAAGTACATGCTGCCGCGCAGCTCCGACTTCTGGCACGACCCGAAGTACAGCGAGATGCTGGCGGTGCAGCAGGAAGCGTTCACCGCCTACGCCACCGGCCAGATCAACGACCCGGCCCATGCGCTGGCCTACGTCGCGTGCAAGCAGCAGGACATCCTGTTCGACAGCGGCACCGCGTCGAAGCAGCCGTCCGGCGCCTGCTCCGGCATCCGGCTCTAGGTGCCGGGCGAGGCCGCAGCACCCCGGCTGCCCGCGCCGACGCTCGCGGGCGGCGTCGCCCGGTTCCTCGGGCGGCGCACGGTGCTGCCGGGGCTGCTGCTGATCCCGGTGCTGGCGTTCTTCATCATCTGGAACACCATCCCGACGCTGTGGCTGCTGGGCCTGAGCTTCTATCGGTTCTCGCTCACCTCCGGACGGGCGCCGATCTACGCGGGGCTGCTGAACTTCCAGAACATCCTGAACGACAGCGGCGTCTGGCTCGACCTCAGCCGCACGCTGCTGTTCGTGGTGAGCGGGGTCGGCATCCAGACCGTGCTGGGCATGCTGCTGGGCCTGCTGTTCTGGCATAGCCAACGGCTGCCGGGCCGCCGGGTGGCGCTGACGATGCTGTTCGCGCCGATGGTGCTGACGCCGGTGGCCAGCGGCACGTTCTGGCGGCTGATCTACGACCCGACCTTCGGCGTGCTGAACGCGATCCTGCGTGGGCTGGGCCTGCCGGGGGCCAATTTCCTGGGCGACAGCAGCACCGCCTTCGCCGCCGTGCTCGCGGTCGATGTCTGGATGTGGACGCCGTTCATGGTGCTGATGACGCTGGCCGCCCTCGCCTCCGTGCCGAAAGCGGAGCTGGAGGCGGCCGAGATCGACCAGCTCACCTGGATGCAGCGGCTGCGGCTCGTGCTTCTGCACCACGGCAAGTACATCCTGATGCTCGGCATCCTGCTGCGCACCATCGACAGTTTCAAGACGATGGACCTGATCTACAACATGACCTTCGGCGGCCCCGGCACCACGACGCAGCTTGTCGCCATCACGCTGTACCGCCGCGCGTTCGAGGCGTTCAACATGGGCTGGTCCTCGGCGCTCGCGGTGATCCTGCTGCTGATCTCTATCGCCTTCACCGCCACCTTCATCTTCGTGCTGCATTGGCGCGACAAGGAAGGGCGTGACAAGGGGGGCGCCTGATGCGGGCTTCGTGGCGGGAGCACGCCTATCACGCGGTGCTGTGGCTCGTGGCGCTGGTGTTCTTCGCGCCGATTGCCTGGATCATCCTGAGCTCGTTCAAGACCGCCGACCAGATCCTGGCGACGCCGCCCGTGCTGCTGTTCCGCCCGACGCTCGACAACTACGTCCAGCTTTTCGCCCGGGAAAGCTTCCTGCACCAGTTGTTCAACTCGCTGTTCCTGTCGGTCTCGGCGGTGCTGGTCGCGGTCGCGGTGTCGTTCCTCGCGGCGTTCTCCTTCTCCCGCTTCAAGCCGGCGGGCACCGATTTCCTGATGTTCCTGCTGCTGTCGATCCGCATGCTGCCGGGGTCGGCGGCGATCCTGCCGGTCTACCTGATGTACGTGGGGTTCGGCTGGAAGGACACCTACGCCGGCATGATCCTGTTCTACGCGATGTTCTCGATCCCATTCTCGGTCTGGATCCTCAAGGGCTTCATCGACGGCGTGTCCCCGCGGTTCGACGAGACCGGGCGGGTCAACGGCGCATCCTGGCTCCGCATCATCACCCGCACGGTCCTGCCGCAGGTCATGCCCGGCGTGATCGCGGCGCTGATCTTCAACTTCATCTTCGTGTGGAACGAGTTCCTGTTCAACTACATCATTGGCGGCCTGCAGACCTCCAACGTGCCGGTGGCGCTGAGCACGGGCCTGTACAGCAGCGGCGGCGTCGATTGGACCTTCATCTCGGCCCTGACCTCGGTGTACCTCGTGCCGCCGGTGCTGGTGGTGTACGTCTTCCAGCGCTACCTGCTGGTCGGCATGACCTTCGGCACCGTGCGCGGCGAGGTCTGATGTCCCGCCTGGTCGCCCGCGCCGAGCTGGCGCTGATCTGCGTCATGGCGGCCGGCTTCGTGTTGATCGCGCAGCAGGCGGCGTTCGGCCTGTATCAAGTCGGGCTGCTGACCGTGATCGGCAGCACGCTGCTGCACATCGCGGTCGGCAACCTGCCGCCCGACGCCGGGCCGGCGCGGGCGCTGGTCTTGACGGCGGCGATCCTCGGGGCCGTCACCGCGGTGTTCGGCGCCGGCATCCTCCTGGTGCCGGTGCTGGCGCAACTGGGCCGATGAGCCGCATCCGGTTCGAAGGCGTGACCAAGGCCTACCGCGGCGCCCTGGCGCTCGACCGCGTGGACCTGGACGTGGCGCCGGGCAGCTTCACCGTGCTGTGCGGCCCGCCCCGCAGCGGCAAGTCGGTGCTGTTCCGCCTGCTCGCCGGGCTTGAGGCGCCGGACGCCGGGCGCATCCTGTTCGACGGGCGGGACATCGCGGCGGTGCCGGCGGCGGAGCGGACGCTCGGCTACGTGCCGCAGTCCTTCGCGCTGTTCCCGCACCTCAGCGTGTTCGACAACATCGCCTACCCCCTCGCGCTGCAAGGCGTCGCCCGGCCCGAGATCGCCCGGCGCGTGGCGGAGGCGGCGGAGCTGCTGCGCATCGGCGCACTCCTGCCCAAGCGCCCGGCGCAGCTCAGCGGCGGCGAGAAGCAGCGCGCCGCCATCGCCCGCGGCATCCTGAAGAACGCCGACATCTTCATCCTCGACGATCCCCTGGTCGGCCTCGACTTCAAGTTGCGGGAGCAACTGATGGACGACCTCAAGGAGATGCGCCGGACGCTGGGCGCCACCTTTCTCTACGCGACCTCGGACAGCCTGGAGGCGCTGGCGATGGCGCAGGACCTGGTTGTGCTCGACGCCGGGCGGCTGATCCAGGCGGGACCGGCGGCGTCGGTCTATCTGCGGCCCGCGCATGTCCGGAGCGCCGAGATCATCGGTTTCCCCCGCTGCAACGTGCTGCCCGGCGCTGTTGCCGACGGACGCTGCACCACGGCGGCGGCGAGCTTCCCGCTGGCGGCGGACGTTGCGCCCGGGCCGGTGCTGGTCGCGATCCGGCCGGAACACCTGATGCCCGCGGGCGACGCGGACGCGGACGGCGTAGGCGAAGTGACGCTGATCGAGGACTTGGGCGCGGAGGGCGTCGTGCATTTCACCGTGGCCGGGCAAGGCCTGGTGACGCTGCTGCCTGCCGCGCAGGCGGCGGCGCTCGACCTCGGCAGCCGCTTCGCCTTTGCCCTCCGGCCCGGCATGGCGGCGCTGTTCAGCCCGGCGACCGGGCAGCGCGTCGGCGAGGCGCAGGCGGCGGAGGCGGCGCTTGCCTGACATCCAACTGGACGGCCTGACCCGCCGGTTCGGCGCCGCCACGGCCGTGGACGGCGTGAGCATGACCTTCGCGGAGGGTACGGTCACGTGCCTGCTCGGCCCGTCCGGCTGCGGCAAGACGACGCTGATGCGGATGATCGCCGGGCTGGAGGTGCCTGATGCCGGGCGCATCCGCTTCGGCGGCCGCGACGTGACCCGGCTGTCCGCCCGGCAGCGCGGCGTCGCCATGGTGTTCCAGTATCCCGTCATGTACCGGACGCTGACGGTGGCCGAGAACATCGGCCTGCCGCTCGCCCGCGACCGCGGCCTGTCCCCCGCGGAGCGCCGCGCCCGGGTGGACGAGGTGCTGGGCGTGCTGGACCTGTCGGCGCAGCGGGGCGAGCGGATCGGCGGCCTCGACATGGGCGCGCGGCAGAAGGTTGCGGTCGGCCGCGCCATCGCCCGGCGCTGCGACGTGGTGCTGTTCGACGAGCCGACCACCAACGTCGAGGTGCACGCGAAGCTGCAGCTCATCCGCGCTTTCAAGGAGTTCCGCCGGCGGATGCGGCAGACGGTCGTCTATGTGACGCACGACCAGACGGAAGCGATGACGCTCGCCGACCAGATCGCGCTGATGCAGGCGGGCGCGCTGTCGCAATGCGCGGCGCCGCGGGTCTTGTATGACCAGCCGGAGAGCGAGTTCGGGGGGTGGTTTTTGGGGAATCCGGGGATGAACTTTCTTGATCCGGTGGGCGTGGATGGAGGGCTGGTGCGGTTTGCGGGGATTGCGGAAGCGGTGCCGGCGGGGGATGTGGCTGGGCTGCGAGCGGGGATTCGGCCGGAATACGTGCGGGTGTTTGCACAGGTGGGGGCCGGGCGTGTGGCGGGGCGGGTCACGGGGGACTGCATCACGATTGGCGGGCAGCATTTGCTGACGCTGGGCGTGGACGGGACGGAGTTGAAGGCGAAGGTTCCGGCGGGTGGAAGTATGACACCCGGTAGTGTCGCCTATGTGGAATGCCCGGCCGAACACGTCATGCTGTTCCGCGACGGGCGGCAGGTCTGTTCGATCAGATGACGCCCTTTTGGGCGTGCCGCGATCCCTTCCTGCTTTTCAAGCTTTTCGACCTTAGCTTCTAACAACCAAGCACAAATGCTCTTCGAATTAGAATATTTCAGTATTTATATAAATAAAGAATGCATTTTGTCTTACTTTCTGCTCCATTCAAACAAATCCCCAGTCACTTGCTCAGAATTAATTGCGAGTAGCCCTTTGCATCTTTCCGTGCTCTTGAACAACGCTTGCGGGTATGCCTCAGGAAACTTCTCGCGCACCGCGGCCGCCACTTCGGACAAGATCACGGGCGTACACTGGCGCGCCCGCAAAAGAAGGCCGGTTTCTAATGCCTGCGGATCCCTGAACGTCTTCACACTGGAGTCCTGGAAAACGTGATGCAGGATAAAACGGTTGCCGTGCACCGCAATCTGATCTTCGTTATCCTCTAACTCCCTCAGGCCGTCACGTCTCGACAGTTCCTCATTCACTACCCTGAGAATGAGGACGGCCCGCCATACGTCACGCGCAGAGAGGGCTTCGTTGAACAATGTCGTATAAGGAGCCGTTTTGAGGTTTCGGTAGAAGCCGCCCAGTTCGCGCTTTGCCAACGTGGCAAGTGAGATATCCGGCGATGAGCACGCCAGCGCGATAGTGGCTTCCTCAAGATCGCATCCTTCGGATCCTGTCGGCACGGGCGTATCGCCGGATTTAAACGCATAATGGCGGCCATCCAACCCCATCTCTTGTGCAAGCCGCTGTTGCACAGGATCCAGCGCTGCGAAATCCCGATACTCAATGCGGTTTTGTGTGTTCGTCGCCGTGGTGAGATCCAGGTCGAAATTCGGCGGGCATCGGTCGAGCGATATGAGCCGTACGTGCACTTTGGCATCTGCGCCCACAAAGAAGGACGGATCCCTTCATGCCAGTTCCCACACAACCCCTACAGTCTGCGCCCCATTAACCACGCTCGCGTCTTCACACTCGAAAATGCCCCAACTGGTTGATCGGCCATTGAGGGGTGTTTTATTGAGCTTGCGACATAGGATGGTTATACCGTTGTTGAAATACCAGAAGCGTTCCGGATTGTTTAGGAGCGTAGCTTCCATTCCTTCATTTACTTCAGTGTCTCCTTTATAGTATCTGATGTTTTTATGCCAGAGCGGCTTTCCATATTTAGCAAGCTCTGCTATATCCGAAAGCTTCATCTGTCCGTAATACGCGCGGAACGGCTCGTTGATCGTCCCCCACTCAGAAAGCCCGATCTGAAGTTTGATGTTCCTGTTGGCCGTGTACGATGAAAGACTCGAATAAATTCGGCCAAGATTGAGCCACTCGAATCTGAAAACCTCCACCTCACCGGCTCCGTTCTCGTAGTCCAAATAACCTTGGACCTCGGTGCGAATTTCGTCGGCCAAATCAGGTTTGCTGCTGCATGCCAAAACGAGGACAATTTTGACATCGCTGCGGCGAAGTATTTCAGCTATCTCGCTCTGCCTGGTTCTCAGGCGTTCGTTGAAACTAAAATAGTTCGTACCCACCAAGAGGCGCACGCCGCGGAGGAATTTAGTGCAATCTGCGATTCCTATCGAGTTACGCCCCGTCTGCTTCCATTTTGACTGTACTATGTAGAGACAGTCCTCGTCTTTATCAAAGTAAACAGCGTCTATTCCTTGATCACCGTAGCCGTCCACAACAGACTTCGCGGCTTGTTCGGGAGCCGCCTGCGTCAGGACAGTCACGCAAAATGCCGCGAGAGCGCGGGAGCGCAGCATCGTGGCCCGCTCCTCGCCCTCAACGGCGATGTCGCCCGCATCTATATGCGGCACGATCACGCGCTCCAGGTGATTCGCTACTCGTTGCAAAATCAGCGGCGTTTCCATGGTCATCGCGCTTTGGGCACCACGACCTGCTCGTAGGTGACGTGCCACCGATTGACAGATCCAATCACCATCTTGAACCGCCCAGAGACATTGCAATGAGGTTCATTAAACTGGCACTCCCTGATGCGCGCAGGAAACATATAGCGGGATCAGCCAACCGGCACCCACGCCGCACCAGCCTCACTCGACGCTACAGCCGCGGCGATGAACCGCATCCCCCGCACTCCCGCCCCGATCCCTGGTACAAGCAGACAAGCCGGGTCCGGCGCCCGCCCCTCCGCCCGCGCCGTCACCTGCTCGGCAAAGTCCCGGTACAACTGCGCGAACGCTTCCAAATACCCCTCCGGATGCCCAGACGGCACCCGGCTCGCATGCGCCGCCGCCGGTCCCGACCCGGCGCCCGCCCGGCGGATCAGCCGCGGCGGCTCGCCGAACGGCGTGAACACCAGCCCGTTCGGCTGCTCCTGCGCCCATTCCAGGCTGCCCTCGCTGCCATAAACCCGCAGCCTCAGCGCGTTCTCCTGCCCAACCGCCACCTGCGACGACCACAGCGCCCCGCGCGCGCCGCCGGCAAAGCGCAGCAGCATATGCGCGTTGTCATCGAGCCGCCGCCCCGGCACGAAGCAGGTCAGCTCCGCCGCCAGGCTCTCCACCGAAAGGCCGGTCACGAACTCCGCCAGGTTGAAGGCATGCGTGCCGATGTCCCCCACCGACCCGGCGGCGCCGCTCTGCGCCGGGTCGGTGCGCCACGCCGCCTGCTTCTGCCCGCCCTGCCCCGGCGCCCCCGCCTCCAGCGCGGCCGTAAGCCAGTCCTGCGGGTACTCGACCTGCACGACCCGGATTTCGCCCAGCGCCCCCTCCGACACCATGGCGCGCGCCTGCCGCACCAGCGGGTAGCCGGTGTAGGCGTGGGCGACGGCGAACAGCGCGCCGCTGTCCCGCACCGCGGCCTCCAGGTCCAGCGCATCCTCCAGCCGGTGCGTCATCGGCTTCTCGCAGATGACGTGGATGCCGTGCGCCAGGAACGCCCGGGCCGGGCCGTGGTGCCGGTGGTTCGGGGTGACGATGGCGACAGCTTCGATCCCGTCCGGACGCGCCGCCTCGGCCTCCGCCATCGCGAGGTAGTCGGCATAGCTCCGCGCCAGGTCGAGGTGCAGGGCGGCGGCGCTGCTGTGCGCCCGCGCCGGGTCCGAGGAGAGCGCGCCGGCGACCAGCTCGTACCGGTCATCCAGCCGCACCGCGATGCGGTGCACGGCGCCGATGAACGCGCCCTCGCCCCCGCCCACCATGCCGAGGCGGATGCGGCGCGGCGCCCCGGCCACGCTAAGCCAGCCCCAGCAGCTTGCGGTTGGCCGCCATGTCCACGCCGCTCGCCGCAAAGTCGTCGAAGGCGCGGGCGGCGACGTTGATGATGTGGCGCCGGATGAACGCGGCGCCTTCCGCCGCGCCTTGCTCGCTGTCCTTGATGCAGCACTCCCATTCCAGCACCGCCCAGCCGTCGTAGCCGTATTGCGACAGCTTGCTGAAGATCGCGCCGAAATCCACCTGGCCGTCGCCGAGCGAGCGGAACCGCCCGGCACGCTCCGCCCAGGGCTGGTAGCCGGAGTACACGCCCTGCCGCCCGCTCGGCCGGAACTCGGCGTCCTTGGCGTGGAACATGCGGATGCGCTCATGGTAGAGGTCGATGAAAGCAAGGTAGTCGAGCTGCTGCAGCAGGAAGTGGCTCGGGTCGTACAGGATGTTGCAGCGCGGATGGTGGCGCACGCGGTCGAGAAACATTTCGAAGGTCGCGCCGTCGTGCAGGTCCTCGCCGGGGTGGATCTCATAGGCGACATCGACGCCCGCCGCGTCGAAGGCGTCGAGGATGGGTGTCCAGCGTTTCGCCAGCTCGTCGAACGCCGCCTCGATCAGACCGGCCGGGCGCTGCGGCCATGGGTAAAGATACGGCCAGGCGAGCGCGCCGGAGAAGGTGGCGTGCGCGAGGAGGCCCAGCTTGGCCGAGGCCCGCGCGGCCAGGTGCATCTGCTCGACCGCCCAGGCCTGGCGCGCTGCCGGGCTGCCCCGCACCTCGGGGGCGGCGAAGCCGTCGAAGGCGAGGTCATAGGCCGGGTGCACCGCGACGAGCTGGCCTTGCAGGTGGGTTGAAAGCTCCGTGAGCGTCAGCCCGGCCTCCTGCAGGACGCCGCGCGCCTCGTCGCAGTAGCCTTGGCTCTCGGCCGCAAGCTGCAGGTCGAACAGCCGCTTGTCCCAGCTTGGGATCTGCACGCCCTGGTATCCGTGGCCCGCCGCCCAGCGCGCGATGCCCGGCAGGCTGTCATAAGGCGCGGCGTCGCCGGCGAACTGCGCCAGGAAGATGGCAGGCCCTTTGATGGTCCTCATGTCCGGGCCAGTCTCCGCTTGCGCGACGTTCGGCAACGCTCCCTCCTATCCCGGTTGATCCGGGTTTGGCCGCCTGGGGCCTGCGCGAACTGTGCATGAGGGACGGCGCATCTTCAATCGCCGTGTTGCGCCGCCCTGGCCCGAGGCCGCGCGCGAGGCTCAATGGTGCTGGCCCGAGATCCGGTCCATCAGCGCGAGCAGCACGGCGGAGGCGACGAACGCCATGTGGATGCCCACGAGCCAGGCCAGGTTGCGGTCGCTCTCATGCTCCGCGTCCAGGAAGCCTTCCAGCAGGTGGACCGCCGAGATGGCGACGATGGACGCCAGCAGCTTCAGCTTCAGGTCGCCGAAGCCGATCTGGCCCATCCAATCGAGCCGGACCCCGCCTTCGCCCACGTCAAGCCGCGAGATGAAGCTCTCGTACCCCGCGAAGATGACCATGAGCACCAGGTTGGCCATCAGCGAGAGATCGATCAGCGACAGGATGCCGATGGTGATCTCGTTGCCGCCGCCGGACAGCACGTGGCCGCCGAGATCGACGACGCGCAACGCGAACTTCGCCAGCAGCGCCGCGAGGCCGAGGATCAAGCCGAGATAGAACGGCGCGAGCAGCCAGCGGCTGCCGAAGATCGTCCGCTCGATCAGGCGCTCGGCGCGGGAGGCTCGCCGGGCTGGAACACGGGCGTCGTCCACCGGACCCTCCTTGCTGGCGCTGCGATCCTGCACCGGTTTCGCGGCGGAGGGATAGCCCTGCCCGCAACGGCGAAACGCGCACCGTGCAGTGTCCAGCTTCGACGAAGGTGCCGCAGGCATGATGGCCAAAGCATCTCACGCCCGCATTGCGGCCATGTTTTCGCCTTATCGTGTGACGAGACTTTCACGCGGACAGGGGGACACGCGGACGAGAAATCCCAGATCTATGCGTATTTTCCTTCTTCGGACGTCCTTATCTCGCGAATTGAAGGGTTGCATGTCAGTGATTGTGTGCAAGTGGCAACACCATGACGAAAAATTAACGTTCGTTGCCGATCTGATCGCGCGGGAGCGGTGCTATGGGCAGCAGGTCCTGCCATAATGCCCACACGCGAGCTTCTAAAGGTCTGACAATGGCATGGGATCGTTGGACAGGAATGCCCTGCCCAACGTCCGCGGTGTTGGTTGTACTATACTGCACGCAAGGTTCCGATGGGTTGCGCCTCGATTTAGGTTGTGTATGTCTCAATGACTACAATACATAGTTGCAAATGCTTTGCTATAAACTTTTGCTAAGCATCTGCATCCACAAAGGTCTTCTGCCCGTAATATGGCGAACAGTGAGGAGGCAACATGGTCATTCTTTTTATAAGCCATGTTCATTTTCTGCGAGAAGCAATGGTGATGCTTCTACGCGGTTGCGATGATATTCAAATGGTCAGCGCGTGCTCTGAGGAGACGGCCGCAGCCGTTGTCAGGGAGGCCAACCCCGGGCTGATTGTCGTCGACTCCTCGCATCCCGAGGCGATGGCGGTTGTCGCCGCCGTCCGGGAACGCGCTGCCAACATCGGCGTGATCGTTTTGGCGATGCGGGAGGAGGACGAGGATTTCCTGGCCTGGGCCGATACCGGGATTTGCGGGTACCTGGGGCCGGAAAGCTCCATCCGTGACCTCGTCGCCACCGTGCGGCGTGCCGCGGCGGGAGAGGTCGTCTGCCCGCCGCGGCTCACCGCTCTCCTGCTCAACCGCCTTGCCGACCGTTCGACCGGCCGTGTCAGCCGGGCTGGCATCCATGCCCTGACGTTGCGGGAGCGCGAGGTCGTCAAGCTCCTGGCAGACGGCCTGCCCAACAAGCTGATCGCACGCCGATTGCGGGTCGCGGTGCCGACTGTCAAGAACCACGTGCATAGCATCCTCGACAAGTGGGATGTGCGAAGCCGGGGCGAGGCCGCGGCGTGCTACCGGCAGAAGATGCGCGAGGCGTCGGATCGGGCGGAGGCCAAGTCCGATCCTGCCGCCCGGCGGCCCGAGCTGAACAGCGCCGCCCGCACCCTGCACGGCAGCGTGGCTCGGCGCCAGGCGCTCAACCCGGGGCTGACCGTTTCGCGAGGCTAAGCATCACTCGGCGGAACGTGTCCTCGGAAAAAGCGGAGCTATGCTCCGCGCGCAGCAGGCAGTCGTGGCACCGGTCGCGAATGCCTGCCGAGGGCGGGACGGCCCGGCTTGGTCAGTGCACGGTCGGCTCGCGTGGCGCGGGAGGCTCGTCGCCCAAGCCCTGGCCGGGATCGTTGCCGGACGTGATTGATGGGACCCGCTCGCCAGGGATCAGCCGAGGCTCGGGAGCGCCCGGCGGCAGCGGCGCGACGAAATGCAAGACGGCCCGGATGCCTGAAGACTGGAAACAAGGCTGGCCATGCCGGTCCAGCACGACAAATCCGCCTTCGCTCGGACTGGGAATGATCTGCCACAGGTCGCCGGGCCGAAGCTGGGGGGGCGCCACGCCGACCCACTCCGTGCCGTCATCGCAAACTCCCAGCACGGCATCGTAGCCACGACGCGCCGCGACGGCGAGCCAACCCGCCATCATGGCCATGTCCTGGGGGTCGAACCGCCAAGGACGGAAAAGTTCTCGGCGGTTGCACACCATTGCCACGGCTCCTTGAGCCTGAAAATGTCGGGGGCTTCATTGGCTCACAAGGCGTCAAGCGTGTCCACACTGCTTCGTGAAGCGATTCGCGCGCGAAAAGCCGCCCGGTCGCTTCGTAGCGCCTGATTTCCAGGCCGGATAGACGCCGCGATTGAGGATGGACTGTAGGCTTCCCGCTGTCCTCGCCCTGGCAAGCAGCCTTCTGACGGCGGGCAAGGCGGCGAGCAGCCTCGACCTCGCCCTTACGATTTCTACCATTTCGTATCGTTCAAAATGCCGATCGGTAAAGCATCCTACTCATTGCAAGCTTATGCGGCATCACGCCTGCGTCCGGCCGCTTAGGCAAAAGATAGGTGTGGCCTCGTCGATAACATTCTCATAACGTCACGACATAGGCTGTGCGACTCCCGATGGGTGAACATCTTGAAGCAATCTGGACGAACCTGATCCGGCATGCAGGACCAAGGCCCTCAAGCTACGGGCCGCACGGCCCCGATGGGGCCGGCCAGTCCGGACTGATGCCCTCTTCCGCCATGCCCAGCCCGCCCGCAGCCTATGCAAGCGTCCGCCGACGCCCACGTGTTTTCCCACAGTCCTCACCACTCGCTTCGAAAGCAGGCTTTGCCACGTTCCTTGCCCCGCCTGACCGCACTGCCTGCCCAGCCCTGACCCATCATCCGCATCCGAGGCTCCGCCCATGAACGTCGTCGCAAGCCACGCCGCCGAGTCCGGCGCCGAGACCCCCGAGCCGTTCTCCGTCTCCGCCGCGGTCTCGCTGCAGGAGCGGCGCTACCGCACCATCAAGAACGGCGACACGTTCGGCGTGTTCGACCATGGCGGCGACATCCTGTCCGTGCCGGGCGGCACCGACGGGCTGTATCATCGGGACACCAGGCACCTTTCACGCTTCGAACTCACGCTGGGCGGCGTGCAGCCCTTGCTGCTCAGCTCCGCGCTGGGAGCTGACAACGTGATGCTCACCTCCGACCTGTCCAATGCGTCCATGTCGGATCTGGGTGCTCCCGCGCTGGAGCAGGGCGTGATCCATGTGCAGCGGTCGCTGTTCCTGGGCGACGCCGCCTGCCACGGGCGCATCGCCGTGCGCAACTTCGGCTACACGCGCCACCGGGTGCGCCTCGAACTGCGCTTCGAGGCGGATTTCTCCGACCTGTTCGAGGTGCGCGGCATGCACCGCGAGCGCCGGGGCGACCGGCTGCCGGCGGCACTGGCGCAGGGCGGCGTCGCCCTGTCGTACCGCGGGCTGGACTCCCTGGTGCGGACGACGCGCCTCGCCTTCGAACCCGCGCCGCAGGCCGTCACGAACAGCGGCGCGGTGTTCGACCTCGACCTGGAGCCGGGCGGACGGGCCACGGTCTTCCTGGAGGTCGCTTTCGGGTCCGAGGCGTCGGCCCGCCGCCCGCGCGCGGCGTTCCTCGCCGGCTACGTGCAGGCGAAGCGCCGCCTGCGCGCCAGCGCCGCGCGCGCCGCCGCCGTATCCGCGCCGTACGAGGCGTTCGAGCAGGCCATGTGCCGCTCGGCCAGCGACCTGCGCATGCTCGTGACCGACAAGCCGACCGGCCCCTACCCCTATGCCGGCATTCCCTGGTTCAGCACCGCCTTCGGACGGGACGCGCTGATCACCGCCCTGCTGACACTGGCGCTCGACCCGGCGCTGGCCCTGGGCGTGCTCCGCTTCCTGGCGCAGGAGCAGGCGACCACGTTCGACCCGGCGTCCGAGGCCGAGCCGGGCAAGATCCTGCACGAGACGCGGGGCGGCGAGATGGCGGCGCTGCGGGAGGTGCCGTTCCGCCGCTACTACGGCAGCGTCGATTCCACGCCGCTGTTCGTCATGCTCGCCGGCGCCTACCTGGACCGCACCGGCGACCTCGCGAGCCTTCAGGCGCTGTGGCCGCATCTCGACCTGGCGCTCGGCTGGATGGACCGCCGGGCCGACGCGCAGGGCTTCGTCCGCTACCAGCGCAGCACGGAGGACGGCCTGGCCAACCAGGGCTGGAAGGATAGCTACGACTCGATTTCCCATGCCGACGGCAGCCTGGCGCGCGGGGCCATCGCGCTGTGCGAGGTGCAGGGCTACGTTTATGCGGCGCGCCGGGCCGGGGCGGCCATCGCCCGGCAGTTGGGGCTGGACGCCCGGGCGGCGGCGCTGGACGCCCGGGCCGAGCATCTGCGCCAGGCGTTCGAGGCCCGGTTCTGGTGCGAACGGCTTGGCACCTACGCGCTGGCGCTGGACGGCGAGGGGCGGCAGTGCCAGGTGCGGTCCTCCAACGCCGGGCACCTCCTGATGACCGGGATCGCCGCGCCCGAGCGCGCCCGCCAGGTGGCGCACGGCCTGCTCGACGCCCGCCTGTTCAGCGGCTGGGGCATCCGCACGCTGGCGGCGGACGAGGCGCGCTACAACCCGATGTCGTACCACAACGGCTCGATCTGGCCGCATGACAACGCGCTGATCGCGCTCGGCTTGGCCCGACTCGGCCTGCGGGCCGAAACCGCCCGGCTGTTCGAGGGCATGCAGGCCAGTGCCGACTCCATGGACCTGAAGCGCCTGCCGGAGCTGTTCTGCGGGTTCCCGCGGCGTCCGAGCCAAGGGCCGACGTCCTACCCGGTCGCATGCTCGCCGCAGGCCTGGGCGGCGGCGACGCTTCCGGCGTTCGTGCAGGCCAGCCTGGGCCTCAGCTTCGACCCGGCCGCCCGCGCCGTGCGCTTCGACCGCCCGGACCTGCCGGGTTTCCTGGACAGCCTGACCTTGCGCAACCTGTCGCTGGGCGATGCGCGGGTGAGCGTGCTGGTCAGCCGCACGCCTGGCGAGGTGTCGGTGAGCGTGATCGAGCGCCGCGGCGGCATCCACGTCGTCACCACGAACTGACCGCCGGCGCGCTCGGCCTCGCCGGGCGCAAGCTCCCAAGCCCAGGCCGGCTGCTTCGAAGGCGGCGGTTCTAGACCCGGACGCCGCGCGACCCGATAGGGCCGGCGCTGTCTTGGACGCCCGCATGACGCGGAACCCGGGCCATGAGGCACGGGGTCCGCCCGGAGCCGGGCACCCACCATAAGCCAGCCTTCTCACGGCCCACCGCTCGTCGGCGCAAGACGCAGTTGAGGAGTTTAGGCGAGTTCTCAACCAGCTATCATAGTTGGCCTAGCGGCGGCCTCCTTTCGTTGCGACCCAATCCGCATAGCATATGCTTTTTCACTTTGAAAAAGTGAAATATTGGGCTGAGTGAGTCCAGCATAGACCATTTTAGGTGGTGGATAGTTGTTCTTTGCCGTCGCCAGGCTGGGCGAGGCACGCTAGTTTCACCTCGCAAGCCTAAAGACCGTCGCAATCGCTATTATATTGCTAATATGTAATGATTAGTTACAGGCGTTAATCCTGTGACTGGCATTGCGTTACTTTGTCCATAATTTAATACTTGAAGGGGATTTTATTTTGACACTTCTACAAACGAAGACGCCGGTTATTGCCCCAATCGCCCGGCATGGCCGGACCCAGCGCCGCAGCGACCCGGCCCAGCTCACCGCACGGCTGGCCGTTGATCGGAAAACCCAGCAGGATTGCTACAAGCTGCGTTACCTCAGCTACTTCGCCGAAGATTATATCGAATCCCGCCGCAGCAAAGCTTACAGCGACGAATATGACAACCAACCCGGCGTGCAGACCGTCGTGATCTACAAGGGCGACGACGCCGTTGCCTCCACCCGGGTCTGCGCGCTCAAGCGCGAATCCGACGGCAAAATATCCGGAGGCGTTCCAGCCCAGCATATCTTCGCCGAGGAGGTTGAGGGCTTGCTGCAACCCGACTCCGCCACGCCGGTGTCGAGCATCGTCGAGATCAATCGCCTGGTCCGGCATCCAGACCTATCCGAAGACAAGACGCTTGTGTTCCTGCTGTTCCGGCTGGCGGGCTATTTGATCCTGCAGCAGGACCCGGGGATCGTCGTGTCGTGCGTGCGGCGCAACCACATCCCTTTCTATACCCGCTTACGTTTCCGCGAACTTGCCGGCGCGCGCCTTTACCACGGGCTTAAATTCTCCACCCACCTGCTGGGCTGCCAACGCGAGCAGTATGACATGGTGCGCCGGATGGTGCCGGTGCTTGACGTCAAAGGTGAAGGGCTTGACCGTTACGACCGTCTCGGCCGGGGCGAGACTGTTCCAGTACTGCCGTGATGCTGGAAAGGTTTACGGCGCTTGCATCCGGCGCGCGGCTGATCGGGGCTGCCAACCTCGCCACCAGCGCCGTGGCGATCTGGCCGGTGTGCGCGGCGCGGCTTTCCCGGGTTTGGCGAGTCGCTTTCCGCCCTTTGGCTGCATGGAGGAAGGCGCGCCTCGCTGCCGCGAAACCGTCGGTTCTGACGGCGAATGTACCATTCCGCTACGTGCAGCACCCATTCTGCGCCTCTTACTTAGTTTTCTGGTCTGCGGCCCGCTTTACAACTACCAGTAGCGCGTGTTGGATGAATTCCTCTATATTATCAATCTGCTGCATCATAGCTGCACGCAAGGAGGACTGCCTGATGACGTTTAGTGGTTTCAGAGTGGGGTATGCGGGCTGTGCCTTTTGGGCGGGCATGCTCTCTACGTAGGCCCGTGATGGCGGAGGCGCCCGGCCGGCGAGAATAAAGACCTGAAATGAACGACAAACGAACCGGCATCAGCCTGGCCGACACGGTCGAGCGCCTCCGACTTGAGCAATTGGATATGCTTGCCCAATTGTTTCAGGTCATGGCTTTTGCAGGCCTGAACACCCTGGCATTCCTGGGCTGGGTTTTTTCCGTCAATACCATTACAGTTGGTTGGACAGCCCCGCTTGGTGCTTTAATCATTGCATATGGAGCAGTTCTTTATTTAGGGTACTCCTGGCGTCGTCGATGCAATCCGCACATAAGGGCGGAAATGTCTGTACATTATACGCGTTACTACATTGGAATTGTGCTGCTTCTTGGCGTGCTTTGGGCAGCACTTCTCATAGGGTTGAATAACATTGCAAATGGCGACCAGCGCAGTATCTTGTATTCGACCACCATCGGCGTTATTTCGGCGGCGGCCACGCTGCAACCGATGCGCGTCGCCCTCGCCTTTTGGGTGCCGGTGACGCTCGGCGCCTCGCTTATGCTGGCGCAAGCCGGGCGCTTCCTCGATCTGCAGGTGTTCGGCCTCCTGATGGGCTACTCGCCCTTGGTCCTATTCACTGCGTTGTTCATCAACCGCACCCTGGTCAGGCGCGTGACGCACGAGGCCAAGCTGCAGGACCAGGCCGACGTGATCGGCCTCCTGCTGCGGGACTTCGAGG